>ERZ1370068.9568-contig-8337_pt1 | contig 39371 bp, 55 predicted proteins | sample MGYA00561227_ERZ1370068 | MGnify/ENA primary metagenome ERZ1370068 (study PRJEB38410, sample SAMEA6850437) | metagenome | study: Metagenomic assessment of the ecological functions of the soil: analysis of the soil microbiota associated with the...
GATATTACTTCGTTCAGTTGCATTATTGCTCGAACATCGCGTGTTGCTCGCTTTCGGTCATGCTTTCGAATTTGCTTTTGTCGTAGTAACCCAAACAGACGTACTTCATTGTTCTTCTCCTCCTTGGTGGTAGCCGGCAGCACAGCTGTCGCAGATTGTTCTGTCACTGTTTCAAGTAACGAAGCGCAACACATCCTGATTTAAAAATCTTTGACTCAACAAGCTTTAGTTGCAATCTCTCCGGCAGGCTAACGCCTTCCAACAACCGTCTTCCTTCTCCCGCAACGATTGGCCCAACGACAAAACGATATTCATCGACCAGACCAAGCTCTATAAGTTGTGAAGGAATACTTACACCACCGAGTAAAATACTTTTGCCTTGTTCTTGTTTCAATTTAAGTATTTCGTCGCGAAGGTTCGTACGAACAATTCTCGTATTTTTATCTTCAGCGCTGTCTAATGATCGTGAAAAAACAATTTTGTTAATGGAGTCAAATGTTGAAGCAAATTCGTTCGATGCTTTTGTCATCGACTGGCTTTTTGCGACTTCAGGCCAAAAAGGGACCATCAATTGGTAGGTGATACGCCCAAAGACGAGCAGGTCAACCTCACGCAGGAGGTCCGTAAAATATTCATGTGTCTCGTCATCAGCAACTTGCTTGGTGTGGTCGACGCAGCCATCCAGGGTAGTGTTGATTGCGAAGATTACATTTCTCATTTGATTGTCCTGCCCTCTAGCGCAACCCGAAGGGTTGCAGAAAGTAACCGGTGGTCGGAGTCCGCGGAGACCACCGGAAAAGTCGTTAGTCATGACCGCACCCCGAAGGGGTGCCAGACGTCACAATAGATACTTCTCGTCAAATTCGATACCCGCCGCGTTGAGAAGCTCTCATAATCTGAAGTCTAGATTACAGGTCAACGTAAAAGATCTTTACCTCGAAAGATCTGGCACCCCTACGGGGTGCGACCTAATTAATTTCGCCTTCCCGGTGGTCTCCGCGGACTCCGACCACCGGCTACTTTCTTGCAACCCTTCGGGTTGCTGAGGTGAGTCTTATTCCGCGACTGTTCCGGTTTGAACTTCGCCGGCACGTTCGTAATTCACGAGAATGACGCCAGTCGAGCCGACAATGGTTTCCGTCACCTTGAACGCGGCCGGGATCGTGCCCTCGGCAAACAAACGTTTTCCCTCGCCCAAAGTTATCGGATAGATCATCAACCAGAAATTATCGACCAGATCATGCTTCATCAGCGTCTGGAGCAGATTGCCGCTTCCCCAAATGTGCAGATCTGGGCCCGGCCCTTGCTTGAGTTCGGCGACTTTTTCGCAACATCCCCGTTTAAAAACACCGAGGGTTGCCATTCGGAAGAAGTCATGGTGTTCGAGGCGACGTATTTAGTGGCCGTGTTGACGCCGGGCCAAATGTCGCCATGTTGCGGCCAGAACGCCGCCCAAATATCAAAGGTTTTACGCCCCAGTAACAGGTCGATCGGCATATCCAACATCTTTTTCACGGCCGCTCCGATCGCGTCGTCGTCAAAGGCCGCACACCATCCACCATAGGCAAAGCCGTTGCTCGTATCCTCGTCCGGCCCGCCCCCTGCTTGTATGACGCCATCGAGGGTAATGTGTTCAAGTACAGTAATTCTTCTCATGATCGATTTCCTTCTACTCCTATCTGATTTTGTTCAATCAAAGTTCGCGACCGCAACAACATGAAGAATTGTCCGCAGATTACGCACATTTACGCAGATTGAAAAAACCTTTGTCATGCTTGCATTCTAAATCTGTGTAATCTGCGCAATCTGCGGATGATTTTTCCGGCGACCCTCGCGCACGAAAAATTATTTCATCAGCTCACCTTTTTCATTCTGAGCCTCGACCCGATTTCGTATTGCCGCTTCAAGAATTTCAATGTTTAATACGCCGTCCCGAGGGCAACGAGCAGCGCCAAGCTTTTGATTGCGATTGCGTGAACCTTCTTTTTCCGCATTCTTTTCCTCCTGTGCGTGGGCCTTTTTCTCTCAACCGCATTGGATCGCGAATACGTTGGTAGCCGCGGCCGCCATTTGATCGCTCTTAAGGCTGGCGGATTGCCGACGCCTTCACGATATAGTCGAACGGCCGAACGGAATTCGACAGATCGTCCAGGAAAATTTCTCACTGCCCCGCACTCCGCCGCGACACTTCCAGCTTCTCTGCTAAACAGCTTTGCCAGTGGCGAATGCTTTGCGCAGCGCAGACTTCCAGCTCGCGCTAAATTGTTTGGAGGCTTCGGCGTCCGGCACGAGGAGATCGAATCCGTGGAAAGCGCCACGCACGACCAGGAGTTCGGTTGCGACTCCGGCATGGACGAGCCGGCGCGCGTACTCCATGTCTTCTTCAACAAACAGGTCGATAGCACCGACGCCGATCCAGGCAGGCGGCAGGCCGGCGACGCTGGCTACCCGCGCCGGGACGGCGCTGCCGGCACCCTGGACGAGCCCGCTGGAACACCGAGCAGCGAGCTCCAGGCAAAACGATTGGCACTTGCAGTCCACATAAAGTGGCCAATGGCGGGCGGCGCTGGACGGGTGCTGCCCGTTCGGTCGTCCAGCTGGGGGTAGATGAGCAACTGGAAGACGATGGGGACTTCGTTGCGGTCGCGCGCGTGAATCGCCAGGCATCGCTGCGTGGCCGCCGCCCGCGCTCTCACCGCCCACGGCAATTCTGGAGCGATCAATGCCGAGCTCGTGCTGCATGGGCGTGAACCCATTTCAGCGCGGCGTAATTGTCCTCAAGCGCACCGGGATAGCGCGTCTCCGGAGCCAGCCGGTAGTCGACCGAGACGACGACGCAGTGACAATCCGTCGCGATCCCCTGGATCTGAGGAAGCCAATTGGGGTCGGTCATCATAAAGCCACCGCCATGAATGTGTAGCAGCACCGGCTTGCGCATCTCCGACGGCGAAGGATCAACGATCCACAGACGAACCTCAGGTGAGCCTTTCGGCCCGGGAATACGCCGTTCCACGGGTTGCGGCGCAGGAGCAGGTAACGCTGGGCATGCTCTGGCATTTGCCGGAACTGGTGGACCAACTCCGCTGAGACGTCAAAGACGGGAAACTGCTTGAGAGCAGGAAGAAGTTCTGGATCGACGAGAGCATACGGGTCGGCAACCGCCGCCGAAGTTTCGACACGCGACGCTCGCCCAGCCTGGGCCAGCGTAACTGCAGGTGTCAGTCCCAAAGCCAAACCAAACCCGGCCATGCGGATAGCGAAGTCGCGACGAGTAAGTTTGACGCTCATAAACTAATTGATAATTTCTCCTTTGACGTTCGCCAACTTTTCTCGCCAATTTTGCAGTTCCTCGGGTGTTTGTCTCACCCAATCTGATAGTTCGCCAACGATCTTCAATGGTGCCTGGCTCCGATACGAGCGTGTTGGGTTGCCGGGGAATTTTTATCTGTAACGTTCGGGTCATTTTCAAAGCTTCCTGTCGGTTCAACAATATAGACGCGTTCGGGTCCGATCACCTTTTGCTAAGGCTGCGGCAAGTCCCGCCCCGTTAGCCAAAGCTGTGAAATAAATGTGATTCATTATGAGATCGGCTTTGTAATTAGAACTGCTCCCCGCAGTCAGCAGGTCGCCAACCTGTAGATCTGCTTTTGTTCCGTGATAAAACGGCCCTTTGTCAGTTGGCTTGCCCGTGAACGAATTTGCTAATTCAAAATTCTTCTTGGCGTTGTCAACGTCGCCTAAGTCTTCATGGCATTTGGCGATATTTGAATACAGATTGGGAAGCGCACTTTTTAGCAGACTCGTTATTTACTTTTAATGCAAACTGCAAAGCTGTCTCGAGCCATTTCAATTTGTCCGGAACATTTTCCTGATGCCGGGCTACATAATAAGCGGCAATGTATTTTTCAAAGTCGTTTGTCGCTTCGTTCCAGGCTTGGAGAAATAGTCTGCTCGCTTCGTCAGGATTGCCTTTTTCTTCCATGGCCATACCTTGAACGCAGAGCTTAATTACATTGTTACCTGGGTTAAATTCCATTTCAGATAGACGAGGGAATATCGTTTCGCGTTTCCCGTCGAAATTACCAGGCCCGAGCCGGGCTTTGCTGCAAAAGTCGGCGAAGCTGACGAATGATAGTAGCCCACCGATTCATCGGTGGGATTGAGCGACGTAGTTAAGAGTCGAAGTCCGTAGCGGACGGCTGAGTTAAAGTCTTTTGGAAATTAGGTCTTTCAGTCGTCCGCTTCACGGACTCTGGTTTAAATCGCGCGTCCACCCAGCGCATGAAGCGCTGGGCTATTTCCATTCGGTCCGCTTCGTGGACGTTGAAAATGACTTTGCAGCAAAGCCCCGAGCGTGCTATTGCTTTGCGGGCTTCGCATCGAGAAAGTCGTTCACCATCGGGACGATTGTTGTCATGCGGTTCATCAGCGTAACGTGTGTTGTGTCGGGCAAAATAGCCAGTCTCGATTCCGGGTGCGGCCGCATGTCGCCGTGTAGATCTGCCGCCCTTGAGGCGGTACATTTCCGCGATGTGATCGAGCCGTATACCGTCGGCATCGCCGTGGATGAAGAACATCGGCGCTTTGGTGGCTTTGAGTTTGTCGGCGCCAAAGTCGTATGGTCTCAAAGCCGTCGCTTTGATGTGATTGACAAAATCCGGGAATCCGTCCGGCGTCGGGCTTAGTTTCTTATATTCGGCTTCGGCATGGCGTGCCTTTGAACATCTCCCACGTGAAGTTCGGCCAAAAGTCGTTCGCTTCCTTGACCCATCCGTCGCGGCGGAGCGAGGCTGAAATGCTGACAACCTTTCGCACTTTTTCCGGATGGCGGATCGCACACTGCATCGCGACGCCGCCGCCCAGGCTGTAACCGACGATGTCCGCGCTTGGGATCTTGAGATAATCGAGCAGCCCTGCCACATCGTCGGCGAGGTTTTCGTAAGATAGATCGCGTTTGATGTCGGCTGTACGCCCGTGACCCTGCATTTCGACGGCGATCACTTTCCGCGTTTTGGAAAGTTCGCTGATCCACACACTCCAGTCGTCCGTAATTGCCATGAACGCGCCGTGGAGCAACACTACAGGCTCGCCGCTGCCGTGGATCTCGTAATACATTTTTAGTCCGTTAACCGGCGCATAGCCCGTAGTCGGTTTTTGCTGCCCCGATACGACACCCGACAGGAGCATCGTCAGGAGCATCGACAGGACAAAAGCTGTTGTCTTCATGTTTGGCCTCCAATTGATGATCTTTCTCATGCTTGCATTCTAAATCTGATGTAATCTGCGAAATCTGTGGATGATTTTTCCAGCGCCAGCGCGCGGCAGACCGACTATTCCGTTGCTGCATTCGGGTCCGGGAAGAAAAGAAGCTCGCGCACCTCGCCGGCCACATCGCAGGCGATGGCACCCTTCTTCGCCCATGCCAGCGCCTCGTCGATATCAGCGCATTCCAGTATCCAAAATCCGCCCATGTGCTCCTTGGTCTCGGTGTACGGCCCGTCGGTGACGAGCACCTTGCCGTCGGGCTGCGTCCGCAGCGTCTTCGCGCTGGCTAGCCGGGGAAATTCCGCAAGCGAACTTCCTCACGCCGGCAGCAATCATTTCGCGGTTGAGCGCGTGGATCTCCTCGATCATCGCTTCGGTTACGGCGGACGGGTCGAAGTCGTCGGGAAGGTAGTTAGCAACCAGATATTGCGGCATGAGTTTTCTCCTTAGTTTTCTGTAACGTTTTTCGAGCGGGCCGTTGGCCCTGCCTTCACCATATAGTCGAACGGCCGAGCCGGAATTCGACAAGTCGTGCAAAAAACTTTTTCTTCAACGCCATCATCACGCCGAGGGCGTGAAATTGCGTGTCAGAACCCGGAGCGGTAAAAATGGGATCATCCGCCAAGTTGCGCATTGATCGGGTCGCTACCGCTCTCCGTTCTGACACTTCTCGTTTGGTTTCTGCCTTTTGGTGTTGCCTTCTGCCTTCTTTCCAATCTGCGTCATCTGCGGATAATTCTTCGCGCCCCTTCTCGTCTTTGCGTGAACCTGTTCCCTCGTCTTGTCGTTTCTATTTAGGATTAACCATTTACGATTCACGATTCCTAAACCCATGGCACCCAACACCCAACACCTAAAACGATCGGCCGTGTTCTCGCGGTGGTTTCTCTCGGCGTGATCCTGGCGGCGTATTCGCGCAGGGTTTTATCAGCCAACAGACTGATCGACTTCAGCAACGCCGCCGACAACCGCGAACAACATCCTGGCGCACAGAGACCTGTTTCAGTTGAGTTTCACCGTCTTTCTGATTGAGATGGCGTGCAACGCCGCGACCAGCTGCTCTGTGGTACGTTTTGCTGCGGCCGGTGAATCGCAGCATGGCTTTGGTGGCGGCCTTCATCGATCTGGCTGGTGCGGTGATGAAGACCTTTGCCCGCGTCTTCTTATATTGCTCCGCTGTGGGTGCTGCTGCGTTCCACCGGAGGCGCGCCTGCAGTGTTGAGCGGCTTCACGCCCGAACAGGTGCAGTCGATCGCGCTCATCCTCCTGAGAGTGAATAACACCGGCACCGCGACGGCCGGTGGCATTCTTCGGTATCTCAATATTACTAAACGGCTATCTGATTTTCCGATCTACCTTCCTGCCTCGTTGGCTGGGAGCGCTGACAATGCTTTCCAGCCTTAGGCTGGCTCGCTTACTTCTATCCGCCGCTCGGCTCTCGGACGTTCATGTTCGCCGCGCCTCGGGTCCCTGGCGAATGCAGCATTGATGATCTTCTGGTTGCTGGTAAAGGGCGTGAATGAAGAGAGATGGAAGCAACAAGCCGCCGGAGCAATAGCCCGACCGTGACGGCTCTGGTCTCACGCGGCAATGTCAGAACCACCTGCGGTAGCGGGTGGTTGATCTCAAGCTGTCAAAACCGGGTCAGGCCTTCGATTCTCCGATTTCACACTTAGCTGACCGCACACCCAGCTCCTCGAATAGAGAATTGCGGAATCGAAGGCCTGACCCCAATTGCTTTCATTTCTGGCGCCGATGGGTCTACACTGCTAGAATTCTTTGGCCGGTTAACACTTAGCGAGTTTTTCCAACTAACAAACGGGCCTCTCTTCCCGCGTGGACAAATGAAGAAATACATTTCAATTCTGTGTGTTGCTTTGTCGCTCTGCGCGGCAGCGGCTGCGCAAACAGGCGATCTGACCGAGGGTTATTTCGTGACGCCCGACAACGTCAAGATCTTTTACAAGATCGAAGGGCGCGGCAGCGAGACTCTCGTCGCGGTGCATGGCGGACCCGGAAATTCGCTCGAATCGATTCGTGCCGACTTCGAGCCGCTGGCGAAGGGGCGGCGGGTGATCTATTACGACCAGCGTGGCCAGGGACGCTCCGAACTGCTCAGCGATGGCAAGAAGCTCGGATACCAGCAGCATATCGCCGACCTCGAGGCGTTGCGGGTTCACTTCAAGCTCGAAAGGATGTCGCTCATCGGCAACTCGTGGGGCGGGCTGCTGATCTCGCTTTACGCCGTCGCCCATCCGGACCGTATCGAGCGAATGATCCTTGACAGCTCGGCCTCGCCGATGGCCGGCTTCATGGCCGATATGGAGGACGAGATCAGCCGCCGGACGGCAAAGATCTACACGCCCCAACAGATCGCCCGCTTGAAGACCGTCCGCGATCCCAACGTGTGGCTCAAGGCAAAGGACCCGACAGCGATCTGCCGCGAGTTCTACTACGGCGTGCTGAGGGCCTACACGTATTCGCAGACGTTCGGAGACAACTATAAGGGCGACCTCTGTGCTGGCGGCATCGAATCCGTGCGGCAGCAGCCGATAACGCGTGCCCACGCCTGGCGAAGCCTCGGTGACTACAACCTGATGTCCCAGCTCGGCGTCGTCAAAGCACCCGTCCTCGTCATCCACGGTGCCGCCGACGTGATACCACTCAAGAGCTCCGAATTTTGGGCCTTCGGCTATCCGAACGCGCGCCTGCTGGTGATCGAAAAAGCCGGCCACATCGGCCAGATCGAAGCACCCGAGATCTTCTTCCCCGCCATCGAGACCTTCCTAAAAGGCAGCTTTCCCGCCGGCGCGAAAACGATCAAACACCCGTGAGCGACTGCGGGTGATCTGGGATAAATGAAAGCGGGGTCAGGCCTTCGATTCTGCGATTCTCGTTTGGGTTGTGATGTGATGCTTGCGGGGAGTGGAGTTGCGATAAAGTTTGCCAGGCTGAGCTTGAATGACGGCGGCCTTTATCATTTTGCTTGAGGACCAGAATTGCAGAATTGCAGGCCTGACCCCTGCGCATCTGTTATTTCATCGTGTGTCCTCTAATCGCCAACGTTGGCGGCACCTACCCTTCGGCGCGGGCGCGCCAGAGCGAGCCCACCAAGGGCCATCGCGATCAGCCCCAGCACCAGGGCCGCTGCGCCACCGATTACTCCGTTACCGGAGCCGGGACCACCTTTTGCGAGGGCCAGATTCAGCCCGCCGTTGACCGCCGCGATCAGGCCCGCCATCACAGCCACGATGGCCCCCATTCTCCCGTTACCGCTACCCATACGACCGGCGGATTTGCGGAGAGCCAGTCCACCAACGACCACGGCGACCAGCGCTAGCACGCCGGCTGCTGTGGCCCATAGTCGCCGGGGAGTCATGCCGTAAACCGTGGTAGGGGCCGGCTCGGAAAGGTGCGCGGCTACCAGCACCATATGCACAAGCCATCCGAACATCGCGACTGCGGCCACGGCGGCGAGAATAACCACGAAGGTTCGTTTCATAAATTTTTCTCCAATCATCCAACAACAGATCAGCTTCCGTATTGGATAAATTGACCCGAGCTAAAGATCGGGACGGTAGTAGCATCTCGGTGGCGTACTTCTCTAGATCGTTTGGTGGGGAGGTTGTTCTCCATTTTGATAAGCAAGAACTTTTCTGCCTCTAACAGTTTCAGAGAATTTTGCATTCCGCCTTCCTTAAGCCGTCACATTATTTCGTGGCAATCCGTCATAGTAGTGACGAATGAAACCGGGGAAATGTGACAGAGGGGAGAAAAAAGCATACAAGCGCCGGATTTAGGCCCGTCAATGCTAATTCAGAAGCGACCAGGGTTTACAGTTAAGGCCCCTGACAGGTCTGAGCAGTAAGCGGTCAAAGAGAAAGCGATTCGCCGAGGTGAGCGCATCCAGTCGCGTGAATATAAATTGGTCTCGCACACGTGCCGCAAATTGGCTATTTTCTTACTACGATGTTTGCCTGGAATCATTGTCAAATAGAAGTAAGTCGTCTCAGGTATGACGCGACAAAACGGTAAATTAGCTGTAGTTAACAGACTGCAAAACGCCTAATGAAAGGCTAAGGAAACTTAAGGGTCCGATTCTATAGATTTATTGAGGAAGCGTTGTGAGCGAACCTAAAGATCTGACAAAGCTGTTTGAATCGCATCGAAGCCATCTGCACGCGGTCGCCGATCGCATGCTTGGCTCGGCAAGTGAAGCTGACGATGCTGTGCAGGAAGCATGGCTGCGACTAAGCAACTCTAACACCGTTACTTTTTTCGAACTTCGGCGGCTGGCTCACGACAGTGGTCGCGCGAATATGTTTGGACATGTTGCGTTCGCGGCGATCGCGACGCGAGGAAGCTCTCGATGCAGAAGTCGTCGAGCCGATTGCCAGCCCTAAGAGTGATCCTGAACAGGAAGCGTTGCTGGCGGATTCAGTTGGTGTCGCTTTGCTTGTGGTGCTCGATAGGCTTTCACCAACCGAGCGTGTCGCGTTTGTGCTGCACGATGTGTTTGATCTGCCGTTCGAGGAGATTGCTCCGATCGTAGATCGCACACCAGAGGCGGCGCGGCAGCTTGCGAGTCGCGCGCGCAGACGAGTGCGCCGCGGCGAGACGACCAATGCGGATCTACAGAGCCAGCGAATCGCCGTTGATGCTTTCCTGGCCGCGTTGCGTGCGGGTGATGTCGAGGGATTACTCGCAGTGCTCGATCCCGAACTCGTGGTGCGAATGGATGTCCCGCATGTTGCTCGCGGCGCTCATCGGGAGTTTCGCGGCGCAGAAGATTGGGCGCGTATGGCGACGGCCACTTTTCCCCGCTTTGCGCGATTCGTGCAGCCGGCGCTCGTCAACGGATCGGTGGGATTGGTGATGGCGCCGGGCGGTAAGCTGTCGCGGGCGGTCAGCTTCACCGTCGCAAACGGAAAGATTACACAGGTTGAGATCATTACCGATCGTGATCGTCTCAAGCAACTCGATTTGTCGCTCCTCGACGAGTGACACGATTGGTTTTAGAAAGGTTTAACTATCTGGAATCAGTAAACAGCAACGAAAAGGAACAAAGGCGCTTCCAATCTCCGAAACAAGCCTCAACCGAACCGGCGGGGGCAAGCCACCTTCCCAACCTTGAGAAGACACTAGAGACACTAGAAGTCACTAAGAGACACTTGAGCGACTGAAGTCATCAAGGGGCGAAGCGCTGGCGATACTCAATCGAAGTGATGAACGCCTTCACCATCTCCGCATTCACGAAGTTCCCGTTGAACTGATTCAACTTCGCCAACCAGAAGTAGAAGCCACTGAAGTCTGGGTCCGGCGCGTCGTTGGGATTGCGCCGCAGGTAGCCGAAGTATTGCATCAGCACAAAGGCCTTGTTGGACTCCGCGTTCTTCAGGTCAGAATCCTCTGCCACTGCGCGCAAGACTGCCGCGCGTTGCGCAACGTTGGCCGGCAACGACATGCCATTTATCAGATCTGTTCGCTCCGCGGGTGACAACACTCCACCCGCATTCAGATTCAACTTATCTACAAACTCAGCCGCGGTCATCGTATTCGGAAACGCCCCAAGGAAATCTGCGCGCTGCACAAACGCCAGCATGTAAGCCACCTTGTTCGCCTCCAACAGCTCCTCCGAGCCTGGTGCTAGAAATTGAAACCCTCTACCGATCTGCTGCGTGTCCCGCAGAAAGTCGAGGAACTTCACAGGCACCGGCACGACGGTCGGTGGGTTAATGTCGCCAAACCCACTCTTGTAGGTTCGGTAGACCAGGTACCCTGTCTCCTGAAACTCGATCGACAAGAAGAACGACGCTGAGACGTTGATTCGCTTTACCTCGATGCACTGCGCATCCGCGCCACACGAGTTGATCTGATCGCTCCAGAACGCGAGGCCGGGGCCATCCGGCTCGCGGTTCAGGAAGTCGATGTAATGCTGCCGCACAAAGAAGCTTGTCGTGTCGATTGAGTTGGTGCCGTTGACACTTTCGTTGTCGGTAATGGTCAGGGTTGCAGTCGACGTTCCGAGTGTCGCGCCCGTGACATTGCTCAACGTGATCGTGAACGTCTCGCTTCCTTCAGCATAAACATCGTCGATTATCGGAATGGAGACAGTCTTCGACGTCTCTCCTGCGGCGAAGGTCAACTTGCCGAGCGTTGTCAGGTAGTCGCAACGCGATGAGGCCAGGGTGTTGAGCAGATTACAGTCGTGGGCGCCGGCCGTATCGCTGGTGGTGTAATCGACTGTAGAGGCTTCGGAAGTGTCACCCGTTCTCGACACGCCGACATTCAGAGTCGTTCCTGCTTCGCCGATGCTGAAGTTGGAAGAGGTTAGTTGCACGCTGGGAGGTGCGGGAGTCACACCCGTCCACCCAAGATCACGCAGCAAAGAGAATGTCAGATCACGTGGAGGAGTGACTCTTTGAGGTTGGTCAGCGGTAAAGGATGGCTGCATCAGTGGGTTGGGCACCAGGCTGGGGTCGAAGTGTGACACTGAAGATCCTGGCGCCAGCGTGGCAGGAGTGAATAGCAATGGCCTGTTGGAGGAATCAGCGCCGGACGGCACACTGCGGTCAAGGAATAAGGTCGCGTTCACCGTACCCGCTGGTTGAGCCTTCAATTGCGTTCCCACCTGCTTGGGTAAGACTGAGCGTTGGGATCAGAATCGTGGGATCTTGTCCCCCAAACTCGGAGGGTCTGGAGGGTCAGACCGATTGTTCGCTATGATGACGGCGATTGCACCGGCATTCTGCGCATTTTTGACTTTGGTTACGAAGAGACACGTGCCGCCGCGATCGATGATCGCAACTTTTCCTGCAACAGCTCCGGCGTTCGTCAAAGCTGAACAACCATCCGTCGTAGCAGGCCCGACATCATCGGATGGGTCAAGAGCCTGGATAACATTACCGGTAACTCCAGGCGACGCTAAAAGTGCACCGAATACAGCTTCGGCCCCGAGGTAATCTCCCGCAATCACACGCGGCGTATTAATTCTCAGACGAGGCGTGCCCAGCACGTTCGGAACATCAGCAGCTACCTGCGGGCCGTTCCAGACCAGGTTACCCGTATTGGTCGCGGAAAATGCACGCTCAGAGTTGGTCATTTGTGGCTGGGTCTTTCCAATTACTTTATCGAAGAGAAACGTGTCATACATGCTCGGGAACCCGGACGGCTGTGATCCGGAACTGCGTATTAGTAAAAGTCGCAAATCCGAGGCCGTGCCCGAGTTCATGCAAGAGAGCGGCAACTACATCAAAACTATTACTAGGACTCTTACCGTCGAAGCCCAAATACCAACTCCGTGTTCGCAAAACAGTCCGGGTTACCGACATTGACATTCAAGATAATGCTCATGTCGGCCGTACTCGGGTCGAGATCGGTTCCAGCGCGACTGTTTGCCAAAGCCTGTCCAAACCAGGTGTTCTGCTGCGGCGCCCCAGGAAAATTACGAAAAGCAGCCGCCTAATGAGGAGGAGCCCCCACTTCCTCCCGTGGCAGTACAAGGCCTTGGCCCCAGCTTGACTGAACTCTTATCGTGACATTGCTATTTATAGTTGCTGCCCAGATGCTTGCGGCAAACTGAAACGCATTCAGACGTTGCTGTCCAAGTGTGGTCCCGTCGTTACCGCCCACTGGAGCCACGGGAGTAGGGTCATTGAAACCGGCCCCTTGTTGAATCACGATCGTCGCCTGGCCGAAAGCTGTGGACGACACAAAAAGGCCCACCGCCAACGTGAGCAACAGCCAGTGAAACCTGGCAAGAATATATTTGCTCATCGAATTATCTTTGCTGGCTTAGACCGTGCTGGCTGTTGGGTGGCCGCGCCTTTGGTGGGTTCAACTCCGAGCAACTGCGGATCGATTCCGAAGAACGACGCCGCGGCCTCAGGATTGTCGATGCAGGATTGGGTGATCGTCCCATCCGCTTCCAGTGCGAGCGACCATCACGTGCTGAAACCTGCCCTGCAGATCCATCGACACCGAGCCATCCGCGTGGTGCACTTCGACAAGGCCTTCGGTGGATTGATTCAGCATCACTTTGAGACCGTCGGCCAATCGCTTTGCCTCCTCCGGAGTGAGCGGTTTGATCTGTCCCGTCTGCGGATCGACCTGCACTTCCCGGCCGGCCACCTTTACGGTGACGTATTTCTTGCCCGAGTTCTCGGCAACCGCCCCTGGAGTCTCCGCGTTGTTGGGTCCCTTGCCTGCGTCTCCCCGTTTCCTTCACCATCTGTTTTGAGACGACGATGATGGCCGCTACAGCCATAATGGCGGCCACTACGAGAGTGGCGATCAGCGGAAACCGACGCGTTCCGGACACCGGTGCGGCCTTTTTCCTGGTCTTCTGCTTTTTCATGCGTGCTCCTTTCGCCTTGATAAGCTGAACCGGTCCACATGCTGCTTATGTTCTTCTCGAGTGGTCAATGATGAATTTTCCGATGGTGAGTTGCAAGGAAAAAGGCGAGTATCCAGGGGCAGATCCGCAGGAGCACGAAAACGTAATCGGGGTTCTGAGTCTTCTTCCCAAACCGCGATGGCAGGGAGGATCCAGTTGCTCAGTCAAGACCTGGGTCAGGGCCTTCGATTCTTCGATTCACATTTAAGCTGATCGTCGTACACGGCTGCCGATTGAGAATCGCAGAATCGAAGGCCTGCCATTTTGCGATTCTCGCAATTACAGCATCGCTCGAAACTTACTCGAGCGCCGTTTGAAACAACCTAATCATTTCGCCTGCGAAGTAGCAGGTGATTCGAGATATTTATCCAGCCATTCAACGTAGCGCCGATTCACATCCTGTTGCCGCACCGGGTCGCCCGGCGAATGCCCCGACACCGGGTAAGCGATGAACTGGACAGGGACATTGTTATCGCGCAGCGCGTGATAAAGCTTGAACGATTGCGGAATCGGCACGCGAACGTCGCCCGTGTCGGACATTATCAAGGTCGGCGTTCTAATCTTCGACGCTGCGCTGATTGGCGATTGTTCGCGGTACGCCTTTTCAAAATCGCCCGTCCATGGTGAACCGCCAAACTGCCCGGCGCGGCTGACGTTGCTGTCGCCGATGTTGTATTGATCCATCCAATCGGTCACTGCGGCGCCGGCCACCGCGGCTTTCCAAATTGGGTAGTGGCCGATCATCCAGGTGGTCATATAGCCGCCGTACGACCAGCCCGAAACGGCCATCCGTGATTCATCCACGAAGCCGCGCTTCTTCAGCATCTCGATGCCGGCCATCACATCCCGACCGGGACCTGCGCCCGCATCGTTGTAGATGCCGCGCATGAACTTGCTGCCCAGGTTGTCGCTGCCACGATAATTCGGCTCAAAGACCACCCAGCCGCGCGCGGCGAAGAGTTGCGGCAACACACCGAACGATTCTTTGGAAGCCGCTGCCGGCCCGCCATGAACGTACAGCACCAACGGGTACGTACGCCCGGCCGCGAAATCCGGTGGATAAGTCACGACGCCGTCCAGCTTGAATTCATCATTCGTCCACTCGACCTTTTCGACTCTGCCGAGCGAGAGCGCTGGAATCTGCCCATTGAAATCGGTCAATCGCTTTGGCTTGGCAGCCGGTGAGGTCATGTAATAAAGCTCCGCCGGACGGTTTGGTTGGCTGCCGGTGAATGCCAATGCGCCATCGCGACCCACGCTGGCGTCAATCCAAAATGAGCCACCAGGATTGATGTCGCCGAGATCAGCTTGCGGGCCCCGCCATCCAGCGTTTGCTGCCACAGGGAAACGCGCGTGCCGTCGTTGCCGCCCGTGATAAATGACTTGCCGTCGGGCATCCACATCGAACGAAACACGTTGCGATCCAACGCTGTCGTCACAGAACTTCCCGCGCCGCCCGTCGCGTTCGTCACATGAATTTCATTGATGTTGCTGGCTTGGCCATCGCGCGGATACCAGTACGCTATGCGCGAACCATCTGGCGAAAAGACAGGTTGAGCCTCGCGTTCGCTGCGACTCGTCAACGCGCGCATTGTGCCGGTCGCCACGTCGAGCACCTGAACCGTACTGACGCGTGCATCCCCGTAATGCGGACTGATGCTTTTGACGAACGCGATTGCCTTGCCATCCGGCGACCACGACAGCGGAGACGAAGGCGATCCGGGCGGCAAAGTGATGGGCAAACTCCAGGCACCTGAAGTCAGCCGCTTCGCGGCGCCACCGTTCGCACTGATTAGCCAAATGTGCGCCGAGGTAACCTGAGCGTTGACGAGAAAATGATCGTTGCCGACTTCAAACGCAATTTCGCGGTCACCAATCTTTTTGTTCGGTGAATCGTCAGCGGTGACGAAAGCGATCTCCTGCCCATCAGGCTTCCACGCGTAATGCTGCACGCCATTCGCAACGCTGGTGATGCGCTTCGCTTCACCGCCATTCATTGCCAGCACGAACAACTGCGACTTGTTTTCTTTACCGGTCGGCGCGTTGGCGATGAATGCCAGACGGTCACCGTTTGGCGACCAACGCGGTTGCGATACTTCCGGACGCCCGGTGGTCAACGCGCGTTGCGCGCCGGTAGCGATGTCCACCAGTGTTAGTTCATTTTCCCAACGGTTTTCTTCAAAGTTGGCCCGCGCCACCACGACGACGATGGATTTGCCGTCCGGCGAAATATTCGGATCGCTCAATCGCACGATCTTTGCCGAGGCGTCGAGATCGAAACGCCTGGTTTGAGACGAAGCGGTCTGCGCTCCTGCACAACAAATGCAGAAAAGCGCGAGCAATAGCACCCAATACTTCAGTTCGGTTTTCATGATAACTGTCCTTTCGTCGGGCCGATCAAGAGTCCGCGGAGCGGACGGCAGCATAAAGCCTGGGGTGGAGCGCAGCGAAACCCCAGGTAGGAAGCGAGAATTCGAAGTAAGCCCGCGGAGCGGCGGTAGCTCTGTAAATTACCAGATCGTGAAAAGAGCGATTCCCAAACGGCTATCGCCCGCTTCGCGGGCTAGCCGCCAACTTCCCAACTGATCCTGGGGCTCACGCCCGAGGCTTTACGCTGCCGTCCCGCTTCGCGGACTATCGTCATCGAGCTTTCGCCAGATTCAGCACAATATCCAAATGGAAGCGAACAAATTTGTGAATCGATTCTTCCAGCAGGCGCTCTTGATCGCTATGCGCGCCAAAGCCTTTCGGTCCGTCTTCGCTATCGGTCATCGGCCCCACGCCGTAGCATTGCACACCTTTCGCGCGCAACTGCGCCATGTCAGTAGCGCCCGTTAACATCGTCGGCAACGTCACGGTGCTGTAGACGTGCTGATTGGCCTCTTCCAACGCGCGAAAGGCGTCAGTGTCCAGACGCGACGGCGGCGAACCCGGGCGGCTGTTGCCACCGCGCACGATTTCAATGGCGGGGTCATCGATCACTTTTTTCATTTCGTCAAAAACCAGGCCATGTCTTCGTCGGGCAAGGCGCGAATGTCCAGGGTCGCTTCGGCTTCTGACGGAATCACGTTGCTGCGATAACCGCCTTTGATAATGTTCGGCGAAATCGAAGTGCGCAGCGTCGAGCTCAAGCGCGGTTCGTTAATAGCCAGGTATTCCTGCACGTCATCCGAATTCCCCGGTCGCAGCAATTTCTGGTAACGCGCGGCGGCGTCGGGCGGGCTCAGTTTGGCCAGCCGTTCAAAATACGCGCGCGTCGTATCGTTCAACCGCACCGGCGTTCGCCACGCGGCAACTTTGGCGACGGCATTAGCCAAATGCACAATGGCATTGCTGCGCAACGGTACTGAGCCGTGGCCGGAAATCCCGCGGGCGACCAGGCGGGCGCCTCGTGAGATCTTTTCCGTCGTCGCGACCGCAGAGTACTGAATCTTGCCGCCGCTTCGACTACCCCGCCGCCTTCGGCAAAGCAGTATTCAGCATCGATCTCGTCAAAGTGTTCCCTGACCATGTAGCCGATGCCATCTGCGCCGCCCCCTTCTTCGCTCGCTTCGGCGAGGAAAATAACGTCGCGATCCAACGGCGTGTTCATGCGTTTGAGCATTAGCATCACCATCAAACATGCGACCACGTTGTCCTTGTCATCTGTGGCGCCGCGCCCATAGACATAGCCACCTTCGCGCGTTGCTGAAAACGGCGGATACTTCCACTTGGTCGGGTCAACCGTAACTACGTCAGTGTGGCCCATAATCAGCACCGGGCGTTTCTTGCCATTGCCGCGCAGCCGGGCGATGAGGTTCGCGCGTTTGGGATCGTTGGCGAAGACCTTGGCTTCGATGCCTTCTTTGTCCAGCACCGATTTCAAGTACTCAACGACGAGCGTTTCATTCCCGGGCGGATTGCTGGTGTCCAGGCGCAGAATCGCCTGGAAGTGGCGCATGGTTTCCTCTTCGATTTGCGACCAGTTCGGCTCTTGCGCTTGCGAGTGCGCGATCGAGATAAATACCGGCAGGGCGAGTAGTGCCAACCGAGCGACCCTCATGAGATGTCCTCCGCGTCAGTCAGTACAATTGCGCTTGATCGGAGCGTGCATAGTACCTTGTCGGCGGCGTTCCGGCCAGATCTAAAAGATCGGCAAATGTAATGTGCCGCGCTGGCGAGCAAAGCGGCTTTGCCTCAAAAGTTAGATTTCAGTAGCGGCTTCGCCGTCTGATGTGCGGAAGCGCTCTGCGCTTCCGTCGGCCGTCTCTAACTTCGGGCTGCGCCCTTCAAAGAGGGCATAGCCCTGAACTCTTCAAGGATGTTTGCCGGAAGGCCATAGGCCTCCCGCACATCAGACGGCGAAGCCGTAACCATCAGCTATTTTTGAGATGGGCACGCGGCGGATACCTCTTTCGCGTCCGCAGGTGGTTAATTACGGATCTCAGGTGATTGTTATCTTTCGCGATGAAGAACGTGGCAGTCGCGTTTCCGCAGCAGTCAGCAGAAATCTTTCGCGCAACTCCTGGGACCTGAGGGATCTGACCGAGACACCGGTGGGAATGTGGGAACCAACCTACGACCCGAACGCCTGGGCAGCGAAGCATGAGTTGCATCTCTTCGTCCAAAACGTTGGGCAAGGCGACGCCGAATCGCTTGAAGAGTTGCCGCCACAAATGATCAGTGTTCTTGAATGGAAACCAAAACGAGCGAAGTCGCGGATTGCATGATCTAGCAGCTGCCCACGCTTCTGGGCAATGCATGCGGACGCAAGTCCGCGGAGCGGACGACAGCATAAAGCCTGGGGTGAAGCGAGCGCAGCGAGCGAAACCCCAGGATCCAACCAAACAATGAAACCAGCCCGCGGAGCGGGCGGCAGCCCATTCATCAAATGAATCGCTCGTCGTATTCGATTCCGTTCACCTTCAGGAATTCAATGAACTCGTCGCGAAACAGAAATCTTCTGGTGATGCTCCTTTTGCCCTGCAATGTATCTCCGCACTGATTCGACGTGTGATTGACTCACGGTGAACGCGCCGTACCCACGCTGCCAGCGAAAGTCCTTCAATGCCGGAAAGACATCATGCATCCAGCCTGTCGCACTCGCTTTCAGCTCTCGCAAGACATCCGAGACTGCGCGGTCGGGTCGAAGTTTGGTCAACAAGTGAACGTGATCCGCGGTGCCGTTAAGTGCCAATGAAATTCCGCCCAGCTTCCGTACCGTTCCGCCGATGTAGTCATAAAGTCGAACTTCATAGTCAGGCGTGATAAGCGGCCGCCGGTCTTTGGTCGAGAAAACGAGATGGTAAAGAAGATTGGTGTAAGAGTCGGGCATCTTCCGAGACGTAACACCCTTGTCTATGCAAATTCTTTGCAAGGACTATCGCCCACCTCACGGGCTAGCGCCTCACGAACGAGTACGCGGAGCGCACGTCAGCATAAAGCCTGGGGTGAAGCGAAGCGAACCCCAGGATCAGGCCACACATACGTCGATTGAGCCCGCGAAGCGGGCGACAGCCGCTGACCCGTCCGCGAACGTTCAAATACGAGATGCTGGGAAAGGTTCCTTGAAAGGGCTATCGCCCACCGCACGGGCTAGCGCCTCACGAACGAGTGCGCGGAGCGCACGTCAGCATAAAGCCTGGGGCGCAAGCCCCAGGATCGAAACCGCAAGAATGCGTCGAGCCTGCGAAGCGGGCGACAGCGCGACCGCGTCATGGAACGTTCAGAATGCCGGGAAGGGTCTATTGCAAAGGGCTATCGCCCGCTTCGCGGGCTAGGTTTGGTCGTTTCTGACCGTGATCCTGGGGTTCCGCTTCGCTTCACCCCAGGCTTTATGCTGTCGCGCGCTCCGCGCGCTGTGTTGGCACCCGCGAATCGCAGAATTGAAGGCCTGACCACTTTGCTTTTGTCCTTTGTGCTTAGATGGAATTGGAAAAACCCGCGAACTCCAAAGACATTGACAAAATCAATCAATCTCAACGATCTGCGGCGGTTTACCGTCGCGCGAACTTTTTTCCGCCGACCACGCTCAAGCGGGCTATCGAACGAATGGGTTTTATTCAAGCCGATCCCATTCGAGCGCCGGCGCGCGCTCAGGATCTCATTCTCAGGCAACGTGTGAAGAACTATCACGCCGGCGACCTCGAACGGCGGTATGACACCCTCGACATCGAAGAAGACTTTTTCGTCATTTACGGCTTTGTGACGAAGTCTCTGCACACGCTAATGCATCCGCGCTCGGGCTCGCATGCTTCCGTGGACAGCATGCCTCTGCCCTGGCCGGCTGCGAACCGAAAACGCGCTCAACTTCTGTTCGAGTTTGTCAGCGAGCGCGGTGAAGTGCATCCGCGCGAAGTTGATCAGCATTTCGCACACGGCAAGGTGGAGAATTTTTGGGGTGGCTCGTCGAACGCGACCACGCACCTGCTGCAGGAAATGCACTATCGCGGCCTGCTCCGGGTGGTGCGGCGGGATAAGGGAATTCGAGTTTACGCGACTCGTGAAAGCGGTGCGGGGTTATTGACGCTGACGAGCGCCGCGAACGAATCGATGCATTGGTTGATGTAGCGGTTAAATTGTATGCACCGTTGCCGGCGTCGAGTTTAGCGTCGATGGTGAGCCGGTTGCGTTATGCGGTGCCGCAATGGCAGAGGGAGTTGAAGACTGCTTTGCAACGCGCAAAGGATCGACTGATGCACGCGCAGGTTGATGGGATCGGCTGGTATTGGGCGAAAGAGGATTCGCTGCGTGGTGCGTTTCGAAACTCATCCGAGGATCGGGTGCGCTTGCTGGCGCCATTCGATCCGCTGGTGCGCGATCGTGCCCGCTTCGCGTTGTTGTGGGGGTGGGAATACCGCTTCGAAGCCTACACACCAGCGGCGAAACGCAAGCTTGGTTATTACGCTTTGCCGTTGCTGTGGCGAGACCGAGTACTTGGCTGGGCGAATCTGTCGGTAAAAGACGGCCAGCTCCTTTCAGAGTTCGGTTATGTGAAATCACCGCCGGGCGATCGTGCTTTCAAGCGCGAACTTGCAGCAGAGATGGATCGCATGCGCACGTTTTTGCTCCTGCCTCTTCACACTCGACTATTGAACGGTGATTGAACGCCGACGTTTTGACTACTACCTATTTCATAAATGCCGCAGCAAGATCAACAGCAACCTAAGTGAAGCATTCCAGAGAGTCGCCGGCCCTGCGTTGGCTCGTTCATTCCATCGTCAAGACGGTGCATATTCCCGAAGTCGCGTCGGTCAGGCTATTTCGTTGCTTCCTCCGCAGCCGGGAAGGAAAGAAGCTCGCGCACCTCGCCCGGCGTATCGAAGAATCGCAAATAGCAGGTCTGACCCCGGTTTCGGGTTCCGGGTTTCCCAACCATTACCCAAGGTTCGCAAAGCCTCACCTTGGGCTCAACTCTGATCACTGCTCCGCAGCTGAGTTCCTTGCAATCCACCCGGTGATTTGCCATTATCTGGCCGGATTTCCACTACAACATTTTTCGAGGCGAAAAAGATGAAGGTCTGGCAGCGATCTGCGTGGCTGTGTCTGCTTCTGCTGTGTTTGGGTGCTGCGGTAAGGGCGCAGGACACCTTCTATTTGAAGAACGGCGATCGCGTAGTTTTCTATGGCGACAGCATCACCGACCAACGGCTCTACACGACTTTTGTTGAGACTTACATTATTACTCGCTTTCCGAAATTGAACGTGAGCTTCGTTCATTCGGGCTGGGGTGGCGACCGCGTGACAGGCGGCGGCGGTGGTCCGATCGACCGCCGTTTGCAACGCGACGTGCTCCCGTATAAACCGACGGTCGTGACAATCATGTTGGGCATGAACGACGGTGGTTACAAAGCTTTCGATCAGAAACTCTTCGACACCTACACGAGTGGTTATGAGCACATCGTCCAGCAGCTCAAACGCGATCTGCCGGGCCTGCGGTTAACGCTGATTCAGCCTTCGCCCTACGACGATGTCACGCGCACGCCGACGTTCGAGGGCGGTTACAACGCGGTGCTTATGCGCTACAGCGAGTTCATCAAAGAGCTGTCCAGCAAGCAGAGTGCCGGGCTGGCTGATTTGAACACGCCGGTAGTCTCCGCACTTAAAAAGGCCACCGGAGGCGATGCGGCGCTGGCGCAGAGAATCATTCCTGATCGCGTACACCCTGGCGCGGGCGGTCATCTGGTGATGGCTGCGGCGTTGCTCAAGGCTTGGCATGCTCCGACGGTGGTGAGTGCAGTCGAGCTTGACGCCGCCCCAGTGAAAATCGTGAAAATCGTGCGTGCCGAAAACACGCTGGTGAGCGAATTAAAGAGTGAAGGTGTGCTTTCTTGGACTCAGGTTGATGCTGCCTTGCCGTTGTCAATTGATATGAACGATGCAGTGGTGGCGTTGGCGGTGCGGTCATCCGAGGTAATCGAGACGCTCAACCAGCAGACGCTCAAAGTCAAGGGGCTGTCAGCGCCGCGTTATCAACTCAAGATTGACGGCGAGGTAATTGGCACGTTCACCAGGGAGCAGTTAAGCGAGGGCATTAACCTCGCAGTGCTGCCCACCCCGATGGTGAAGCAGGCGAAGGCGGTCCATGCCTTGACGCTGAAGCACAACAACCTGCACTTCGCGGCGTGGCGGCAGGTGCAGTTTCCTTTCAGGACGACAAGTCGCCTAATATCGGCAAGGCGCTCTCGGCGATGAATGCGCTCGAAGCAGAGGTCATCGCTGAACAGCGCGCCGCTGCACAACCCAAACCACATCGCTATGAATTGACGCCGGAGAATTAAGGGCGGATGAACCGCCAAGCCTGATTAAAGCGGGAGGCAGGTCTGCAATTTTGAAATTCTCTTTGGGTTGTCATGCTTGAGAGGAGCGGAGTTGCGATAAAGTTTGCTTGGCTGAGTTTGAATGACGCCGGCCTTTATCATTTCCTTGAGGACGTTCAGAATTGCAGAATTGCAGGCCTGACCCCACGACCAATCCTCACGACGCGATTGGATGTATCATCCACCCCTCATGCTGAGACCAATCGTTAACACTCTTCTCTTAATCACCTTAACCGTCGCGGCTGGGTTGTCGACTGTCACTCACGCTCAGACTCTATCCGGCGATTACGACTATTACGTCATGCTCGGCGCGGCGCCGAACGGAGGCTTTGAAGCGCGCCGGCGCATGGGCTTCGCCCACTTTGACGGCCCGTCTGCAAATGGCGCCTGGTTCAAGCGTCGCAGCGGCGCTCCTCTTTTACGATCACGAAGGTGACGGTCACGGGCGACAACATCACCGTGTCACTCGACAATGGCAGCGAAATCCGAGGGACCCTGAAAGGCGACGGCATCGAAGGTCGAATCTATCGCGGCGGCAAGCCGATCGATCGTATCTGGCTCGTGAAAAGAACGGACCCAATCGCCTGGGAGTCGAACTACGCGCTCTGGCACGGGCGACGTCTCGCAGCCCGACGTTTCAAGTCACTGTCGATCCTGCCGTGCCGATGACCGCGCGCGACGGTACCACGCTGATGAACTACGTGACGCGGCCGGTCGGGGCCGGACCGTTCGGCGTCGTGCTCGAACGCACCCCATACCTGCGCATCGACAAAGCCAACGGTGAGTTCTGGGCGTCACGCGGCTACATCTACGTGAAGCAGGACGTGCGTGGCCGCGGAGGGTCCGGCGGCGTCCTCGACATGAACGCGATGCAGGAACAGGACGGGTACGACGCCGTCGAATGGGCCGCGAAGCTACCGGGCAGCAACGGGAAAGTTGGGATGATTGGCGGATCCAATCCGGGACTCTACGCGTGGTACGCCGCAATTGCGGCGCCGCCTCATCTGGTTACGATCGCGCCGACGGTCGCGACCGCCGATCCGCTGCGCATCGTGCCGTACATCGACATGGTTTTCTCTCCGACCATCGTTCCGTGGCTCTGCCTGACGCATGGTGAAGGACAAGATGTCGGACATCAGCAATGTGAAAGATGTCGAGGCGTTTGCCCACCTGCCGGTCATCGCGGCGGCAGAATCGGCCGGGTGTGGCCGCCCGCAGTACTGGAACGATTGGTTCGATCACCAGAAAGACGACGCTTACTGGCGCGCGCTGAGTATCGAACGGCGGCTCGACCGGGTGAAAGTGCCGGTGCTCGGCATCGCTGGCTGGCACGACGACGCCAGAGGGACGATCCGGAACTACGAGATCATGAGCCGTCTGCCAGGCGCGCCGCCGTACCACGTGGTGATGGATGCCAGCGCGCATAAGGGAATCGACTATGTGAACGGCTACTTCGGGCCGCAGGCACGAATCGATCGCCGCGAGTTGCAGCTCCGTTGGATGGACCACTACTTGAAGGGCATCGACAACGGCGTGGATGTCGAAGCGCCGCTCGACATCTTCGTCATCGGAGACAACACCTGGCGGAAAGAACGTGAGTGGCCGCTGGCCCGGACGGTTTGGACGAACTTCTACCTGCGCCAGAATGGCAGGCTCGAAACCACCGCGCCCGGCAACGAACCGGCGGACAAGTACACCTACGATCCCGGCAATCCCACTCCGTTTCTGGTGAACTCGCGCGAACTCGAGTTGAGCCTCAACGAAGACTATCGAACGGTGGACAGCGAGCGGAAGGATCTCGTGACCTACACGATGCCGCCGCTCGCGAAAGACATTGAGATCACTGGACCAATGACCGCCACACTCTGGGCGGCCACTGAGGGGAAGGACACGGACTGGAATGTCATGCTGCAGCACGTCTATCCGGACGGGCGGGCAGAGCGCATCCAGGACGGCGTCATGAGAGCGCGTTTCCGCGACGGCTTCGACCGGCCCGCGCTCCTCACGCCCGGCCGTGTCTACAAGTACGACATCGATCTATGGTTCACATCGCGGGTGATTCCCGCCGGGCATCGTCTGCGCGTCGTCGTCGCCTCCGCGGCATTCCCGAAATACGACCGCAATCTAAACACTGGCGGAGATAACGAACGCGACACACGCTACGTCGTGGTCAGGCAGCGGATTCTGCATGACAAAGCCCATCCGTCGTTCGTGCGGCTGCCGATTATTCCTCGTTGAGCCGGGGCTCGCATCGAACCTAATGCGACGGATTTCGAATCGCAAAAGCGGAGGCCTGAGCCCGAATGTTTAGTTTTTTTGAAAAAGGCTTGACCAAGCGGATAAGTTTAGAACTGGTGCCATGTCTTAGGAAAGAATCGATCTTTAAGAAGTACTGATAACAGAATAAGACTTGAGGCTCCAATTTTATCGACAATCCTAAAATGCTCCGGCTCGTCTGCTAAGTGTTGAGCGTAGGCAAAGCCATCCGTTAATTCCACTTCATGGACTGAATTTGGATATGTTCGGCTGTCCTTAGAATAAATTGTAAACAGCGCCTCAGAGTCTGGCGACTTGCCAATATTCGTAAGCCACTTCACACGCCGCGAAATCATTGACCAGGAGTGCGTATAGCTCGTTATCATTCAAATAGGCCGCAATTGCGGCAAGCACTGTCGCGAGAAAAGAGCTAGGGTCTTTATGAACTCTGACAGAACTGAAAGAATAACCGACTAGGATGGCGGTCTGTTCTGAATTCATCTGCGTCATAATTCGCAATACCAAACCCCTTTTCAATTCTGTCGCATAACCAGATAGTGGCCTTCTTAATTAACTGGAGTCGCGATATCCGGTCTGTTCCTACGGACTAAGGCAAGCGTCGTCCATACAAGGGTCGTCGCATAACGGTCACTCGGTGGATGACCGCAGCCTTGCTCGGTCTCAATGAGTGTGGTTAAAAATAATGCGATGGCTTCTCGTTCCTTCTCGTCATCCGTAAGATGAAACAATAAAAGCGCTGATCTCTAGTATCCTCGAACACCATACTAGGTAATGCAGTATCAGGACGGTTGCAGTCTGCGGACCAACTAAGTTGAGTACTTGTTTTTCTGATGCTTCCCATTGAGCGTTGACCTCGCTTTGAAATGCTCTGCAAAGCGGAATGATGTTCTCTTGCAAAATCTGTTTGTAAACTTCTCCGACATATTCTGCGTCAACTTCATACAGCGCCTGCATTATGGTACGAGCCAAAGCGAGATAGGTGATGATCGCCTCGTAGATAAGACCGTTGCCGACTAATTTGATTGCGAGGATTTCAGCTTCGATGCCGGCTCTGAGGATTCGCTTCCGATAATCTAAATCCTTGTCCAACCATGTTTGAGAGAACGCTTCGATTTCAGTATCAGAAAGCTTTCCATCAATCGCCTTACTGTAAATCAAATAGAATTCAGCGAATCCCTTTAGTCGCTTTTGAGGTGAGTTGGTGAATACGCGAAAGCCCATACTTTTCAAAATGTTCGGCCAGTTGATTCGGTCCCCGAGTGTGCGACTGGTTCCTTCTTGTAAAAGGTCTGTAATTCTGCATTGAAGTTCTGGAGAATTAGCGAGGCGTTACCAACGAGTTGTCCGGTATAAACCAGGATGACTTTGCGCGGTAGGCTTATATCAAACTGAGGGTGTGATAAACCGCTGACGCTGGCGAGCGTAAGCTGTGGAATAACTTCTGAAGCTACATTTAGCTTGGCTGATGTCGCCCTTTTTGACTGAACTTGAATACTGATATTCGACGTCATCCTCAACGACGCTTAGCGATAAAATCTTTCCCAATCTCTCGGTCCCCATGAGTAAAGTGGATGTCGTAAAAGCCCATCCCAGCAAGCAAGGACATTAAAAGGATAGTCAAAATCTCTTTCTTGCTTGAGGTTCTTGAAGTAATCGTCGAGGACGTTGGCGAATCATGAGTGAGAAATAGCCGTCAGGATAGTTTGCGGGAAGGTTTTCTTTCATAGTACTCCCCTTCGCTTCTGTTCAATCGCCTCTTCTATCCTTCGTTTTTTGTTCTTCAGTAGGAGGATTCTCTTGAATCTTCTTCGCCGTATTTGGATGAACCACTATCTGATAATTGTGATTCCCCTGTTCATCAAAAGTCATATGAGTCTTCATGAATCATTTCTAGATAAGCATCCCAGAAGTTCTTGCCCCTGAGCGTCAACAGCGTTTCCGACTGCTTCGGTAGTCTGGGACAACATCTCGAATATCTGCTTCTTTTGTTCAGAGTGCAGTGAGTCAAATAAGGTATAAAACGCGTCAGCAAACTTTTCTACGTTTGTATTCAAAATGTCTTCGCGTGACATCTCAAACATTGCGCGTGAATCAACCATTTGAGTTTCGACAATTTGAGGTCCAGTGACTTGTCGCGTTGAACCACCGTGGGAAACCTTATGGCTTTGTATCTGACCGAGTAGCTCGTCGTTCTCAATCATTCCCTCCCGCATCTGACCGACGACCTTTGCCATGGCAAGGTCATAATTGAGTAATCTGAACGATAGCATGAGGTGCTCTCCTCTGGATAAGTGGTCTTGACCCGCTTATATCAGACTGCTAGACTTTAGGTAAAGGAATCCATACGACGAATGGACTTCAACGACCCTCGAAGGGGCCGCATTGATTGTTCGACCCCTTTGGGGGCACTCCCAGAGTTCAGTGCCTCTTTCGGTTCCGGATTGTTTTCAAAGGCCTTCCTACGCTCGTTTTCGTTGACTCGTTTTTCGTGGGAACCCATACTCAGCGCCAATCAAGACCCGTGGCTGTGGCTGGAAACCCACCCTCGCCCTGTTAGATCGCCCATCAAGAATTTAGTACTGCTTCTTAGTCTCTTGAGGAGTTGATACTTGGCAATTTCCGAGGCTAGTAGTCGCATGAAACTTGTTATGGACATCATAATAACCTCTTCACAACGGACTTTGGCTGACCAAATCCAAGCTCCAGCGGTTGTGGCGATCAACACTTCCAGTGCGATGGATTGCTTCTGCGCCCCGGTTTGGCGACACGAGCGCTTCTTTGGAAGGTTCACTTCGGACAGAGCTTACCCTTTGGCGAAGAGCTTCGTACCCTTGAGGTGCGAACGGAATATTCCACCTTGCGGCAACCCGACGAAATTGATCGAGGGGGCGTTGATGAGCCTCGGACTATCTGAGAACCTTGCTTTGACTCGGGAGGATCGACGCAGGGACATGTTGCTGACCGCCCTGGCGATTACAAGTATGATCTTGGCGTACAAGACGCCAACACCGGAGAAGCGCTGGGCGACGACGACCCTATGTTATACGTCGTTTCGGGGATACAGGTTGAGCCTGGAAACTGGGGTGCCTTCTAAAGATATATGCCCTTCAACATTGAAGTCCTGAGCGTCGGCGGCAACTTCGGCACGAGTTAACTAGCGAAGTTGTTCAAATGCTTAAATGGTGTTCAGAGCGAATTTCGCTTCTCTTTAGTCCCCGAAGATTTCGTTTAGGTACAGGAGCGGGACTGGTCGAGGTGATCCAAGTATTTGAGTCGCGAAGTCTTTGATCTGTTAAGAAGACTATCGTCGGGAAGCCGAGGGGCAAGCGGCCCTACCTCATCGCCCAGTTGTCGGCGAACGCTGCGAGGTCGGGAGTAAAGGACAATCTGTGCGGTTCCAGAGCCGGCGACTCGCTTGAGGGGGAGGGTAGAAAGCGTCGTCGCTCTCCCATGATCATGACGCCTTCACAGAATCATCGCAGCTTCCGTATCTTTGCTACTATTTTATTCGTTACGCTTTGAGCTTCGTATGCCCGGTTCTCCGGAACCACAAAGACACAAGGAGCTGTTTTTGACAGCAAGGATTTCAAGCCAGACCTGGAAAATCGATGGATTCAGGCGCCTTCTGCCAGACTGTACCAAGGGAATTGTGGAAAGCTTTCAACGAAGAAATCAACCTTGCTATTCAGCGAATGATCGAGGTTATGAAGGCGCTGCGAGCAAACTCGCAAGCAGACTTAGCCGCTGCTTCACTACACGGCCAAGTCGACATCGGCATCATCACGATTCGAGAAGATGAATTTGAGGCGATGCTCCGTCGATTCCCTGCGCGTCGTCACGTCAAGGCGGGAAATGGGAGCGATTACGAATTTTCAAAGGTGCTAACTAAGGCGAATGAAGAAATGCGGGTGGTAATTGCCAGAAGTCCGGAGCAAGGTCAAGGGGCAGCACAAGCTCTCGCTTCTTGCATGATCGCAGATCTTGAACCGCGCTGGATATTCCTTGTCGGTATAGCTGGTGGATTCCCAGCGTCTGAATACACTCTTAGGGACGTATTGCTGTCTCAGAGGATGCACGATTTCGCGGTAACAGCTGCAATTGAAAACAAAACCCCTGAGTTTGCAGGATATGGGCGGCCCGATGATGCGCGTAGGTCGAACAACTCGTGACCGGACTCAAAGGAAGGCGCACGCAATTAGGGGCTTGGAGTAGCAAGGAGTTTTTAGGTCAGACGAAGCCCAGCTTAACTCCACCAAAAAGTATTAAGAACAGATCGTTATATGGCAGTGATGAATGGAAGGCTAAAGTAGGTCGCGTCACTGAAATCGCAGTTTTCTAAACCAGTAGCGTTAGAACCCCGGATTTCTTTGCCGCAGTAATCATCGCTGGTAATACTCTTCTAAAGGACACAAAGCTTGCCGAATTGTGGCGGAAAACCGCGCGCCACGCCTCGGGGGTCGAGATGGAGCTGGGAGGAGTTTGTCGAGCTGCCCGTTATTCGGTTGACGGTCAAACACGCGTCTTAGCAATCCGTGGTGTTATGCGATATCGTTGGTTATAAACGTGCTCCCGAATGGACGGATTTCGCGTGTCGATCTGCGGCCGCGTTTGCTGATGCTCTTATACGGAGTGGCCTGATTCAAAGAAGAGAGGAATAAGATTGGGGGTCAGGCCTGCAGTTCTGCAATTCTCGCCCGGATTGGTTCCTGGAACAACGAGAGGTTTGAGAATTGCAGAATTGCAGGCCTGACCTCATTTAACCCAAAGTGGTCTTCGGCAATCAATTCAGTAATATGCTCGCTCAGCTCTTCCTATAGGTGTTGTGCTTCTACTCTGTAGCGGGGTCCGCTGCCTCCCTTTGTTGCACATAGGTCGGCGTGCCGGGCAGCCTCGCGAGATCGGAGACGCCAGGCTCTGCTAGCCACGCCACGAATTCGCCTGCCCTAAGTCGTCCAGTTAGCACTCGCATCAAACCTTCCATGAAGACTGCGTGCTGGATGAGTGTAATTGAAGAAGCGGCTGCAGCTTTCTTCTTACACGTCTCGTCAAAGTCCGGTTTACCCAATGTTACGCGCTTCATCTCAGGCGCAAAGTCGGCCGACTTTGCAGAATAGCCCATGCCTCCTCTTTCGCCACCAAAGGCGGTTTTTTGTCACCGTCTTGCACTCAATTAGCAATGCTGTGTCCCCTGAGTTTTAGTTGAACGTCCGGAACGTTTTGCCGCTTCCCGTCATCCAGCTTATCAACGGCCCAATTGATTTCTTCTTTCAATAATGCGCAGATCGCATCCTCATAGTCCGTTCCGGATGCCTCGTTGCATTTCAATACCTTTTCACGAATACCGAGTTCAGCACCCAACTCTACGTGCACGCGCTCGAACTTCGCCGACCCAACGTCAAAGTCTGTCGGATAACGCAGCCACGAGGGCATCAGCGCGTTTTTCAGAATCAAGTAACCTGACGAGGTTGCTCTTTTGCTGCCGTCAAGACGTCCATTACTGTTGCAGAATCCGTTTGTCAGCAATGCCATCACACGTTGACGACCAAAACCGGGAACACTCTTGCGTCTCCGCGATTCGAAGCACGTCGACGCGCTTCAGCCGGCGTGCCCCAGCGAACTCGACGGGCCAGCATGCTGATCTGATTCGTCAGGGTCTGCGGACAAGCGAGATCTGATGCGCCTGACACGGTGCTAAGGCCGTCAAGGATCAACTCACGTCGGTTGAGAGCCGATGTAAATTCCCGGCTGAGATTCCAGTAGCAAAAGCAATTTTGCGTTCAGCTGGAAGCCATCGATGAATAAAGCGAGCGCGTGAACGCACCGGGTGACTCGATCATTCGTCCTATCCCAGGCTGTTAGGTGCGTCGCTGCTTCGACAAATGCCGAAGATTCAGGTTTCATGTGTCCGGACGGCCAAACCAGTAACCGAGTTGGTGTCGTCGACATAGAATTCTGGGCATGTTAGGACCCAGTGAATTAGTCCGATTTCATATTCGCCAAAGTTGTCTGCGATCTTCGCCGACATTTGCGCCAGCAAGTCCGCGAACTGCTTGGCGCTTTGAGGCAATAGGCCTGAAAGGGACGTTAGCTTGCCTAAAGGCGTAGGGTTAATTGTCGAGTGGCTCTCTTCGACGAATCCGTTTGCTACACAGCCACTCGATCGCAGTTTCCGCCTTTGCGACAACCGTTTCAAGGATTTTGGGATTATTTTCGAGGATTTCATGCCAGTAAAGGTGTTCTGAAAGAAAGCCCTGAGGTCGGCTTTAGAAGAAACGGCGTGCGCGGCAACCAGCGAGAGCACAGTACGCCGCATACTCACCGTCAGGAGTTGTGATTCCACTCGATCGTTCGTTGGCATGACGAGCCGCTTCGCATGTTCAAATTCCCTTTGTTTGACGGCATGAGAATTACATGACCATCGTCATGGTAGCCAAGCCTTCCAGCGCGCCCGGACATGTTTCGGAAATGAGAGCGAGAAAAGCGTCTGCCCTCGCGGTCACCGTACTGGTATGTCAACTTCGGAATAATGACTGTCCGAAATGGGAAATTTACGCCGGCCGCCAACGTGGAGGTCGCAAAGCAAACATCAAAACTGGAATTGACGAATCCTTCTTCGATTACTGTTCGTTCGTCAGGCGTCAGATCGGCTGTGTGGAAAGTGACCCGACGCTCCGCCTGTGATCTTAGCTGTTGCGAAGACTCCGTCGGCTCGCTAAATAATTCGAGCTGTTGCGAAATCGGTAGTCCGTCCGCTGAACGTTGGGCCTTCTCAGAGTACTCAGCCGCCAGTTCGAGCGCCTCCCGTCGCGTTTCAGTGAAAACAAGGACGGGACCGAATCCATCCTCCAAAGTCCTGCGGATTAGATCATGAAGATCACGTTGTTCATAGGGATCGTCGTCGGCTTCGACATCTTCGTTTCCTAAATTAACTTTGTAAATTTTGCCGCCGTAGCGAACCATTTGAATCAGATCGATGTCGCGCTTCGCGCTGCGGACTACTTGGCAGTTCATCCACGCGGCGAGGGCTTCGGGATTTTCTAGAGTGGCAGTTAAGCCGACGAACTGGTGGGGCTGCTGTTGGCGCAGCAGTGCACACAGCACTTCTACGGACGGCCCGCGTGTTGTCTTCGCCAAGGATCTGCAACTCGTCGGCTATGACAACGGTCTTCGACATCTTAATTCGACCCGCTAGAAATAAAACCGAGGGCCTTTTCGTAAGTTGAGATGAGAAGTCGTGCGTTCACATCACCCTCTTCACGATCTCCGGTACTCGATCCCAATCGTGACATTCGTCCATTGGCCGCCTGCGAATTTCTTCGTGAAATCGGCGAATTTCTGGTCTGCGAGAGCCTTAGTGCGAAACCAAGTAAAGGGCATCCAAGCCACTTGCGAGCGCGCTTGCCAGGGCCAGTTCGCCGATAAGCGTTTTGCCCGATGAAGTGGGCGCACATACGACTGCACTCGCACCAAGAGCAACTTCGGCTTCGACTGCGCGAAACTGTACATCCGTCAGCGATTCAATCCCCCAATCGCGCAGGCACGAAACCAGAGGCTCAGTAATTTTTCGGATTGTCTTCGTAGGAGATCATTGTCCAAACTCCAACTTCAACAAGGCAGGTTTCGCTACCCGGTCTCTGTGGGATCGAGAAGCGTAAGGGCGCCGCAATTACGGGATGGCGCGTTTCAGGTTAACGCGAAAGGGCGGATTTAGCACGGTTTTGGTAAGTCCCTCGAGTTTGCGATCTTCGATTGATGACGTGTCTTGTACTAAATCAAAGTCAGAATCGCAAAAAGGAAGCCTGACCCCATTCGAATGAGCCCGCGATTTTCGGTTGCGGCTAATTCTCAAGGTCCAATCCTCGTTCGGTTCCAAAGTAAGTCTCAAACTTCGTCAGAAACCTGTCGAGGCGTTCGGTGTTTTCGTTCAACGCGATCGTGTTCTCTTTCAGCAGCTCGACTAGGCGCGCGAGTGATTCGTGAACAGAGGCACTGATTTCGATACCGGCGTTGATTTTAGCGTCGCGCCCGTCGAGGTACGCACTAAAAGTGCGGAGCCGATCACTGAACGCCATGAATCCCTCCATCGCGAGCCGCAATTCCTTAACGAACTGCTCCCTGCTCTCAGCGAGATGATGGGTCGCCTCGATCAGTTTCTCTTCGGTCATGATGCTGCGAAAGTCGGCGAAGCCGACGAATGATAATAGCCCACCGATTCATCGGTGGGATTGAGATGGAGACCTAATGCAGTCCGTGAAACGGACGGCTGAATCCTAAATCTTAGAGGTTCATAGTTAATTCAGTCGTCCGCTTCACGGACTCCAGGAACTCAGCCACGTCACCCAGCGCTGAAGCGCTGGGCTATTCTCTTTCAGTCCGCTTCGCGGACGAATCCAAAAGCGCCGTCAAGCCGGCGCACTCCAAATGCGGGCAAGCTCAGTTGCGATTACGCTTTCGACTTCTACGCCTTCGGTGGCTCTTCTGGCGTCGGCTTCTTCCTTCGCGGCGCCCGCTCAAGCATGTCTCGCCGTCTCCCCATTCAGCCAACACCGCGGCGTTGTCGCGGTAGAAGTTTTGACGACGACGTCCATGGCGCGGGCGGTCTTCATGCCGTGGGCGTCGGTTTCGTCGATTGAGACACCGGCTGACTTCACATCGGCGCGGCCTTCGGATTGATCGCTGATTGCTGCCTGCATCGCCGCGATGTCGGTGTTCAAGTCTTCTACAAAATCTGCCGGCAGGGCGTGGCTGATGAGTTCCGCTTTCACGGCGGGGTCAGCGACAAGCGCGGCAATGCCGCGGGCGAGATCCAGCATTGCCTGGTCGTTGTCGCCGCGCGGCATGCGGAACCTGTCGTCAAAGCCCGGCTTGGTTTCGCCGATGACGCGTGCGGTGCGCACGATGGCTTCGATGGCTTCGCGCGCAGGGCTTCACGCGCAGCGGCGCGGGTGGTGGTGCCGGCGAACTTTACGCCTTTCCCAACCTCTTCGGACGAGACGTGGCCGTCGAGACCGGCTATCACCGAATTCAATTCTGTAAGCAGTTGCGGCCAGACTGTGGTGGCCGGAATGTCTGTGTGTGAAGCGCCGGGAACAAGCGGATAATGGAGTCAGGCCTTCGATGTGCGATTCTCAACGTAGTCGATACGGTCGATCTCTCTTTTGATTGAGAATCGCAAAATCGCAGGCCTGCCCCTTTGGTTTTATTCTCGCTTCGTCGTGAAGAGGTCGTGAGTGGTGGCGTTCTCGGCGCGAAGTGACGGACGGTAATTGGATCGTAGGAGGGTGTCAATGAATGCTGCTGGTGATGCGAGTGCGCTTTCCAAACGCCGCGCTGCAGAAGGGATAAGAAGAGTGCTGCGCTGCGTGCTTGGCAGTTGATGCTTCGGTGCGGGTTGAACTCGACGTCCGTGAACCCAGCGTACTTGTACAGGCTCGTCGCCCATTCTCGGTGGTCCCACAGGAAGGTGCAGTACAGCCAGTCATAGAACGCGGTCTTGGGTTCAAGTGCGAAGTCGAGTCCCTCGAAGGAGAACTTGACGAGACGTCCGGAGGACTGGAGTCGCGGGTCGCGCTTTGCTTGTCCGATTTCTTTCTCGCCCTTGAGATAAAGGTCCGTGTATGGTCCGCCGTGGTCGAAAACTTTGCTGCCTTGGAAGGCGAGTTCGAGCTTAATTCTTCCGCAACATTTGGTGGGGACGGTCATGTGAAACGCGCTCATATGCCGCCCAGGTCTTCAACGAGGATTTGCTGGAGATCTCCAAGAGCGGAGCCATGCCCGTTGCGCCGCCGCTGCGTGGAGCGCATCGATGTTCCTTTCCTTTGCGACTGCGCGAAGCCGGAGTGCCACTTTAGCGGCAGGAAGAATTCCTTCACCAGGTCGGGACTCTGGGGTGCCGGTATAAATACGGGACGCTCAGCCATATTACGGTTTGGGCAGCCTCTCCTTAAAGTATTCCAGAGGTAAGTGGTCCGGAACAAGGATCTCGCACTTCTCTACAGCTTTGCGTCGCGCGTAATTGTCCCCGATCTTCCAGTCCAAGAAGTCATATAGGGCGACGTGATCGAAGTTCTGCTGTGCGTACTCGATCGAGCGCAGTTCGGACCCGGACTTGTTGGAGACTTCCTCGCAGTACCGGACACCGTCCATATGGAACACCCTGGCAGGGTTGTCGATGTAGATCCACTGAAGTTTCTCGATGCGCCCGTCATTCTTGGCGATATGCGCCATCGGGTGCTCCGTGGTGAAGGAGAGGTGCACGTATTGGTCCAAGCCGAACATCTCGTCGGCGTCAAGGCTGTGCTGGTTTCCGCCGGCGTGGAACTCGATGCCCTTCTCTTTGAGTTTTGCCGTGGACCAGAGCCCATCCAAATCCCAGATGGACGGGATGTTGCGCGCGTCGGTGAAGTGGTACAGCCTGGTTGTGCGTCGCAGGCAGTCCGGCTTGGTCGCCATAACTACATATTTTAACCAATAGCTCCAAGATTCGCATGCTAACGAGCATTTCCTACGGGCATGTGATTAATCCGGTCAGTGCATCGCCTCAAAGCGCTCTAACGATTCTAATAGCCGGGACAGAAGGGACGTTCACCAATTTCCATTCGTCGAATCGCGGGCGTTCCGCCTGTCCCTTAGAACCCAAACCGGGGTCAGGCCTGCTATTTGCGATTCTTCGTGCCCTTATGGAAGTTAATTGTGCCAAGTGAGAATCGCAAATAGCAGGCCTGACCCCATCATCTGAGCAGCAAGGGCGTCGTCCTGTTATACGCGACTCGTTAGAATCGCAAAAATCGCAGCCCTGACCCATTACTGCGTACCAGTTACCAACTTCATATGTCGAGTCTTTGACTGACCGAATGGCAGGCATTGAGAAACAAGACCATGACCCAGGGGTAGAGCAGCAACTCCAGGCGAATCGACTGGTCAAAGAACCTGGGCATGGCTATCGACAAAAGGTCACTGAGAGACATCCCAACTAAAGTGCCCACCAATCCGCACCCGATCGCCGCGAGCCCAATTAAGAAGACGGCCCGACGTCCGCTCAAGGCTTTGCCGAGCAGCGGCAGGTTAACCCGCTTCGCGCCGGATTGATCCTCGGGAAGCAGTTTAATGGCGGTCCAAATCTTCAGCACGGTGTGACATACGCCCAGGCTAACCAGCGTTAATATCACCGCCCGCCCGGTCGTGCCGGAGTAACGCCAGATCCGAGGCCGTATCAGCGCCACACAGAACGCGGCGAATAGGAACGCCACAATTGGAAAGACAGCTTGTCGCAGCGCGCGTGCCTCCTTGCGTTCAGCGATCAGGAAGTTTTCGAGATTCTGCCTGATGCGAACATCGGACCGGGCGCGTCGCAAATAGTTTTCGCCAGTTGGTTTCAGGACTGCAGCATAAGCACCCGGGCCAGGAGCGGCGGCGTGGCGCTGAGCGTCATACTCAGCGCGGCTCTTTGGATCAATCAAAATATCCCGGGCATGCGAGGAGTTGGACGAAGGCCTGCGCGGCCTCGGCCGAGCCGCCGTTGAGATCCGGATGCTGCAGGCGCGCGAGCCGCTTGTATGCCGCCTTGATCTCTTTTGATGAGGCAGTGTGCTTGACCCCAAGAACCTGATAATAGTCGACCATACTCTCTAGCCGCAGTATGCCTTATCGGGCTTTGCTCGCGAAGGTTTTTGACCGTGTCCTGGGGCTTGCGGCCCCATGATCGCGATCGGCAGACCAGAAAGAACCCGCGGAGCGGGTGACAGCCTGTGGGTTATTGGGTCGATCCAAAGCGGTCGTGTCGCTCTGCGCTCGCCACCGCACTCGAAGTCTGTCGCCCGCTCCGCGGGCTGAAACTCTTTTTTGGATTGCGATCCTGGGGTTTGCTCGCTTCGCTCGCTGCACCCCAGGCTTTATGCTGCCGTGCGCTCCGCGCACTCTCACAAGCTCTAACCATTTCGACTTAGACGGTGCGGCTAGTTCTCAAAGTCCAACCCTCGCTCGGTTCCGAAGTACGTCTCAAACTTCTTCAGAAAACTGTCGAGGCGTTCGGTGTTTTCGTTCAGGGCGATCGTGTTCTCTTTCAGCAGATCGACCAGGCGCGCGAGTGATTCGTGAACAGAGGCATTGATTTCGACACCGGCATTGATTTTGGCGTCGCGCGCGTCGAGGTACTCACCAAATGTGCGGAGGCGGTCACTGAACGCCATGAATCCCTCAACCGCCAGCCGCAATTCCTTAACGAACTGCTCTCTGCTCTCAGCGAGATGATGGGCCGCTTCGATTAGTTTCTCTTCGGTCATGACGCTGCGAAAGTCGGCGAAGCCGACGAATGATATTGCAACCACTGGATATTGGACGGAACCATTCAGCCAGCTCGGAGCAGCGGAGAGAGTTAAGCCCAGAGGCGAGTTTGGCGAGCCTTGGGTATTGGTTCGTTGGATTACGGCGCCGCGACGCGGCGACAAAAGCGACGCCCCTTCGGAGTCTGTCGGGAAAAATCGATCTCCAGTGTCTCTGTGCGATCCTCTGTGCCTCTGTGGTGAATGTTTTCTAGAGTAATTTCACCACAGAGACACGAAGAATCTTCACAGAGACACAGAGAAGACCCTTTTCCCGACAGACTCTTCGAACTCACTCACCTCAGGAACGTTGAGCCAAGGCTCGCAAAGTCATTCATATAGTTGACTCACCGGAGCAACCCTTCGGGTTGCTGCTTTCGACTTCTACGCCTTCGGTGGCTCTTCTGGCGTTGGTTTCTTCCTTCGCGGCGCCCGCTCCACATGTCGCGCCGTCTCCCATTCAGCCAGCACAGCGGCGTTGTCGCGATAGAAGTTCTTGACGACTACGTCCATGGCGCGGGCGGTCTTCATGCCTTGTGCGTCGGTTTCGTCGATTGAGACGCCGGCTGACTTCATGCCATTGAGAATCGCAAAACCGCAAGCCTGACCCCGAATCGTGATTTCAAACACGTGTTTGCTTCGACGGGAAGAGGAAAACTGATTCCTTCTCTGGAACCGAAGGCGAAGGGCTAAAAACAAATAGACAGGATTTACAGGATTAACAAGATTAAGAGACAAATGAGTTGGTATGAATTTCTTTCAATCCTGTAAATCATGTAAATCCTGTCTAAAGGGTGCGTCTTCGGAAATGCGAGCCGGCCTTCGGCGTTCGACGCGCTGACGACGCTAATTGGTGCGCCCCAAAAGTAAATCGCTCAACGCCAATCGCGCCGTCCGTAGGCAACCACTGCACAGAGAACTCCAGCCACCAGCGGAGTGATCGCCGCTGCGGCCCCCAGCCCCATCACCGTAATCACCACCGCTCCAATCATGATGATTAATAGTCCGCAGGCGACAAGCGGCGTCAGGCCGCGCCGAATCCTGGTGATGCCGGGCAGAATCAAACCCAACGCGCCCAGTACCTCACAGAGACCAATGAACCTGAGGAGAAGAATCGGCAGCACGATTGAGTTGGGAGGCGTCATTTGCTTCAAAGCTGCTTCAGACAGGAATAGTTTCGTTCCACCAGCAAAAAGAAACAGCAGCGCCAGCAGAATCTGAATTATCCACAGCACGATGTTCATGAAATTGTCCCTTCCTTTTCAAAGAGGTCGATCAGGAATACTCAAGGCAGATCTTGTCGACCTCGGCAGAGCGTTTCAGGTACGCCAGGCATTACCCTGGCGATCTGACTGGCCGACCAGATGAATCAGCTATTCCTTTAAAAACTTTCTGACCGGCGAGGGAGATATAAAAAGCGTAGGCCAACCAGGGCCGCCGAGGCCACCAGGGCGAAGATAACCGAGGGCGCATACCAGACGCCGAAGTCCGTGGTCATTGGACAGTTCCCGAAGAAAGAGATGAAGAACAGCGTGGTCGTCACCGCCAGCAATCCAAATCTCGTGGCCACTCCAATCAGCAGCGCCGCAAAGATCGCTCCGTAAATAAGGTTGATCAGAAAGGGCCGGCCGCCAATCGCAGAGGATCACCGTGAACAAAAGCCACGCGACTCCGATAGCCAACCACTCTTTGCGGCGAAAGATGATATGCAGCAACAGCAAGAGAAAGAGACAGGTGACCCCCAGGAAAACCATCGCCGTGACTCCGCTGTAGAAGAACTCGCCCACCATCTCACGGACGCTCAGCAAGGTGTAAAGCCGGTCGGCCGATGGCGCTTGTGGATGCCCGAACCACCCAGGGGTCAAATTCCTAAGCCGCACTACAAATATGATCGCGACGCCGAACGCGGCGCCGACGAGGATATCTCTGCCAATCAGTGGGTCGCGGAAGTCACCTGCCAGCAGCCTGCTCCACGAGACCATCCGATGTGGCCACCAGCGGCGCACATAAGGCTCAACGGCGAGGTAAAAAAGCCAGATCAGAACGGCCGGCAGGAGGGCAAAGTTTACCCCGGTTTGAAGCAGGCCCAATTCCTCGTTAAATGGGTAATGGTGAGCGCGGAAAACCCACGAGACCATCAGCGCGAGAAACATGTAGACGGCCAGGCGCGCCCCTCCCTTCCGATCACCCGAGCCGTCCCGCAAGATTTTTCGGCCCAGCAAAATTCCAACGACGAAGAACCCCACGATGACCATGAGCAAAGCCAGCTGAACGATCTTTCCCGGCAAACTATCTGCTTCCGGCTGACCGATTGGC
>ERZ1370068.462-contig-10418_pt1 | contig 39365 bp, 54 predicted proteins | sample MGYA00561227_ERZ1370068 | MGnify/ENA primary metagenome ERZ1370068 (study PRJEB38410, sample SAMEA6850437) | metagenome | study: Metagenomic assessment of the ecological functions of the soil: analysis of the soil microbiota associated with the...
AAGGTTACGTATTGCCGCCATCGGCGGCCTTGATCTCGTCCGACACAGAGTTGTCCGTGCGCCCGTCGAGAACCTGGATTCTTATAACTTCCTCAGCAGCCACCGTCTCGCACCACTCGTCAGCCTCTGGCTCATTCAAAGTTCCATGGAGTGGATAGCCAGGTTATTTGCACCGATTCGCCGTCACAGTTCCCTGCTGAGTCATCTGCTGTTCGCGTTGCTTCAGAATATTCAGTTCAATGACACTTAAATGCCAAGCACAATCACCACGGTCAGGCTTACTGCAATTAAGATCTGCAACGCTATTGATCCCGATAGATTTCATACAGCGGTAATCAATTCACTGGTTCAAATTTCGTAACCAGGTTTGCCTGATTCGGAATGCGGCAGTGCTGTTCTTACTGATGGTCGCGAAACTCTTTGTTGAATTGGTCCTGAGCCCAACGACCTTGGGAGTTTCGTACTAAAAGCAATGTAAGAATTAATGTGCCGGCCAGGAAAGTAGTCTTGACCTGAACGGTCACGCCAGGCGAGACGCTTAATCAGCATCGCCGGCGATTTCATTTCGTTATAGTTCAGTACTGCGAAGTCAATTCACCCGCAGCCAACTTCTTCAGATTGATTTCCTCTGAAGGGGACTCTTCATCCAGGGATCACTCCCTGTTGTTTGAGGCGTTTGAAGCTGTCAGTATTCATAACCAATGACGGTGCCGACAATAGTTTTTGGCTGCAGATTTTCCTGACGCTTTACAGTTGGTGGCTTGTTGACATTGTAGAAATAACCGGAACTCACAGAAAAGTGGTCGCTCAGAAAGTTCAAGCAATCCGTCAAACTCGTTCGATGGAGAGGTGCTGGAAACAGGCCGCACTTCACCGTTAATCGCCATTCGTTTACAGCGAGCGTAAGGAACGCACACCTTGAGGTCCACATCGACAACCGACAACAGCCTTTGAATGCGGCGACGACTAAATCGTTTGCGATAACCGGAGCCGCCGGGACGAGACCACGGCGACGCTTGGTCTTCAACGGCAACGGCAACAGAATTCTGCGCTAAACAAAGGTGCGGATTTAAGAGGCTACAGATTAGAAGGCAAAGCGCGGAGACCCAGTTAGCGAGGAGACAAAAACGCGCAAGGGGTTGGTGATTGCGCTTCATAATCGTAGCGAAGGGTTCTGAGAATGTTGAAGCGAAGTTGTTTACCAATAGTGAACTAAACCTGACGATGCCAACTAAACGTCGGGAGTGTTGGAAGTCGGTTTCCAATTTCATGAACGAGTTCACTTTGGCACTCATTCACATTGACGGCAACAGGAGAGCTGAATTCTACTACTGTCCTGAGCTTTACTCCATACACACTTCGTCGAACAGAGACCAGTCACGAATGAACCCAAGAAAATTTGCACGGCGCCGATTTCTGCAGGTTGCGGGATCGCGGCGCTCGGACCCGCAGTTCCAGGAAGAATTGTGACACCGACTATTCCAAGCACCACGCAGTCTGCTCTTTTACCTTGGCACCTATACCGCCGGCCGCAGCGAGGGTATTTATCTTTGCCGGCTCGACCTCGACACTGGCGCGATTGCGCTGGTGGATGTATGCAAAGGAGTTTCGAATCCATCGTTTCTCGCCATCGACGGAGAACGCCGTTTCCTTTATGCGGTCAATGAAGTAGATAACTTCGATGGCACTAAAAGTGGCGCGGTGAGTTCGTTCAGGATCGACCGTGGAACATCGCGTCTCGAGTTTCTGAGCCAACGATCATCGAAAGGCGCCGCACCCTGTCATTTGATCGTCGACGTCGACGAACCAGTATGTGCTCGTTGCAAACTACTCGGGTAGGCAGCGCCGCCGTGTTGCCAACACGTGACGGGACGTTGCAGGAGTCCGCGTCATTCGTACAACACCACGGTTCGAGCATTAATCCGGATCGTCAGGAAGGACCACACGCTCACTGCGTCGCACTCGACGCTGCAAATCGCTATGCCTTCGTCACCGACCTTGGGCTCGATCAAATCAAGGCTTATCGTTTCAATAACCGGACCGGATCTCTTGTTCCCAATTCACAGCCCTTTGTCTCAGTAAAGCCCGGCGCCGGACCACGCCATTTTGTGTTTCATCCGAATCAACGTTGGGCTTACGTAATCAACGAACTCGATTCAACGATCACTGCGTTTCACTATGACGCTGTTCAGGGTCGGCTTAAAGAGTTTCAAAACACTCCCACGCTGCCAAATGGTTTCTCTGGCAAAAGCTTCTGCGCAGACATTCACATTTCGCCATCCGGAAAGTTTCTCTACGGATCGAATCGGGGACACGATAGCTTGACTGTATTTACGATTGATCAGGAGAACGGATTTCTCTACCCGATTCAGCACACGTCAACTCTCGGAAAGTTTCCTCGCAACTTCGCGATCGTTCCTGGCGGGAAACTACTCCTGGCTGCCAATCAGAACTCAGACAACATCGTAAGTTTTTGGATCAACGAGAAAGACGGAACATTAACGCCGACCGGTCTGAGCGTTGAGGTTCCGTCGCCTGTGTGTATTCGGTTTTGAAATAGGACGTCAGTAACTCTTCGCGTCTACTTTATCGAGTCGCATATCCGCCAGTGGCCAACATTGATGAGTGCTGAAGTCAGTAACATTCTTCAAGGTGTAGGTTGGAACGCCGGGCGCGTGTTGCGCCTTAACGTGCAGCGAGGTCAATTCCGGCAACGTCGTTTAGCCAGAACGCTGGTCTCATGTCTTCCTTCAAATAACTAACTTCAACGTCACGCATCTGGAGTGATTTCACGTGTCTGATGAAGAAGCCATATGAAGGAAGTTCGCCAAACATGGTTGGTTCCGGGTAGAGGTGTCTTCCTTTTCGGGTGGATCGAGGCGCAGCTTGTTCTTTGGTTCCCGCGCCCTTTGAGTAGACGCGAATATTACTCAAACGCAAATCCTCAATTGGATGACCGGGAATGCCGCTGATGATAGAAGAGTATTTCGGGTCGGCGTTGTAGACAACGATGTCGCTGATGTTCACTCGACGAATAGCACCAACGGTCGTCGTCTCTTTTGGTCCTCGGCCCGATTTCCCAACCTGATGAAAATCGGTGCATTGCTGATGTCACGCATCGTGATGTTGGAAATGGAAACGTCTTCCAGTAAAGCACCGTCAACCGCTTCGAGCGCTAGGCCTCGACAATAGTCGAAGACACAGTTTGAAACAGTAATGTTCTTGAAGCCGCCATTTGATTCTGTGCGCAAGCTTGATTCGACCTGTCGGACTAAAGGTGCCGTTCCGCATTGCGGAAGTCGCGCTTGTAAGTCCCGTCCAATAGCGTTCCTTCGTCGTAACCACTTACCTGACAATTCGTGATAGTCACGTTCTCCGTGACGCGAGCATAGCCAAGAGCAAACGAACTCTTCGGACAAATGCCATCATCGAATGGCGAGTTGACGGTGCAATTTGAAATCCGAACGTTCTTGCAAGCGTCGACGTCGATACCGTCGCGATTCGTATCGATCTTCAAGTTGTCTATCGTGAGGTTATCGACTCCGGTGGCGAGGATCGCAAAGTGTCCACCATGCAGAATCGAAATGTCGCGGATGATTACGTTGCGACAAAGCTTCAGACTGATTGATTTGTTTCCCAGCCCTTCTCTACCGCATCGCGCGCGTTGGGATAACCAAACGGGCCAGCGCGCGGATCTGAAGGCGCGTTACCGAGGGCATCATTCTGTTCCTTGGTTCGTGACTGATTGCCGGCTCGAACAAGTCCTTTTTCCCCAAATGCGACCTGGACCGAGAATCGAAATGTTCTCGAGGTTTTCGCCCCAGATCAAACTGTTGTGAAAGTGGCTGTGACCAAAGTCCTGGTACTGTTCCCACTGATTTGGTTCCGGTCGTCATACTTTCCGTCCCCGTCTTTGGATCAGCCGCGAGAATGGTGGAACCCTGGTCGAGGTAAAGAGCGACGATTGCTCTTGAGTCGAATTGAAAAGCAGCGATACGTTCCAGCTGGAAAACGCACAGTCCCGCCACCTGCTGCGGCTGCGGCATCGATTGCTTTGTTCACCAGCAGGCGAGTCCAGCGCTTTTCCGTCGCCTTTAGCGCCAAACGTTCGCACCTCGAAGACTCCACCGCTTTGCACCTCTGGCACGGCAACAGCCGCGCTTCGCGAATGAACCGTAGGCTGGCTCAAGAACAGTATAGAACCCGCCACCAAAACCAATAGACCAGCAACCATCATCAGACGTGTCATATTTATTCGACTCCGCAATCCAAAGTTTATTAGCGAACTTGTGGTCGAGACTGGACACTCTCTTCGCTTGCTGGAAGGACCAGCCATCGCCACCTTGGTCCTCAGCACCCTACTCGAAAGGCTCGTGCGACTGGATATCGGCTACCTCATAAACAAGAGCCAAAACAATTTAAGACGAGGTCATACGAAATCTGCTCTAAACGCAAAATGGTTTGACCATTTAGTGTTTCCAAGCTGTATGACCAAACAGGACCATCATGCGCTCAATCGTCGGCAAGGTACTCGAAGCCACGCGAGCCAGTCAATAAAAACCGACAATTTTCAAAGGCTACTCAGGCTTTGTTCCTTCGCAGAACAAAATTCTTGACCGGAAGGAAAAGAGCGTGATAAAAATCGATCCAAATCAATTGATGGTTAGACCAATTAGACCAATTGGTCTGATTTGGTATATCAATTCAAACATACCTTAGTTTTCTGGAATTCGAAATCAGGGCGCTGGATTTGCAGGACAATGCGCCGCCATTTCAGCCGCCGACTGGACTTGATCAGTCCTCGACTAGTGCGGATGCAGTCCTCTCAATTTCGGCACACCTAACAGGGCCTACCGAAGAGGAGAGACTATGGATCGGCAGAACATAGCAGCGGGCAAGACAACGCAGTCCTGTCCTTCCCCGAGTCTTAACTACTCGAACCAACTTCTAAACTCCCGGGCATTTTTCTTTGCTCGTCGGGGACTAGTCGCCCGCGTCGGTGTGGCGCTGATGTGCCTACTCGCCTTTATCGGTGTAGCGCACGGACAGGGGTTAGGCAGTATCGTCGGAACTGTTAAAGATCCAAGTGGCGCTGTTATCGCAAACGCCAAAGTAACCGCCACTGAAGCCGGTAAAGGATTCTCACGAAGCGCAACAACCGATAGCAGTGGATACTTTGTGCTGGGCTCCTTACGTCCCGCCGAATACAACTCTCAGCGTCGAAGCAACTGGGTTTCATAACTACGATCAAAAGGCGTTACGCTGCTCGCCGATCAAACTCTGACGGCCAACGTGCAAATGCAGGTCGGGAACTGTCTCTGAATCTGTTTCCGTGACAACCGCCGGGGAGTTAGTGGATACAACTCACTTCGACGCTGAAACAAGTTATCGAACAGAGAAGTATTTCTGAGTTACCACTCAACGGCCGTAACGCGGCAGAGCTGAGCCTGCTTGTACCGGGCACCTTCAGCTACCCGACAAACCCTGCAAGTCCTACTGGAACATTTGGGTGGCGGCGCTCCAGGGAGCAACAAAGACGTTTCCGGGTGCAGTCGCGATGGTGACGAATGGTTCGCGTCAGAACCAGGTCAGCTATCAGCTTGATGGCGGCAACAACGTTGACGAATACACCAACGTGAATCAACCATTTCCAATGCCGGACGCCCTTGCAGGAGTTCAGCGTCCAAACAAGCAACTATACTCGCGCAATATGGCCAGAACGCGGGCGGAGTCGTGAACGTGATCACGAAATCCGGCACAAACCAGTTTCATGGTAACGCGTTTGAGTTCTTGCGTAACTCCGCTTTCAATGCGCGACCGTGGCATGCAGTCACCAAGGACGTGTCTCAAGCGCAATCAGTTTGGCGGAACTTTTGGCGGACCAGTAATCAAAGATAAGCACTTTCTTCTTTGGTGCGTATCAGCAAACGATCCAACGAAATGTTCTCACCGCGAACGCGGCCTCAGTACCCAGTGCTGCTGCCCGTGCATCAGCGCGACGGATCGCTTCGGTTATTTCACTTGCTGAAGGGAATCCCACTTGGCGCTCCAACCTCGAATCCGAACCTCAACTCAGCTAATTTTCGCCAGACCCGACCAACAGGACTTCTAGTGAGTTTACGGGACGCGTTGATCACTCTTTTTCAGCGAAAAATCAGCTAACATTTCGTTTCTTCTACGATCACTTCAAGAGAAACGCGGTCTTCGACCCCAGCAATCTTCTTGATCTTACTCTGACGGCTCGACGATTAAGTCGCAAAACTACCTGGGCCATTGGACCCACGTTTTCAAGCCGAGCATTATTAACGACTTTCGCGTCAGCTATGCTCCCGAGAATGCGACGCGCGGTCCAGCTGCCGACGCCGTTGACGTAACCTCGTTCGGAGTTAAGCTTCCGTTCCAGCCAGCCCGAAAAAGCGATTCAACAGGTCCGTATCAACGGCGTGTTTAGTTTTGGCGACAATCCTCAAGCAAGTTTCATTCGAAACAATCTGACGTTTGCCGATGATGTTAGCTGGGTGACGGGAAAACACGATCTGAAATTTGGCGGCGTCTACGAGCGTAGTAAAGTCGATCTTCTGAATGGGTTTTTCCAGCCCGCCGAGTTCAGCTTTTCTTCGCTGGCGAACTTTCTGGCCGGGAAGCTTACGGACTACAGCGGTAACCTTGCTTTCAGGCAGGGTGCTGGTGAGTTTAAAAACAACCGCAATAACTTCATGGGCGTTTACATTCAAGACAACTTCAGATTCAACCATCGTCTGATGGTGAATCTTGGATTGCGTTGGGAACCAGCATTGCCATGGCAAGAAATCAAAGGCCGACAGGAACAATTCCGCCTGCCTGATCTGATTGCAGAATGTGCGCTCGACGCAGTTTCCAAATGCACCCCCGGGAACGTTCTTCCCCGGCGACGCTGGCGTGCCCAAAGACGGTGTTAGGCCAAACTACATGGGTTTCGCTCCGCGCGTTGGTTTTGCGTATGACGTCTTTGGTGACAGCAAGACAAGTGTTCGTGGCGGCTTCGGAATTTTCTACGATACGAGAATCATGGGCGCCATCAACAATCGTTTCGCAGATTTGACCCCTTTCAGCCCGCAGTTTGTTCTCCAACACCGGTGTGGTCAACCCGGGAACCTTTAACGATCCACTCTGCACACTAGCTGCAACGCAAGCACTGCAGGGCTGTACAAATCAAGCTGCGGCCTATCCGTTCCCGTTCACTTATCCACCCGCTAAAAACATTAGCTTTGGCTTGGGAACCTTCGTGCTCAGTTGGGATCCCGTCAACAAATACCAGACGCCAACGGTGTACAACTGGAATCTGTCAGTCGAGCGACAACTCCCCGAAAACGTACTCGTTCGTGCGGCGTATGTTGGCTCGCACAGCAGTCACCTGATGGAGACACTTAACCTGAATCCGCGACCTGTTGGAACAACTACTGCGACACCAACTCGCCTCAATGCGATTGCTGGTGCACCGTTATTTAGTACGGTCCAACAAGATCTCCAGGACATCAACTCCAATTACAATTCGATGCAGCTCTCCGCTGAGAAACGATTGTCGCGAGGCTTCACGGTGCTGACTAGTTACACGTGGTCAAAGAGCCTTGATGATCTTCCACCTCGTGCTGGCGTCGGGGGCTTCGACACGAGCTCCGCAAAGCCATGGGACGACCCGACCCGACATAGCTTCGATTATGGTCCATCGGAGTTTGATCACACACACAAGTTCGTCGCTTCATGGATTTGGCAACTTCCATCACTGAAGGATGAAAACTCTGTCGTCAGAGCATTCCTCGGAGACTGGCAGTTAAGTGGTCTCATGCAGGCACAAAGCGGTCGTCCAATGAGCGTCACTCAAGGTTCAGATATCTCCGGAACCGGAATTGGCCAGGATCGCGGCTCGTTTACCGGAGCCGATCCGTATACATCAGGTGCGTGCGCGGGTGTGGTCGCTTGTAAGATGTGGCTTAACCCCGCAGCATTTAAAGCAGCGAGCGACCCTTCAATTAAGAACACGTTCGGTAACATCGGAAAAGGCAGCCTGCGATTCCCCGGCTTCAACCAGTGGGACATGGGCCTGTCGAAGATCGTCTCGCTAACTGAGCGATACAAACTGCAACTGCGTGGTGAGTTCTTCAACATCTTCAACCAGGTCAACTTCCTCGATGACGAAGGTACTGTTAATAACTTCTCGACTGTTAGCAACGGAAACTTTGGCAGACTTCGCACCGCAAAGGATCCACGCATTGGTCAAATCGCATTGAAGTTCATCTTTTAGTCGGCCAGCAACCGATACCTATTTTCAAGGCGCCCTCCACGCGGATGGCGCCTTGAATAATTTGTTTTGCAATTCTGTCTATTCGGTTTAAGCTAACGGCCTTTCTGTACAAAGCAGTTTGTTCCTACCAAAGTCCCAATTGTTCTAACACCTAATTCAATTAGCTAAGTGGCGCCTTAGCTGAGGAGGCAAAACTTGGAAACGCGTGAACCTTATGCCAAAGACCGTGCAAAACTAGGTCGTCGCAGCTTTATCGGAGGAACAATCGCAACAACCTTAGCAGTGACTGCGCTGGGTCAAAATCGCGACTACAGTCAAAGCGCTCCACCTGTTCGCTATCCAGATCGCGACATCGTTGTCCTCGATCCACGCTTCGCTAAATACAAGATTGGAAATGCTGCGATTCAACGTCTCTATACCGGAATGTTGTGGGCGGAAGGACCAGCATGGAACGGTGTTGGGCGATACCTGGTCTGGAGTGACATTCCCAACGACGTTCAGCATCGCTTCCTGGCTGAAGATAATCACGTCAGCATCTTTCGGAATCCATCAAACAACAGCAACGGCAATACGTTCGATTTCGAAGGCCGCCAGCTCTCGTGTGAACACGGGACGAGACGAGTGGTCAGATACGAAAGCAATGGAAACGTTACTGTGCTTGCTGACAAGTGGCAGGGTAAACCGTTCAACGCACCAAACGATATCGTGGTGCATCCCGATGGTGGAATCTGGTTTACCGATCCCGGTTACGGCAGCATGGGAAACTACGAAGGTCACAAGGGTGAACTTCAAATCAAGGAAGCTGTGTATCGGCTGGATCCAAAGACCGCTTCGCTGGAACTTGTCATCAACGATCTAAAGAAACCAAACGGACTTTGCTTTTCACCTGACTACAAAAACTTTACGTAGCAGACACAGGCGAGTCGCCCGGGACGATCACCTCCTATGACGTAGTGGAGGGAAAGAAACTTCAGAACGGACGCGTGTTTGTCACGATGAGTTTGAAGACGAAGGACGGCGAGTTAAAGGCGGCGCAGACGGTATTCGTTCCGACGTCGACGGCAACATCTGGGCGGGCGCTGGGTGGGCCGGAGAAGGCTTCGACGGTGTCCACGTGTTTGCGCCTGACGGAACTCGCATCGGTCAAATTCTTTTGCCGGAGATTGGCAGCTAACCTTTGCTTCGGTGGTGCAAAGCGAAATCGATTGTTCATTACCGCAAGTCAGTCGCTTTATGCCGTCTACGTTAATACGCAAGGCGCACATATTACGTAGAGACTTTGGACTTTGGACTTTGGCGCTTAGCGATTGGAGATCGACTTGAACTATTCCAAAGACCTAAGGCCAAAGTCCCAAGACCTTCCTCGGCCAAAAATTAAGAAACGAGAACCGTGACCACCACCCTACCTGATTCCCCCATCGCAATCCGTTGTCGCGCGCGTGTTGTGCGGCGACTCATGCCTTATCTCTTTGTCCTCTACGTAATCGCGTATCTCGACCGCGTTAACATGTCATTTGCAACGATCGGTGGTATGAAGGCCGACCTTCACCTTTCCGATTGGGTTATTGGGATTGCAGCCGGAATCTTTTTGTGGGTTATGTAGTTCTGGAAATACCGGGTTCAATCCTGGTTGAGAAGTGGACTGCCAAAGGTTGGATTGCGCGCATCATGATCTCATGGGGCATTCTCGCGATGCTTACCGGGTTTGTTCATACCAAGAACCAGCTCTACATAGTTCGCTTTCTGTTGGGTGCCGCCGAGGCCGGGATTCTTCCCCGGAATTATTGTTTACATCAGCCATTGGTTTCGCTATCAAGATCGAGCGAAGGCAGTTGCCTGTTTGATGGCGGCTGTCTCTGTGTCGAAACATCATCGGCTCTCCGCTTTCAGGTCTTCTAATGAAGATCAACTGGCTCGGTCTCGCTGGATGGCGGTGGATGTTCATACTCGAAGGCGTTCCGGCGGTCATATTGGGAGTTGTCACGCTCTTTTATCTAACCGATTGGCCGCATCAGGCGAAGTGGCTACCCCAAGATGAGCGCGACTGGCTCACGGCCGAGCTGGAAAGCGAAAAGAAGACTAAGGAAGGAAAGCACTCGTTGGGCATTCTCGAGGCGTTTCGCCATCGCGAAGTAGTTCTACTAACGCTCGCTTACTTCTTCATGGTCACCGGGGTCTATGGTCTCAACTTTTGGATCCCATCGATGGTTAAGAACATGTCGGGTCTTTCGACATTTAAGGTTTCGCTCATATTTCCGCACTTCCCTATTGCTTCGGCCTTGTCACCATCCTGCTGGTCGGCTGGCACTCCGACAAAACAAATGAGCGTCGTTGGCATACAGCCATCTCGATGATGGCCGCGAGTGCGGGGTTGTTGACTGAGCGTAGTCTTTGGAAACTTTGTACCGGTGGCGATTGTGATGCTGTGTATCGCGGGAGCTGGCAACGCCGGTTACCTTCCCGGCTTTTGGGCGCTGCCGACGAGTTTCTTAACTGGCACTACAGCGAGCGAGCCTCGATTGGTCTTATCAACTCGTTTGGAAACCTTGGCGGATTTGCCGGACCCTATGTAGTTGGTTATTTGAGCACGAAGACGGGTTCATACTACGCAGGAGTCCTTTATTTATCCGCGTCGGCGCTAATTGCGTCGTTCTTGATACTGGCATTGCGCGCGACAAGGAAGGCGTGACGAATGTCCGATATGCTTCAGCTTGTCGTTCCCGGAAAGAATTTAGCCGCAGATTTACGCAGATGAACGCAGATAAGAATTTAGTATTGAGGCGATACCGCCATTGTATTCCTCGATCTGCGTTCACCCGCGGTGCGACTCCACTCAGGAAAACTACAAGCTAAAGAGGGCTCTGGCAAAAATCCACTAAACGGCAGTTTGTGGATGCTTCAAGTCCAGCCTACAAACTCGGGACGCACTACTGCTTCTAATCCCACAAACGGCAGTTTGTGGATACTTCAAGTCCAGCCTATTAGGGCAGAGCAAACCTGATGGAGAACGTGGTCACTAGAGCTACACTGTCCTGCAGAAGGTTGGACTTGAACAATCCACAAACTGCCGTTTGTGGGATTCAATTCCTTTCCGAGCGACGGTTGTATAGGTTGGACTTGAACAAACTCCAAACTGCCGTTTGAGTATTTTGGGCAAGAGCCTCTGAAGCATATCGGACAAAGGAAATCATTTTATGAAACGACGCAGTTCATCGTGGTTCGGAGGAAAGATAAAGACGGCTTCATTCATCGCAGTTGGATGAAGAACCAGGGACGCCCCGATCATCTGTTCGATGGTCGACCAGTCATTGGCATCTGTAATACATGGTCCGAGCTCACGCCTTGCAATACTCACTTCCGCTTAATTGCCGACCACGTCAAACGTGGCGTGTATGAAGCCGGCGGGTTTCCACTCGAGTTTCCGGTGATGTCATCTGGGCGAAACGTTGATGCGGCCTACCGCAATGTTGTTTCGCAATTTAGTGAGCATGGACGTCGAGGAATCGATCCGCGCGAACCCGATCGATGGTGTCATCCTACTCGCCGGGTGCGACAAAACTACTCCTGCATTACTGATGGGCGCCGCGAGTTGCGATATCCCGGCAATAATGATCTCCGGGCGGTCCGATGTTGAATGGAAAGTTTCAAGGTCAGGATATCGGATCGGGCACTGACGTTTGGCGTTTTAGTGAAGATGTACGCCGCGGTGTGATGAGCGAATGTGACTTCCTCGACGCCGAAGGTTGCATGAATCGTTCGAATGGACACTGCATGACGATGGGAACAGCTTCAACCATGGCGAGTGTTGTTGAAGCGCTCGGCATGGGACTACCAACAAACGCAGCAATACCCGCGGTTGATGCGCGTCGTTATGCCCTGGCCCACATGGCCGGTCAGCGCATCGTCGAAATGGTTCACGAAGATTTGCGCATGTCGCAGATCTTGACGCGTGCTGCGTTTGAAAACGCGATTCGAGTCGTAGGAGCGATTGGTGGTTCAACGAATGCCGTGATTCACCTACTCGCGATCGCCGGAAGAATTGGTGTCGATCTGACGTTGGACGATTGGGATCGACTGGGACGCGGTGTTCCGTGTCTCGTTAACCTTATGCCTTCCGGAAAGTATTTAATGGAAGACTTCTTTTATGCGGGTGGCCTTCCGGCAGTGATCGAAGATCTCGGTGAATTGATCAATCGGGACGCGCTTACTGTGAACGGAAAGACAATTGGAGAAAACGTTGCGGGCGCTCGCTGTTTCAATCGAGACGTCATCAAGCCAACGAGTGATCCGTTAACGAAAGAAGGTGGCCTTGCAGTCTTGCGTGGCAATCTGTGTCCGAATGGCGCCGTCATCAAACCTTCTGCTGCAACACCGGAGTTAATGAAGCATCGCGGTCGTGCCGTGGTGTTTGAAACCATTGAAGACTTTCATGCGCGCATCGACGACCCCAACCTCGATGTTGATGAAACGTGTGTGATGGTTTTGAAGAACTGCGGGCCCCGCGGATATCCTGGTATGCCTGAAGTCGGCAACATGCCATTACCACCAAAAGTTCTGAAGCGTGGAATCACAGATATGGTGCGCATCTCCGACGCAAGAATGAGCGGGACTGCTTATGGAACTGCCGTGCTACATGTCTCGCCTGAGGCAGCAGCGGGCGGCGTGCTCGCATTAGTGGAGAATGGAGATCAGCATCGAACTCGATGTTGCCGAGCGCCGACTGCATTTGGATGTTGACGACTCGGAACTGTCGCGGCGTCGAGAATTGTGGAAACCACCTGCGCCGCCATCTGAGCGCGGCTATTACAAACTCTACTACGATCATGTTAACTCAGGCAGACCGTGGCGCCGACCTCGATTTCCTGGTTGGAAAGAGTGGCGTCGAAGTCACGCGCGAGAGTCATTAAATCTCTCTCTGTAGCTGCGGCTGTGCCTCCTCGTGGAGCCTCCGCTCCGGGCGCCACTTAAAGGAGAGGCTTCGCCTCGGGCGGCAACCACTAAGAGTTTCACGACGGAAAGCCAGAGGCTTTCCGCACGAAGCGGCAAAGCCGCAAAGCAATCAGAAACTTCAGTTCGCTATCTGCTGAAGAACTCAGTTAGAGGATCACAATGAACAAGCTCACGTTTACCCTAGTCGTCATCGCTCTGTTTGCGTTCGCGGTCACTACGACAAACGCGTCACCGCATGACCGCTTTTGAGCTGTCGTCCCCGAACGGCAAAATCCAAATAACGATTCAAACCGGTGAACGATTAACTTACGACGTCCTCGTCAACGGCAAACCAGTCCTGAAGAACTCGACGCTGGCCCTCGACATCGACCACAAAGTACTTGGCTCAAACCCTCTTGTTAAGACAAACAAAACGGACGCGGTCGATCGAGTTATTCAATCTCCCGTCCCACAGAAGTCGGCGAAGATCCACGAGGCCTACAAAGAGTTGCGGCTGGAGATGGAGGGTAACTATCGCGATCGTCTTTCGTGCTTACAACGAAGGGATCGCTTACAGATTCGAGACCTCGCTGCCCGCTCCGCGAAGTCAAAATCTATAACGAAGAGGTGAAGCTAAACTTCAACGGCGACTACAGTGTCTACTATCCAAAGGAAGACAGCCTCTTCTCGCACAACGAACGCGAGTTTCTTTATCTGCCTCTCAAGGACATCCCCGCAACTTCGATTGCGAGCTTGCCCGCAGTCGTTGACACAAAAGAGGGAATCAAACTGATCATCGGCGAGTCGGACGTTGACGACTATGCAGGGTTGTGGCTGCAAGGCAACAGCAACAACAGTCTCTCCGGAATGTTTCCGCACTATCCACTCAAAAGAAGAAAAGAAAAATGACCGCAACGTCCAGGTAACTCAAACGGCTGACTACATCGCCTCTACCAACGGCACCAGAACATTTCCCTGGCGCATCGTCGGCATCGCCGAGAAAGACGCCGATCTAATTACGAACCACCTTGTTTATCTGCTGGCCAAACCTTCGCAAGTTCAAGACACGTCGTGGATCAAGCCCGGCAAAGTTGCGTGGGACTGGTACAACGCCAACAACATCTCCGGTGTGGATTTCAAATCAGGGGTCAACACCCAGACCTACAAGTACTACATCGATTTCGCTTCGAAGTATGGGATCGAGTACATCATCCTCGACGAAGGCTGGTACAAGCTCGGCAACGTGCTTCGATGTTGTCCCGGAGATGAACATTGAGGAATTAGTCGCTTACGGTAAAGCAGAAGAACGTCGGGATCATTTTGTGGGTTGTGTGGAAGACGCTCGACGAGCAGTTTGATGCGGCCTCGCTCAGTACGAGAAGTGGGGAGTAAAGGGACTAAAGGTCGACTTCATGCAGCGCGACGACCAACCGATAATGAACTTCTACACGAAGGTTTGTCGCGAAGCCGCAAAGCGCAAAATGCTGGTCGACTTTCACGGCGCAATTCAGTCCGGCAACGATGACTCGCACCTGGCCCAACCTGGTGAACACTGAAGGCGTGCGAGGCCTCGAGCAAAACAAGTGGAGCAAGTATTCGAGCCCCGAACATAACGTCACGACTTCCCTTCACCAGAATGTTTCTGGGCCCGTTGGACTACACGCCGGGCGCAATGGTCAACAGCGGCTGGAAAAGAATTTCACGGCCGTCTTCGAACGCCCGATGAGCATGGGGACAAGATGCCATCAGCTGGCGATGTACGTAATTTACGAGGCGCCGTTGCAAATGCTCGCTGACTCACCTTCGCGTTATCTACGAGAACCAGAAACGATGCAGTTCCTCGGTCCTGTGCCTACCGTGTGGGACGAAACAAAAGTGCTTGATGGAAAGATTGGCGACTACGTTGTAATCGCCCGGCGTCATGGAAGGGATTGGTACGTCGGAGCGATGACTGACTGGACTGCGCGAGAGCTTAATGTCGATTCATCGTTTCTTCCAGCGGGTTCGTTTCAAATGAGTGCTTACCAGGATGGAGTGAACGCCGATAAGTTGGGAAGTGATTACAAACTGGTGAACAGCAAGGTCAATAACAAATCCGCTCTGACGATCAAGCTAGCAAGTGGTGGCGGCTGGGCTGCGAGGTTGACGCCCGCTCGGTAAAGAGGACTATTGTTATAACTGCAACGAGCGATGCAGCATGGACGTCTCTGGAGTGCGGTGCCTCGTCACCGCTTTTGTTACATCGAGTCGACTTAGTAAGTCGACGCTTCTATACCAAAGCGGTGACGAGGCACCGCACTCCAAGGAGGCGCCCTCCTTTTCCGTTCTTGATTTAGCAAAGTTACTTGATCGCGATTGCGCTCGTCAGGTTCAACTTACCTGTTAACTCAATCTGTTCTGACGAGTGGCCCACGAGCACATTGAACGAACCTGGCTCGGCTCGCCACTGCTTTGCATCCACGTCGTAGTACGACAACGAGCGACCATCAAGCAGCACGGAAACATGCTTTAGCTCGCCTGCCTTGAGACTGAACCTTTCGAGAACCCTTTCAACTCTTTGAGCGGGCGTTCTACTTTTCCGGACCCGGCACCAACATACACCTGCGCCACTTCTGCCCCTTCCCGCGAACCCTGTGTTCTTCACATCGAAGGAAACTTCGTAACGACCATCGCTGGTTGGTCTGACTGATAGATTGCTGTACTTAAAAGTTGTGTCACGACAAGCCATAACCAAAGGGAAACAATGGCTTGGTCTTGGCGCGCTCATAGCCGCGGTAACCAACGAAGATGCTCTCTTTGTAGTTGATCTTTCGCGTGTCCTTTGTCAGTGTAGTAGCTATCGTGCGACGGGTTATCTTCCCAACGTCGCTCAAAGCTCACCGGCAGTCTCCCGACGGATTCACGTCACCGAATAAGACTTCAGCCAGCGCAGTTCCGCCCTGTTGGCCGGGGTACCACGCTTCGATAATCGCAGGCACGCGATCAACCCACGGCGTCATTTCAACGCTTCCGCCCGATGTCATAACGACCACCGTGTTCTTGTTCGCCGTCGACATCTCTTTGATTAACTCGTCCTGGCCCGGCGGCAAACCGAACGTTCGATCTGCACCTTCACTTTCAGTTTCCTGGTCGAAGCCGGCCGCAACCACAACGACATCCGCCTTGGCTGCGAGCTTCTTTGCTTCTTCACTTACAAACTGACCCTGTCGAACAATGCCCAGTCGAGTACGACCACCAAAAGGTCCGCCTCCGCCTCCGCCTCGTCCCTTTCTGTTCAAGCACCACTTTGTGCGGAGTTTGATCCAGTGAAATTGTGACATAACTGACGAGTGCTTTGTAATCATGACCAATTGTCGAGCACGAGCTTGTCGTCAACGTAAACTCGAAACGCGCCACTGTTTTCTCCAGACGTATGAACGAACAGATCATGTGGTCCGGCACTCTGCGGCGAGTAGTAGCCTGTCCAACGTGACGAAGCTGCGTCAGGCGGCAACACCATGCGCGAACCCGTTCCAAAGTTCATTCGTCGTTCTGTTCGAGCAACGGAAGGCGGGCCTTTCAGTTCCTGGTTAGTAAAGTATTCTGCATTGAATCCCTGTTCTCCGTTTGTCGCGGCCGTTGTAAAGACGGTCGCATCAGCAAGCTCCGGAAACGTCTGGATACCGCGCGAGTAAGTAAACCTGCGTGTCGGCTCCAAGGTAATTGCTCAAGCCCTCTAAGAAACTGACAGCCGAAAACGGTTCCACCCGCGCGCTACCGCCGCCAACGGGAACGGCCGGATAAGCATCGGGACCGACTACAAGCACTGACTTCGTTTTTGCTTTTGCTAACGGCAACAAGCTTCCCTCGTTCTTCAACAACACGAGGCTCTCGCGGGCTGCATTCAAGTGCGACTTGTCGTCCGGCCTGGTTGTAGCGCGGAATTGAATAGTCAGTTTGTTCACGATCCAACCAGCCAAATCGCACGGCAGTTCGCAGGATTCGTCGCACTTTATCGTCGATTGTCGCAGTCGAAACTTGTCCCTTCTCAATTGCCGGAAGTAGCTCCTTACGATTCATGTGCGCAGGTCCTGGCATCTCAAGATCCTGACCAGCATTTGACGCTGTCGACACCGTTATACGTCCCACCCCAGTCAGACATCACCAGTCCGTCGAACTTCCACTCATTCTTCAGGACGTCAGTAAGCAGGTACTTGTTCTGCGACATATGCGAGCCGTTAGTCAGGTTGTAGGAAGTCATGATCGCACCAACGTGAGCTTCCTTCGACTGCTGCTTCGAACACCGGCAGGTAAATCTCTCTCAAAGCCCGCTCGTCGATAATGGAATCGGTATTGTGACGATCAAACTCGGAGTTGTTACCGAGATAGTGTTTGATCGTTGCACTGACTCCCTGGCTTTGAATTCCCTTGACGTAACCAACAGCAATTCGCGAAGCGAGAAAGGGATCTTCACCGAAGTATTCGAAGTTACGACCGTTCATCGGGGCCCGATTAATATTCACGCCCGGGCCCAACATGAAATGAACGCCCTTCGCTCTTGCATCGCGACCAATCTCGGTTCCTACTCGCTCGGCCAATGATGGATTCCAGGTAGCAGTTAAGCCAATGCCGCCAGCCATTGCCGTAGCAGGACCAAAGTTACGGACGCCGATTGGGCCGTCAGCCATTTTGAAACGCGGTAGTTTGAGACGTGGGACATCGCGAATGAAAAACCGTCGACGCCAGCCAGCAGATCAACTTTCTCTTCAAGGGTGAGCTGACTCAGGATTGAATTAACTCTCGACTCAATATCTTCCGAATGATTCGTCGCTGTACCCACTGATTGACCAAACAGCGGCATTAGTCCGGAGAACAGAACACACGACAACATAAGCGCCTGAAGTTTTTTCATTGGATTTTTCCTCATGAATCTCGCATACCCGGCGAGAATGTAGTTTTGTTTTCCTGGTTACCTGGGACTTACCACAGGAGCGCTCAACGTCAGCTTCCCGCGCAGTTCGATTTGCTGGGAGGAGCGACCAACTAAGTACATCAAAGTCACCCGCCTCAGCTCGCCATTGCTTATTCGCTACGTCGAAATACGACAACGATCTGTTGTCGAGAACCACCGAGACTCTTTTCGTTTCACCGGGACGGAGACTGACTTTGACGAATCCTTTCAGTTCCTTTGCGGGTCTCGGCACCGAACTGTGTGTGTCGCCAACATAGACTTGAGCAACGTCGGCACCTTCACGCTTTCCCGTGTTGGTGACGTGACTGTGAACGCGACTTCAAACCGCCGACCAGACCTCGTTCCCGACCGTCGTAGTTATAGGCTTGATTGCGAGCCCGCCGTATTTGAACGTTGTGTAGGACAATCCGAAGCCAAAAGGAAAGAGTGGCTTGGTGCCATTGTGCTCGTAGCCGCGATAGCCAACAAAAATCCCTTCTTTGTAAAGGACACGTTTGGTGCCTTCAGCCGGGTAATAACTATCGTGAACTGGATTGTCTTCCCAGCGGCGTTCGAAGGTAACAGGCAAACGGCCCGGATGGATTCACGTCGCCAAACAAAACTTCCGCGACAGCAGTTCCGCCTTCCTGTCCTGGATACCACGCTGCGACCAACGCCGGAATCTTATCGAGCCATGGATTCGTGTCTACACTTCCACCCGAATTCAGAACCAGGATCGTCTTCTTGTTTATGCGACAGCCATTTGCTGGATTAATTCGTCATGTCCCAGCGGCAAGCCGAAAGTTCTATCAGCACTTTCCGCTTCAGAATCAGAATCAAAACCAGCTGCGACAACAACCGCATCAGCACTCGCGGCCATCTTCTTCGCATCCTCACTTACCAGTTTGCCCACGTTGACGATGCCCATTCGCAATCGTGCTGCACGTCGCAATCCTCGGCCATGCTGCTCGAGTACGACTTTGTGCGGACCGGCAGTTAAGTTCAAAGTGCGATAGTCGGCCAGCGCCTTCAACGTCGTCCAATTGTCGATTACAACTTTGTCGTCGACGAACAGACGATACGAGCCTCCGATCTCGCGAGTTGTTTGCTGACAAAGATGTCGTATGAACCCGGCGTTTGCGGAGTGAAGTAACCCGTCCAGCGTGAAGAAAGTGTTTGTTCCGGAAACAGCAAGCGAGCGTCCGGTACCGAAGTCGATGTGTTGCTCGATACGTGCAGACGAGCGGTTTGCCAGTCAACTCCGGGTTTCAAAGTACTCAGCTTGAATTCCTGCCTGACCATTTGTTGCCGCAGTAGTGAAATCAGTCGCGATTGCGAGGTCGCTATAGCTCTGAAGACCACGGTCGTACATTACTTTGACTGCGCCGCCTGAATAATTACTCAATCCTTCAAGGACACTGATCGACGCAAAGGGCTCGACGGCAGCGCTACTCGCCGCCGACCGCGAACAGCGGGATAAGCGTTAGGACCGACCGACCAGAATTGTTTTCGTCTGGGCTCGGTTGAGCGGAAGCAGATCGCCAGTCGTTCTTCAATAACAGTGATTCCTTCACGAGCGGCTTCGAGAGCAATCTTTCGACCTTCCGGGTTGTAACGAGGAACAGTCAATTCAGTCTGCCTCTTGTCGAGCCAGCCGAATCTCGCGGCGGTGCCGATGATGCGTCGCACGCTTGTCGTTGATCGTGTCGACCGAAACTTTGCCTTGTTCGATAGCGGCTTTCAAGGTTTGGCGATTCATGTAGAGACCTGACGGCATCTCGAGATCTTGTCCAGCGTTTGTCGCTTCGACACCGTCGTAGGTCGCTGACCAATCAGACATGATTAGCCCGTCAAAGCCCCAGTCGCTCTCTTCACCACATCGGTCAGCAGATACTTGTTCTGCGACATGTGCAAACCGTTCGTGAGGTTGTAGGAATCCATGATGGCGACCGACATGTGCTTCTTTCACCGACGCCTCAAAGGCGGGCATGCATGAATCTCTCTAAGCGCGCGTTCATCGATGATTGAATCAGTGTTGTGTCGATCAAACTCGGAGTTGTTTCCCAAGAAGTGTTTGACTGTTGCGCTGACTCCCTGGCTCTGTACGCCGTTGATGTAGTTGCACTGCCATTCGCGAGGCGAGAAAGGGATCTTCACCGAAGTATTCAAAGTTTCTACCGTTCATCCGGTGCGCGGTTGATGTTCACGCCGGGAGCGAGCAAAAAGTGAACGCCTTTCGCGCGCGAGTCGCGTCCAGAAGTTCCCGACCAGCAAGCTCTGACTAAAGTGGTGTTCCAGGTGGCCGTCAAAGCAATGCCGCCGGCGAACGCAGTCGCTGGTCGAAGTTTCGAACGCCTATCGGACCGTCCGCCATTTTCAGCCTGGGCAGATTGAGACGAGGGACTTCCCGAATGAAGAAGTTATCCACGCCGCCGAGCAGATCAGGAGTTTCTCGTCGGAGCGTTCAGCTGGCATAAGTATTGTTTCAACGCGAGCATTCATTTCGGCAGGCGATGGAGTTCGCACGGACGATGTTGATTGAGCAAAAGCAAAGTTTGAAGCCGAGTGTTAATAAGAGAACGAGGCGTAAACAATTTTCGCATATTCGATTAGGTCTCCCGACCGGTAGGCTGGTTCAATTCTATCTTCCCAGTGCGACGTCGTACCACTAGCGCGGTAGCGTGCTCGCTCAGCGACGTTTCGGGAATCGCTATATTCAGTCAGGAGCCACACGCTACCGCGCAGTGGTACTGACTTCAGTGTCCGACTCACTTCACGACATCGCTGTTACTAACAAACGCTACCTTCTTACCGTCCGGCGACCACGAGGGAACATTGATCGTACCCTGTCCGCCATAAAGGTAAGCAACAACCTTCGCCGGTCCTCCGGAGATCGGCATCAAGCGAATATAGACGTGCTTGTAAAACGGATGATCGTCCGGTCGGACATCCTGTTGGAACGACAAAAAGATTATCCACTTCCCATCGGGTGAAATATGTGGAAACCAGTCATTGAATTCATCATTCGACACTCGTTCCTGTTGCGAGCCATCCGGCTTCATACGCCAGAGTTGCATCAAGCCGCTTCGCGTCGAGTTGAAATAGATGTACTTGCCGTCAGGGGTATATTCGGGACCATCATCGAGTCCCGGCGTTTTTGTAGGTTGGTTTCGTCCCCACCGAGTGCCGAGATTTTGAAAATATCAAACTCACCGTTTCGCCCTCCGGTGAAAATCAAAGACTTTCCATCTGGTGACCAACTGTGAAGATACGACGGCCCAGTCTTCGTAATTCGCTTTGGCTTACCACCACTAGCCGACACCGTAAAGACATTTGACTGGTTCTGTTCCTCACTAACGTGATGACTGATGGCCAGCATCTTTCCGTCAAACGACAACACATGATCGTTGTTGTTGCCGGATCGCAAAGTCGGTGTTTAGCTCAGATAGGTGTTCCGCTCTTCAAATCGAATCGATGAGACGCCGACCATTGCGGTTGTAGATAAGTGTTTTCCCGTCACGAGTCCAATTCGGGGCCTGAAGTGAATCGGCAACGTGGTAGATAGTCCGCCGACTTCCGGTTGCTACATCCAGGATTTCCAAATCGCTCCCAATGTATTCACGGTAAGGGACAAAATTATCTCGCGCTGGAATTGTGATCCGGACATTGCTGAAGACGCGCTTTTTCAACCACGTCCTTGTTGTGGGAACATACAAAGCAGCCCAACGTAGACTTCATCTCCTAGATCCAAACCGGCGATTTGTTCACTGACAAATGGATCACCGAATTTGGCCATCGACGCGACGTAGGTATCGCCTTTTCGCTCCAACTGCAAAATGTCAGCGTCCCTTGATCGCGAAGATCTTTTCCTCTGTGATCGCTCCACTTGTGCGACGAAACTGCAGCGACGTTCTACCATCACCATGGACGACAGCGGTCGCGTGCGGGGAGTTTGGCTCAAGACTCTTGCGGACAATCCAGCCAATCTTTCGGTGAGGCTCAATTCCTTTCCCACAAACTGTGCCCGACTCGATAAGATAAAGTTGCCTTTCACGCGCTTCCACACAACGTGAAACTCGTCGCTTCCGAGCCACATGTTCGTGCCCGATCCGGTCAACGTATATTCCTGGCGATTAGCGTCGTAGTTGACTTCGCCTTTGGTCTTCACTGGACCTACGTCGGAATGATCGTCAAAGACTCCGTATGCTGTTTTTTGCACGGCAGTGTGGTCGTCGAAACGCCGAGCGAGATAGTCGCGAAAAAGATGCAGACCTGAGTAGAAGACTTCATAGTGTCTGTTAGTCGCCCTTTAGTAATCCCTTGAAATTCAACGGGCGCGACTCTTCTGGACCGCAGGCGTCCTCGCCTGCCAACGTTACTCCTAGCGCGTCTTAATGGCGTGCGCAGGCGAGGACGTGCCTGCGTCCCAGAAGAGCGCGCCTCTATAATCGATGTAGCTACTGAAGGGCATCGTCACTTCCGCTACCCGAACTCTTTAACTGACAAACAACGGCGGTAGAAGATCCACCGCCGTTGTTGCTCACTTCACAGTGCGAGAGTTTCGTGTTTGATTAAAGGACAAGCGAGCCACCAACTGTAAGATTCGTGGATCACGTGCGCCGTTTACTGTGCCAAAGCCGTTGCGGTTCGCGAAGATGAAATTGCCATTTGCATCGAACGGCAGGTTTGTCGGAGTGAAGTTAGTCAAACTCGTAACATTCAGCGTTGAGTTTACGCCGCTAAACTGAGTGCGTGGTTGAGAGCATTAAAGGCGTCGACGCGAAACTCGAGACGTCCTCGTTCTTTGATCGTAGAATGTCTTTGGAGCGTAAGGTCGACGTTGTTGATGCCACGGACCGGTTAGATAGTTACGACCTGATTCAAGGCCGAGACTACCAGGCAGTGGCGGAGTGAATGCGGCCGTCAATAATCTGACGATACGGATCTCCGCTATTACCAGCGCCAGGTGCACCTTGAACGCGAATGCGTGCGCCTTCGGTGGCGGACCCGGTTAGCTGGGCGTTGCCGATACCGCCTGGAATGCTAAATCCAACTCCATAAGGCGAGCCGCGCTTTGGAATGCGTAAACACCGGAGAGCTGCCAGTGGTCAGTAAAGAAGCCTACGACCTTGTTGTCGTCCATATACTTCGAAAGGTTCGGTAATTCTGTAGATGCCGTTAATCGCGAGATTGTGCTTGCGATTAAAGGCAAGCGGGCCGTAGTTCGCCGCTTTATTGAACGTATCGATCCGACGAAATCGGTATCGTTACCATTGGTCGTACCCATCGCACGACTCCAGTGTAACTAACCTGGCGCGAAGAAGCGCTTCACAAACCGGCGCTGCAATCCAAGCTGCAGCGAATTGTAGTTGGAGTTGCCGCCCATCTGGTGAATGTTGATGTTTCCAAAACCTTGAGAAGGTCTCCAGGAAATCCTGCGGAAGTGCATTCGAGCCACTGAAGCTCAGACCCGCATTCACATAAGGAGCGGCCAGTCCTGGCTCGACCGACGGAATTACACCACCGGCAGAACCTCGATGGGTCCTGGTTCTCTCGTTTGTACATGAGACCATAGTTAATGGCGTTTAGATTTACGCGTTGCAGAAGGTGTCGCGACTGTGATCCAATCGAAAGCAGCATCGAGTCGCATGTCGAACGGCAACTTGGCCTGGATGCCCAGGTTGAATTGGTAAACAGTTGGAATCTGACCTTCAAACGAAAACGCATTCAGACCAGATGGAGCTAGCAAAAGGTTTGAAGGGTTGGTGTCTTTCAGGAAACCAAAGTTGAGTGTTGGCGTGAAAATCGTCGGTGGATTTCCAAGCATGTCGAACGTTTCGTTGCCCTGATAGCGGTCGTAGAAAATACCGGCACCACCACGAAGAACCAAACTCACCTTTTACCAGTCAGGTCGAATGCAAACTCCTAAACGCGGAGCGAAAGAGAATCCCGGACTTTCCTGCAGGTATTTGTTTGTTTGTGAACCGGCCTTCGCGATTCCGTTCAAAATGTTTCCGCTGTTCGGAACAATCTTGCCGATTTCAGTTCCAGGCACAGTCACACCCGTAACCGAATCGAAGCCAACTCGCACACCCGTTGCGCCCGTTAGAAGGATCGGTGCCGAAGACCGGTCGATAGAGGCGAACAGCTTTCGATCGATCAAAGTTTCCGGCAAGAAGGTTGAAGTCTGTAGCGCTTGGTCGTACTGCGGCTGGATGTAGTAGAAACGAATTCCGTAATCCAGTGTCAGCCGAGGCGTTGCTTTCCAGTTGTCCTGGAGATAAAACTCGATGTTGTTGTAGCGATATTGGCCCGTCGGATAACTCGAAGCCTGGTTGAAACTGTTGTAGACGCCGGTAGCCGCATTGGCAAAACCAAAACCCGTATCGAATGGGTTCTGGCGCATTGTCGATAAAGTTGATGTTGCCATTGGCGTTGGTGAACACTGTCTGATCTTTCCAACTTCGCTGGAAGTAGACGCCCGCCTTCAGCGAGTGTTTGTCGACGATCTTCGAGAAGTTATCGACGACGTCGAACGGTCCGGTTGTAGCTTGAAGAACGGCGCGTTGTTGGTGCCAAAATTTGAGCCGTTAGCGATTCTGACCACCATTGAAGTTGAACTGCGGAATGTAGTCCTGTTGAATTGCCGACGGGTAAATCATCGGCAGGCTGGTAAGTCCGGTCGCCGCACGCGTCAACCCACTGTCTGAGGCGTCGATGTTGATTTGATTCTTTCCGAAACCAACAGTCATTTCGTTTACGGTCGTCGGATTAAACGTCTTCGTAACGCCGACGGCAAATGCCTTACCCGGGCGAGCATCGTTAATTCGGGTCGAGTGGCAGATTCGTGCCCAACACGAAGGAACCATAGAACGATGAGATGACGTCGATGTTGTTGATGTATCGACCAAACAGGGTCAGCGAATCTGATGCCTTGTAGTCGATCCTCACAAGATCTTCGCGACGCGGATAAGAGTCAGATATTTGTGACCTGAAGTTGGCGCCGTTCACACCTGCGAGATTCGGTCGTGGAAACACGTTGAGAATCGCGAGCCCCGAGTCCATACAAACGATTCGCGGGTATCTTGTTGACGATTCCATTGTCGGAGAAGCAGCCGTCGTGAATAGTGGCGTTGCATGTACCGGTCTTGTGTGTAGTCGCGAACGAATACCTTGGTTGCCGTTGTTGTCTTTGCTTTGTGAGAAGTCGCCGCTTCTTTCCAACGCAGTTGGGACGGTGACGTTGCCGAATGGCCTGTGGGCGCAGTTGTCCGCTGGAATTCCTGACGTCACAAAGAAGTAGAGCTTGTTCTTTCCACTCCAAACGCTGGGACCACCTTCACCGAAGTGTGGTCCCAGCGTTTGGAGATGAAAACAAACTCGCCAAACGCGGAATCCAGCGACAATACGCCTTCGTCGCAACGATCACCGTCCCAACTGCGTTGGAAAAGTGGCGACTTCACAAAAACAAAGACAACAACGGCTAACAGGCTGTTCCGTTCGCGACTACAAGACCATTGCATGTAACGCCGCTATTCAGACGGCGCTTCTCCGGCAATGGAGATCGTCGGCAGTTTCTCCGCGATCATTGTATGGACAGGGCGCGATTCTCGGCGTGTTTCCTTTAACCGAAGATCTCGGTCGTGGCGTTGAAACTCGTTTCTTTGACCCATCGCGTCAGCGGCGAGGTTGTCGACCGCAGGGTGAATTCGCTGACCTCTTGGTCGTGATGGCGTGGCGCGATCAGATACAGTGGAACGCAGTAATCGCTTCGTGTTGAGCGCAATTGCCTGGTCAGATGGCCGCGTCAGTGAACTGCCGTCGATATACGAAAGACGTTAATCCGACGACCTTCAAACAGATGACTGTTGGATGAATCGTCGACATCGACGCTTCAGACAGTGGGTGACGCGTGCGACCGGTTTACCACCGGCCTGCCGGTGTCGGCAGTCGACATTCCGCGGTTCAGCCGATGATTCGTCGACTTATTGGGACCATGAATATTCGCCAGGCGTTGACGTCGTCGACTCTCGGTAAACACTCGCTGAGCAGGTCGCAGTGAAGATCGGGCAGTGTTCTGAATGCCAATGGCAATATCGGCTAATGCGAACCCGACTGCGTCAACCGAAACTCGATCCGGCGAATATCTCGCTACAACAACATCAGTTTTATCTCAGTGAGCTCGTCGTTACGATTCTGCGGCGATGGCGCCTGAATGAACGATCGTCGATTCATCGGTCTTCAGCTGACACCACAGCTGAAGCGCGGCGAATGACAGTTCTTCATTCGGTTTACTGGCGATATGCCTGGAACTGAAGTCGGCAGATTGTTGAACAGCAGCTGTGAACAGATCGCGGGCGGTTACTGAAACAATTACACTGCCGGGAAGGGTATCGAATCCGCGTTAGAAGTTGCATTCATTACTGACTGGAAAGACGGTTGCCGTGTGTGCCAGCCTTCCGACCTCGAGCAACGAAAACGTTCGTCTTCTTGATCCGCCGCGTTACAAAACGGCATCAGCTGGTTTCCTGAACACCAGCCCTTCAAACCTTTGCCCAGCTCCTCGTTGTGATGCGGACCTGGAAGGTCAGATTCAACTGTTTACCATTGAACATAAGATATTTGAGTTTTACTACTTCATTGCGATGATGTGCGCGGTTGGATCGATAATGTTCGCCTCGCGTGATCTGGGCGCGCCATTAACTATGATTAAATAAATGGCTGAAACGAACCAAGACAACAGCGCCGATAGTGACTCGGCCGGAACAACACTCGGCGAGTCTACCGGTGGCTCCTCGCTCACGGTTTCTGGTTTTTTCAGGTTTTGGAGAGTATCAGCTGTTCACTGTGGGCGGCAGCTCTCAGGCTGATTCGCTGCAGCCCCAGCTTAGGTTGTGGCGCTCGCTCAGTTATTTTTATGATTATAGTTGCGAGACCACCGCCGCGTCTGGCACAGTCTGCGATTAACTGTACATCTGTGCCTGCCAGTTTTAGCTCGAGTATATGGACAGACAACAGATCGTGTTGCACGACCACTGGCAACTAGTGTTCCAGAAGCGGTTCGCTTAATAATTTAGTTGTATTAGATAATCGGCACAATGCCCAACTATGGATCATACCAGCATTTGTCAATTCAAGTACTTTGGCTCGTAATGTGGAGACCTCAATCATCGGGCGGCAATCGGTAACAATTTCGAGTCTGTAGCCGATCGCGGCATCGACGCTCAAAAAAGCGTGTCGATCGAGAGCGTCTGGTTACATAACAATCCTCGGTTGGCGATAACCTCGGCGATGTTCCACGGTTGTTTCGCTCAGCCAGTGCTCTGCGGTTGATCTGATGCAATTTCATTTTCGCGAGACACTGGCGGCTGGCATTAGCGCTGGCGTGATCCCGCGAGATCTTGGTGGTAACAAACATCCTTTAATCAAACGCAGCTCTCGCTGTGAAATGAGCAGCTGGCACGGCGGTGGATCTTCTACTGCTGGTTCACATTAGGTTAAGGTTCGAGGTAACATGTGCCCTTCGGTAACTTTAATCGGTATAGGGCGCGCTTCTTCTGGGACGCAGGCGTCCTCGCTTGTACGTCGCGATGCGGACGCTGGGGCAACGTTGGCAGGCGAGGACTACGGTCTGAAGAGTGCGCCCGTTAATTCGGGGATTGCGGACGTTTGCGCGAAATCTTCCGTCTAGTCTGCTTTCTTTGCGTTATCTGCTCGGCATTTCATTTTATTACCGCCGGTGCAGGCTGCGGAAATTGTTTGTTTTCATTCCGACGAATCCAGTGAACGAAGTCAACTACGACGCTAATCGCCAGGCGACCGGATCGGGCTGAACGTATGGCTCGGAAATCATGCCCGATGTGGAAGCGTGTGAAACGATGTATCCAGGGCGAGCCTGAACTATGAGGAAAATGAACACCGCCGGGTGGCTGGATATCCGCAAAGGCCAAACTCCCCGCGCGACGTATGTGATCGTCGTTGCCTGGCTGATCGCAGAGGCGTCTGAAGGAAGATCTTCGCGTCAGACGCTGACCTTGCAGTTGGAAAGCGAAGGCGTTACCCCGATAAAATTGGCAGAATCGGTGATCCGATGTCGGTAAATCGCCGGTTGTTTGGAAGTGAAGTACGTTGAGCTGTTTATGTTCCCCGCAACAGGGCGATGGTTAAAGCCGGTTGCTGTCATCGGATTATCAATTTTGACAGGGCGTTGGTCTGGATGACGGAACCGGAGAAGTCGGCGACCTTCTGCCGCGTTGCCGATTCACTCAGGCTTGGTGGGACTCGTGATGCAGGCCCTTATCTACGGCCGCGATGGACATCCTATCGATTCGATTTGGCGGCGGTTTTACCTACGAGCTAAACACCGACTTTGCGATCGCAGCTGGCGTCATGTGTTGATGGGCTGACGGAAGATCTTTGGCAGTCGTCTTTTTGATCAGTGTTTATCCGTCATAATGATGGCAAACCAAGCGGTTCTGAGACTGGAGCCAGTGTTTGCTGGGTTGGTCTTCAAATCTGGAAAGTCTTTGATTTCACTCCGGAGGCAGAGGCTGGTGGTTTGATCTTTGGTTTCAGCCTCGAGGGACAACCAACCTGGGATGATGAGCCCCTGACGCCGTATTTCAACAAGCCTTTGGTAATACAGCCAGAAGTGTCAATGAGCCTGTTTCCATATTGAAGATAATCTTTTGTCGTTCCAACAAATAAGGATCATCCGCAAGCTTGCGATCTGCCTCCGGGGACCCGGCTGGAACCCGCAGCGCCGGACATTCCCTCCTGATGATGTGGTTGATATAGAAAAGATCGTTCGCTGTTGTGCTGGCGATCGCGGTGGCGTTCCAGTCAGTCAGTATGTGCGCGGTGGCGTGTGGCTCGCGACTGAATATAACGCATCGGCGAGCCGTAGTGGCGCGACTCTGCCGCTGAAGAAAATAGGGCCGAATCAGAACCTAATCAGCAATGCGAAGGTGTTTACGCTCGTTCTGCCCAGCCAAGCTTGCTATTTCAAGCTTTGCTTTTTAACTCAATCAACCTCGTCGATGCGAAATCTGCCGAAATAATAACTCGCGTTAATAACCTCTTTTCTCGGCGCTCGGCAATCGTCTAGCCGGCGGCGATCGAACTTCGACGTGAGTCCCTCGTCTCAATGACAAGTAACGGACAGTGATGTTCAACCTGAGTTCTTGGCGGCGTTGCTGACATTACTCTTTTCTTCAGTCGACGATCAGGGACTGGGTCGCGCGCGAAGATGTTCACTGGCATTTCCGTGGATATGTGTTGCCGATGAACAATTAGATCGCGACGAAGATTTCTCACTTCGCGAGATAATCAATATCAACGGCATTGCAGGCCGGAAATCAGCTTTTTGGCTGTCTTGAACAACTCGGGACTGTCGACACAACGCGGTAATCATCGATGAGCAGTAGCGACGTAAAAACGCTATCCGTGAAGCGCATGTCATCGTGATTCCTACAACCTCAGGCCTGGTGGTTTTTCTAGCAGAGGTAGTATCTGCTGACCATGTGTGAGGAGGGCTGAGACTGACAGGCTAATCATCTGATTGGTCGGCGTTATGACGGTGTCAGCGACAAACACAGTGATCGACGGACGCGCTAGTCTTTGCATGTCGGAAGAAACCGCTGGTTTGTCAACGACGGCGTGCGCCGCGGTTCAGTTGTTGACTGTTCATCGTACAACCGGAAGTCGAAGATTGCTCTCGGCATTCGTGAAGATCGCGACCGATCAGGCGCGGCGTCGCTCCGCCGGCGAACGAAGCAATTCTGGTGGTCGATCACAGCAACTCCGCTGTCGCGATGTCGGCGGCGACTGGCGCGCCGTCGAGTGCTGTGAAGGATTGGTGATGACAGGCGGCACGGTCAAGCGACCGTGGTCTTGCAGCGACCTCTGGCTCGCTGACTAATGCTGCGACGACAGTGGTCGGGCGGAGAGTCCAGCTGTACCCTGGTGACGGCTTGTGGTTAGTCTCGCGCATCGGCAACGCATCGACTTCATTTGGCGCTCTTCTTCCGGAACCGTGGACGGTGCACTCATCGCAGAAACGCCGGGTTATACGACATCTTTGACCGCAAATGACATTCGACGTTCGTCGACGACAAGTTGATTGACGCTGGCCGACACGCACGGCACCTACCCGACTCACATGCTCGGCAGCGCGGCCAGGCCCGGCGTGGCTGCGTGCGAAGATGGCATCGTGTGAACAAACGTGCAGCGGCGCATTGATGCCGGTACGATTGATTCTGGCGGTGTGTGGCGCTGCGGCTGCCGCGGTGACAACAAAATATTAATATTCGGCGACATTCGAGTGAAAATCCCAACAACCGGCGTTAATGTATCGGGGAACAGAAAACAGGCTCTGTCATAATTGTTGGTGATCGTGTAGTGGTTTTTATCGTGTTTCCGTCAGAAGTGAAATCCGGTTGATGGTTCTGTCACCAGCTGTTAACAAGCGTAATCGCTACGGAGAACTGTTGGCTATCGCTACGGCTGGCAGGCATCTTTCGCCTGGGACCGATGTCCCCTGCGTTCATGGCGATGATCATTTCTCTTTACGACAGTCAGGACGGGTTGATCGAAAGGTTTGAAGTCATTGCGGTCTTAGGCGCCAGCGCAGTACCGACGCATTGCTCAATCATATGTTGTATTTTGATTGTCCGAGACGCGAGGCTGAAGGGTGGGAGTCAGTCTTTCCGTCTCGGTAGTGAAGATCTGGTTATGTTTCAGCGATGGTCGTTGTTAACGATGACGTGGCAATGAAGCAATGGTGGGTGACTGATCTTTGAACTGTGCGGCGATCAGGCGCGAAGCTGACGTTGGCGCTCGCAATGGTCGGTAACCAGGAAGGCACAAACTTCGTCTCGCCGAATATCGGTTGATATGAGGAAAAAAACAGATCAGGCGGCTTGAGGCGCGGACTAATGCCGCTGTTGGGTAGCGAATCATTCGGAAGATTGAGTCGAGGATTATCTGGTCATTCTGCTGGCTGGCGTCGACGGCTCGCGATATCCCCGCATCTCAAACTACCGCGTTTCCGTGACGGCAATCGGCGTCAGCAACTTGATCGCCGCTACGTGACGCGGCCTGGAAGTCCATCATTGGCCGAGCAGTGGGCCGAGATTGAACGTGATGCAAAGGCGTTCGTTAATCAGACCCGGAGATGTCGGATGAAGACAACTCGGCGGTGAATCCCTTTCTCGCTCGCGGAGACGCGTTGTACGATCCAGGGAATCAGTGCAACGATCAAACGTATCTGGGTGGCGCAATCCGGTGTCGTCGCAATACCGATTCCATTAAATGAGCGGGCGAGATTCCCGTGTGGGCAGCGGTGGCGTACGTTGTGCGATCGCCACTGCAACTGACTAACGGCATAATGTCTGGGACAATACTGCGCGACATCTGAAAATGTGAATGTCATGTGTCAGCAAATGCTGGTCGGGATCTTTGATGCCGGACACTGCATGAAACGAGAACTGCTCCGGCCGTGGCGAGAAGACCTTCTGCGACAATCGACAAGTTCGACAATCCCACTGCGACGCATTGGCTGGTTGGAATCATTGGAAGCGAACTATTCAGTACGCGCTACAACCAGAGCCCGGACATTTAATTTTTGAACAGCGCAGCCACTGTCGTGATTGTTGAAGAACGAGGAAGCTGACGCTGCCAGCAAGCAAGGCAAGTCGGTAAGCATGGTCATTCTACGGCCGTTCCAGTTGGCGACGACATGAACGAGTGTGCGCTGGAACTTGGAACGATATCCCTTTCGGAAAGCGTCACGGCCGTCTTTACCGCGACACTAGCCAACCAGGGTATTCAACCGGAATACCGCAACCGAACTGTACGCCTTCCGTTGTCGACTAACGGCAGATGAACTTTAGTGGCTGCACCGCCTGACCTTTTCTCGTTGAACGGAAACCTGCTACGGATACATGTCTGTTCGTTCACGCCGCGTCTGGAAAACGTGGCGCGTTTTCAGTTGAACGACAAGCTGTACTCGGTCAGGCTATCGACGGGTTGTTCACGTCTGATGGATCGACACCGCGCAAAAATGATTTCTTGAGGGACGGCGAGACGTTCAGGCTAGTGAAGAAGCAAGCTGCGTACCGCGATGTCGTGTGGTGCGGCGGTCGGCTAAAAAACTGAGCACGAGATCAGCGTTTACGATTGCCGCGGGCGGGCTGAAGATATCAAAGAAATGACGTGCGCTGGTGGTCATTCGCGACATCGAACGGAAATCTGGTGATCGCGTGCCTGCGGTTATCAGTGTTTTGACTGACGGCGTTTACGCTGGCTAACACCCGACTGACGATATCCGTCAGCGATGAAGCTGAGACACGAAGAGCCCGTCTTTATTCGACAGGTTCACGCGGCTACAGAGGCATCTTTTTGTACCGTATGGCGCGCTGACAAATGCATTGTTTCCCTTTGGTTCATGGCGATAAATACGCAACGAAGTACGGCAGTCTATCGGTCAGTTAACCGGCGATGTCGTTACGAAGTTTCCTTCGATGTGGCGAACACGGAGTTCTTTGGGCACGAAGATCGGGCCTGAAGAAATGAACCGCTCAGAAGAGGTCGGAGATCTCAGGCGAACGCTGTTTCCGTGCTGTGACAAGCCGTTATCGTACTACGGCGTGGATGCAAGCGGTGGCGGCTCGTGGGCCCTTCGTCAGGTAGACGAACAGGTAAGTTAACCTGACAATCACGATCAATAACTTTGCTAAATCAGACGAAAGGAGCGCCTCGCGGAGATGCGGTGCCTCGTCACCGCTTTGGTACATCGCGTCGACACTGGGACCATCCTTACCAAAGCGGTGACGGGGGCGCCGCCTCCGAGACGTCCATTGGTGACGATCGCCGTAGCAAGTGATGACAACTGCTGTTCCGAAGTCGGCATCAATGCGCCACTTCGCCCGTCATCAGAGCAGTTGTATTGACTGCTGTTCGCAATCGCTTCGAGCCGGAAAAGCGATCAGATCGACACGGTCTGCAATCCTTCCGCTGACACCGGGCGACCCGGCAGTCTTGTCCATCAGACGCTTTGTTTCGTCCCCACGCGACGGGACAGAGGAACACCATCGTTCACTGGTGAATTAATCAGCAACATTGCAACAGCCTCGTGGTGCGGCATCGCTGTGAAATCTTTATTCCCGTATCGAGCATTGCTTTAGCCGTGAAAACCTTTCAGAAGCGCTGTTGACCTGCCCGGCGTAGCAGTAACGGGCCGAAACGTCTGGTGAGAAGGAGATGTGAACCTGGGCTCGTACTGTCGAGACCTCTTGCCTCGGCACCGGGCGGTGCTGGTCGTGTTGCGGGCAATTGCGTGGCATCGACCGGCATTCTGCGTTTTGCGCTTTCGCGACCTGGAAACGCTGTGAAGTGGGTGGTCGTCGCGCTGGTGACAGCGCGATCCATGCAGCCCGTCTCGGCTGACGGCAGCCGCGATCGTTATCGTCAGGCGTCGCCCGACGCGCTGTGATCGTGGTTTCGACAACCCTCAATGTTCGCTCGGGAACAGCGGCGTGCCAAGCGCCAGCTTCGTCGTGATGCTCGATCCACTGGCGAATCATGTATTGCGTCTGAATTGACTGTTGAAGCTCTGCATTACGGGATGTTCTGTTGGCGTTAATATCAATTACACTGTGCCTGACGCTTATCCGTTGTCTTTGACTCGGGCACGACGATCAGCTGGGTGGCCATTAGTTCAGATCCTCGGCGGTGCCAGCTGAAATGTTCTGGTACCGTGTAGAAGGCTGATAGCGGTTTGTTCTGCGGTTCGCGGTCATTACCTTTCTTCTTTTAGTGAATGAATGCGGAAACTACGATCGGGAAGGATGTTGGTGCCTGTTCCGCCTTTGTTGTTCTCAGCGCGAACGTCAGCTCGCCGATGATCTGCTTTGTGTCAGCGACGCCGCGGCAATTCTGGTGAAGTTGCGGGGATATCGCGAGTAGATAAAGACTTCGCGTTCGTGCGAAAACGCTGGATAACAACGGTCGCCGTTGAGTTTAACACGCTCTTCGTTATAGACGACTTCGCGGCGGCGTTCAGCTGCGGCTGTCGCAGCATTCGCTTCGTTGCTGGGCGCCTTCCGTCTCCGGCCGCGTATAATTCTTCGCCGACTATGTGAGACGAGATGGCTCGATCGACCGCATCCGTTTTGTTTCAGCAACAAGGAGCGAAGCCAAGTACTTTGTGGTCGATGTCGAAACCAGTGTCAGTTCTTCAGGAGCTGGTTGCACTGCCTGGCAGGGCGTCGCTAGTAATCGTTCGCCGGTTTAATTATTGACTAGTTACGCCGTTCGAGACGACAGCTCTGTTGTCGAAATGTTGCGTTTATCATGACGAACGTGATGATGACTAGGAAGCGTGAAGCGTTCATTGTGATCCTCTGGCTTTGGTTTCGGCAGATAACGAACTGGACACGATTGCTTTGGCTTTGCCCGGCCGTGCGGAAAGCCTCTGAACCGATCGGAAGCCGAACTCTGGCGGCTAAGGCGGTGTTTATCACGCTGCTCGGTGCGGAAGCCGGAAGCTTTCACACGAGGAGAGCGGCTGCAGCCGCGACCAAAGGAGTTTGGCGACTCTCGCGCATATTTCGACGCCACTCTGTCAGAGAATCGAGATCGTTTTGATCTGCAATGTCGATAGAGTTTGTAATAGCCGCGGTCGAGATGGCGGTGCGGGTGGTTCAATTCTCGACTTTGCGACGATTCCAGTCATCAACATCCGTACGTCTGCGCTCGGCGGCGTCAGTTCAATGATCTCCATTCTCCTGCTCTGGCTTTCGCCGCTGTTTACTTCAGGCGTTGCAAACGGATATTCGCGTCGAGAATGCGCCGCTATGTAATGATTCCGCTTCAGAAACGCACGATTGTGTGGCATGTTGCCGGCTTCGAGAAGCATCACCCTCGCGGGGCCACGGTTGCTCAGAGCCATCACGCGTTTCATCGGGCGTCGTCGATGCGATGATCGCGGCGTGATCGCTGACGCCGACTCCGGTGTTGCAGCAGAGGACGCACCACTGCTGGGCTCGACAACGGATCGCTCGGCGATGTCTCATTGGCAGCGAGCGCCACAACCAATTATCTTTCCGTTCACGTAGCGCGCGTCGGTGATCAATTTCACCGGATCTTCGTCGCACCGGAGACGTACCAGCAAGTGATGCCGGGCACTGGGTAACGAGACGGAACGCCGTCCCATTCGATCCCGATGGGTCGGCTCCGACGCCATTCTTTCCGGCAGTAGATGATCGCGGCGATTCGTGTAATCACGCTCGAATCGCGATTTTCAAACTTGCGGCGCGTCAAGATCTGCGGCATGCTCATTCGACAATCGAGCCAGCCATGTGGAAGCGACACGCGCATCAACCGCGGGCGGCGCCAGCAACGCTCTTGGTGAAGCGGATCATGCAGTAATCGATTCAGGCGGTCATGCAACCTTCGGCATCAGCTCATACGCCGGCGTACCATCTTCACTAAAGCATAGTCGTATCTGACACCTTCCATTCAACATCGAGACCAGATCGTATTGCCGGGATATGGGTATCGAGGTTCGCGCCGGATCGATTCCTCGACGATCCATGCGATTGAACAACATTGCGCAGGCCACATCGGCATTTCGCCAATGACTATCGCCGAGCTTTCGGTGGAGACTGCGCCGACTTCTGCGCCGTTACCGTGATAAGCGGAGGTGTGACCGTGTCCACGGATGCGTGACTGGAATCTCGGAAGCAGATGATCGGGGAACGTCTGTTCTTCGTCGGCTGCGATATTGAACCACGATGAACGTGATTTCGTAAGTGATTTCGCTTTGTCATTATTCTTCGGAACTGGGCAAGATATCAGACGGCGGTTTGGTGTTCAAATCCAACTGCCTGGCCCAGTCATTTCGAAGAAGTGAATCCTGACGGCGGTTTGTGGATTTGTTCAATCAACCTTATTCGGGGCATTCGGGTCTGGTGTGACGGCGTTCTCCGCCGGGTTGCCTGAACGATGAGCGCTGGACTTGTGTCACACAAACGCCGTTTGATTGAACTGAATGGTGCGTCTGATACAAACGCGTTTGTGGATTTTGCCGAAGTCTGCTTGTAGTTTTCTGATAGTCTGCCGCGAACGAGCGCGGTCAGGTTGCGATGGCGATCGCCGAATCGGTTACCATTCCTGCGTTCAGTCTCGCGTCAGTCTCGACGTCTCTTCGCGGGCGACCAACTGGCTGTCATTCTGTTCGCCTCTATATCGGCGCGGTCGTCAATCAGGCTGGGCGGTGTGCGCTGACGTCGATCAGACGGTCGGCTGCAGTGTTCGATGTTGAATGAACCAACCAGGTCACGAATCGCCGAGATTTCCCAGGCAGTAAAGACGTCAGTTATGCTGAGTTGGTTCAGAACAGTCGGCAGCGCCAAGCTGGGAAGGCCTTCGGCGTGCTGCATCTGCGTTGACTGACTACCACAGGTTCAAGGAACTTGCAGCTCTGATCAAACTTACGCCGTGTCTCTTCATTTGTTTTGATATTCAGTTATGGTAGGCTGGCACAGAGAGTTGGTTGTGGGCAGACACCCAAACGTCGAGGAGACCGACCATGTTCATCGATGGGATCCAAAGTGGTCCTGACCATGAGTATGCGAAGCGTTAGTAGAACGACTTCGCGATGAAGCACTGGCCTTGGCAATCTTCCTTTCACTTGGCTCTTCTTTCGCTTTCAGCTCGACAAACACCTCTCTTGGGGTAGCCGCTATTTTAGCAATCAGTAGACTAAGAGCGTGACGGCCTCCCAACGGCAGGTTTCTTCATGTGGCATCTGCCATCAGCTAACATTAGAAAGCGAGAGTGATGTTCGACACGGCGGCAATATGATGACGCTGCCATTCAGTCAACAACAGCGACCAATAGCTGATGTATTAATAATTCGGGGAAAGTCCAAATCAGCGGCATAACGAAAACGGCATCAGAGCTGGTTAACTGTGAACAAACCCGGTAGAGTCGCGAGAATCGAATCATGTGCGTGCAATCCACAATAAAGCACTCGGATCGTCCCATTTTCCGAACGCGCGTAACCCGCAGATTCAGCCAGCAATCCCAATAACTAATCGAAAGGTGAAGGTCACCTTCCGCCGATCGTTGCAAATGATGTTAACGCGATAAATACTGACCGGCAGAGGACAAAGAGATAAGGCATGAGTAAGCCGCGCAACGATAAATCAGATGGGAGTGTTGGTGCCGATTCTCGCCTCTGGTACGGCCGAAGAAGGCGTCTTTGGACTTTTGACTGGCAGACAACGGATTCGGCCAGTCCAATCCCAGAGTCCCAAGTCTGAAACCCAGTATGAGCCTTGCGTATTAACAGCCGGGCGGCATGCTGCGATGAGGCTGTCGATTTCGCTCCGCCGAAGAGCTGACGCCAATCTCCGGCAGATTTGACCGATCGATTCCGTCAGGCTAGACGCGTGGACACCGTCGAAGCGCGACGTCAGGAACAGTCGACGCCTCTGCTCGCCGTCCTTCGTGTCTTCAAATCGTGACAAACGCGCGTCCGTCTGGTTTCTTCCTCCCGCTACGGGCATTCGCTATTGTCTGCTGCATGCTTTTGTGGTCGAGATAGCTGAAAGAGTCCCGTTTGGTGAATGACGAGAATTCCAACATTCTTTGGATTCGGCCGACACAGCTCACTTGACCCCGAAGTTCGCCGCTGTGACGCCTAAACCAATTTCCCCATGCTGTCGACTGGGATCGATAGTTATTTCGCAAGAAGATCGCACCGATATCGTTGGTGGTTGGGCGTTTACCCACCGCTTGTCAAACTGGGCGCGTGAAACATTTCCATTGCTCGTCTCTTCGTGTTGGCACGGAAGTTCAGACGCTCAATCGACTGTTTGCGCGATCGATTCAGATGCTGACGTGTTATCACCAGCAGAATGATTATTTGAACATCGTTGGGGATATTATTCCCGAACTTAGTATCTTGGCTTACAAATTCCCATGCTTTAGTCCTTCCGCCTGGCGTTCCGGCTGTAAGGCGTTGAATCGGCATTTCAATCTTCGTTTGGCTGAAACGGATCAGGACGGCGTGTCGCGATCTGGAATGGCGGGCTGGGTGAAGCGCGCGGACGATCGATTTTGTTAGCGCGATCGCTGAGATTGTTGCGATTGTTGATCGGCTGGAACTCGTTCCGCGTTAACGGCAGGTTTGCGCGTTTCCAGTTTGCGCCACTCAGAAATCCAGCCCGCTATTGAGCCAGATGTTAGAACAATTGGGTTTGGTAAAGTGGGACCTCTTTACAGAGAAAGGCGCAGCAAACGTGGTTGAACTCAGGCGCCCGTCGCGTGGGCAAAAATGTTGATGGTTGCTTTGGCCATTACTAAGCCGTGCGGTGACCAATGCGTGGATATCCCTTTTGCGGTGAAATCTGCGAAGTTTCCGTTGCTGATCGTAACAGTACCTTCGTCGAGGAGATTATTTGGTGAGATATTGAAGAATTTGCACGGTGCATCTGCCTCGGTTAGCGGACGGTCGCCGACAGGCCCATGTCCACTGGTTGGCCAGGAGATCGCAGGCTGCGTAGCTGATCGCCGAACGTGTTGGTGAAGGGTCAGCTGAATACCGATCGCGGCGTCAAGCCGCATCTTGAAGCGACCACGCACTGATGTAGCGGATCGGCTCCGACGGCGCGCGTCACCAGTGATTCGGTTTCGGGTGTCGATTGGACGACACCGCTGTACGTGGTTCGCTGGCTGCCGGTCTCCGATCTGACGACAGGATTTTCATCATGTGATGGAAGTTGCCAAATCGGCGATGACTGTGGCATTGGTCAAATTCGATGGACCATGTCGAAGCGATCGGAATAAATCAATGGCTTTGCGGAATGTCAGCTTGCGACACCAGCACAGCGTTGCGTGTAGTCGACGAACAATCATGTGATCGGCGATGCCTGTTTGATGTGCGGGGATTCGGACATTGCTAAATAACGGTGCACCAGCAATGCGATGCGGCTGTTCCCGGCAGGTCGCGATCATTAATCCATCAGGCGACAATGCGAGCAACATGCGCAGTGGCCATTTTCGAAAGTTAACGCTCGACGTTGGCCACCGTGGCGATCTGGTATTTGTTGACGGGATTCTTTGAGCTGAATTCCCAAGCCAAATAGCGAGTGAATAAGTGAGCAGAACAGATGAGCCACAGCGGTAATACAGCCATAATTGTGCGGGTTTTTAACA
>ERZ1370068.8827-contig-7650_pt1 | contig 39362 bp, 51 predicted proteins | sample MGYA00561227_ERZ1370068 | MGnify/ENA primary metagenome ERZ1370068 (study PRJEB38410, sample SAMEA6850437) | metagenome | study: Metagenomic assessment of the ecological functions of the soil: analysis of the soil microbiota associated with the...
CCACATGTATTGCTGTCGACGTGCGGATGCCCCGACCCACCGACGAGGGCATCCGGGCTGCCCTGGTCATCGGCCGCCAGTGCCCGGAGGGTCGCCGTCCTGGTGCTGTCCCAGTACGTCGAGGAGCGCTACGCCACCGACCTGCTCTCAGGAGCGACCAGCGCGCCGTCGGCTACCTCCTCAAGGACCGGGTCGCCCACGTCACCGACTTCCTCGACGCCCTACGCCGAGCACGCCGCGCGGCACCGCCCCGACCCCCGAAGTCGTCGCCCAGCTCCCTCGTCCGCCACCGCACCGACCTCGACCGCCTCACCCCGCGAGAGCTCCAGGTCCTCGGTTGATGGCTCGAGGGCCGCCCAACAACGGCATCACCGAACGCTGCTGCTGAGTCAGCCCCAGCGCCGTCGAGAAGTACGTCAGCAACATCTTCACCAAGCTGGACCTGGCACCAACCGACACCGACCACCGCCGGGTCCTGGCGGTGCTGAAGTTCTCGGCGCATGAGGAGACCGGGCTCCCATGTCGACAACGCTCGAGTCAGCTCGGCTGCTCGTCGACAAAGGCGAGGGTGACGGCGGCGAACAGCGGGGAGGCGGCCAGGTTGTAGTGGGTCAGGCCGGGCAGGATCGCCAGCGCGTGACCGCCCTTGGGCCGGCCCTCGCCCATCCAGCCGCCGTCCCGGAGGCCGCCGTCGAGCAGCTTGAAGACCTCGACGTACGTGGCTCGGCGGCGCCATGTCGGCGTCGGCGGCGACGATCAGCGTCGGCACCTGGAGGCCGCGGACCTCCTCGGTGAAGTCGAAGTCCCTGGCCATCGCCTCGCCGATCTTGTCCAGCAGCTGGGGAAGTCCTCGGGGCGTGGCGCGCACCCGCTGGTAGAGCTGGTACATCGGGGTGTCGGTCATGAACTCGGCCGCGGCCGCGTTCACCTGGCCCTGCTGGACGCGCATCTCCGGATAGATCGCGTCGGGCCGGATGTTGGCCGAGGCCGCCACCAGCCGGCCGACCTTGGCCGGGTACTTCGCCGCCGTGTGGAAGCGCCACCCAGCCGCCGAGCGAGTAGCCCACGAGGTCCGGCTTGTCCAGCCCGAGGTGGTCGATGAGGGCCGCGATGTCGTCGGCCATGAGCCGGATGATCGAGCGGCCGGTCGACGTCGGCGGTGCGGCCGTGCCCCTGCAGGTCGACGACGATGACCTGGTGGCGCTCGGCCAGCGCGGGAAGGATCGGCCCGAACATCTCGCCCGACCCGAGCCTCGCCGTGCAGCAGGACCATCGGCCGCCCCGCCCCGTGGGTCTCGAAGCAGAGGTTGATGCCGTTGACCTCGGCGTACCGGCCGGTCGCCTCGGCGTCGGTTGTCCTGTCGCTGCGTCGTCATGGTGCGGGCCCCTGACCGTGAGCTATGGACGGCCGGTTCGGCTGTGGGTCACGCACCAGGTCGGGCGAGGCTGGCGAGCGTCGGCTCCTTCACCGGCGTGTCGCCCAATGCCTCCTCGATGGCCGCCAGCGTGTCCGGCGTGAGCCGCATGCCCGGAGGCCTGGCGCTTGGCGTGGACCTGCTCGGGCCGCGAGGCGCCGACGATCGCCGACGCGAGCTCGGGTCGGCGGAGCACCCAGGCCAGCGCGGAGCTCGGCCATCGAGGACCCGCCTGGTCAGCGATCGGCCGCAGGCGGTCGACGCCCACAGGACCGTGCGCGTCCATCAGGCGATCCATCGCCACGTTCATGTCGCTGTTGGCCGCCCGCGAGTCGGACGGCGGCGCCTCGCCCAGGACGGTACTTGCCAGTCAGCACGCCCTGGGCGAGGGGCGACCAGACGATCTGGAGATGCCGTTGGCCTACACAGCGGGAACAGCTCACCCTCGGGAGCCCGCCAGAGCATTGAGTACTGAGGCTGTGGTGAGACGAACAGGTCTGGTCCAGCGATGTCGACCGCCGCCTGATCGCTCCGCCGTCCACTCACCGCGTTCTCCAGGCACTCGCGCACTCGCCTGCCCGAGGCGGCGACCTGCTGGAACGCTCCTCCGATCATCTCCTCGATCGGGGACGCCGGGGTCAAAGCGATGCGCCCGGTAGAGGGTCGACATAGTCCGTCTGCAGGCGGCGAGCGAGCGACGTCAGATCTGCGTTCGCCGATCTGCGCCGCCAGACAGGCCGCGGTCGGCCGGGTCGTCCGACATCTGGCTGCCCAGACGCTGGTACGCCAGCACATAGGAGCTCCGCCAGGGCGGCCAGAGAGTGATCTGCACCCGCCACGACTCCGGCCGCGCCGCGCGCCGCCATCACGGCGGCGGCGGTGTCGAAGAGTTGATGCCGGCATCGGAGCGCAGCGTCGGGCGCACGCGCGGATCTTGCTCGAATCCCACGCTTCGGCCGCCCGCGAAGGTCAGCCACGAACTGAGCGCCACGAGATCTCCGGGCAGACCCTCCAGGTCCGAGGAGCCAAGCATGCGGTAGTTCGCGATGCTCCACTTCGCCACCGGCGCGCAGCCGGCTGGGGGTTGAAGCTGTCGAAGAGGATGTCTGAGTGTGTCGGCCGTCGGGGCAACGCTCGATCACGGGCCAGCTTTGGCGCCACGGTGCAGGTCCAGCTCGCCATTGACTCGGCACGGGAGACTGTCTGCAATCGCGCCGTCTCTCTAGGGTTTGCGCGCGGCCGGCAGAGCAGCGTGAACTGGGACGCTCAGGCAAAGTTACGTAAGATCGCATGAGACTCGGACGTGTGCGCCGACCAGTGGCCTACGGGCGCAGCGTAGAACCCGGCCGGATCACGCCGCCCGCTGCTGCCGAGGAGGACGCACCCATGCGCAACCGCCCGCCACCCCGCTCGGCCGTCGCATCCGTCACCCCTGTTCGGGCTCGCGCTGTTCTCTGCTGCCTCGCGCACCTGCAGCTTCTCCTCGACCGCCGCTACCACCCCGCAGGTCTACGGTGGCGAGGCCCACGCCAGATCGCCCAGATCGGACGGCGCATCTGAACTGGTGGAGCCTTCGGTCGGGCAAGGTGGCTCGGGGCAATGATCGCCCGCGCCGCCTACACCGGTCGCCGTGTGACGCCACCAGCGGCCTGCTGGTGAGGCAGGCTGACTTTCAACCCGGGCGCCGAACGCGGTCGACTCGCTGCCTGCTCGCGCGCCAGACGGCGCCCACCCGCGCGCTGGCGGGCTGTTCGGCAGGGATCGGCGGTTGCACCCCTGGCCAGGCCCGGCTGGCCCCATGCTCGACCCGGCGCCGCAGCGCCGCCAGCCGAAGCTCCCATCCCGCAGCCCAACGCCAGCGTGCTCCTAAGATGGCCCTCTCTCGGGCCGCACGCTGTACTTCTTCGGCGTACAGGATTCACCTCGGTGGCCGGGACGACCCGCGTGCGGCCAGGCGTTGCTGCCGGCCATCACCGGGGGCGGCGCTCGGCACCAAGCTCAACCTCGGCGCCCAACTGCGGCCGTGCGCGACCCTCGCCCTCAACTCCGCCGACAGCAATCTCTGTACCTGGCCGGGTCGTTCCACCAAGATCGGAACCACCACCCGCTACAACCGCGTCAGGTCGGGGCCGCCTCTGCGACGGCCGCGCGCCTGGAACCCCAAGCATCCCACGCCCTCGGGCTGGGGCATCGCGCTGTCGCCCAGCAACACCACCGCCTCATGACCACCGCCGATGGCAACGAGAGCATCTGCAACGCCGGTCACGAGTCGGTGATCGCCATGGCGGCCACCGGGTCGGCACGCCGGCGGTTCTGTGGCACAACGGTGGAGACGCCGGCTGCCCCTTCAACTCCGGGCGACATCAACGCGATCGAGGCCACCGCGAGCGCGACCTCATCGGCGGGCACCTGACCAACCTGTGCACGGCCAAGAACACCTCGTACACGGCCACAAGTGTCCCCGGGAGCCTCACACCGTCCGCAGCCACGTGGCCGCGCTCAGCCCCACCACCGGGGTCCCGCTGTCGTGGAACCCTGGCGCCGATCGCCAGCGCATAGGCGACGTCCAGCGCCGGGATGTGAGCAGATCGATGGCGGTGTGAGAGGAAGCGCAGGCAGCAGCCCGCGCGTGGCGCTGACATTCCAGGGTCGGACACGGCGGTCTCCTCGACCATCCTCTCTCGTGCCCAGGGGCGCGCTGGCGGGCGAGATGGACCAACCTACCGGAGCGGCGGTGAAGGGGCGACCGCCGAGGGCTCGTAGTGACCTCTGGCCCCTTGGCGCATGAGCTGCCAGGCCAGACGATGTCCTCGCCGATGGCGTCGGGGCCAGCCAATGCTGGCGGCCAGCACCGCCTCGGTGCGGTAGAGACTCAGGCGCGCTCCTCGGGCGACCAGGGGGTTCCCCGGTAAGAGCCCCTGCATCCGCTTCACCGACGCGATCCCCAGGAAGTAGTCCCACCCCCTGCATCCAGCGTCCAGAGGCCGTCGCGGCCGTTGCGGACCAGCACCTCCGACGACCCGGCCACCGCCTGCAATATCATCGGATGGGGCGCGCTCAGCCAGCCGGGCCACGATCTGACGAACGGCCTGCGGATGGAGCAGCGTGCGTCGGCGTCAAGGGTGATGACCAGCTCGGTTCCCACGGCCGCCAGCCCGGTATTGAGTGGCGTGGCTCTTGCCGGGTCGTGGCTCGGTGATACAGCGCACCTGCTGGCCGGTGGCGGCCCCGTAGGCCTCGGCAACGGCGCGCGTTCCGTCGATCGAGCCGTTGTCGACGACGAGGACCTCGACGGGGCCCGGATAGTCCCGGCCGGCGATGCAGGCAACCGTCTCCGGATCCGGTCGGCCTCGTTGCGGGCGTGGCGATCAGCACCGGGCCGTGACCGGGACGGTCGGGCTGGGACTTCCGCAACGGCGGCTGGCGGTCCAGCAGCATGACTGATGGCTGCGGAACGCGATTCACAGCCAGCCCGGGAGGTAGGCGACCAGCGAGACGACCAGGGACCGCCGGGATGATCGTGATCAAGCCGCGGCAAGCTCATCGGGAACGCCGCGTGCAGCGCCAGCCAACACCGAGGCCCCTTGAGTTCCGCCGAGCGCAAGCGCCTGGGCCACGGCGAACTTCAAGGTCACCGAGCCACATACAGGCGCCGCCCGCCGGCTCCGGCGCGGTTCCAAGCCGCCGTCGCCGGCCACTCGACGGCTGGTCGGCCCCGACACCGCTGGTTGTCGGGCCCACGCCCGGCTCCCATACCACGATGGGTGGTCACTGGACACCTAGAGTGATGGTCGACCGACGCGGGCGGTTCCTGAAGCCGCCTGCAGCGACGTGCGCACAGAAGCCACGCCACTGCGGCGCTGTCCATCTGCTCCTCCGGCTGGGGCCAGCGGGTTCGCATGATTCCAGCCGGCCGGAAGTGCAGATGGGCGCTGGCTCGCGACGACACGCGCGAGCACCCCGGCGGGACCCCGGCGGGAGTTCCGAGACCGAGCGGACCTAGACGGACCCTGGAGGTGACAGGTCGTCTGTGCGGGAACCCGCGCTGGGCAACGGTGCCCAGCCGCCGTCCACCTTCCGTCGTCACCGACGCAGTGCCCGTCGTGGAGCTCGACGGGCCCGCGGGAGGACAGCGGGGATGCCCATGTCGACAGGGAGAAAGCTGGGTGCGAGCTGCGCGGCTGGTCGTGACAGTCGTCGGCCGGTGCACTGCTGGCGGCCGCCTGCGGGACCACCAACGGCGGCGGGGAAGCTCTCGGTGGGCGCGCGGAAGATCGCCTGCTGCTCCCGAGTCCAGAGACGATCAGGTACGAGGCGCGAGGACCGGCCCCCTTGTTCGAGGCGAAGGTGAAGGCGCTGTGCTCGGACTGCCAGATCCTGTACTCCAACGCCAACCGGAGCCGCCGCCTCGGCAGAACCAGGCCGAGGCCGCCCTGACCAACGGCGCGCAAGGTGCTGGTGTTCGACCCGGTCGACTCGGCCTCGGCGGCCGTCGATCGTGCACAAGGCCAAGCCAGAACGTCCCGGTGATCAGCTATGACCGGCTGGTCACCGGCGCCGACCTCGACTACTACATCTCGTTCGACAACGATGGAGGTCGGCAAGCTGCAGGCGCACGGCGCTGGTCAGACAAGCTCAAGGCGGACGGCAGAGGCGGCGGCTCGATCGTGATGATCAACGGCGCGCCGACCGACAACAACGCCAAGCTGTTCAAGCAGGGCGCGCACAGCGTGCTCGACAGCAGCGGCCTGAAGATCGCCAAGGAGTACGACACGCCTGACTGGACGCCCGACAAGGCCCAGACCGAGATGGAGCAGGCGATCACCGCACTCGGCAAGAACGGGTTCGTGGGCGTCTACGCCGCCAACGACGGCACCGCGGGCGGCGCGATCGCGGCGATGAAGGCGCAGGCATCGACCCGCCAGCCGGCCGACCACCGGCCAGGACGCGGAGCTCGGCGGCGATCCAGCGCATCCTCGCCGGCGAGCAGTACAGTGACCGTCTACAAGGCGATCAAGCCGGAGGCGCGAGGACGCGCCGCGCAGCTGGCGGTCGACGCTGGCTCAACGGCAACCGACGGCGCCGACGCGCCGCCAAGATCAGACCAGCAACGGCACAGCAAGGACGTCGCCGTCCGATCCTGCTCGACCCGGTGGCGGTCACCAAGGACAACGTCAACGCACGACCGTCGGCCAGATGATCATGGACGCTCAAGGCGACCGAGATCTGCACCGGCCCCGCGGCCACGGCATGCCGGCACGTCGCGGCCTGTCGCAATAGCGCGACCGCGAGGGAGCGTCGTGCTAGCGGACAACGGGGCCGCCTGCTGGCGCCTGCAGGGGTCAGCAAACGCTTCGGCGCGGTCCAGGCGCTCACCGAGCGTGGACTTCGAGGTCCAGGCGCCGGCGAGGTCGTCGCGCTGGTCGGTGACAACGGCGCCGGCAAGTCGACGCCTGATCAAGATCGATCTGCCGGATCGTCCGACGCCGACGCGGCGAACGAGCCAGCTTCGACGGGCGAGCCGGTGCGCGGTCGACAGCCCGACCGGCGCGCGCTGCGGCCTCGGCATCGCGACCGTGTACCAGGACCTCGCGCTGTGCGACAACCTCGACGTGGTCGCCAACCTCTTCCTCGGGCGCGAGGAGCGCCAGCGGGACGGTCCGCGCCGCTCGACGAGATCGCGCATGGAGCAAGCAGGCCGACGAGCTGCTCCAGCGCTCGCGGTGACGGATCCCCGAGCGTGCGCACCGAGGTCGGCGGCGCTGTCCGGCGGCCAGCGCCAGTCGGTGGCGATCGCCCGGTCGCTGCTGGGCGAGCCCAAGGTCGTGCATGCTCGACGAGCCGACCGCCGCGCCTCGGCGTCGCCCAGACCGCCGCAGGTGCTCGACCTGATCAAGCGCCTGCGCGACGCGAGGCTCGGCGTCGGTGGTGATCAGCCACAACCTGGCCGACGTGTTCGCGGTCGCCGACCGCATCGTCGTGCTGCGGCTCGGCGCCGCCGGTCGGGTCGTCGGACGCCGCAGGCAGACGCAGCTCGGGAGACGGTCGTCACGCGCCATCACCGGGGCGATCGACGGCGACGAGCAGCACAGCGGAGGTGCCGGAGTCATGACACGCACACGAGCTCGAGCCGCGCCTGATCGCCGAGCCCAGCGCGGCCTGCCGGCGCCTAGGCGAGACTTCCGCCGCCGCCTGGTCCAGGGGACCTGGGCTCGTTGCGCGTGCTCGTCGGCGTGCGGTCATCTGGACGATCTTCCGGTCGCCAACGACCGACTTCCTCACGCCCAGGCAACCTCACCAACCTCGTGCTGCAGATCGCCGCCACGCGGCACGATCTCCGTCGGCGTGGTGCTGGTGCTGCTGCTGGGCGAGATCGACCTGTCGGTCGGCGCGGTCAGCGGCGTACCGCGGCGCGATCGGCGGTGCTCAACGTCAAGCACGGCGTGGCCGCGCTGGCTGGCGATCGCCGTCGCGGTCGCCGCCGGCGCCGGCCATCGGCGTGCTCCAGGGGTTCTGCGTGACCCGCGTTCCGGCATCCCGGCGTTCGTTGTCACCCTCGCCGGCCTGCTGGCCTGGCAGGGCGCCTGCTGCTGCGTGCTCGGCTGACACCGGCACGGTGAACCTGACCGATCCGCTATCGTCGGGCTGGCCAACACCTTCTTCATCCCGGTCGTACGCCTGGCTGCTCGCCGCTATCGTGGTCGCCGCGTACGCCGCGGCGCAAGCTGTTGGAGCCGGCGCGTGCCGGCGGGTCGCGGCCGGGCTCCGCCGTCGCCGCCGCTGCGGCATCGTCGACCCGATGGTGGTCCTCGACCGTCGCCCGCTCGCCGCCGCGGTGCTGGCCGCCGACCGCGGGCCTGCCGCTCGCGCGTGGTGATCTTCGTCATCCGGCCTGGTGATGCGCTGGTCGACCTGCTGATCAGGCGGACCCGGTTCGGCAGGCACGTGCTCGCGGTCGGCGGCAACGCCTGGAGGCGGCTCCAGCGGGCCGGCATCCGGGTCGACAACGTCCGGCTGGTGGAGTTCACCCTGGCCTCGACCCTGGCCGCGGCCGGCGGCAGTCCTGGCCGCCTCGCGGCTGTTCGCGGTCAGCCGAGCCATCGGGGGCGTCAACACCCTGCTGATACGCTATCGCGGCGGCCGTGATCGGCGGCACCAGCCTATGGGGCAGGCGCGGGGCTCGGACCTACTCGGCCCTGCTCGGCGGGCTGGTGATCGTCTCCATCTCCAACGGCATGGACCTGCTCGGCAGCTCCCAGTCCATCATCACCAAGTTCATCGTCACCGGTGCGGTCCTGCTGGCGGCCGCCACCGTGGATCGCGCCGTCCCCCGGCGGGGCCGCCAAGCCGCCGGCCGCGTTTGCCTAGGAGGTACCGGCTCGCCCGCACCATCTCTCGTCACCGGGCTAGTCCACGAACGGGCCCGCTGAACATCGGGAGCTCCCCGTGGTGGGCTGGCCGGTATCATGAGCAGGAACCGGGTGCCGGGGTGGCGTCGCTGACCGCGAGCTTCGGTCCGGGGACCCAGCAGGACCAGCTGGGCCGGCCGGGCCTGACGGCGGTTGGCGCCCAAAGGCGGCCTCGCCAGTCAGGACATAGGCGAAGCCTTGGAACCCGTCCAGCACCGGGGTGGTCACCTGCCTGCCGTCTGGCAGCTCAATGTCCAGGATCAGCGCCGGGGTCCCCAGCGCGCACCGGCGAGCTCCTCGCCCACCGGTACCCGAACGAGGGCGTCACCCTGCGGCGCACTGGGATCTGGTCAGGCTGCAGCACCAGGGCGCTGGGGGCGGCCTGCTTGTCCTTGCGGGCCAGGTTCACCCAGAACAGCACGCTTCGCCATTGGTGTCGCCCAAGCCCTCCTCGCGCTCCTCGGCGCGCCGATCCCCTCGGCATGCCAGGCGCCCCGCCCCGTCCGCCAGCGCCAGCAGCGCGCCCTTGGGCGGTCGCGCCCGCTTCGATGGCGCCGCCCGGGCCGGTGCTGTGGCCGGTGCTGGCCGACCCCTCCAGGATGTACCACAGGTTGTCGAAGCCTCGGTGGGGATGCCTGGTGTCGATGCCCGACAGCTCCGGAAAGTCGGAACCGGCTCTCGTGGACCAGGAGGAACGGGTCGACCCGCTGGTAGGGCACTCCCCGGGCGGGCAGCGCCTCCAGCACCGGCAGCCCCATCATCTGGATCTCGCGCCGCGTCCTGGACCAGCACGGCCTCGCGTCCCGTGGTCTCCAACATTGGCTGGTCATCGCCACCACTCCTTCCATAAACGGAGGTGGCCCTCCGGTCGACCTCTCGTCCAGCACAATGCGAGGCAAGCCTCCGTATTCCCGGAGTAGCACTGCGCCCATGACGACCTCCGACCGCCCAGCCCACGGCGCACTGCGGCGCGACGCCCAGCGCACACCGCGACGCCATCGTCGAAGCCGCCCGGCAGGTGTTCTGCGACCACGGCCTGGAAGCCCCGCTGGAGCAGATCGCCCGCCAGGCCGGGGTCGGCATCGCCACCCCTGTACCGCCGCTTCCCAGACCGGGCGGCGCTGGCGCTGGACGCCGTCCTGGCCGAGCACCGTCCAGGCCCACATCGACGCCGCCGAACAGGCCCTGGCCACCGACGACCCCTGGGAGGGGTTCGCCTCCTACCTGGAGCAGAGCTGCCGGCTACAGGCGCCGCCGACCGCGGCCTGAACGACGTCATGGGTATGCGGTTCCCGCGCGCCACCGCCACCGAGGCGGCCAAGACCCGCCTGTACGAGCTGGTCGTGGCCAGGTCCTGGACCGGGCCCAGCAGAGCGGCCAGCTGCGGACCGACCTCACCCTGGAGGACCCGGCCTTCCTCAACTGGGCCAACACCCGCATCCTGCCGGCACGTCCGCGCGGCCGGTGCCCCCGATGCCTGGCGACGGCACCTGGGCTCGCTGCTGGACGGCTGCCGCGCCGAGCGGGCCCACCCCTGCCCCTGCCGCCGCTGTCACCAGCCGCCAGGTCCACCGGGCCATGGTCACCCTCGGCCGCCGCTCCACCGGCGACGCCCACTAGACCGGCGAACGGCGGGCGTTCTCAGGCTGCCCGTGCAGGTCTCGAACCTTGCCAATCTCGTGCAGCGGCGACCATGCAGCCGCTGGGTATACCCGGCGTGTATAAGTCCGGCCGTGACCGTCTCGTACGCCGCTGCCTCGGTCTGCTCGAGGGATCCAGCCGACACGGCTACGACCTGAAGCGGTCGTACGACCGGCGGTTCGGCGAGGTCAAGCCGATCCGGTTCGGCCAGGTCTACCGCACGCTGTCCCAGCTCGAAGCGGGATGGCCTGGTCGAGGTCGTTGGCGTCGAGGCCGGGAGCGGGCCCGACCGCAAGCGGTACTCGATCACGCCGGAGGGTGACCGACCTGGACACCTGGCTCGGCGAGCCGGAGGAGCCACAACCGCACCGCCAGTCGGTGCTGTTCACCAAGGTCGTGCGTGGCGCTGCTGTCAGGGCGGTCAGCGACGCACTTCCTCGACGCGCAGCGGGCCAGAGCACCTGGCGACCATGAAGGCGCTGACGACGGCCCGGCGCAACGCGGCGACCACACAAGGACGCGTTGCTCGCCGACTTCCAGCTGTTCCACCTCGAGGCCGACCTGCGCTGGATCGACCACACGGAGTCGCGCGCCTGGCGGCACTGGCCGGAGGTGCGCGATGTCCCCGATCCTGGTCGGCGATGAGCCTGCACAAGTCGTTCGGCCTGACCCAGGCGCTGCGCGGCGCGAGCCTGACGGCCGTCGACGAGGGCGAGATCGTCGGCGGTGATGGGGCCGAGCGGCTCGGGCAAGTCGACCCTGCTGCACTGCCTCGCCGGCATCCTGGCGCCCGACTGCGGCGAGGTGCTGGTTCGACGGCCGGCGCATCGACCGACTGGCCGACCGGGACCGCGGTCGCAGCTGCGGCGCACGGCGTTCGGGTTCGTGTTCCAGTTCGGGCAGCTGGTGCCCGAGCTGACCGGCCGTGGAGAACATCGCGCTGCCGCTGCTGCTGGCCGGGCGACGCCGCAGGCGGCGCTCGCGAGCGGCCGGCGCCTGGCTGGCGCGGCTGGGTCTCGACGGCCTCGAGCAGCGGCTGCTCCGGCGAGCTGTCCGGCGGTCAGGGCCAGCGGGTGGCGATGGCCCGGGCGCTGGTCGCCGGACCCGACAGGTCGTGTTCGCCGACGAGCCCACCGGCTCGCTGGACTCGGTCGCCGCCGACGGGTCATGGAGCTGCTCGTCGACGCCGTCCGCGAGCAGGGCACCAGCGTGCTGATGGTGACCCACGAGCCGCGGGTCGCCGCGTACGCCGACCGGACGGTGCTTCGTCCGCGACGGCGTCGACGCGTGCGGGCCGGTGTGCCGATGGACGGCGTCGTGATCGGCCTGGGCCTGCGGCTGGCCGTCGCCGGTGGACGGGAGTCGCTGCTGCGGCTGGCGCTCACAGCGTTCGGCGTCGCACGTCGGCGTCGCGCTGCTGCTGCTCGCCTGACCGCTCAAGTGGCGAAGGCCGAGCCGAGCGATGCAGACGCCGCGGACGCGGTCCGCGGTGGCGACGAGCGCCGAGCTCGGACACTGCCTCAGCCAGAGTCACCCGACGGCGCGCTGTTCCTCACGGTCAGCCGACTACCACGACGGCCGCGCCGATGATCCGCGGCGTACTGTGGCCGCGCTGGGTGCCTGGACCCGCCGGTGCCGCCGGGCCTGGACCGCCTGCCCGGGCCGGGCGAGGTCGCGCCTCACCGGCGATGCGCCGCCTGCTGGAGTCCGCGCCCGACGATCGAGCTCGACGACCGGTACCCCGGCCGGGTCGTCAGTGACCATCGGCGACGCCGGGCTCGCCCATCCCGACCAGCTCGTCGCGCATCATCGGACGCACGCCGGACCAGCTCGGCGAGGTGACCTCGAGGTCGTTGCACAGGGTGCACGGCATTCGGCCAGCTGCCCAGCGGCTACGCGTCTCTACCAGGGCATCCGTGCTCCTCCTGCTCGGCGCCGTGCTTCTGCTCCTCCCCGTCGATCATCTTCATCGTCATGGCGACCCGCGTCGCCACCGCCCACCGGCGAGCAGCGGCTCGCCGCGCATCCGCCTGGCCGGCGCGACGCGGCTGCGGGAGCGGCGGTCGTGGCCGCGGTCGAGACCGGGCTCGGCGGCCGTGGCCGGCTGCCGTCCTCGGGTGGGCCGCGCTACGGGCCGGGCCGGCGGATCCTGGCGGCGACCCTGACCTTCAGGGCGCACGCTTCTTCGTCGACGACGTCGTCGTCGCCCCCGGCTCCTGGCGCTGGTCCTCGCCGGGGTCCCGTCCGCGCGATGCGCGACCACCGTCGTGGCGCTGGGCCGGGTCCAGGCCGGACCGCTCGCGAGCCAGCCGGCATGGCCTGCCGCCCGCCGCCGTCGGCCTGGCGCGCGCTGCCGCTCGCCGCTGGCATCGGCGGCCTCGCTCGCCGTGCCGCTCCGCCGGGTCGTCGGCAGCGAGACGCGACGACCCTCGACAACCTGGCGGCGTTGCTCCATCATTCTCCACGATCGCTGGCTTCGTGACCATCGGGCCTGGCTGTGCCATGCTCGCCGGGCGTGGCATCGCCCGTGTCAGCCGGCGGGTGCCCGACGCTGATCGCGGCGCGCCGCATCGCGAGCGACCCGACGCCACGTTCCGCGCCGTCAGCGCGTCGTCGTGCTCGCCGGCCTTCGCCGTGCACCTGCTCCGCCAGCCTCGTCGACGCCTCCGAGGCCGGGCCGCTTGACGGAGGGCGTAGGTGTGCTGCGGCCGAAGGTGTCGTCGAGGTGCTCACGGGTGGGGTGCCCGAGGCCAAGGTCGCCCCTGCTCTCGAGCGGGCCGTGGCGATCCGGCCGACATCGGCGTCGCGGCGACTCCGTGGGAGTCCTTCGCGCCGAGCTCGCCCGAGTGGTGACGCTCTCGCGCTCCTCGTCGGCGCCTCGCCGAGGGCGGCATCAGCGAGCGGGCCGGGCTCGCCGACACCGGCCTACCGATCTCCACGGTGTACATCCCCACCGACCGCGCAGGCGCCGGCCGCCGCAGAGTAACCAGCAGCCTCGCACCCAGGCCGCCAACCTCGTTGCCGAACGCGATCATCCACACCCAGCAGGACCGGATCAGCGACACCGACGCAAGTTCTTCTTTGGCAGCCTCTCGAGCAGCGCCGCAGCGCCTGGTCTGGTACTTCGTCCTGCTCGTGGCGGCGATGCCAGCCTTCACCGTCGGCATGCTCGCCGGCGTCACCGAACTGGCGGCGGCCGTTCGCCCTGCTGCGCGCGTCCGGCCTCCGCGCCGGGGAGCTCCGCCGCCAGATCGTGTCCCCCGAGACGGCCGCGGCGACGCTGGTCACCGCGGCGGTGGGTGTGGGGCTCCGGGATGGCGTCGTCGGTACGCCGCTGGTTCTGTTCGGCGACATGGCGTGGACGTGGCGGACGTCGGCGTCTTCGCCGTGGTCGGCGTCGGCGTGCTCGCCGCGCTCATCCTCTCGACGATGGCCCTTCCCCTGCTGGACGCCGCGACGCGACACGACGCCGTCCGGGTACGAGTAGCGCCCTGCCCCCCGCGGCTCAGCCGCCTTAGGGTATGGCAGGCGGCGAAGGCCGCGTCGAAGGCGGCGCCCGGGGGTCCCCGCGGCGAGCGCCCCGGACACCAACTCCTGCGCGTCGGCCTCGACGGCGCTGTCGCCACCCCCGGGCCGCACAGCGGCTCGACCCGAGCGGGCCGAGGCGGTCGTCGCCGTCATGGGCACGGAGGGCACCGAGCAGTTCCTGGACGGCGCCGGGACCGTCCTGCCGGTCGCGGCACGACAGGCGCTCGGTCAGCTCGTCGAGGGCGGCCTGGTCCGAGGCGGGCCGCGGCCTGCGCCGGGGCCGCCGCGAACAGCAGTGCCTGGCAGGCGGCTGAGTGGCCGGGTGAACGGCGCGTGGGCACCACCGGCCATGTCCGCCGCGCCTGGGACGGGCGGCCGTGCGATGAACGAGCCCTGCCGTGCTCGACCCGGACGATGCCGGTTGCCGACAGGGCACGGATGCCCTCGCGCAGCGGTCGGGCGGCTGATGGCAGCTCGCGCGCAAGCTCACGCTCCGGCGGTAGCTTGTCGCCGACGATCAGCTTGCCGCTGTTGATCAGGTCCTCGATCCGCGCCGCGACCTCCTCGGCCATGACCTGCCTGCGGACTCTGCCGGTGCCCGACTCCTCGGCGACCGCTCATCCCAGCCGGCCCTCGCGCGTTCCACCCGAGCCCGTCAGCGCAGCGCTCCGCGGGCGTCGTCGAGCAGCGTCGACCGGTCCGCGCCGGCCTTGGCGTGATCAGCTCGACCGCCGTCCGGTAGAGGTGCTCGACCACCAGCCGGGCGGCGGCCTGCGGGTCGCCGCCTGGACAGCCGGCGAGGATGCCGGCGTGGGCATCGGCGGTGGCGCGCAGGTTGCCGGGCTGGAAACTCCCGTGGACGTGCCTGTGCCAGTGTCGGTCGCGTGCGCAGGTCCTCGGTGACCCTGGCCAGCTCCTGCGACCCGGCGCCGGCGTAGATCGCCCGGTGAAAGTCAGGTGGCGCCGGTGAAGACGCATCGCCGTCGCCGGCGGTGGCGTCGCTCAGCATGCGCTGATAGATCGCCTCGGCCTCGCCGGCGATCTCGGCGCGGCTGTCGGCGGATCGACTCCGAGACGGCGAACCCCTTCGGTCAGGATCCGCAGGGCGTACGTGTCCGCGATCTCATTGACGGTGAGCGGCGCGACCTGCACGCGCCGGTGCTCGCGGAACAGCACGAGCCCCTCGGCCTCCAACCGTCGCAGCGCCTCACGCACTGGGCGTGCGGCTCACCCCGTAGCGGGTCGCCCAGCTCGTCGAGCGTGATCAGCTCTCCAGGCAGCAGGTGGGCAGCGACGATCTCTGACCGGAGCCGCTGGTAGACCGACTCGGTCAGCCTGCTCTTGCCGGATCGGCGAGAAGACGACCTGGTGCCCTGCCGCCGGATCGGCGGTGTCCGCTCCAGGGACCCGCCGTGCCGGCTGTCGCGCCATGCCGCTCCTCGTCGCCATCGGCCGTGACGTCGTTGACACGCTCATTTCTCTCAGCCTAGTATGCATGTGGTCAGTCCACATCTATTGTCAGCCACATCTGTCGTCCAGATGACGCCCAGGGATCGCAAACGCCCTGTGAGCGCTCGCCGCACGGTAGCGTAAACCTAGAACTCCGCGCCGCCTATGGCGGTCTGAGTTCCGTCAGCGACAACGCGGCAGGCAATCGTCCATGAGGACGCGGCTGCCATTCGCCCGCTGACTTGGCGCGGCTGGCCGGCGCAGGATCTCCCCCGCAATCCGTTGGAATGCCAGACCGAAGGGGACGGGCAGTGCAGGGAGTCTTCGTCTTCGACTGCGTGGATCCACGCCTACAACCTGGCTGACTCGAACCTGCTCGACCGACATGATGCCCAGCAGGGCCGCGCCAGCATCGTCGGGCTCGGCGCCCAGACGGGGGGCCCCGCCAATCAGGACCTCTACCCCACCTTCGCCAAGGACTGGAGCCGGAGGAGCTCTGGGAGCATGGTCTCGGCGCTCGGTGACCGACCTGGCCATGGCCCAGACGGTGCCGATCTTCGACTGGTTCAGGACGGCTTCCGCGCCGGTCCAGGCGCAGTACGAATTCGCATCCGCCTACCCGGACCGGGTGCTGTTCTGCGGCGGCGTCGATCCCTCGCTACCACGGGCCGGCGGCCCTGGACGAGATGCAGCGCCAGGTCGAGGAGATGGGTGCGCGATCGTTCCAGTTCTACAACGCGCACATCGACGGCAAGAGCTGGCGCTGCGACGACGAAGCGGTCGCCTATCCCCTGTACGAGCAGGCCATGCGGCTGGGAATCGATGTCGTCCAGTTCCAGCAGCGGGACTGCCGTTCGGCGACCAGAACATGGAGGACCTGCGCCCCAACGACATTCAGAAGGCAGCGCGTGACTTCCCCGACATGCGCTTTGTGATTCATCACCTCGCCCTGCCGTACTTTGACGAGTGCTGCTCGATCGCAGCCAGGTTCCCGAACGTGTACCTCGCCATCTCGGGCATCGTGGCGATGTGGTTCACTCGCCGGCGGCCGTTCCTGAAGCAGATGGGCCAGATCCTCGACGAGGTCGGCGCCGACCGCATTCTGTGGGGTCGGAGGCCGCGGCTCAGCTGGGCCCGCCCCAGCCCTACCTCGATGTCTTGTGGGACCTGGAGATCCCTGATGATCTGCAGGAGGACTACGGCTTCCCGCAGATCACCGAGGAGGACAAGCGCAAGATCCTCGGCCTCAACTTCGCCAAGCTGATGGGTGTCGAGGCCCCGGCGACCACCCGGTCATGACCAGTCCACCCGGAGCGCGCTGGCGCTAGCGGTTGAGCGCAAGCTCGACGCCCGAGTGCGGCCGCTGCTGCAGATCCACGGCGGCGAGGTGACCCTCGTGTCGGTCGACGACGGGCAGCGTTCGCGTGCGCTTCGAAGGATCGTGTGTCGGCTGCCCCTTCGCCCGGTGACGCTCAGCCTGACCGTCGAACGCGAGCTGGGCGCGGTCGCCGGGGTCAGTCGGTCCAGCGCGGCGGGGGTACGGGTCAGTCCGCACGCCGCCGCCCGGACTGCGAGGCGGCGTTCGCCGACCACCTGGAGAGTTGGATGATGAGCGAGCAGAAGGAGCAGGACTGGATGTCTGACGGCGTAGTCGAGAGGCAGGCTGGCCGAGCTGGGGCTGGAGCTGCCCACGAAGATGCCGGAGCCGGTCGGCAACTACGTCGGCGCGGTGTCCGTCGAACCTGGTGTCTCGTCTCCGGCCACGGCCCATACCGCGATGGCGAACTGCAGTACATCGGCCAGGTCCGAGCCAGGTCTCGTTCGAGGACGCTGTACAGGCCGCGCAGCTGGTCATGCTCAGCTGCCTTGCCGACCTGAAGACCGAGATCGGTTCGCTCGACCGGGTCAAGCGCATCGTCAAGCTGCTCGGCATGGTCAACAGCGACCCGGCTTCGACCGCCAGCCGAACGGTCATCAACGGCGCATCGGACCTGCTCACGACCATCTTTGGTGACAAGGGCCGCCACGCCCGCTGCGGCGGTGGGCATGGGCGCGCTCCCGGCGTCGCGGTTGAGATCGAGATGATCGTCGAGACCGAGTAGGGGGAACGTGGGCGGTCGGCTGAACGGCAGGGTCGCAATCGTCACAGGGGGAGTTCGGGCATTGGCCGGGCCAGCGCGCTCCGGTTCGCCGAAGAGGGCGCCAATGTCGTCATCGCCGACGTCAGGGATGATCCGCGCGGGGCGGGAGCCCGACGCAGGGACCATTGCCGACGCGCGGGGCCGGGCGGCATTCGTCCGGACCGATGTGACCAAGGCGGACGAGGCGCAGCGGCTGGTCGACGAGACCGTGGAGCAGTTCGGTCGGGCTGCACGCGATCCTGACGGCCGCCGGCAACGTCGGGCCACAAGGTGACAGCCGCCAGGTGGACGTCGGGGAGTGGGACCAGCCATTTCGCCCTGAACGTGCGCGGCACGTTCCTGTGCGCCCAGGCGGCCCTGCGGCACATGGCCGAGGAGCGTTACGGCAAGGTGATCATGATCGCCTCAACTTCGGTCTGGTCGGCGTGCCCGAGCTGACCGCGTACTGCGCCGGGAAGGCGGCGGTGATCGGCATGGCCCGCTCGTTGGCCGGCGAGTTCGGCCCGCTTGGTGTCAACGTCAGCGCGCTCTGCCCCGGGGCGACCAAGACGGCGATCAACATGCACTTCCGGGTCCGACCCGGAGCGGCAGGCCGACTGGCAGCGGATGACGCCGTTCCGGATGCCGAAGGACGAGAAGTACCTCGCCGAAGCCGCGCGACCTCGCAAACGCGGCCCTGTACCTGGCCTCGATGAGTCTCGCTTCATGACCGGGGCGACCCTGGTCGTCGACGGCGGATGGATCGCGCTGTGAGCGGCGAGCATGCTGGGCAACTCGCCGGGCGCGTGGCGCTGGTCACCGGGTCCAGTAGAGGGATCGGGCGTGCGACCGCCGAGGCGCTCGCCGCCGCAGGAGCGACTGTCGCCATCCACCACCGCGGTTCGGCGGGCGCGGCGGAGGATCGCTGAGCAGACTCTCCGCCGGCGGCACGGCCGCGCGAGCCTACGGGGCGGATTTCAATACCGACGGCGCGGTCGACTGCACTCGTCGCCGCCGTCGACGCCGCACTTCGGCGGCATCGACATCCTGGTCAACAACGCCGCCATGCTGCGGGTGGCGAACACTGAGTCGACCACCGACGAACTCTGGGACGAGATCGTCAGGGTCGACCTGACCAGCCCGTTCCGCTGCTGTGCAGCGGGTGCTGCCATCATGCGTGAGCGCGGCGGCGGGGCGATCGTCAACGTGGCCTCGATCGCCGGGGTGAACGGCGGTGCCATGGGACCTGGGTACGCGGCTGCCAGGGCGGTCTCATCTCCCTGACCCGCTACCTGTCGCGTGACTGCATCAAGGCACGGGGTGCGGGTCAGCTGTCGTCGCCCCGACCCTGACCGATACCGACCTGCTCGCCACGCCGGGGTGGCCGAGATGACCGAGCGCATCCTGCGCGCGAGACCCGATGGGCCGGTTTGCCGCCCCCGCCGAGGTCGCACAGGTCATCCGCTTTCTGGTCTCTGACGATGCGAGGCTTCGTCAACGGAGAGTGCGTCATGGTGACGGGCGGTCCCTGATCGTCTGCGCCAGGTACGACGAAGGAGCCTAGCGCATGCGGCTGCTTCCTATCTGGAGCGCCGGAACCGAGCGCTCTCGGCTGGGTCAGGCCGGCCGAGCCGTGCCCGTCGCCGAGGCGGCCGGCGAGCACCTTCCAGCACACGATGGCCGAGCTGGTCACAGGGGTGAGGCTGCACTGGCGGCGCTCCACGCCGCCGGCCCGGCACTGGCCGCCGCTGCCGAACGCGGTCGGCCAGTGGACGAGCTGGGCGTGCTCGCCCCGCTACCACGGCCCGGCAAGGTGGTCGCGGTCGGGCTCCAGCTACCTCGGCCATGCCACCGAGCAGAACCAGCGGCCGCCGAGCCAGCCGCTCGCTTCGCCAAACTCCCCAGCGCCGTCATCGGGCATGGGGCCGAGATCGTCTGGACCGGCACTCACCCGCCAGGTCGACGCCGAGGCCGAGCTGGCGGTGGTCATCGGCCGCCGCGCCAGGCATGTGCATGCCGCCAACGCCCTCGATCACGTGCTCGGGCTACACCGCGTCGCAACGACGTCTCGGCCCGCGACCTGCAGGCCGCCGACGGCCAGTGGGTGCCGGGCCAAGTCGCTGACACCTTCTGCCCCGTATGAGTCGGTAGCTCGTCACCGCCGACGAGATCCCCGATCCGAGTGGGCTGAAGATCGAATGCATCATCAACGGCACCCCGACGCAGTCGGCCTCCACGGCCGACATGCACTTCTCCGTCAGCCATCTGATCAGCTGGTGCTCGGCCTCGTTCACCCTCGAACCGGGCGACGTCATCGCCACGGGCACCCCGCCGGGGGTCGGGATCTACCGCGATCCGCCGCGGTTGCTCGCCGATGGCGACGAGGTCGTCGTCGAGATCGAGCGCATCGGGCGCCTCGCCAACCGTTGCCGGCACCGGCCGGCGCCGTAGCCGTGGATCCGGCCAACCTGCTTGCCGCCAGCGTGGCGTGTCATGCGGATCGCCGCCGGCGAGCTGAGCCTCCGAGCGGCTCGTGCGCACCTGCGCTGGGCGCATCGCCGAGCGCGACGCCGAGCGTCGGCGCCTGGGAGCACGTGGACCCCGAGGCGACGCTCGCCGAGGCACGTGCCCGCGACACCAGCCCGCCGCTCGGGCCGCTGCATGGCCTGCCCGTCGGGGTGAAGGACATCATCGACACCGCCGACATGCCGACCGGGCTACGGGTCGCCGATCTGGCGCGGCCACCGGCCGGCCGGGACGCGGCCTGCGTGGCGCTGGTCCGCGGCGGCGGCGGAGTCGTCCTCGGCAAGACCGTCGACCAACCGGAGTTCGCCTACTTCACCCCCGGCAGGACCGCCAACCCGCACGACCTGCGGGCACACTCCCGGCGGCTCGTCGAGTGGCTCGGCGGCGGCCGTCGCCGACCGTATGGTGCCGGTCGCGTTCGGCATCGCAGACGGCCAGGTCGATTATCCGCCCGGCCGCGTTCTGCGGCGTGGTCGGCTACAAGCCTAAGCTTCGGCACGATCAGCCGGTCCGGTGTCCTGTCGTTTGCGGAGTCGCTCGACACGGTCGGCGCGCTCGTCCGCAGCGTCGCCGATGCGGCGCTGCTCGCATCTGTGGCCGCCCGCCGCGCCGACCTGCTCGTGCCTGACACGCCGGGGCCGGTGCCGAGGGTCAGCGTGCACCGGACCGCCGACTGGGAGCGGTGTCGGCCGGATCGCAGGCGGCCGTTACCGACGCCGCTCGCCGACTGGCACGGGCCGGCGCCGCGCCGTCTCGGACGCCGTCCTGCCGGCCTGGTTCGCCGAGCTGCCCAGCGCGCAGGCGACGGTGATGGCCTTCGAGGCGGCCCGGTGGCGTTCGCGCCCGGAGCTTCGCGAGCACGGCGCGCGCTCGGTCCGACGCTGCGCCCCTGCTCGACGAGGGCGCCGGCCTCTCACCGAAGGAGTATCTTGACGCGCTCGGCCTCGCCCAGGCTGGCCGCCAGGAGCTGGCGGCGCTGTTCGAGCGGCACGACCTGGTGCTCACGCCGAGCGCGCCGGGTGCAGCGCCGCCGGGGCTGGGGGCAACCGGCGACCCGGTCTTCAGCCGCACCTGGACGCTGCTCAGGTACGCCCTGTGTGCACCTGCCGGCCGGCACCAGCGAGCGCGGCCTCCCCGTTGAGCGCCCAGCTCGTCGGCCGGCCTGGCGACGACGCCCGCGTCCTGGCGATGGCGGCGTGGGCAGAGCGGCAGCTGCGCATGAGCGAGCGCGGCCTCGGTCTCGGCGCAGGTGGGTGAGGGCGGCGTCGACGCCGCCGCGCCGGTGCCCACCCCGGCACGCGCGAGGCTGAGCTCAATCCCGCAGAGCGTTCCGGCGAGCATGAGGTCGTTGAGCGCCCCGAGGTGGCCGATGCGGAACACGCGTCCGGCGAGGCGGCCGAGGCCCGCGCCGAGCGACAGGTCGTAGCGGTCGAGCGCCACCCGCCTGACCTCGTCGGCGTCGTTGCCGGCACCGACCAGCACGGCCGTGAGCGAGCTGGAGTACCTGGCCGGGTCCTTGCTGCGGGACCTCCAGCCCCCAGGCGCGCACCGCCAGGCGGGTCGCCTCCGCGTGGCGCCGGTGGCGGTGCAGAGCACGTTCTCCAGGCCCTCGCTCGGCAGAGCATGGCCAGAGCCTCACGCAGCCCGTACAGCAGATTCGTCGGCGGCGTGTAGGGGAAGTAGACCGTCGGCGTTGGCCGCCAGCATCGGCTGCCAGTCCCAGTACGACCTGGCGCAGGCCGGCGCGCAGCGGCGGCGGCGACGCCGCGCTCGCCGAGCGCGTTGAAGCCGAGCCCAGGCGGGAGCATCAGCCGCTTCTGCGGAGCAGGAGACGGTCACGTCCACGCCCCACTCGTCGTGCCGGTGATCGATCGAGGCCAGCGACGAGACGGTGTCGACCAGCAGCGAGCTGCCGGATGCCCGGCTGCGTCGACGGCGGCCCGGATGGCCGGGACGTCGCTCGTCACCCCGGTCGAGGTCTCGTTGTGGACGACCATGACCGCCTCTGACCGCGTGCGTGCGGTCGGTCGCGAGCGCTCATGGACCAGCGCGGGGTCGACCCCGCGCCGCCAGTCCCGGCACGAGATCGACCTCCAGGCCGAGGCTGCTGCTGCCATCCGCGACCACAGAGCCAGCGAAAGTGACCGGTGTCGAAGGCGATCGCACCCGGTCGCCCGGCGACAGGGGGTGTTGACCAGCGCCGCCTCCCAGGCGCCGGTTCCCGACGCCGGGAAGGCGGCCACCGGACCGGTGGTGCCGGAACCCGGTTTGAGGCCGCTGAGGACCGCCCGCGCGAGCGTGGCGAACTCCGGCCCGCGCGAGGTGGTCGATCGTGGGGGCCGCGAGCGCCCGCCAGGACTCGGTCGGGGACATTGGTCGGCCGGGGATCTGCGGGAAGTGGCGTCCCGCTGCGGCAGCTCATCGGGCCCATGGCTCCGCTCCGGTCAGGGGCATGCACCGGGCCGGGTTCGACGCCGGACGGCCGCGGTGACCGCCGTGCCAGACCCTGGGTCTCCTGAGCTGGCGGCCGCGCTCGGCCCGCCGCCCTGCGTGGGGAGGTCCGGTTCGACGCCTGGACCCGTCAGGTGTTCTCCAGGGACGCCAGCATGTACGCGATCGAGCCGCTCGGGGTGGTCTTCCACGCGATCGCCGATGACGTTGCCGCGGCGGTCTCGATCGCGCCGCCGAGTTCGGCGCGCCGGTCCTTCCGCGCGGGGCGGGCACCAGCCTGGCCGGGCAGACGGTGGGGCGCGCCGTCGTGCTCGACCTCTCCCGCCATCTGCGCGCCATCGTGGAGATCGACCCTGAACGCCGCTGTGCCCGTGTCCAGCCGGGCGTGCGTGCAGGGACGACCTCAACCGGGCCGCCGCCAGGTTCGGCACTCGTCTTCGGGCCGGACACCTCGACGGCGAACCGGGCGACACTCGGCAGGATGATCGGGAACAACTCGGCGGGCAGCCACTCGGTCCGCTCACGGCATGACGCATCGACCACGTGCTCGGCGCTCGACGTCGTGCTCGCCGGACGCGAACCGGACCTACCTGGAGCCGATCGGCCCCGAAGAGCTGGCCAGGCCGGGCAAGCCGGCGCCGGCCTGGAAGGCGCTGTCCACCGGCAGCTCCCGGCCTGGTGGAACGGCACCGCGCCGCGATCGCCGACCGGCTTCCCGGCCTACTGGCGGCGGGCCGGCGGCTACCGACTCGACCGGTTGGCCAGCGACGCGGGTGTTCGATCTGGCCAGGTTCGTCGTCGGCTCGGAGGGCACGCTCGTGACCGTGACCGAGGCGCTCGTCGGGCTGGTTCCAGCGCCCCGGCACCGGGCGATCGCGGTCGGGCACTTCACGGTCCCGCAGGCCGCGGTCGAGGCGACCGGGACCGCGCTGGCCTGCGACCCAGCGGCGGTCGAGTTGATGGACCGCACGATCCTGGACCTGTCCCGACAGCGGCTGGAGTATGCCGCGCTCGCCTCGACGCTCGAGGGCGACCCCGACGCTCTGCTGTTCGTCACGTTCTTCCGGTGACAGCCAGAAGGAGGTATCCGCCGGGCTGGACCGCCTCACGGCGAGCTGGCGGCGCGGCGGGCACGGCCACCACATCCTGCGAGCAGTCACCCCGGCCCAGCAGGCCGACCTGCTCAGGGTCCGCTCGGCCAGCCTCGGGCTGCTGATGGCCGCGAGCGTCGGCACCCGCCGGCCGCTCGCGTTCATCGAGGACACTGCGGTCGACCCGGCCGACCTGCCCGCCTACTGCGCGCCTGTCCGGGATCCTCGATCGGCACGGCCTGCGCGCCGGGTTCTACGGGCACTGCTCGGTCGGCTGCCTGCACATCCGCCCCTTCCTCGACCTCACCAGCCCGGCGGAGATCGGCACAATGCGGGCCGTCGCCGAGGAGGTGCTCGACCTCGTTGTCGAGTACGGCGGGGCCAACTCGAGCAGAGCACGGCGACGGCCTGGCCCGCAGCGAGTTCAACCGCCGTGTCTTCGGCGACGAGCTGTACGGGGCGATGCGGGCGGTCAAGCGCCTGTTCGACCCGGACGGCCGCATGAACCCAGGCAAGATCGTCGACGCCCCTGCCATGACCGAGCATCTGCGTGACCGGCCATGGACCAGCACCGGCCGTGGCGACCCGGCTCAGCTTCCCAGAGGGCATGCGTGCCGCGGCCGACCGCTGTATGAACATCGGGCTCTGCCGCAAGACGGCCAGCGGCGTCATGTGCCCGTCGTACATGGCCACCCCGCGACGAGGAGCACTGCCACGAGGAGGACGCGCCAACGCGCTGGTCATGGCGCTTTCGGCGCCGGACCCGATGGCAGCGCTCGGACGCGACCTGCCTGCACGGGATCTCGACCTGTGCCTGGAGTTGCAAGGCCTGCAAGCGCGAGTGCCCGCTCGGGGTGGACATGGCGGCCCTCAAGGCCGAGACGCTTGCCGTCAGCCATGACCTGCACGGCGTGCCGACGCGGGCCGGCTGTTCGCGGCCGTCCGAGCGGCTGAACGCGCTGGGCTCGGCGCTGGCGCCGCTGTCAACCTGCCGGGGCGCTCGCGGCTGACGCGGACGCTCGCCGAGCGGGTGCTCAGGCGTCGCCGCAGCCCGGCCCCTGCCTCGCTTTCGGCGCGACACCCTGCTGCGCTGGCTGGCCAGCCGTCGCGCGCCTGCCGGCCCGTTCCCGCTCGGCGAGGTCGTGTTCCTGGCCGACTCGTTCACCACCTGGACCGAACCGGCGATCCGATCGCAGCGGTCGAGCTGCTGGAGCTGGCCGGCTGGCGGGTCGCGCGTCGAGCAGAGCGGCTGCTGCGGCCGGGCAAGCATCTCGAAGGCCTGCTGGACCAGGCCAGCGAGCTGGCCGCGAGGATGTCGGCCCGGCTGGCCCCGTTCGCCGAGCAGGGCGTGCCGATCGTCGGGGTCGAGCCGAGCTGCCTGCTGACCCTGCCGTGACGAGCACGTCGCGCTGCACCAGAGGACCCGGCGGCCGCGGCGGTGGCCGGCGCCACGCGCCTGGTCGAGGAGCTGCTCGCCGAGGCGATCGACGACGGCCGGCTGAGGTTGCGAGCGCGCTCGCCGATGAGCGGCCGCCGCATCCTGTTCCCACGGCCATTGCCACCAGAAGGCGCTCGTCGGCACCGCCGCGACCGTCGGCTGCTGCGGCGCATCCCGGGGCCGAGGTCGCCGAGGTCGACGCCGGCTGCTGCGGCATGGCCGGCTCGTTCGGGTTCGAGGCCGAGCACTACGACCTCTCCATGCGTATCGGTGGACTGCGCCTCTTTCCCGCGGTCACGGCCGAGCCGGCGGGCACGCTGCTCGCCGCGACCGGGGTCTCCTGCCGGCAGCAGATCGCACACGGCACCGGGCGGGCGGCACACCACCCGGTCGAGCTGGTCAGGGCGGCGGTCTGAGGAAGCCGGGCTCACGGTTCGCCGTCGAGCATCGACAGGCTGATGAACGAGGCGGCCCCGGCGGTGTGCAGCACCTGCTGGGTGGCCACCACCCGGTCCGGGAGGGCGTCGACGCCGAGCGGGTGGCCGGTGTTGAGGTTCGGCTCCCAGGCGGGAAAGCTGGAGCTCGACACCTGCACCTCACCCGGTGACCTGACGCGGAAGCGGTGGAAGAGGCTGCCGAGTGCGACGCGGTACGCCTCGACCTCGCCCGGGACGAGCGGGACCGGGGTATCGAGCGAGCCTCGGAAGCGGGCGCGCACGATCCCTCCTGGAGGTTGACCGAACGTCCCCGCGTGTCAACGTCGCAGAGCTTGACGACCCAGTCGGTGTCGACCGCTGAGTGCACGCGTGCAGCTCAGCCTCGACCAGCCCGGCGACCACCATGGGCCGCTCCAGCGGCGGCGAGGTGTACACGAGCACGCTGTGGAGGACCTCGACGGCAAGCTGGTCGGCCGGGCCATCGGCGCATAGCCGGGATCGCAGCACGAGTGACCGCCGGCGCTCGGGACCGGCTGGGCAGGGTCGTAGACGAAGACGTCAGGCGGCTCGTCCGCCGGGGCCTCGGTCGACAGCGTCCCGTCGCCCGAGGCGCCGTTCGCGCGGCCGCGGCTGTGCAGCCACCAGCGCAGAGGTCGGGCGCCGGGCGGCGGCCAGATCGTCGAGCTCGACCCAACGGCCGGCGCCGGTCAGGTAGAGCGCTCACCGGCGGCGGCCGGACGGTCGGGCCGCGGTCGTGGTCGCGCAGCCACAGATCGAGACCAGTCGAGCTGGTCGGCGTCGAGGTCGCGCAGGCTCGCCTGGCCGAAGGGGATCGGTCCGGCCGGGACCAGCGCCGGCAGGTGGTGCCAGGGGCCGACGACCAGCCGCTGTGGCGCGCGGCCGGCGAGGCGCAGGCCGGCCCAGTTGGTGAGCGTCCCGTCGGCGAAGACGTCGTACCAGCCGCCAACGTGCAGCGCGGGTACCCTGGATGCTGTCGTAGCGGCCCTCGACCTGCCGCTTGGCCCACCAGGCGCTGTCGGTCTCGTGCTCGATCCAGTCGAAGTAGAAGCCGCAGAGCCCGTTGCGCCGGAACAGCGGCGAGGTCGCGCAGGGGACCGGTGGGCGAACCAGGGGCGCGGGTCGGCTCGCGGCCGCGAGCAGCCGCCGGCTCCAGGTGGGGCGAGCGCCGGCTGGACGCTGGTCGACGCCCAGCTCGATCGCCCAGCCGAGCGCGAAGGCCAGCGCGAGGCGCGCGCCGTTGCTACAGCCAGCCGGTCGCGCAGCTGCGACGAAGAGCCAGGGCTGGCACGGCGGCACGCAGCCTGTCGGCGCAGCTCCGGCGGGCGGTCAGCAGTTGCGACATTGCCTGGGTGGAGAAGCCGTACATGCCGACCCGGCCGTTGGACCAGGGCTGCTCGGCGGCCCCAGGCGACCGGTGTCGGCCCCGTCGGGCCCCCTCGTTGACGAGCGGGTCGAAGCGGCCATCGGAGCCCCAGCGGCCCGCGCATGTCCTGCGAGAGAACCGCGTAACCCTGGGCGGCGTACCAGCTCCGGGTGGGCGCCTACAGATAGCTCTGGGCGACGCGACGGTCGTAGGGGTTGCGCATCACCAGGACAGGGTGGCGGCCGGCGCCAGCCGGACCGGTACAGGTCGGCGCGCAGCGTGACGTCGTCGCGCAGGGGACGCGCGCACGTCCTCGGCGGCGATCGTCGCGGCCGGCTTCACGCTGTGGTCGCCTCCGTCGAGGGGGCTGTCAGGGCTTCGGCCGACCCTTGGCCAGGTAGTCGACCGAGACCGCCAGCAGGATCAGCGCGCCGATGGCCACCTGCTGCCAGAAGCGCCGAGACGTTGAGCAGCACCAGGCCGTTGCGGATCGAGGCGATCAGGAGCACGCCGAGGCACCGTCCCGGTGATGCAGCCGACCCGCCGAGCAGCAGACGTCCCCGATCACCACTGCGGCGATCGCGTCGAGTAGCAGGTCGGCGCCGACCGTTCCCGACCCGGCGTTGAGCCGAGCGGCCAGGATCAGGCCGCCGATCGGAGGCCACGCACGGCGCTCAGGACGAGCACGGCCATCTTCACCCCAGCCACGTCCACGCCGGACAGGCGAGCCGCCTCCGGGTTGCCGCCGACGGCGTAGACGTTCAGTCCGAAGCGGGTCCGTGTCAGGGCGAAGTGCAGCGCGGCGAGGATCAGGGCGGCGAGGAGGATCGGGACGGGGATGATCCAGATGTCACCCTGCCCGAGCCAGGCGATCGCGTCCTGGGAGGCCGTAGATCGGACTGCCCTGGGTGATCAGCAGGCGCGATGCCCTGGCGATCCCGAGCATCGCCAGGGTGGCCGCGGACGACGGCATCCCGAGCCGGGTGGTGAACCACCCGTTGACCGTGCCGACCGCCCGCCGGCGGCGAGCGCTCCAAGGAGGACGAGCGGCCAAGGGACGCCGAAGTTGACCGAGAGCAGAGCGGCCAGCGACCCGACCAGCGCGACCACCGAGCCGACCGACGGGTCGATCTCGGCCGCGATCAGGGCGAGCGTCATCCCGCCGGCGATCAGCGCCAGCGGGGCGGCGTTGAGCAGGACGTTGACGGCGTTGTCAAAGGTGAGAAAGTGCGGAGAGGCGATCGTCAGCGCAATCCACAGCAGGACCAGCGGGATGAGCGTGCTCAGGGTCGACTGCCGCTGCCGGAGCCGCCGCAGCCAGGAGGTGAGACGCCGAGCATCGGCGCCGCGGGCGGCCTGCTGCTCGGAGCGTTGGGTCGCCGTCACGAGGTGGCCTCGCGCGGTCGCGTGGCGCATGAGTGAGCCCTCGGTCGCCTGCGGCCCGGCGACCTCGGCCGCCACCCTGCCCCTGCCGCAGGACATAGATCCTGTCACGCGTCTCGACCACCTCCTGCACCTCCGAGGAGAGCATTAGCACGCCGACCCGTCGTCGGCCAGGCCGGCGATGACCCGGTACAGCTCAGCCTTGCTGCCGACGTCCACCGCCGCGGGTCGGCTCGTCGAGGATCATCAGGACCGGCTTGGTCGCCAGGCACTTGGACAGAACGACCTTCTGCTGGTTGCCGCCGGACAAGCCGAGGACCAGCTGCTCGGGGCGCGCGCGCGGATCTTGAAGCGGCTGATGTAGTCCGTGGCCAGCTCGCCGGCGCGCCGCCTGGAGATCACCTGGCGCAGGCGCAGCGAGCGTTCCGGCCACCCGGCCGCAGTTGGCGACGCCGAGGGCGAGGTTGTCGGCGACCGACAGCATCAGAACGAGCCCCTGGGTCTTGCGGTCCTCGGGGACGAGCGCGACGCCGTGCTCGATGCCGTCGGCCGGCGACCGGGGCGTGCGCTCCTGGCCGGCGACCCGGACCGTGCCTGCCTCGACGGGGTCGGCGCCGTACCGGCCCTGGCGAACTCGGTCTTGCCCGCTCCGACCAGGCCGGTCACACCGACGATCTCGCCAGCATGTACGTCGAGGTCGATGCCCGCGCAGCTCCTCGCCGCGGCGCAGTCCACGCACTTCGAGCACCTTCGGACCGAGCTGGCGCGCACGCCGCTGCGGATACATCTCCTCCAGACGCCTGGCGAGCATCAGCTCGATGACCGCTCCAGCCGGGCGTCGGCGGTCGGCATGGTCTCGACCACCTTGCCGTCTCGCATCACCGTCACGCGGTCAGGAGATCTCGAGCACCTCGTCGAGCCGATGGGAGACGTACACGATGCCGACACCGTGCCCTCGCAACGCTGCGCAGCCTGGCGAACAGCTCGTCGCGCTCGGAAGGGGTGAGCGCTGCGGTCGGCTCGTCGAGGAGTGAACACGCGCATGTCCTGGCTGAGGCCGCGCGCGATCAGGATGAGCTGGGCCGCCGGACAACCCAAGCGAGCCGGCGCGGAGCACGCGGATCGATCTGCTCCCGCGTTGACCAGGGCGAGCGCCGCCGACTGCCTCGCGATACAGCGCCTCGCGGTCGACCATGCGCAGCAGCCGCCGCCAGCCGGTACGGGTGGGTGGCCTCGCCAAGAGCATGTTGCTGGCCACGTCCAGCTCTGGGACGAGCGTCAGTTCCTGGTGGATGGTGGTGATGCCGTAGCGCTCGAGCGTCGCCGCGGTGCTGGAAGCCGACCGACACACGCCGTTGACCGAAGATCGTGCCGGCGTCGGGCTGGTGAAGGCCGGAGAGCACCTTGAGCAAGAGTGCTCTTGCCGGCCCCGTTCTCGCCGACCAGGGCGTGGATCTCGCCAGCGTGCACCTCGAAGTCGACGCCGGCGAGCGCTGTCACGCCGGAGGAACGACCTGGTGATCCCCTCAGCCCGCAGCAGCGGCACGCTGAACCTCGCGCATCAGCTCTGTCTCGTCCGGCCGGGCCCGCGTTCGGGCGGCGCTTGCCGTGTCAGCGAACTAGCACTTCCCGCCGGACCGCCTGGTCGACACGCTCCTTCAGCGTCGGGTCCACGTCACCTTTGGAGCCGTCGGCGATCGCCTTTGTGTCATCGGTGGACAGTGCGAGGATCGGCCGGCGCGATCGTCTTCGGGACGGTCTCGTTGCTGGCCACCTTGACGGCGTTGGTCACGAACTCCTGGCCAAATTGCGGGATCGGCAGGATCCCATCCGCCGCGAAGTCGCCCTTGAGGGTGGCCTCGATCCCGATGCAGGTACCGTTGTAGCCGATGACGATGACCCTTGCTCCTTACCGGCGGCCTTGAGAGCCTGCAGGGCGCCGAACGCCATCTCGTCGTTGTTGGCAAAGATCGCGGCCAGAGTCCGGGTTGGCGGTCAGCATGTCGGTCGCGACCCGCAGGGCCTGGTCACGCTGCCAGTCGGCGGACGACTCCGCGACCACCTTGATGTCGGGCTTGGCGGCGATCACCTTCTTGAAGCCCGAGGTGCGATAGTCGGCGGCGAAATTTGCCCGGCGTGCCGGTGATGATCGCGACCTTGCCGGCATCGCAGCTTGGTGGCGAGCCACTGGCCGAGCAGCTCGCCGCCCTTGCGCTCGTCACCGGAGATGAAGCTCACAGCGTAGCCGCTGTCGACCGCACCTGGGACGTCGTCGATAAGGTTGAAGAACTTCACGCCTTCGCCGCTGTACTAGCTTCTGGAAGGCCAGGATCGCCTTCCCCTCCCAGGGGTGGATCGCGATGACCTTGATGCCCTGGGCGATCATGGTCTGCGCCTTTGAGATCTGCTCCTCGACGTTGGCCGACTCCTCGCACCGACAGCTCGACATTAAGGTTCTTCTTGGCCTCGGCCTGCATGGCGTCGACCATCTGCTTCACGGCGGGATTGGAGAAGTTGCCGGTTACCGCCCCGATCCGGACCTTCTCGGCCCCACCCGCGGTACCACTCATCATCACCACGGCCGCAGCCGGCAGCGACGAAGAGCGAAGCACCAGCAAGACGAATCCCAAGCGTGCCCGAGCACGACCCATCGCTGGGACCTCCGAGCATCTGTACGTGGCCTGTCCACGTACGCACCATAGGTTGCACCTAAGCACAAGTCAACGGGCCGAATCGAGGACCCGCATGCTCGTCGCGGTCAAGGAGTCGAAGGCGAAGGGCGCCTGTTCGCGGCACACCGGCTTGCTGCGGCCGACGCCGCGCCGAACTACGCTTGTCGGTGCGATGACCACCATTGACGCTGGCATACGGCCGGAGCGCACTCGACCGTTGACCTGCCCTGGCGCCGCCGACGTGATCGAGCCGCGCCAGCAGCCTGGGCTCGCCGACGAGGCCGCGGGCGCTACGGCGCGCCCTGCGCCGGCCGCTCGCCGGTCCGCCGCTCGGCGAACTGGTCAACGCGGCGCCAGCGTCGCCGTGGTCGTCTGCGACATCACCCGCCCGTTCCCAGCCGCGCGGGTGCTCCCGGTGCTGCTCGAGGAGCTCGACCCGCTCGGCCCAGGCACGGTGAGCGTGTTCGTGGCGACGGGCACTCATCGGCAGTGCACGGCGGCGGAGCTGGAGCGGATGCTCGGTTCCGAGGTGCTTGGGCGCTGCCAGGTCTTGCAGCACGATGCCTTCGACCGGGCACGCCATCGTGACCTGGGACCCGTCCCTGGCGCAGCCGTCCGGGCGCTGGTGGAGGCGCGTTTCATCGACCACGCCGTCCGCATCACCACGGGCTTCATCGAGCCGCATTTCTTCGCCGGGTTCTCCGGGAGGACCGAAGATGGTCGCGCCGGGCCTGGCAGGCGCTGGAGACCGATGCTCGAGCTGCACTCGGCGGCGCGAATCGGCGACCCCAGGGCGACCTGGGAGTGACGGCACGGTAACCCGGTACACGACGGGGTGCGTGCGGTCGCCAGCCGGGCAGGTGTCACCTTCAACCTGGCGACGTGACCCTGGACCGGCGGCATGCGATCACCAACGCCTTCGCCGGCGAGCTGTTCGCAGACCATGCGGCCGGCTGCCGATTCGCTCACAGGACGGCCATGGTCGATGTGGAGGCGCCCTACGACGTGGTCGTCACCACCAACAGCGGCTGGCCGCTCGATCAGAACCTGTACCCAGAGCGTCGAAGGGCCTGAGCGCGGCCGCCCAGATCGTCAAGGAGGGCGGCAGCATCGTGCCTCGCCAGCGAGTGCGCCTGACGGGCTGCCAGAGCACGGCGGCTACGGCGGCCTGCTGCGCGGGGCCAGCGCGGCCAGAGGCCTTCCTGCGCGCGCTCGCCGGGCGGGACGCAGTTGTCCACGACCAGTGGCAGAGTGCAGGTTCAGGCGCAGATCCAGCTGCAGGGCGCGGGTGTTCGTGAAGGCCGACGGGGTCACCCCTGACCAGCTCCGGACGGCATGGTTCGAGCCCGTCGATGACCTGGCGGCCTGCGTCGCGCGCGGAGTTGGCCGCCGCAGGCCCGGGAGCCTGGCTCGCGGTTGTCCCCGACGGCCCGCAGACCATCCCGTACGTCGGTTAGGGCTCAGGACACGGTCAGGCAGGTGGCCCCGGCTGGACCTCGGTGGCCGAGCCGACTCGGGCCAGGATGGCGGCCCGCAGGTCAGTGGCACCGCATCTGGACCCGATCAGCGGTCTGGCCGCCGGTGGTCTTGAACGCCTGGACCCACCGACCCAACGACGGGTAGTTGCGGCACGATCTTCAAGATGCCGTACCTGCCCGCCACCCCTGGACCGGCTGGCCGGGTGGATCCTCCCGAACGGGATCGGCGAGTGACCGCCAGTCCCGGCAATGACGATGGGCACGCCGGCGTGGCCGTCATCGCCGTCCCCCGGACCCCAGTCTTCGTCCACGTTGCCTTGTGGTGCCGGACTACGGGCCGGGCGCTCATACGCATGACTGTGACCGGCAAGAAACAGGTCGACGTCGTTTCAGCGCCAGGGTTGGCCAGATGGCTGACAGGCTGGGCGTCCCATAGTCTGGGAGCTGCCGACGAGAGGTATGGGCTATCGCCCGACGACCGCCGTGCAGCCGAGCCTGTTCGCCGCCAGGTCGGCCTTCAGCCAGTCCACCATCGCCCCAAAGCACCCACCGGCACCACCGTGCAGACCGTGTTGAGGACGACGAAGTGCCACGCCTCGGCGTTGAACGAGTAGTAGCCAGGATGCGGTGGCGTCCTCCCGGCAAAGCACTGGTAGTAGTCGGCCCCGGCAGGTCGCAGCATTCTCATGGGACCAGGAGCCTGTCCCAGACACCCAATGGGAGAGGATGTCAGGTACTCGTGGTGCCCCGGCGCCGTACCGGGTGATTCCCTTGAACTGCCCCCAGCTCAGCCTCGTACGCGCCGAGGTAGTTCTCCATCCGCCACGCCATCACTTGCATCGCCGAGGGCCAGCACCAGCCCGATGCCATTCCCCGACGAGGGGCGCGAAGTCGGGCCGTTCGCCTGGGTCGTTCCGGCTCCCACCGACCGGTTTACTGATGTCCCCGCCGCCGCGATGTTGTCGCCCCACGCCGCTGGCCCCGCTTGCCATGACCATCAACATCACAGCGGATAGCACGACTATCCGCCGCACCATTTTCCCTCTCATAAAGCCGACAGGGCGCGGCCCAATGGCGACCACGCCCCCTCGACAATCAAACCACAGCTATTTGTCGCCTGGAAGCCGCACGGGTCAGGCCGCATCCGAGAACGCCGTCACTCGCCTGCCCCGGTCGTCACCTACTGGCAGTCCTGGTCGGGCCGGTGGGTCGGTAGCCAAAGACGGAAGCGACCTCCCCGGTCTTGGGAGTACGCCGTGGGGTCACGAACCGCTCGGCCGGGGAACTCCGAACAGGTCGATCATCAGCTGCAGCGGGTAGTCGAGGCCCTGGGGCACGGTGCGGACGAGCCGGTCGTCGACATAGAAGCGGGTTCTCCTCGCCGGTCCAGGCCGCGGCGTAGGTGTGCCAGGTCGGTGGCATCGATGTCCACGCGCGACGTCGGCCATGTCCATCGCGCAGCCGCGGGTCGTGGTGGGCCTTGATCCCCATGCGAACCGTCGAACCACCGGGGCCGAGGGCGTGACCGTAGAGCTCGGCGATGCAGATCCGCCGGACTGCTCCGGTGCGAGCCCTCAAAGCCCACCAGCCAGACCGCGAACATGCACGTCGGGTCCGCGGTCGCCCGCAACCCGCCTCCACCATCCCGGTCGATGGGGTGTACAGCCGTCGGGTGGGCTGGGCCGTCCTGACGGTGAGACCCGGACGGTGGCGGTGGGTCCCACGGTCGGAGCCGACCGGGCCGGAGGAGCCGGTCTGGATGTTGGACACCCGCAGCTGATCGTCTTCGGGCAGCCATGGCGGCTGGTCGGCGTCGATGCGCAGCGTCAGGACGCCCGCATCCAGCCCGTAGTGGGCGGCGGAGCGTTCTGGGGTGCTCCACTGCGGCAGGTAGTGAGCCACCCACCGGTCGGCCGCCAGGTCCGGACCGGTGAAGTCCTCCTCGAAGACGACCTGGTAGCCGGCTCGGTCGAGGGTGTCGGCGTCATTGGCCGGACTCGGGTGTCGCTGGGACGGGCATACGCGGCTCCTCTCTGGTCGACCTGGTCATGGGTTCGTCAGCGGGGCCATCCTCCAGGATCTGGATCGGCCACCCCATCCCACGTCCGGATTGGCAACCAATGCATCAGCTTGAGTCCGGGCAAACGAGGGACACCGGCTACGGCGAGGGCGGGTCGCCGACCACGCGGCAGCGGAACAACCTGCACGCTTTGAGGCCGCCGTGGGTCTCGGCCCCCACCCCACGCCGGCCTCGGCCTGAGGGGGATTCTGCAACGTCATCGTGAACCAACCCGGCCGGCTCCGACCCGCCGTGGTCGCGCAGCTGGCCACCCTTTCACCCAGCGGAGAGGAGCCGGTCCATGCCCGATCTGTGGGACACCAAACCCGGAGAACGTCCCCGACACACCTGGTGAGCAGCCCGCCCCGGCCGCCAGCGACCACGATCCCGAGGAGGTCCGGCTCAAGGACCACCGCGGCCGCCTCCGACCACCTGCGTACATCTTGATCGCGCTGGTGATCGCGCTGGGGTCGATCCTGCTCTTGATCGCCGGGGTGATGCTCGCGCCCGGGTAGCGAGGGCAACCTCCTGACAAGGGATGGAGACCGGTTGGGCGGCGCCCAGCTACCTGCCCTTGTCTTTGCGCGGTTTGACATTGCCGTTGCCGGGTTTGTCGGGGCGGCCTTTGCGGTTCTTGGTCGGCCTTCCCATTCCTGTGGTCGGCTTGGTCGGCCGCTGTCACGCTGGCGTGCGGCGGCGCCGCTGCCGGCCGCCGAGCCCTCGGAACTGGCCTCCCGGGAGGCCGGCGGTCGGCTGCTGGCGGGGCTGGCCAGCGCGCCGCGCGTTCAGGCCCGGACGCCACCACAGTCCCGCTGGTGTCGGCGTTCTCGACGATCAGGGCCAAGCCGACTCCGAGGACAGCCCCAAGCAGCGCCCCATCACGACCAGGATCTGGCTGAGATCGCGAAGCGATCGATCCACGAGGCCTCCAACGTCGAGCGGCTGTCTCATCGGTGCATAGCCGACGCCGCATGACCTCAAACGCGACCACGGCAGGTCGCGCCTGGCCGCCGGTCGAGGAGTACCACTGCCGACCCGCATGCCGTCCACCAGCGTCTGGAGCCGCTGCTCGGCGGCCCGTCGAGCTCTCCTGCGGATGACCCCGAGCCGCAGTTTCATCTGCCGGCCGAGGGGCCAAGTGTCATCCAGGGGGCCGACGACGCAGCTCGCCTCGCGGCCTATCGTCAATGGTGTCCCAACAGGCGCCCCAAGACAGGGCGCCGACCAAGGAGCAGTCCATGTCCAGGACGTGTCCGGCCTGCTCGGCCAGGCTGGACCAACACGCAACCAGCTGCCCCCATTGCGGTGCCAACCTCACCGACGGGCGCCGGATCAGGCGGCCAGGGCGGCGACCGTCGACGAGATGGCTCGCAACAGCGCGGCGGCCGCCCACCTGTCGACGTTCGCCGGGCTCATCGTGCCCTTCGGGTCGGTCATCGGCCCACTGGCGGTGTGGCTGACCCGGCGTGACCGGGACCCGTTCATCGACCAGGCCGGCCGCGAGGCGCTTAACTTCGGCATCACCATCGCGATCTACGGCTCGGTGCTGCTGGTCGCCGCGTTGATGCTGGTCGGCATCCCCCTGCTTATCGTCGGGGTGGTCGCCTGGGTGGTGCTGGCCTCGCTGGCCGCCGTCAAGGCCAGCCAGGGCCAGGCCTACCGGTATCCGCTGACCCTGGGCGGCTGGTCTCGCTGACGCGGCCAGGCTCTCCAGCGTGCCCGGCCGATCGCGAGCCGCCAGCACGCTGGGCTTGCCTGTCGAGGAGGTAGGGGCACCACCCCAGACCCGCCCCTGCGGCGCCTGACGCAAACGAAGCGCTGTCAGAACTCCAGGTGGAACGTCAGCTCGACCTGGGGCTGCGTCGGCGTCGACACGTCGCGAGAGACCACTTGTCCGCCTGCGCCCTGATACCGGACCGGAGCCACCGGTGATCGGCAGCGTGAAGTTCAGCGACCTGTTGACGATCGTGCCCTGGGTTGTGATCTGTCCACCGGGGAGGATTGAGGTCGTGGGGCACTGGGCCTCGACCCTGTCCGCGTTGGCCGTGGACACAAACGTGCAGACCACGCCGATACGGCCCACCTGCTGGCCGTTCCGTAGCAGGTTGCCCGAGAACACGACCTCGTCACCAAGGCTGAAGCCCGGAGCGCCGACGTCGATATTTGGATCAAACTCCGTGAACACGGCAATCACGCGGATCGTCTGCTGCTTGTCGGCATGGCCGGATGATGTCGACGCAGACCCCTGACTCGATGATCCCAAAGCCGGGCTGACAGCTCCGACCACCAAGGCCATAACCGCGATGACCGCGCCAAGCAGATCCCAGGCGCTTCCCCATGGTGCCCTCCTCGCCGGCCATTCGCGTGATGGCCCTTGCGGCAGTCCGACACCGGTGACGATTTCGTTTCGCCAAACCCTCCTAGCCGAACGTGAAGGCGTAGGCCTGCGACGCCAGGGTCCAGGAAGGTGATCTCGAAGGTGCGCTCGGTGATGGGGCCGGGCTGGCGAATGAGCTGGTACAGCCGTGGTTGGGTGACGCGTGCCGCTGCCCTGGTCGTCGACATCGGTGCCGTGGGCGGCACCCGGCGGCTGCCCGTCCAGGTGCACCCGGAACCGGCACCGGAGTCCCCCGTGCGCGGCGGTCCCATGACCAGGTGCAGGTCGCGGGCGTGGAAGCGGTAGACGATCCGCCCGTCAGCCTCATTGAGCACGATGGCCCCGGCGCTCGACCGTCCAGTCACCGAGCAAGGGCCCATTGGTTGAGCCGCAACCGTCGCGGGACGGCATAGACGTGCGGGGTGTCGCAGCACGCGCACCATCGGGCGAGGCGAAGTTGCTCGGTGCGCTGCGTAGCCGAGGTAGTTCTCCGGCGACCACAGGCTGGCCCAGTCGGCGGCCGCCTCAACCCCACCGGGCGTCGACCGACACCAGGTCCTGGCCGATACCGCCGCTTCCGGCCTCCGATCGAGCAGCTGCTGCACGATCATCTCGGACTGTCTCGTAGCCGCCCTCGCCGAAGCTGATGGTGGCGGATCTGCCGCTGCGGCGTCGACGAAGTACAGCGCCGGCCAGTAGTGGTTGTCGAACGCGCGTCCAGATGGCGTAGTCGTTGTCGACCGCGACCGGGTAGTCGACCCCAGGTCCGTGACGGCGCGGCGGACGTTGCCGAGGTCGTGCTCGACGTCGAACTCCGGGGTGTGGACGCCGATCACGCACCAGCCCTGGTCGCGGTACTTGTCGGCCCAGGCGCGAACGATAGGAAGCGTGCCGCCAGCCAGTTGATGCAGGTGCAGGTCCAGAAATGGACCAGTACGACGCTGCCGCGCAGGCCGGCTGGGCGTCAATGGCGGCGAGTTGAGCCACTGCCGGTCGCGCCGTCCAGTGACGGCAACGACCCTTCAACTCGGCAACTGACCGCCGCCGGCGTGGGTGGTGGTGCGGAAGAGCCGAGTCGGCGCTCCTGAGGACGGTCCTGCCATTCGTGGGTCTCTTTGGTCCATCTGTGCGCTCAGCTTCAACGACGCAGCCTCACGTCGATGCATACTGTCGACATCGATCGCCCGCCTGGGCGAAGGCCTGGGGCGCCTCTCTGGGGCAGGTTGTGGCCGACGCCGCCGGCGATGCAGCCGGTGCGCGTACTTGCCCGGAGAACTTGTCGGCGTAGGCGCTGGCGTCCGGGATGCGGTGCGCCGTTGGCATCACCTTCAAGGGTAATGGTGGGCACGGTGATGACCGGACCTTCGGCAAGCCGCTTTTCCAGATCGTCATATTTCGGCTCGCCTTCAGCCAGGCCGAGCCGCCAGCGGTAATTGTGGATCACGATGCCGACGTGATCCGGGTTGTCGAAGGACGCCGCGCTGCGATCGAACGTGGCATCATCGAAGTCCCACTTCGGCGAAGCGAGCTGCCAGATGAGCTTCGCAAAATCGTGCCGGTATTTGTCGTAGCCGGCCCGGCCGCGCTCGGTGGCGAAATAATATTGGTACCACCATTCGAGCTCGGCCTTTGGCGGCAGCGGCATCTTGCCGGCTTCCTGGCTGCCGATCAGATAACCGCTCACGGAGACCATGGCCTTGCAGCGCTCCGGCCAGAGCGCCGCGATGATGTTGGCCGTCCGCGCGCCCCAATCGAAACCGGCGAGGGTCGCCTTCTCGATCTTGAGCGCATCCATCAAGGCGATGATATCGACGGCGAGCGCCGACGGCTGGCCATTCCGGAGCGTTTCGCTGGAGAGAAAGCGCGTCGTGCCATAGCCGCGCAGATACGGGACGATCACCCGGTAGCCCGCCGACGCCAGCAAAGGCGCGACATCGACGATAGCTGTGAATGTCGTAGGGCCAGCCGTGCAGAAGAATGACCGGCAGGACCATCGGCGGGGCCGGCTTCGGCGTAGCCGACATTCAGGACGCCGGCATCGATCTGCTTCAGGGGGCCGAACGATGCGGTCGTCGCCGGTGGGTTCGTGCTCATCGCCGTCTCCTGGTCGGGAGGAGGTGCATCGGCTCAATTGACGGTATGGACCGCCTTCAGGATCAGGTCGGCCACCACCTGCGGCTGGGAGATCATGATCACGTGGGGTTTCTCGACCTCGAGGATGTCGGCGCCCGCCCGCTACCATGAGCGGACGACGCCGCTGCCGGCGGCCTTGTCGCCGGTGGCGACGACCGCCCAGGACGGGAGCATCTTCCAGGCGGGCGGGCTGGACACATCGGTGAAGGCCGAGGTGGGCGACGGGCCGCTGGCGGCGGCCATCATCACCGCGGTCTGCTGGTGGGTGGTCGGCGGCGGAATGCCTGGCGGAACAGGGCGGGGTCGATGGCGAACTCCTGCTCGCCGTCTCGGTGCCCTGGCCTATAAATACGTAACTGAACGAAGTACAA
>ERZ1370068.3795-contig-2896_pt1 | contig 39359 bp, 64 predicted proteins | sample MGYA00561227_ERZ1370068 | MGnify/ENA primary metagenome ERZ1370068 (study PRJEB38410, sample SAMEA6850437) | metagenome | study: Metagenomic assessment of the ecological functions of the soil: analysis of the soil microbiota associated with the...
ATGTCGCAAGAATGACGAAAATCAAATGAACGAAAGCCTTTAAAATAGCCATCGTTTTTTGCGTTTCGTCATTCGACATTCGTGCTTCGTCATTAACCTTTGACATCCTCCGTTCCGCCACATTGGGTGAACATCAAGCGGCGCATGCATCATTAGCACGCAATACTTCAAGAAAGACGAGCAGCACAATTCCCAGGCCGATAAAATTCCAGTGCGCACCGGGTCGTTCTGCTGTTCCTGGCGGCGAGATGCGCCGCTCAAATGGGGCAACTCTGCGCCAGCTTCCGCGAACTGAGCCTTGATCTCCTCAGGCTTCGGCAGCGGTTTTGAACCGCCGACTTCCGACGACTGGTATCTCGCTTCGGCTGCGCCGAACCGAATCCGATCATCAAAACCGCAGCACGGCTTCCGTCACCTTGGGCTTGCCTTGCCGTTGACACGCGTGCCGTTGGTCGAGTCAAGATCCTTCAATCGGTAGGTGTCGCCTTCCAGGAGCAACTGCGCGTGATGCGTCGAGATGGACGGAATGCAAGGCTGATCGACGATGGTGCTAACTCCGTTCCGCGCCCGATCGTGATCGCCTCGTCCCCGAGTTCGTGTGTAACGTCTCGGAAATGATCAGCTTTGGCACGCCGCTCACTTTAACTGAATGACGTAGAGACGGGACAAATAGCGTCGGGCTACGGCGATTGACCGCGCGCAACCAGACTCGCATAGTGCGCGCTTCCATGGCAATTGAGTTTACGCGCAACTTCTGCATCATCGCGCACATCGATCACGGCAAAACGACGTTGTCGGACCGGTTGCTCGAGCGCACCGGCACGATCCACGAGCGGGAAAGCAGGACCAGCTTCTCGATTCAATGGACCTGGAGCGGGAGCGAGGGATCACGATCAAAGCGCATCCGGTGGCGATGCGTTACACGAGCAAATCTGGCCAAAACTATCGACTGAACCTGCTCGACACTCCCGGGCATGTCGATTTCGCCTATGAAGTTTCACGCAGCCTTGCTGCATGCGAGGGCGCCCTGTTGGTTGTGGACGCGGCGCAGGGAGTCGGAAGCGCAAACGGTGGCGAACGTTCATCTCGCTCACAAACAGGGGCTCACGATTGTTCCGATCATCAACAAGATCGATCTGCCGAACGCCGACGTTGCCGCGGTGCAGCGCCAGTTGGAAGAAATCCTTGCCATCCCTGCGGAGGAAGCAATCGAAGCAAGCGCGAAGATGGGGATTGGCATCGAGGAAATTCTCGAGGCAATCGTAACGCGTATTCCGCCGCCGCAACCGCCGGCAGACGAGACGCTGCGCGCGCTGGTTTTTGATTCGGTGTTTGATGTTTATCGCGGCGTGGTCGGCTATGTGCGTGTCGTTTCGGGAACAATGGAAGCGAATCACGCGATCATGTTGATGAGCAACAACGCGCGCTATGAGATCAAGGAGGTGGGCGTGTTTACGCCGAAGATGCTTCGTGCAGGAAAAGCTCAATCCCGGCGACGTCGGTTATTTCATCGCAAACATCAAGATCAACCGCCGACATGAAGATCGGCGACACCATCACCGACCAGCGCCATCCCGCGCGCGAGCCGCTTCCCGGGTTTCAGGAAATTCATCCGATGGTCTTCAGCGGGATCTATCCGATTAACACCGGCGACTTCGAACATTTGAAGACGGCAATCGGGAAGCTGCGCCTGAACGATGCCGCGTTTGTCTATCAACCGGAAAGCTCCGTCGCGCTCGGGTTCGGCTTTCGTTGCGGATTTCTCGGGCTACTTCACATGGAGATCATCCAGGAGCGGCTCCGGCGCGAGTACAACATGGACATCATCGCGACCAGTCCAAGCGTGGTCTATGAAGTGCTGACCACGCGCGGAGAAAAATTGTTGATCGATAACCCCGCTCACCTGCCCAACCCGAGCATGATCCAGGAGATTCGGGAGCCGATTGTAAAGGCATACGTGCTCTGCCCGAATGAAAACATCGGTGACATCCTGCAATTGATTCTGGAGAAACGCGGCCAGATGGAACGCACCGAGTCGCTCGATACGCGCCGGGTGATGTTGCATTGCGAATTGCCGCTCAACGAAATTCTCGTCGATTTTAACGACAAGATTAAAAGCATCACGCGCGGCTACGGCTCGATGGATTACGAGCATGCCGGCTATCGGGCGGCGAAATTGGTGAAGCTGGACCTGCTCGTGAACGGCGAACCGGTCGATGCGTTTTCGACAATCGTGCACAAGGATCGTGCCGAGGCGCGCGGTCGCCAGCTGGCGGCCAAACTGAAGGAAGTGATCCCGCGACAGCTTTATCAGGTGGCGATTCAGGCGGCGATTGGCGGGAAAATTATTGCGCGCGAGAGTGTTTCGGCGTTACGAAAAACGTGACCGCGAAATGCTACGGCGGCGATATCACCCGTAAACGAAAATTGCTGGAGAAACAAAAAGAAGGAAAAAAACGGATGAAAAGCATCGGGAAAATCAACATTCCTCAGGAAGCGTTCATCGAGGTGCTCAAAGGCGCAATGACTCTTGCGATGACGAGATTCCTCGACTGAGCTTGCTCCGTTCGGAATGACAATGGGCTGCGGTTTCGGTCATTCGAGCTTCGTCATTGGTTCGTCATTCGACATTCGAGCTTCGTCATTTTCTAACTCATGTTCACATCGCGCCACGTTAAACACAGCAGATTGCTTCTGCGGCATGCCCGGAAGTATCTGCGCTACAAGGATGACCAGCTCAGCACGTCGGACCGCGAACAAATCGTCGCTGGAATGAAGAGCCTCCGCGAAGCGCTACGTCAGAAAGACCGCGAGAGAATTCACAGCACGGCCGATGCGCTTGATAAGACGCTACACAGGCTGACGCCGGTGACCTGGGAATCGCATTGGCGAGAGAATTGCGAGGTGATTTTGGTGGCGATCGTTGTGGCGGTAGGCATTCGCTCCTATTTCTTGCAGCCGTTCAAAATTCCCACCGGCTCGATGCAACCGACGTTAAACGGGATTATCGGTCATCCCAGCACCGATCCGGCGCCAAATATTCTGCGACAGATCGGCGAGTTCATTGCGCTGGGTCGCAATTACATCAACGTGGTCTCGCGCGAGGATGATCAGGTTTCTTGAGATTGTGCCAAAAAAATCCTCTTCTTTTTTACCTTTTCGCGACTGATCTGCCAGCGGCAAAACTTTCTCGTGTACGCGTCGCCCGACACCCTGAGTCATGATTTCAACGTTCTTCCGGGTCGCATTTACCACCGCGGTGAAATCATTGCCAGAGGCGCAATCGACACAGGCGACCAGGTCTTTGTCGACAAATTTAGCCTACAACTTTGTTAAGCCGCATCGCGGCGATGTTTTTGTCTTTAGGACGAATCATATTCCAGGGATTCGCGAAGATCCGGAGGCAGGCGCGCCGTTTTATATTAAGCGTCTGGCCGGATTGCCGGGCGATACACTGCGGATCGACCCGCCATTTCTCTATGTGAATGGCAAGAAAGCGGAAGGCTACGGCTTCGAGCGGGTGATGTCAGCAAGACCTCCATATCGTGGTTATGCCTTTGGCCATGACTATCTGTCGAAACCCGATCAATCGTATACGGTGCCGCGGAACGGCTATTTCGCCTTGGGCGATAACAGTTACAACAGCTACGACAGCCGTTACTGGGGCGCCGGTTCCGGACGTAAATGTCGTCGGGCGCGGTTTGTTCGTTTACTGGCCGTTTTATCCGCACTGGGGCCTGATTCGCTAGAGCAAAGTGATTGGAGCGCTGGAGTGGTGCGACCAGGTGATCTCGCAATACTCCAATACTCCACCACTCCAATGCTAGCCAGCTCCATTCTTGCTGAGATGTGGCGAAGCGTGCCTCGCCTCTACGGCTTGTATGGCTCGCTGGGGCTCTGCGGCGGCTACGCGCTGGTGATGTTTTTCAATCCAGTGCGGCGTGCGCTGGCCGATGGTTTTCGCTGTATCGGGCGCTACAAGCGCATCTGGATCACGTTTGCGCTGCTGGGGTTTGGCTATTTCGTTTTTCAGTTCGTCACGTTCACGCCAATTCGAAACTGGTCTGATCTCGGATCTCGACCCAGATCGCCTCATTACCTCAATGGTATTGGCCACGATTTGCAGAGATTTGGACGAGAAACGCCGTTGCCTGCGCTGGAAGGGGTGGCAGGAATTTTCGACAACGCCACCACCACCTACCGCTCTCAGTCGTAGCCGCCGTGTTCATGCTCGTCAACTGGCGCGGGCTGCACGGAGCGCTGGTTCGGGCCTTGCGGAAACGATACGGTTTCTGGGGTTATCTTGTTTACTTAGATTCTCTTGCTGAGCGCACTCGCGTCGCTCTTGAAGCCGATTGTATTCTGGCGATTACCGGAGTGGAGCGGTCTGGTCCCGGCTGCCGGCCTCCTGCGAATCTCGGCCACTGTGGATGCGGCGGCATTCATTTTCGAATACCTGCTGGGAGTTTATATCCAAGTGTATCTCATTACTGTGTGTCTGGCCTGGATCAAAGGCGTTAGCTTTGAAGAAGGAGAACTATTCCGCTTCGCCATGCGGCGCTTTAGTTATGTGTTGGAATGGGCGGGCATTGTCGTTGCAGTCAGCACGTTGATTGTCCGGGTACCACTCGTCCTTGCCTCACTTCACGAATATTCCCGGCGTCCTCGATTACCTGCCGATTGCGCGGGTGCTGATGAGCGGTTTGATCATCGCGTTTTGTTCGGTCCAAATCTCACTGGCGCTCCATAACGAAACATTGATCGAAGCGATGCGCGCCCACGTCCAGTTCGTCCGCCAAAATGCGGGCCGTCTCGGTGTGGTTTTTGATCATTTGCGGATTGCATTTTCTTGGCATCATGATCTGCGACGCCGTCATGCGCAGCGCAATTGCCGATCGCCTGGGCGCACTCTTTCTGTGGAAATTCAGTTTTGCTTTTCTCCGCGGGATCGATTACCGGATGGCTTCTGGCTTCGTGGGTCTGTCTATTTCGCCAATGCGAAAACCGCCGCATTAACCAGGAGAAATGGATCCAGTACTCAAGAAGCTGACCTGCAAGAGGACGGATGTGAATGCCGCGACCATTACGCGTCAGAGCAAATCGAATTTGGCACTGGCATTCATTTCTTTAGGCCGCGAACGCAAACGCGACATCATTATTTTCTACGCATTTTGCCGAGTGATCGATGATATTGCCGATTCCGCAGAGTTAACGCTGGCAGAGAAAGAACTGCGTTTGACTGAAATGGCGCCAGATGCTCCAGGCGCCCGCTCCAGACGAGTCGCCCCTTGCCCAGGACGTAAGACTTTTGATTGAGAAATATTCGCTGCCGGTTGGCATGTTCGAGGAAATTATTGCCGGAGTAGAAATGGACTTGAGCATTCGGCGCTATGCCACTTTGAAGAGCTCCGGGTCTATTGCTATCGGGTCGCCAGTGCAGTTGGACTGGTAAGCATCGAGATCTTTGGCTATCGAAATGCAGGCTGCAAACAATATGCAATCGAGCTTGGGTTGGCGTTACAAATGACCAACATCATCCGCGATGTGGGGAAGGATTTGCAGGATGGCCGCATTTATCTGCCGCAGGAAGACCTTGCGCGGTTCAGCTATTCCGAAGCAGAGCTGCGGGACCGGCAATATAACGAACGTTTTCTCCGCCTGATAGGATTCGAAGCAGCGCGTGCGCGGCAGTTTTCGCCCGCGCCGCGGCTCGCACTACCTCCTGAAGACCGCAGAGCAATGGCGCCCGCCGAAATTATGGCCTCGATTTACCGCGGTCTGCTCCGTCAAATGGAGCTGGACAAGTTTCGCGTTTTCGAAAAAGAATATCAGTTAAGCAAGCTGGAGAAAGCAGGCCGGATCGCGAAGCAACTTCTCAAATCTTTTTGAATTTGCCGCCGCGAACATCCGTCTGAGTTTCCAGCTGCGAAATCTTACGAAGGACAAATCGTATGAAAATGAAATCTCTGAAAATTCTTGTCGGCGATCACGATTGCGTTGTTTGTGCTCAGCACAACGCTTTACGCTCAAGGCACGGACTCGCGCATAGGCAGTATAAAGCATGAACGGGTTGAACATGGGGCGACCCCAGCTACGGCGATCACCAAAGCAGAGGCTGAAAAAAGTATCCCGTTGCGGGGAGGAGTTACCCCACCGGTGAGCGAGATCCTCATGATCCGTCGGGAATTATTTCGAGCCCATATCCGCCGCATGAAAAGTACGAGCTGCTCGAAGATCGCAAACGGCGGGCTGGTTGTTGATGTTAAGGTAAACAAGGTCTTTGTAAGGCCCAGCCGCTACAAACTTCACACTGCAGAAGAACCCGCGAGAGCGGACCGTGCAGATTTGCTTCGCAACAACTCTGCACGCGTGCGGTTAATTAGTTCATGGGCAAATCCAATTTTACGAAGGCGACTACTCTCATAGTTGTTTCCGGCGTTTCGCTCAATGCGCTCTTTCTAACTTCCTGTGACACCCCGGTGGGCCAGGGTGCAGCATGGGGCGCTGCCACCGGCGCGATCATCGGCGGCGCCGCGACTGGTCACGTGCGCGGTGCGTCAATCGGCGCAGCCGCGGGAGCTGCGGCTGGGGCATTAACCGGTGCAGCTATTCAGGAGAATCCAGGCTGCGTATTATGGTCCGCCGCCGCCGGGCGGATTTCCTTACGCGCGGTGGGCGGGAACGCCGGGATTTTATTATAGCCCTTACACCGGCCGCGTTTACGACCTTCGGGGGCATCGCCCGGTGGTCTTACTCGGGACGTCGATACCGGTCGGCTTTTCCGCAAACCCTAGCCGCCTGCCGGCGTCGGATCAGCGCGCCCGCGCTTGTAGCGCATCCGACGAGCGCTCGCGCTTCGTCGGTCATCTTCAACAACTCTGGCCATGGACGGTGATAGTTCTCGCCTGGCAACTTTTCGCGTGGCGTCAAATCCCATGTGGGAACCGATGTTCTGTTCGCTCGGCGCGTGGTCCAGTGAGTCGCTTGGATTTTTAATGATGGTTGTGTCGCGCGCTGGATCTGTGTTCGCGCACAACCGAAAGAGCACTTCGCTGGTATTGTGGACATCGCAATCTTCGTCCACGGCTACAATGTATTTGCTGAACATCATCTGCCCCATGCCCCAGAGACCGTGCATGACTTTGAACGCCTGATAGGGATACTGTTTCCGAATGCTGACGAAGACTAGATTGTGAAAAACCCCTTCGCGGCGGCAGTGTCATATCCACGAGTTCCGGGAAATTCATTTTGAACACCGGCAGCAAAATCCGCACACAAGCGTCGCCGATATAATAATCTTCCATTGGCGGAATGCCCACAATCGTCGTCGGATAAACCGCGTCGCGCCGGTGCGTGATCGCCGTTAAATGGAAAACGGATAATCTTCGATCGCGGTATAAAAGCCGGTGTGATCGCCAAACGGTCCCTCACGGCCGCATTTCACCCGGCTGCACATAACCTTCCAGAACGAAATCGACGTCCGCCGGGACTTCGAGGTCGATGGTTTTACAGCGAACAAGTTCGATTGATTTCTTTCGCAGGAAGCCGGCAAAAAACAATTCGTCCAATCCGTCCGGCAACGGCGCAGTTGCCGCGAATGTATAAACGGGGTCGCCGCCCAGCGTGACTGCGACTGGCATGCGTTCACCGCGTTCGTAGTAACGTTTGCCGTGGCGCGCGCCTACCTTATGAAGTTGCCAATGCATTGCGGTCGTGTCCTCGTCATACACTTGCATCCGATAAATGCCGATGTTGCGCGCGCCTGTCTCCGGATCGCGCGTATGCACATTTGGAAGGGTAATGAAACGCCCGCCATCTTTTGGCCAGCATTTGAGAATCGGAAGATCCCGCAACGAAAAAGGCTTCTGCATTGCCGAGCTTGTGCACGACTTCCTGGCACGGCGCTTCGCGGACAGATTTTGGACGCGCATGCAGCAGATGGATTCCTTGTTTGAGCAAGCTCCAGCCTTCACGCAGATCGGTTGGCGGTTTCGCTTTGAGGATAAGTTGAATCTCCTGTGCGATATCTGCGACGTCTGCGACTTGCAGTGCAAGCGCCATCCGTCGGCGCGATCCCATCGTGTTGATTGCAACCGGAAATTCTGGATTTTTGTCCATCCGACAATCGGATGCTCAAACAAAAGAGCCTTTCCGCCGCCGGGCGATTTCATCTCGCGGTCCGCCCACTCGGCAATGAGCAGATCGGTATCCACCGGGATTGCGACGCGTTTCAGTTCGCCCGCTTGTTCAAGAGCGTCGAGGAACTGTCGAAATGAGCGGTAAGCCATTGATTAGACGCACCGGAATAGTGACTCCTCCGGCGGCAGAATGCGACAGAATTTTGATCGGCTCTAGTGCGAAGCCAGGTAACGGAAGGCTACAACCCTGCCGTTGGCGAAAGTGACGACCTTGCCTGGGTAAGGGACAGTTGGTGGGATGTCCGAATAATAAAACGGATCGTACAAAGGAGCCCCGAGATATGGGTCCCATGGCCCGTAGCCTGGATAATAGGGGCATGTCACGTAGTAAAATGTAAAGCCCAGGTCTCCGTTCGACCGGCGCCCATGTTGCTCACAACTTTTCGATCGGGTGAACCCCACGCCAGCCACACGGCCGTTCGTGACATGCCAATACGAACTTGTCCCTGGCCAACCAGCGCTTGGTCTCTGTGCGACAGACTCTGGTAAAGGTCTGGATGCTCAGAAATTCGCGTTTGCGGTGTTGAAACAACTGGTGAGAATGAGCGCGCCCGTCGCGAGGGCGAACGTCGATGCCTCAACCAAAAATCGACGCTTCATGCCCCGAGGAAATCATATCCGCCACGAAGTTGGCAAGCCAAACTCGGCGTTACAGCGGCGGTGGCGACGGCAGGTACCGGAAGAACACAACTCTGCCGTTTGAGAAGGTGACCCCTTTGGACGGGTACGGGAACTTTGGCGGGATGTATGACCAATCAAATGGGCCATAATAATAGGGTCCGCCGTAGCTGGGAGGCGTATTGTAACGTATATAGACCCACGTTTCAGTGGGACGACCACGCACATTGCCGGGCAGCTTTTGATCAGGTGCTCCCCATGCGAGCCATACGGCGTCCGTGGTCATACCCGGTCGAATCTGTCCCTGGCTGACCAATGCCTGGTCGGTCGGCGAGAGACTGCTGGTAGATTTCGGGATGTTGGGAAATGCGCGCTCCTGTCGTTGCACAACCACTCAAGGTCAGGGTCCCGGCTGCCATCCCGAATGTCAGCGCGACGGACAAGACTCGACGCTGCATAGCGTGACGATCATACGTCTCTGCTACATTCAGTCAATTGATGCGCCTGGTTGATTCATGACTGCGTTCTCCGTAACGTGTCGGCGGATGCAGGATCGTCACGGCCATCGGATTTCTTATCTGCGCGTCTCGATCACAGACCGCTGCAATGAGCGTTGCAGTTATTGCATGCCGCAGGAATTGCAGGAGTGGTTGCCGCGCGAGGAAATTCTAACCTTCGAGGAAACGCTGCGGCTCGATTCGGATCGCGGCGGATCTGGGCGTTTCGAAAGTGCGAGTTACCGGCGGCGAGCCGCTGACGCGCCGGGATGTGCTCAATTTCGTTCGGCGGATTCCTGAGATTTCCGGGAATCAAGAGCATTGGTCTTTCAACGAACGGGACGCTGCTTGCGCGCGAAATAACATCGGGAACGACCATGGCGGCAGCCTTGCGGGACGCAGGTGTGCAATCGGTAAACATTTCACTCGATACGCTGGATCGAGATGCTTACTCACAAATCACCGGTCGGGATTTCCATGAACACGTTCTCAGGGGAATCGATGCAGCCATTGGCGCAGGCTTCGATCAAATCAAACTGAACACCGTATTAATGCGGGGCCGAAACGAAGATCAGCTGATCCCGCTGGTAGAATTCGCCGGGGCGCGAGATTTGATTCTGCGTTTCATCGAGATGATGCCGGTGAGCACGATCGACGTTCTCGGACGAAAATAATTTCATTTCGGTTCTCGAAGCGAAACGGTTAATTGAATCATGTACGGGTGTTTGATTCCGGAGGCGGAATTTCGGACGAACGGTCCGGCCGCGTACTACCAAATTCCGGGTCGGAAACAGCGCATCGGTTTCATCGGGGCGATGACAAACCTGCATTTCTGCGAAAGCTGCAACAAACTTCGCCTCACATGCGACGGGAAATTGCGTCCGTGTCTCGGCAGCTATCTGGAGTTCGACATCATGAAACCGCTGCGAGCCGGCGCGAGTGATGCGGAGCTGAGGCAATTCTTTCTCGATGTCGTCGAGCGCAAACCTGCAGCAGCACGATTTCAGAGACAATTACCAACCGAACCGCAAGATGATCGCCATCGGTGGCTGACGGATGCGACGGCTCACTCACATCGGACGCGATGGCCGCGCACAGATGGTTGACGTTTCGGCAAAACCGATGAGTAAGCGAAGAGCTGTTGCGGCCGGCAAAATTAGACTCCGGCGCGAGACACTCGACCTGATCTAAGAACGATCGAATCGCAAAGGGCAACGTCTTCGCGACGGCGCGAATTGCCGGCATCCAGGCTGCGAAGCAAACGGCGCAGCTAATTCCGCTGTGTCACACCCTGCCGCTCGGCGAAGTTAAGATCGACATTGTCACTTCGAACGACAGCGCAGATGTGAAGTGCACGGCGCAGACAGTTGCGCAGACGGGCGTCGAAATGGAAGCGCTCGTTGGCGCCACCGTCGCGTTGCTCAGCATTTACGACATGTGCAAAGCAGTAGATAAAGAGATGCAGATTTACGACGTCCGGCTAATCGAGAAGACGAAAAGCTAGTAGCCGTTTCGCTGCGCGAACCGCATCGGCCGCGTGTAAGAGCATCTCAGCGTCGTGCTCGTCCACGAGGCGACGGCTTCAACGAATGACTCACGAATCAAACGGAAGTCGTATGCCTGCACGAACGTGCAAATTACCGTTGGCATCATCACGATCTCGGATCGCGCAAGCGCCGGCGATTACAAAGATCTCGGCGGGCCCGCGCTGAAAGACGAGGCGCACAAAGCGGGCTGGCAGCTTCTCGCGGAAGCGATTGTGCCGGATGATTTGAAACGCATTCAGGAAACGATTCGCTCGTTCGCCCAGCAGGGTTGCGGATTAATTTTGATGACTGGCGGCACCGGAATCGGACCGCGCGATGTCACCCCGGAAGCGATCCGCGGGATTATGCGCGTCGAGCTGCCCGGCTTCGGAGAAGTGATGCGGGCGGAATCCATGAAGATCACGCCCAACTCAATTCTCTCGCGCAGTTTAGCGGCCATTGTCGATCATTCATTGGTGATCGCGCTGCCCGGAAAACCGAGTGGTGCTGTGGAATGTCTCGGTTTCGTGCAAGGCGCAATCCCGCATGGTGTCGCGCTCGCGCAAGGCGACGCCCACATCATGCTGATGCTTGGAGTGCAGCAGTGCTCCACGCTTTTCTCGTACCCTTCAGTCAGGCCAAACCAGCAGTCGCATGAGCTGGCTGCCATAGTTTGTGAGATGCGCGTTATTTTCGTGACCTGAAACTACGTCGCGAGTGAGATGGGAATATTCGATCGAGCTCTTCTTGACATAGCTTAGTTCCGGCTGGGTCACGTGTCTTTCGCTCGGCGCGATTGTCAGAGGCACACCGGAGCGGGCGAACGAAACTTCCCACGACGATTCCTTCGCTTCGTTTGCCTCCGCGAGCCATCCACGGATAAAGCTTTAGCAAATCGAAATGCCGAGCTTTCGGCACAGGCAACCTTGTAGAAGGTCTCTTCGTCGTTGAGAAACTCGGGAATCGTCAGCGCCGGATTCTTGCGAAGCGCCAGATAGAAGCCGCGCGACATCGAGACCTGCGAGGTTCATGCCGTTGTAAATGCCATTGCTGATTTGGATCGTTTCTGAAAAATGTGTCGTACCACGCTTCGAACTGACGGCTGAACATCAGGTCCAATTCCAAATGGAGATGCGCACGTTCCCGGTTTAGTCCCAGTTCCAGTGTAACCCATTACTGCGATGCGCTGGCCCCGTTTCACCATCTCGCCGGACTGCACTGCGATCGAGCTAAGGTGTCCGTACAGGCTGTAGTAATTGGAGCCGTCCCAGTGGTGCTCGATCACGACGTATTTTCCATAATTCGAATAGCCGGGCACGAGATTAGTGTGGACGACTCTTCCATCGGCGATGGCGCGCACTTCGTCGAGCGGGTCGCCGTTTGCATCGCGGTGTAATGGACGAATATCGATGCCTTCGTGAAAGCGGGTATAAACGACGCCACCTGCGGTGTCGGTGGGATCGCGCACAAAGCCGTATTTGCCACCCTCCCATGGGGTCGATTTCACTCCTTTGTAATCGCGCTCGACATACTGGTAAAACGCGGCACCGTCGCCCGAGAACAAGCGCGTCATTGTCCGTTGGCAGAACAAGATCTAGAATCCTGACTTAGCGCAGTCTGAACCCCCATCGAGATTGACGAGAAAAAGCGAAGCACAATTGCGGCAGCGAATAATGGCATGATTTATCAGGGTCGTTGACGTTTTTGCTTGGCCAATCGACCGCCAGTCTTTTTCATCAAATCAATGTCGGCTGCAGTCAGTCCGGACGGGATGTAAATCTTTCCGTCGGAGACGCGCTTATCGATTTGGAGTTCGGTTATCGACCCGTCCATTGACGAACACAAAGAGGAAACCGCCGCGGCGCTCAACGCTCAACGTATCGAGCACCACGCGTCCGTGCTCGTCGAGTTGAATCAGCGCGCCATAAGTTCCGTTCTGGGCCGGATAAGAAGAGAACGCCGATGACATCGTGCTCAGAAATCCACGGCATCTTTTCGATGGCCACCTCTTTCCGGAGATCTGGGCGCGAACAGATGTTGCGAACACTTCGCTATCCCGCGGGATTCGCTTGTGCGTGCACGCGGAACGTGCAATGTCGTTGTTTCGCGACGCCGTCCAGCCAGCGCAAAAGCCAGGCAAATCGCGAATACACATAGAGTCTTCATGCCGCTTGATAAAGGGTTTGACACGAATTTTGCAACTCCGAAAACTTTTGGGCTGTTTAGCCTGCTCATGACGCGCCGGATAATCTTGCTTCTCCTATTGCTTTTAATGGCCGGGGACATCTTTGGCCAGGATATCACGCCGACACCGACTCCGGCGCGAGGCGCGGGTGGTTGAGCCGCATTCTCCATCCATTTTCGCCGAGGTGGTCCCGCATTACAAAGATCCAAGGTTGCGTGGGCTCGCTCTCGACCTCCAAATCACGCCGCAGACGGTAAAGCTGTCTGAGGTTCGTCAGCTCGGAGTGAAAGTGACGCTGGCAAATCTATCCAAGCGTCCTGTGCCCCTCGACTTTCCCACCAATCAGCGGATCGAGATTTACCTGATGGATTCCGGCGGGAGACATCCTGGCAAAGTGGTCCGACAACCACGCTAATCACCGAAAAACCCGTCACGATTTTAATTAATCCCCAAGAGCGGGTCGAGTACAGCGAGACAATCGCGACGCGCGAGCTCACGCCAAACAAGGTTTTTATCGCCGAAGTCTTCTTTCCCCAATACCCGGAGCTGCGAATCCGGCAAAAATTCCTCGCTGTGCCGTGAGCGTAAGCGTGGAGTGATGGAGCAATGATAGTCGATGATGTCCGAAGTGCGCTGCCAATCACTACCAACTCCAATACTCCATATGCTCTTCTCCGACTACCACACGCATCCGCAGGGACATCGGGTGCAACGGTACACCAGACGTTACTTCAGCCTTGGGCGGATTCAGCGCGTAACGTCAGGTTTGACCGACATTGCTTTTACCGATCACGATCGTTATCACGCCGGAATCGACTTTCGATGAGATCGATCGTTTGCGGGAAAGAAACCCCGATTTGCGAATCCGCGCCGGCATTGAGCTCGATAATGATCCCATTCACTCGGCGGCTGGCCGAAACTGGATTGAGAAGCATTGGGACAAGCTCGATTTTGTCCTGGGCTCGATTCATTTCCTCGATCGCGCCGATCAGATGTTCGACAGCGTGCCGGATGGCGCTGCGCAATTCGAAGGCCGCAATGTCGACGCGATTTACGCCAATTATTTTGGCCGTGTCCGCGAAATAGCAGCGACGGGTTTGATCGATTGCCTTGCCCATCTCGATCTCATCAAAATCCATGGTCATCGGCCGAGTGCAGAGATCGGCGGTTTGGTCAATGAAACGCTCGATTTTATTCGTGCGCAGAATCTCGCGATCGAGCTTTCCACCGCCGGATGGCGCAAGCCGGTGAACGAAGCTTACCCAGGCGACCGGATCATTGAGCTCGCAATGCAGAAAGGGATTCCTTTCACTACTGCCTCCGACGCGCACTCACACGCGCAACTCGGGGACAAATTTGCGAGCCTGGCGCAAGAATGGCGAGTTTTGGAATTCAGGAGGTCTGCGTTTTCCAAGGGCACAAGCGCACCCAGCTCCTATTATAGCTGCAAGGTCGAGCTGCGGTTCCCTGTCGAAAACGCGTTTTCTGCCTGCGCAGGCAGCGACAACATAAAGCCGAGACGCTGGGCAAGACGTTGGCACGTTTCAGGTGCAAATCCTTCAAAGTGGTTGCTGGCAAATGCCCAGACGTTGCGCACCTCTGGAAGATGCCGTTCGATCTTAAGGGACCAGCTTTCCAGTGCGGCTTCGCGTTTCCAGAGCAGTTTTTCGTAGCGATGGACGTGGCCACCGTCAACGTCGTATTTCGTTGCGTAATCACCAAGCAAACGCAGATAGAGAGAATCTGTCGTGCACGGCAGGAATTCGAAAGGAGCAAGATTTCGTTGGTTGAGTGGAGTGGTATCGGCCCAGACCCAGCAAATGCCGATACTTTTCCAAGAGCCCAATGAACTGTGGCCGATGCCAGCCAGGGTGACGAAATTCAATCGCAAACCGGAAATCTCGCGGCAGTTGCGCTAGAAATTTGCGCAGCGCCGGCTTGCCATCCTTTGGGGCCAAAGAAGGCGGGAGCTGAATGAGGATTATCTGGAGCTTTGGTCCTAGCGGCTCGATGGCGCGGAGAAACGAGCTTAATTCCGACAGCGCAATTGCGCAGCCGGCACGTGTGCGTGATCTGGCGAGGGAGCTTGCAGGTGAAGCGAAAAGCGGCGGGAGTCATTTCGACCCAGCGACGAACAGTGTCTTCCGCCGGAGCAGCATGAAAGGTGGAGTCCACTTCAACTGCCGGGAAATAGTTGGCGTAAAATTCCAGCCAGCGAGACTCCGGTAGATCCGCGGGATAAAGAACGCCACGCCAATCTTGAAAGCTCCATGCGCACGTGCCTATGCGAATTTTTTGCTGATCAGTCAGATTCAAAGGAAGTGAAAGATTAGTCAGGTTTGTCCCTTCGGGAAAAGCCTTCATAGCGCAAAATGCGACGAATATCGGCGCGCCGCGCTGCGCGATGCGCGGCAGCTGCTGAAAACTTGACTGGCCAGATAAGTTAACTACCCTGCCACAGCCGAATGCAATTCATTATTCGCGCCTTTTTAGTTTTCGCTGATTTGCTGCGTTTCTTTTGCCCGAATCCGGCAACGGCCTCTGTCGTTTTCAAGCCGGGACAAAAAGCGAAGTACGTATCGCCCGGCGAGAAGAGGAAATAAGTGGCGATGCTGCACAGATGTATCAAATCGGACAAACTGCGGAAAAAGAAGGCAACATTAAACGCGCGATCAAAGCTTACAAAAGCCTCGTTAAACATCATCCCAAAGACACGCTGGCTCCCGGTGCGCTTTATCGCGAGCGCTCAATTGCAGGAACAGCTCCACGATTTCACACCGGCGGCCGAATCATTTCAGCCAGTTGGTGGAAAAATATCCCGGCAGCCCGCATTTCGAGGAAGCGATCGAGGCTCAGTTTCGTATCGGCGAGATTTATCTAAACGGAAAGAAATTGAAAGTTCTCGGCATTCCGCGTTGCATCTGCGTTGGATCGCGCGGTGACTATTTTCGCCAATGTTGTTCGCACCGCGCCGTACGGAAATACACAGCCCGTGCGCAGTTTGATATTGGGCTTGCGCGCGAGAAACAGGGCGCAAACGATGCGGCCCTACAAGCTTACCAGGCAGTAGTGGACAAGTTTCCGAACTGAACCGGTGGCAGTGGATGCGCAGTATCAAATCGGTTACATCTGGTTCACGGCGGCCCAAACCGGCACAAAGGACGCGGCGGCATCCAGCCAACGCCAAAACTGCGTTCCAGGATTTCCTCTTCCATTATCCGAAGAGCGAGAAAGCAGCGCAGGCGCGCGCTAACCTCGACATTCTCGAACACAAGCAAACGGCCAACTCGTACGAGGTCGCGAAATTTTACGATAAACAAAAATATTATCGGCGCGGCCGTTATCTACTACAACGAGGTCATTCGCCAGCAACCAGGATCAGAGGAAAGCAATGAGGCCAAGAAGCGGATCGATCAGCTGCGCGCAAAGTTCGGGGACGCTGCGCTTCAGCCGGCTTTGGCCGTCTCACAAACTGGCAAGAAAAAGGGCGAAGCGCATGGCGCGCGGACTGCCGAAACCGGCTCCGCAAAGCCGGGTGCGCCAAATAACGACAGCGCCGTTACCTGCACCGGAGACTGATTCTTCGCTTCCGCCCCCGGCTTCGCTAGCGCCCGATACTACGACTGCGCCTGAACCACTGCTGCCTCTGCCGGGCACGAGTACAGAGTTCGGATACGTCTCCCGGTGCAGGCACCTCTGCCTCTCCCGACGCATCCGCCTCACCGGCGCCTTGAAAGCCTCACTTGCGACAGTATTCTGCCTCGCCTTGAGTGGTTGCCTTGGCTATCATGTTGGGCCGGTAAAACCGTATTATCTGCGGGACGTTCACAGCATCGCAGTCCCGACTTTTAAAAACCGCACCCTCGTCCCCCGCGTCGAAGTTTTGGTCACTGATACAGTAATCAAGCAGTTGCAACAGGACGGGACGTTTCAGATTGAGAACGGGGACAAAGCGGACGCTACTTTGACTGGTGAGGTATCCAGGATCGTCCGCGCGCCAGCTCGCTCGGTACGTGGCAACGTATTGGCCACAACCGAATTTGCTCTGACACTAAGCGTAAAGGTACTCGCTAACCGGAAAAAATGGTGAACAGCTTGCGTCGGCGAATGAAGCGACCGGAACGACGAGCTTCTTCGTGAGTAGCGACGTAACCACTGATGAACGGCAAGCCTTGCCGCTGGCTACTGAGGATCTCGCCACCCGACTAGTTAGCCAAATAAGCGAGGGTTGGTGATGAGCGATGAAGGGGAAGAAAGACTTTGGACCATCCTCAACGATAAACTTGATACTCTCCGTGCCACAAATCAGCTGCCTGAAGCGATTCGCGTTGCCGAAACTGCGCTTGAAATCGCCAAGCGCGCTTTCAAGGAAACGAGGTTCCGCTTGCCATCAGCTTCGAGAAGCTAGGGCAGCTACTCGAACAAAAGGGAGATTACACTGCCGCCGAGGCAAACCTGCTGAAGGCGCATGCAATCCTGGAAAAGGGAAACCACCCGATCAGCGTGCCATCTACCGCTCGGCGCAGCGGCTAGCATCCTTATGCGATAGCCTTGGCCAATCCGAGGAGGCGATCAATTTTTATCAGAAAGCAATAGCCGCCGGCACTCAGATCGACGACGTTCCGTATTCCGATATCGGAACGATGTTAAACAACATTGCGCTAATTCTGCGCAAATCTGGCCGGCAAAAGGCCGCCGAGCCATGCTATGTGCGTGCTTTGGAGATTTATGAGAAACAACTTGGCCCCGACCACCCTGATGTGGCATCGGTTCTAAATAACCTGGCGGTGTTCTACACGAACGAACGCCGTTACACCGAAGCCGAGAAGATACATCTTCGCGCATTGGGCATCCGGGAGAAATTAAATCCACCTCCGCTTGCCGACATTGCGCAATCAAAATGCAACCTGGCAGTCGTCTATCATTCTCGCGGTGATTACGCAAAAGCCGCGGAACTTTATCAATCTTCGCTAAAAACGTGGGAAGCAGGTACCAGAGAAGCCCTCGAAGGATTACGATATTGTTGTTTCGAATTACGCCGACCTTTTGCGTTCCATTGGCCAGGTCCGCAAAGCGCACCAGCTGGAGGTGCGCGCCCGGAAGAAGCGCTCGGGCTGATTCAACCAAACGCTCCTCGCTTTCATCCAATGTTAGCGCGCTGTATTTTACCTTGCAGGTCGCCTGGTGACCGCACATTGTACTCTTACTGCCTTTGCTCGCGTGGCGGAATCGGCAGACGCGTGCGGCTCAGGACCGTATGGGGAAACCCGTGGAGGTTCGAGTCCTCTCGCGAGCATTAAGCACCCTGTCCTACCTGCAATCAGGAGGACACACAAACGCGACGGTTAATGAAAGGCTACTTCGCAGCTTTCCTTCTGGCTGCCCAACGTGCTTTCATTAGCTCAGAAAGCTTCCTTCTCCCGGCAGGCGTGAGTGCGCCTTTTTTCTTGGCAGGAGCTGCTTTCTTGCCCGCGGATTTCCTCCGCGCCGCCCAGCGAGCCTTCATTAGCTGGGAGAGCTTTCTTCGTCCGGCAGGCGTGAGCTGGCCTTTCTTCTTTGCAGGAGTCGTGGGAGCCGCGGGAGCCGGGCCTCTTAGTCTTGCCCAACGAGCCTTGGCGGCAGCCGCAAAGCTTCGCCCGAGTCGTAGGCGAAAAGTAACGGCCGCCCGCCGGGCGCGTCTGTCGTCGTCGGAAGCGTACTTCCTCCGAGAATTGAGGAAAGGCGTCTTTCCAGGTTATCAATTTGTCGGCGAATTGAAATCGCGTCTTCTAGAGCTTTAACAGATGTATCCATGCCTTGTTAGATAGCCGGAGTTGACCGGATAGCAATCCCTATTTTTCGTAACAAGTTAATGGTGATGTGCCTTGGCCAGCCTTGCCTGGTAGTTAACATGCAATAACCAGTAAAAATTAGTTGTCATAAAACTGCGAGCCGGTGTTCTATCAAATCCTGAAATGACTACGCAAGCTGCGCGGGTTCGAGAAATGTTCGGCTCCATTGCCGCACGCTACGATATCGCAAATCACTTGCTTAGCTGCGGGATTGATTTCTCCTGGCGAGAACGCGCGGCTAGAATTGTCACGGACTGGCACCCAAATAGTGTTGCCGATCTTGCGACTGGCACCGGAGATTTGGCGCTGGCGCTGCAAAAGAAATTGCCAGATGCCGAAATCGCGGGTGTCGATTTCCTGCCGGAGATGCTGGAACTCGCGAAGCAAAAGGGTCTGCGCCAACCCGTAGCTTGCTGATGCGATGAACCTGCCATTTGGCGATGGTTCATTTGATTGTGTCACGATCGCGTTTGGGTTGCGCAATTTGGAAAACTGCGCAGCCGCGCTTGGCGAGATGTCGCGCGTAATCAAGAGCAACGGTCACTTGCTCGTGCTAGAGTTCTCACTGCCAACAACACCAATCTTACGCGCACTCTACCGTTTCTATCTGCATCGCTGCTTGCCCCTACTTCGGTTCTTTCTTAACAGGCGAAGAAAATGCCTACGATTATCTTGGCGATTCGATCGAGGAATTTCCAAGTGGCGATGCAATGTGTCAGCTGATGGTGGAGAACGGTTTCACGTCCCCGACGTTCAAACCGCTCACTGGTGGAATCGTCACGATTTATACGGCCACGAAGCAGTAACTGCAGAAAGGAGCGGCCGGGCGATCCCGATCCTTCAGCAATTCCGAAACTATTCAGAGTTGGCCCTGCAGCCACTGGCCTCTAGTGCTTGGGACTGGGAGATGCAATTGCTGTTGCTGAGGCGGTCGGTGGCGCGATGGCTTGGCTGGCCACTGGCAATTTCAAAGTGTTCAAGTCCGAATTGCTGATCTCAAACGTGCCTTCGCTCCCGTCCACGCGCGCGCACCACGTGCCGTCGTTGTTTTGAGCCCCGATGGTCAACTTATGTGATTCTTTGTTGTCGGGTGAAGTAGTGAAGGCGAGAACCAGCTGTGGCTTTTCGAAGACCGTGTTGCGGCGTAGTTGGGCCTAGCCACCGCACTGCATGCAAGGCCGACAATGTCTTGAGCAGTGATTGCAGGTTAGCTTCGTTGATTTGGCCGCTTCCTTTCGACCATTGCCACTGGTTTGTCTGGTCGCGCTCAAGTGACAGCTCCTTCTCAGCTGTGACGCTTAAACGATGAATTTGCTCCGGCTTGAACTTAAAGATCGACAACTCCTGCCATTGCAGGGGATCTAGCTGAAATCTGATCCAGCAAACCGCGGCGCACTGCCACGACGAAAGGCTCATCGGTCAGCCGCGCGTAAACGTTATCGCCCTCTCCTCTTCCAAAGGCGATCCCCGCAAACGGCTGCTCACCCGCCTTGGTTTCAGCCGTGTTTTCAGAAGCAAATGAACTGAACGTCAATTCAATCTGCGGCTTATCGAGGCCGTATTTCGGCAGATTGGACGCGACGTCTTCTACGAATCTTGTTACCCGCTCATTTTGCAGCGTGTCGATCAAGCGCCGAACCGCACCTGGATCCGCTGGTGCATTGTTTCGCGTAACGAGTGTCCAATTTCCATCTTTGCGCGCGAGAACGGTTTTGCCTTTGCCTGGAGCGTCGATGGTGATCCGATCGAGAATGTTCGTATCGATCCGAACCAAATGAGAGTCCCGCAAATCGGACGGCTTTGTGTTAAGTATCTCTTCGATCTTTTTCGGCAGGGTATAAACGGATCCGCGAGGGGCGAACCGCACATATACCTGGTCTTTTCTTTCTCTGGAACGGTGCCGATCTGCAGCGTCTGACCCTTGTCCTCCTGCCCGAAGACCTTGATCGAGTCACCGAGCTCGACCTTCTGATCTTTCTTTTGCTCCTGATCGTATAACGTGATCGATCCGCGCGGCTCCGCCAAACCATAAGGGCGCAGGTCGCCACGATCATCGGCTATAAATTGTTGAATGCGCGCCGAGGTGATCTGCGAAATCAAGTCGCTTACTTTCCCGTCATCGGCCCGGGCGCGGAGCGGCTGAGGATGTCCCAGTGCTCGCCCTTCTTATCCAGCTCCATTTCACCAGCGGGCGTTTTCAATGTGACGCGGCGTACCTGCGCAGCCGTCACATCTGTAAGTTTTCTGTCGCGAAATTCCTCCGGTTTTTGTCGATATCTTTCTTGACCGACTGCGTCGCGAGAAACGTTTCCTTTGAGTTCTGGAAGCGCACATACATTTTGCCTTCCAACGCGGCGTCTTTGCCAAACAAAATTTCCGGCGGTTTATCCCGGCCGAGCAGCTTGAGCTTTAGCTTCGGATTGTTCAGGCCGTACTCGGTCAGCTTGCTCTTATCGGCGTCAATATCTTTGGCGGGGATGGTCCCCTCCTTCTGCCACGCTCTCCAAGTCCGACAACAAATTCTCGACAAGAGCTCCATCTGCCTGGTCTTTGATCGGCGTTTCAAGTCGCCACTTGTTCTCGCGGCGTCGTATTTCAATCTTTTGGTCGCCATTTTGAATGACGATGCCGTCGATTTTGTTCTTGTCGAAATTGACAACGTTCTGGGCCTGCCGTCTTGCCTCCTCCGTGCTCGGCCGCTTCATTTCAAAGAACCTGAAGTAAGCGACGCCAGCGAGCGCGATGACCGCCAGGATGAGGGTATTCCTCCACTTCATACTCAAACGCGGCGCTGCCACCACACCATCGTTCCGATCAACGGCTGGCACCAGCGGTATGAACACCAAAAGAATCCAGCGCAGACCGCCGCAATGCCTCTTCGTTAAGACTGAAGGTGAGAGGCTTCGGAACCTTCGGCGCGATACCGATAAACTGTTCCCGACTAAGCAGCCAATTCACACTGCCCGAGATGAAATCGAGCCCCTGCTGATCTTGCGTGATCGCGTTGTCCTGAACGAAGGTTGCGTTGCTAACTACTACCAGACCGCGACGAATTCACCTGGACCCGCTGATCTGCACTGCCGCCTTTTTCGACTGCTGCTCCGATTGTGAGCGGCACATTACTACTTTGCTTCGCGTCGGCCTGCAGTTTTGCCTGGTCGTCCGTGTTGTAGTCGGTTTCGGCAAAATAGCCTTTTTCTGCCTGGATCAGCGGCTCCACCCGTATGTTGGCGGCGCGGACCCGGTCCGGCTCAGCGGTAAGCGAAGATGTGCCGCCAAGAAGAGCGCCCGCACATCGGCCAGCCGTTTTGTGATTGGACTGTCGCCTAGGAAATGCGCTTGCACGTCTCGCGTTAGTGCCAGCTCCTGGATACCGGTCCGCAGGAAAACCATCAGTCTGATCGTCATTCACTTTGACGCCCAGTTCGTTGACAAAGCCGCGAAGCTTCGGCGTTTTCGCACGCTGGATCCAGCAGAAGCAGTATTCGCCCCTGCTTATCCCAGAAGTCGCGCAACAGTTTCATTTCGCGATCGGAAAAATCGTATTGCGGCCCGACAATCATGATCAGCTTTCACGTCAGCCGGAATTGCATCGAGATCGAGCAGGTTCAGCTCCTGAAACTTGATGTTTTCGTTTTCGATAAACGTTTTCAGCACGGTGATCGGGCTGCTGTCTTCCGAAAGCGGCGGTTCCTTGTGACCGGTGACGTAACCAAGCGGTCTTCTTTTTCCCTTCCACAAGGTCCATCATCGCGCTTGTGATGGCTTGCTCGCCTTTGAATGCGGCCACACGCGGGCCTTCGCCGAACGCCATCCCGCTCTGATCGAACTCGGCCATCTCCGGACGCCTTAACCGGTCTTGTTGCGACCCTCGTAATCGAGCACCAAAAGGCTCTCGTCGCGTGACAACCTTGTATTTGTCGAACAGCTCCTTGGCGCGAGAAAGATTCCGCTCGGGATCGATATGCTCGATGTCGATCTTTCCCTTACCGGCATATTGATATTCCGTAAGCAAATTCTGCACGTCCGTGGTGATCGGCGTATTCGGCGCAAAGAAAACCGTGATGCGCATCTTGCCCTTGATGCGTGTCGAGAGAAACGCTTCGTTTTATCTGAGAGCGCGTATTTTTGGTCGCGGGAGAAATCCCAACGCGCGTAGTGCTTGAAGGCGAAGGAATTCACCATCGCAACGACAAACAAGATCAGCACGATCTGGACGAGAACGTTGAAGCCGATCCGAAACCGGCCGATTTTTCTTCCTCTGAGCGCGTCTCGGATCGCTTTTTGTTACGTTGTCAGCGCGATTCTGATTAGAGCCTCCATTTGCGGGATTGGAACGCCTGATAGGTGAGCGTCAGCATCACAATGGTCATGCTCAGGTAGAGAACGATCGGCCGGGTATCGATTACGCCCCGGGAAAATGTCCCCATGTGTTCGATCGCGGAAAAGTAGCCCAGCAAATCGCGCGTTGTCGAAGTGACATCGAGAAGGATGAACTGAACCAGGCCGAGAAAGAATAACAGCGTAATTGCGCAGAAAGAAATGACCGCGGCGATGATCTGGTTCCTGGTCAGAACAGAAGTGAGACAGCCGATCGAGAGATAAAACATTCCTAGCAATAAAAGCATCAGATAGCGAACCGAAGTATGCTCCGGCAGAATGCGCGGCCGGCTGGTTTGTTAGTTTGCAGAAAAATCCAAAGTAAAGCAGCGTCGGAATCCAGAGAACGAGAGTAAAAGACCAGCGCGCCGAAGAACTTCGCGAGCACCACCTGCCAGTCGCGCACCGGCGCAGTCGTGAGCGGCTCGATCGTGCCGAGCTTAAATTCTTCGGCGAACAAGCGCATCGTGATGAGTGGAAAAATCAGAACGAAAGCGAACCAGAAGAAGACCGAATTAAAAAACGCTTCCTGCACCGTGTATTGCACCTGGCGCTGGTTCATGAAGGAGACCTGAAAGTAAAAATCGACTCCCGCTGACGATGCAGGAAAAAGATCAGGACGACGTAGGCGATCGGCGAGTGGAAGTAGCTGCGCACTTCGCGGAGAGCAGAGTGTAAAATTTACGCATTGTTCCTCCTGACCGGGTAGCGCGCGGGTCTCGGCGGGCAGCTGCCGAAGCGAGCGCGTCCTCGCGATCGTAAACTTTCTCCGGGCTTACCTCTTCGCCGCGACCGGAGATCGAAGCAAAGACTGTTTCGGCGCGAGCCCCTTCGGCTGCGCTCAGGGCAGGCTCCACCAGCATGTGGGACGCGCGCTCTGCTTGAAAATGTCGATCCCTTGGTGCTCCATCACACTTGATCGGGATGCGTGAGCTCGACGAACACATCCTCGAGCGTCGCTCGACGCTGAGTTAGTTCGCGCACGGCCCAATGGCGATCGGTGGCCAGCCGAAAGACTTCTTCGCGCACATCTGACGCCTGATTCCACCCGCAGCGAGAATCTCTTCCAATCGTCCATCACCGTCAGCGACCACGTCGCGCACACCTGAAATCTTCTTTAGTTCCTCTGCGCCGTTATCGTTTCCGACTTTTGCTTCAAGCACTACGCCGCCAGCTTGCCTGATTTTGCCGAGCAAATTATCCGGCGTATCGCACGCCTCGATTCGCCCCTTATGAATGATGATGACCCGGCTGCATGTCATCTCTACCTCCGGCAAAATGTGAGTCGAAAGCAAAATTGTGTGCTGCTTGCCCAGGTTCTTGATCAGCTCGCGCACCTGCCGGATTTGATTTGGATCGAGACCGATCGTGGGCTCATCGAGAATGAGAAGGTCGGGTTCGTGCCAACAGCGCGTCCGCCAGACCGACCCGTTGGCGATAACCTTTGGAGAGAGTGCCGATCAGCTTGCTTCTCGACCTCCTTGAGGCCGCAAAGTTCCTTTACATCGCCGACGCGCTCCGCAACGCGGCGATGCTGGACTCCCTTGAGCGCCGCGCGATAATTGAGATACTCCGGTCACCGCGCATGTCGTTGTAGAGCGGCACATTTTCCGGCATGTAGCCGAGGTGCGCTCGTGCCTGAAGCGATTGCTCAAAAACGTCGAACCCGGCGACGGTGGCGCGGCCTGAGGTAGGCGGCATGAAGCTCAGCCAAAATGCGCATGGTCGTGGTTTTGCCGGCGCCGTTTGGCCCCAGAAATCCCATGATTTCGCCCTGGCCGACTTCGAAATTCAGATTCTGAATCGCAGGCTGGCCGGCGTAACGTTTTGTCAGATTTTCAACCTTAATCATTGCGCGATATTTCATGAGACAATCGAGACGGCGATTGCGTTGCCAATTTTTTTAGCGCGCCGTCAGGTCTGACGTTCGCGAGTCTGGCGGTCTTGTCCATCGGCGCGCGATTACACCGACGGTGAAATTCACGTTCGCGCCGCTGCTGCTACGCGATCGAAGCAGCTCCTCGACCTGTTTAACAGAGTTCACGTCGTATTGTCCCTACCCGATAAATGACGCAGCCCGCGCTCAATGCCCGCTTCGTCTGCCGGGCTGCCCGGTTCGACTGCAGTGATCAGCACGCCGCGCCCCGCACGTAGCCAAGCGCATCACTCAATTCCTGGCTCAAATTTTGCAGTTGCATTCCAAATAACTTCTCGGCATTCGAAGCCGATGTTTCGTCTGGCTAGCGGCTCGGTTCTTTGTCGCCGGCTGTTTCTGCGCGCGATTTTCTTGAATCGATTGACGCTATCACGCACGACCTGCTGCCGGAATGGCGAAACCGAGTCCCTGCGTGGGGACACCCTTGCGGCGTGAACGCCATCTTTGCCGACGCTGATGCCGACCAGCCGGCCGGAGATATCGATCACCGGCCCACCGCTGTTACCCGGATTAATCGCCGCATCGGTCTGCACGAGATCTTTGTATTCGGTATCGTCGACTGTGATGTTGCGCTTCGACCGCGCTAAGGACGCCGCGGCTGATGGAACTGCCGTAGCCGACGGCATTGCCGACCACGATCACTGTCTCGCCGAGCAAGTTCGGAGAAATGTTATCGAGGCTGATGAATGGGAAATGCGTCTTTGCGCGTCGATTTTGATGAATGCCAGATCCGTTTTGTCATCGCCGGCAATGTAGTGGGCGTTGTAGGTTTTGCCGTCGTTCGTCGTCACGTGAATCTTCAAGTCCGCGGCGCGCTCGACCACGTGCTGATTGGTCACGATGTAGCCCGCCGGATCGATAATGAAACCGGAGCCGAGACTTTGCAACGTCTGGCGAATTTCGCGCGGCCGGACTGCGGTTATAGCCGAAGAATTGCGCGTAAAATCCTCAAACGGATCGCGCACTGTGCGTCGAACTACGCGCTCGGTATTGATGTTAACTACTGCCGGCAACACCTTCGCTACCGCCAAAACAGCCGGTTCCGAAGCCGGGTCGGCTTGTGCAAAACAAGATGGCGATCCGCGAGATCAATACGGCAACGATCAGCAAGCTCGCCAAGCGCTGGATACACGGTCTCATAGTTGTGCGACGATCTCCGTCGGAAGAAGAGCCGCAGCTGTGGATACGCTTCCGCGATTCGCAGCAGATCGAGTTCGTCTTTTTTCGCTTGCTTAGTCGCCGCGTCGCATCCTGCCAAGCCCACACTTTGCCGCGGATGATATCTTCCAGGCTGGCCACTGGAACGCGATTCAAGAACCTAGCGTTCGGCCGTGTTACGCGGGAAAATCCTGGTAACGAGAATCCGTTGTGAACTGTAGGTTGAGTTTGCTGCCAGACCGGTTGCGCATTTGTTGAATCCTGCGGCAAAATCAGCTTCGACTGCGCTCAATTTGAGCCAGGTTTGTTGCAACCACCACGAGATCGACATCCATCGTGTAAACCGGTTCGACATAGCAATTCACCGCCAGCCCCCGATCAAGCACCACGGCTTATTCTCGATTCAACACGGTGACGACATCGGCGAAATCGCTCGCACCGCCGTGGGTAACCGATTCGTAGATTTCACGCCGCAGTCATCAATTGCGCATGCAAGTAACGAGGCACTCGCACTGTCAGACGTTGCTGCGCCTGGCATACTTGCCGCGCAGCGTAATCATCGGAGATTGAATCGCTATGCGCCATCAATGGATGCTCGCGCAAATGCTCGATCTGATCGAGGAGAACTACCGGCGCTGGCAGGAAGATCCTGAGTCGGTCGATTCGGGATGGTCTGCGTTTTTCGAAGGATTCGAACTCGGGAATCTGCCGCAACGCGACGGGGCGACGCGTGGCGGAAGCCGAGGCTCGCGAGGCAGCGCTGCAGACGCGTGTCGACGGTCTCGTGTATGCCTATCGTTCGCTTGGGCACACGATTGCGCGCGTCGATCCACTGGCAGAGTCAGCGACCGCAAAATCCGTTGCTCAGTTTGCGCGAGCTCGGATTTAGCGAATCAGATCTCGATCTTCGCGTTTCGTCGAAATTTTTCCTCGACAATCGGCCGATGACGCTGCGCGAAATGATCGCGCGGCCTCGAGAGAATTTATGCCGACTCGATCGGCTCCGGAATTCATGCATATCCAGGACACCGCGCATTCGCGAGTGGGTGCGGCATGCGGCTGGAGATCGCGGCCGCAGAAAGCATTCGACATCCGCGCCAGGTTCAGGTGGCGCTGTTGCGCGCGCTGCTCGAAGCCGAATCGTTCGAGATCTTCTTGCACACGCGCTACGTCGGGACAAAAACGGTTTTCACTTCAAGGCTGCGGAATCGCTCATGGTGATTCTCGACACGATCCTGCACAGATGCCCGGACGGTGGCGTCGAGGAAATTTGCATGGGCATGGCGCATCGCGGGCGCCTCAACGTGCTCGCGAATTTTTTGCGCAAATCGCTCGAAGGTCATCTTCACCGAGTTCAGCGAGAATTACATTCCCGATCTGGTGGCCGGCGATGGCGACGTGAAATATCATCTCGGTTATCGCACGGTCCGCAGACTTGCTTCAGGCGCGCGAGGTCGAGATTCGCCTCTCCTCTAACCCGAGTCATCTCGAAGCTGTCGATCCCGTGGTCGAAGGAAACGCGCGCGCGCGGCAACGGATTCGTGGCGATACCGAGCATCGGCGAAAAGTTTTGCCGCTGCTGGTTCATGGCGACGCGGCTTTCATCGCGGCAGGGAATCGTAGCCGAGACACTCAACCTGTCGCAGCTACACGGTTACAGCACGGGCGGCACCATTCACATCGTGGTGAACAATCAAATCGGCTTCACCACGCTTCCCAAAGACGCGCGATCATCGTCCATATGCCACTGACGTCGCCAAGATGATCGAGGCGCCGATTTTCCATGTGAACGGCGACGATCCGCTCGCGATTAAGTTCTGTTAGCGATCTGGCGTTCGATTTTCGCCAGCAATTTGGGCGAGACGTCGTGATCGACATGTATTGCTATCGCCGCTATGGCCACAACGAAGGCGACGAACCGTCCTTCACCCAGCCCGATCTCTACGCGAAGATCGAGAAACGGCCTTCGGTCACGCAGCTTTACAAACGCGAGCTGCTCGAAGCTGGAACACTTAAGCGAAGACGACGCTGCCTCTGCTGGAAACCGAGTTCGCTCTGCGGCTGGAGATGACGCGAGACGAAGTCAAGCGCGATCGAAAAGCGGAAGGCCAGTGAACAGGCGAAGTTCAAGGAATCGACCGCGATATTTCAGCCGGAATACACAAGCACGTCGGAGCCGACGTGCGATCAGCGAGAAAACGCTCAAGACCATTGTCGATGGTCTGACCCGCATGCCAGAAGGTTTCGAGGTTCAGCCGAAGATCAAACGCATCGTCCTCGATCATCAGCGCAAGGTCTTTGAAGAGGGCGGCCTCTATGAATGGCATTATGCCGAAGCGCTCGCCTTCGGATCGTTGTTGTTGGAAGGAATTCCGGTCCGATTGTCGGGACAGGATAGTTCGCGCGGAACCTTCAGCACGCGGCACTCGGTCCTTTACGATGCGAAGACGGGCAGAACCTACGTGCCACTCATGCACCTGGCCGAAAAACAGGCGCGCATTTGCATTTACAACAGCCTGCTCTCGGAAGCTGCCGTGCTCGGGTTTGATTACGGCTACTCGCTCGATTACCCAAGAATGCTCTGCTTGTGGGAAGCGCAGTTCGGCGATTTTGCCAATGGCGCGCAAACGATCATCGATCAGTTCATCGTCTCGGCAGAATCGAAATGGCAGCGGCCCGAGCGGCATTGTGCTGCTGCTCCCGCACGGCTACGAAGGCCAGGGCCCGGAACATTCCAGCGCGCGGCTCGAGCGCTTCCTGCAAGCATGCGCCGAGGACAACATTCAGGTCTGCAATCTCACCACCGCCGCGCAGTATTTTCATGTTGCTGCGCCGCCAGATGAAACGCGACTTCATCAAACCGCTCATCATTATGACGCCAAAGAGTCTGTTGCGCGCCGAAGTTCGCTTCGTCGCCGGCGGAAGAATTTATCCATGGCCGGTTCGAGGAAATTCTCGGCTCGCCCGAGGCTGGTCCAGCCGACAAAGTGAAGCGCATCATCTTTTGCTCAGGCAAAGTCTATTACGATCTGCTGAAATATCGCGACCGAGCGCAAGATCGACGACGCAGCGATCATTCGCATCGAGCAGCTTTATCCGCTCGCAGAAAAAAGCTGCGCGAAATGCTCAAGCCGTTTCCAAAGAACGCCAAGCTCGTCTGGTGCCAGGAAGAACCGCAAAACATGGGCGCATGGACTTTCATCGAGCCGCGATTGCGCACGCTCTTTCTGCACGCGAAATCGCCTACGCGGGCCGCGACGCCGGCGCCAGCCCGGCTGTCGGCGCACTAGCCCGCCACAAACGCGAGCAAGCCCGCCTGGTTGCCGACGCGTTTTCGGTTTGAGCTGACTTTGCGCCGCCTGATCCGCATCCGATGGAGCTCGTGTGCCGGAGCGACAATCGCCGACCGCATCGACAATGCGCGGGGACAATCCATTGACTGAAACTATCAGAGATCGCGCCAGAAAGTATGGCCATGGAAAATTTTATCTGCGTGCAATGCGGGACGCAGTTTGCTGAGAAACGCCGGAGCCGCCGCCACGCTGTCCAATTTGCGAAGATGAACGGCAATTTGTTCGTCACGCCGGCCAGGAATGGACGACGCTCAAACGGCTGGCGGCTGATCATCACAACCGCCTCGAAGAAGAAGCGCCGCGCCTTCTGGGGATCGGCACCGAACCGGAATTTGCGATAGGCCAGCGCGCTTTGCTTCTGCAATCGCCGGAGGAAATCTGCTCTGGGATTGCATCTCATTGCTGGACGACGAAACCATCGCCGAGGTCGAACGCGCGCGGCGGCATCCGCGCCATTGCGATTTCGCATCCGCATTTTTACTCGTCGATGATCGAGTGGGCCGAGCGTTTCGATGCGCAAATATTTTTGCATGCCGCTGATCGCGAATGGGTCATGCGCAAGAGTCCGCGCATTCAATTCTGGGAAGGAACAACGCTTTCGCTTTGGGATGGTCTGACGCTGATCAATTGCGGCGGACATTTTGAAGGCGGCACCGTGTTGCATTGGCCAGCCAGGTGCCAATGGCAAAGGCGCGTTGCTCACCGGCGACATCATTACCGTCGTGCAGGACCGCCGCTACGTCAGTTTCATGCGAAGTTATCCGAATCTGATTCCGCTCGGCGCCGCGGCGATTCACCGCATCCTCGAAAGAATCGAACCGTTCTCATTCGAGCAGATCTACGGCGGTTGGTGGAAAGCGAACGTGCTCGCAGATGCAAAAGCAGCGGTCGTGCGATCTGCCGAACGTTATCTGCGCGCGATCAGCGCGTAGAATCGGACTCCAAAGACCAAGGCGACGCGAGTACGCGCACGCCAGCTCCTGCCAAGCTGCGCGAAACTGATAGAGGCAGCTCGTGATCGGCAGTTTCTGCACGAAAGTGCGAGTGCGGTGCGTCCTCGCATCGCTATCAGTCTCGTGATCCCTAGCAATTAGCATGATCATGATCAACAATTCGCGGCAATGCAATCGCAGCCGGCTCGCGCACTAGTCGGGTTGCGAATCGTGAGAGCGGCGTTTCCTCCGGATTCACTTCGATGAGCTCGCCGCCGAAAGCGTCGGCTGGCCCGCAGCGCCCAATCGATGATATATCCAAACGTCGCAGTGGTTCCGGCGACAATCACAACGATCGCAAGCTCCGCCGATCGAGATAAGTTCTCAACTCGTTGCATTTCGTTCCAAGGCAGTTGCTCCCCGAACCAGACGACGCCGGGTCGCATGAGCGCATCGCATTTCGCGCATCTTGGAACGACATTTCCTTCTGTCGTTGCCTCCGCGCTGATCGCGGTCCTGCTCGTGATCTCGCTCGATGAAACCAAAATCGCAGCGCGAGCACCTGGTGACGAAAATGTCGCCGTGAATCTGCACCATCTTCTCCTTCGGCGAGTCCCGCGCGCGCGTGCAGGTCGTCCACGTTCTGCGTGACGAGCAGGAACTCGTCTGCGTGTTGGGCCAGTTTCGCGATTGCCTCATGCGCTGCGTTCGGTTGCGCGTTGCGGATGCGCTGCCGGCGCTCGCGATACCATTCCCAAACAAGTTTCGGATCGCGCGCGAATGCTTCCGGTGTCGCTAGCTTGTGCCGGATCGAGGTTTCGCCAGTAGCCGTCCTTTCCACGAAAGGTCGGAATTCCGCTTTCAGCCGAAACGCCCGCGCCGGTCAGAACGAGAACACGCACAACGTAAGATCGATGAAGCAGCGGCGATTTCCAAGTCGGCCGCTGCAGAATGCTGGCGTCGTTTCGATACTTAATGTTGCCACTGCCGTGTTGGCTTGCCAGACTCGCGCCATGAATAGACCACAAAAGAAATTGAATCCGGCGCTATCCGGGAAATTGAACCGGAGGTACGGACGCTGTTTACAAAGCTGGTCGAACGCGATCCGCGCGAGGCGGCCAAGATGCTGGAGCCGTATCCGGACGAATTTGTTGTTCAAATGCTGGAGCTGCTAAATCCCGCGTCGGCGCTGAAGATCCTTCAACGCTTCGATCCGTCGCGGCAGGCAGACGATTCTGGCCACCGCTTCTCCTGAAGACCAACCGGCAATGGATGCGCAATCAAACGTATCCGGAGCGCACCATCGGACGATTAATGCAGCCGCCATTGGCAGTCTTCCGTCCGCAAACGACGGTGGCCGAAGCAACCGAACAAATTCGGCGTCTCGCGAGAAAAACCATTATCACCTACGCGCTTTGTCACAGACGAGCAGGAGAAACTCCTGGGGTCGTTGTGATGCGCGACATGCTGCTGGCGCAAAGCAGTCAGCGCCTCGAGGAAATCATGCTCACGAATCCGTTCTATCTCACGCCAGAGATGTCGCTACCCGAAGCGATGAGAGCGGTGCTGGTTCGGCATTATCCAGTGTATCCGGTTGTGCGACAAAACGGGACGACTACTCGGCCTGTTGCGCGGTCAGATGCTGTTTGAAGCCGAGGCGATCGAATTAAGCGCGCAACCGGGCGAAATGGTCGGCGTGGAAAGCGAGGAGCGGCTTACCACGCCGTGGCTGCGGAGCCTGAAATTTCGGCATCCCTGGCTTCAGGTAAATTTATTCTGCGGATTACTTGCTGCGCTTGTAGTCGGATTTTTTCAGGAAACGATCGACCGCATCATTGCGCTGGCAGTGTTTCTGCCGGTGCTCATCGGTCAGGCTGCAAATACCGGAGTGCAGGCGCTGGCAGTGTGCTTGCGCGGGATGACCCTGGGCGATTTGAGGTCGGGCAGAGAACGGATGCTCCTGATCAAGGAAATGTTGCTAGGAACATTTAATGGAGCCTTGACCGGCGTTACCGGTGGAATCGCGATGTTCATCTTTGCAACGATGGTGAAAGAGCCCGCTGGCTCTGATGCTTGAGTCTTGTGGTGTTCCTCGCCATCACGATCAGTTGTTGCTTTCAGCGGCGTGGCCGGCGCAATGGTGCCGTTGGCCCTCAAGGAAATTCGGGGCCGATCCCGGCAATGGCGTCCAGCATCGTCGTAACCACGTTCACCGACGTTGGTTGTCTGCTCGTCTTTCTTGGGCTGGCTGCCTGTACTGATCTAAACCAGATCGAAAGTCAGCCGTGCTGAAAAAGATCGCCTTACTCGTCAGCGCTGCTCTATCAATCGCGCACTATGAAACAACAAACTTGTCGTTTTACTCGTCCTTACGTTCTCCGCCTGGTCCTCCAGTTTTACTGTGCGCGCTGACACTCCAGAAACGCGGCGCCACGAAGCCGAACGTTATCTCCAGGCTAGCTCCGCCAAAGGCGCTGTTCGAGGACATGGCCGACAAGATGGCTGCAAATCTTCCGCCGGATCAACGCGAGCAATTCAAGAAGCTGATGACTACGCAACTCGACATCGCGGCATTAACCAAAGCGATGATCAGACGCGATGGTAAAACATTTCACCACTGAAGAGCTGAAGGCGTTGGCAGATTTTTATGGCTCGCCCGTCGGGAAATCGGCGATGCAAAAGTTCGGCGCCTACATGGCAGACATAATGCCGGTGATGCAGGCCGAGATAATGAAAGCGCAGGCAAAGCTGAACCACTGACTTCGCAGAAACAGACGCGCATAGCCGCAGCTCATGAGCGCGACTTTCTCGAAACATTGCGACGCTTTAGTTTTGCGAAGAATTTTCTCGCCTCTCATCGCGCGTCGCCAGGCGTGTTAGTGGGAAGCAAACATTTTCTGGACAAGCGCCTCGAAGCGCGGGTCGCCGCGGATTGAATCCCACACTGGCTCGTCTTTATAAAAGACTCCGATCGCTCCCGTTGCTAAGCCGCGTTCCAGCCATGCAAAGCGCCATCTCCTTCTCGTTCAAGGTGGCATAGATTTTGGCTATTAAGTGTGCCTGGCTCAAACTCGCGCCTGATATCCCTTCCAAGTCTTTGATGATCTGGAGGGCTTCTGCGCGCTTCCCTTGCGCCGCGTAGATCATTCCCGTGTCGTAAATCAAAATCGGGTCACCTTTCCTCGCTTGTTTGGCCTTTTCCAATTCCGCCAGCGTTTCGTTGAACAACTTGTTTTGGATGTACACTCCTATCTCCCATGTCGTGGTAAACGGTGGGCCTAGCTCATTGGCCTGCCGTAGCAACTCAAGGGCTCTGGAATAATCTCGCTTGAGATAGTAAGGCATAGCGGCTTGGCGTGCGATAATTGGTGAAAGCGGATCGAGTTCGCGAGCTTTCAACATTTCCTCCAGGCTTTCATCGAGACGCCCCTGCCGCGCGAGCGAAAATCCCAAATAGCTATGGGCTAATGCCAAGCTCGGGCTGAGTTCGATGGCACGGCGCAGTTCTCGATCACCCAACTGGAAGTTGGATGGGACGAATGCGATGTTGGCTAGAGCTAGCGCGGCGTGAGCTTCGGCCAAGTTGTCATCAAGCGCTACGGCTTGTGCGCGCCGCCTTTTCCGTTTTGCGCGTGCCCTCAATGGGTGCAATGTAGCCGTAAGCGCCAAGATTCGCATAGGCGTCAGCAAAGCCCGCGTAGGCGAGCGCATAGTTGCGATCTTCCTCTATTGCCCTCTCGTAGTAGCTTATGGCGGTAAGCAGATCTTCGCGGGTGCGACGTTGGGCAAACGAACGCCCCTGCATGTAATACTGGAAAGCTTTCAGGTTCTCTGTTGGCCGCTTGGCAAGCTGCTGACGCTCGGCACCGCTCAACTTCAAGCGCAACTTCTCGGAAATCTCTTTCGCGATCTCTTCCTGGACCGCGAATACGTCGGCGACCTTGCGATTGTATTGTTGTCCCCACAGTTCCGTTCCATCTGAAACATTCACCAGTTCTGTTCGGATCGTTAGGTTGTCGCCTTGCTGCGAGCAACCTGCCCATTACCACGGTCTGCACGCCGAGATCGTGTCCAACCTTTCGCGGATCAATCTCTTTGCCCTTGTACTGAAAGACCGTGCTGCGCGCCATGACCTCGCAGTTGCGGCAGTTGCGAAAGGCTGTGAATGATGCTTTCAGGAATGCCGTCCGCAAGGTAATCAGCGTTGGGATCACGATTCTGGTTGTCGAAAGGAAGCACCGCGATTGACTGCGGCCAGCAACTCAGCGCCTCTTTGTTTCGCTGCCGACTCCGTTTGCTTCCGTGAAGCGGTGTGTCGCGCGAGAAAGAATGAGCCGATAGAGAGCAGCGCTGCGAGAAGGACAACGTAAATCCACGCGCCGCCACGTGAGCGCCTTCCCGCGACGCCGATGCGATGACTAAGCTTGCGGCGGCAGGATTCCAGGGCTTCCATCAACTCCCGAGCCGACGCAGGCCGCTTGCCAGGATCGACGGCAAGCGTGGAGCGCAGAAGTTTTACTATCGGTTCGGGAACTTTCCTCGCCACTAATCGCGCGACCGGCAGATGGTCGTGGGCTTGACGATCGCGAATCTCTTCGATGCTGGTGCCGGAGTGTGGCGCCAATCCGGTGAGCGCAAACCAGAGCGTGGCGCCTAACGAGTAGATGTCGGAACGCGCATCGACCGGACCGCTTCCAAATTGCTCTGGGCTCGCGAAATTCGGTGTGCCGACAAATTGTCCATGCGTCAGATCCGGTTCGCCTCCGGCATCCGCGATCGCCTTGGCGAGGCCGAAATCGATGATCTTCACTTGCAGCTCAGCCGTGTCAGTTCCACCTCGCGTCAACATGATATTGCCGGGCTTCAGGTCACCGATGGATCAAACCGTGGGCCGCCGCAGCCATCAATGCCTGCGTGATTTGGATTGCAATTTCCAAGGCCACTTTTGAATCAAGCGGACCGTCCCTTCGACGAGAGTTTCCAAAGTTTCGCCCTCGACCAACTCCATTGCGTAATAGCAGTGAGTGCCATCCGGCGAAGCGCCGAAATGGTAAACAGCAGCAACATTTGGATGTCGCAGCGCGGCGCGCCGCGCGGGCTTCACGTAAAAAGCGTTCGCGTACGGCTTGTGCGTCCCGACTGGTCGGAACCGCCGGCACCTCGATGACCTTCAGAGCGACCCTCCGACGCAACACTTTGTCCAGCGGCGAGATAGGTCGTCCCCATGGCGCCGTGACCGAGTTCCCAGTAAAAGCCGTCTGGGCGTTGCTCTACCTCGAAGTCGCCGAAGACTAACGAGGGAAGCTGCTTGGTTTCGACGACTGATTCGTCTAACGGCGGTCCGGAGGAAACAAGCTACGCAGTCGCCCTTCGCGTCCAACGGCTCGCCGCATGCCCAGCAAACCGTGGTTGCTGATGCTAGTGGTGTTGCCATCGCGTGTATTTCTTAATTTTCCGTTAAGACACGGAGTAACACGTGCAGCTCTTCCTGCGCTTGTGCTTCAGTCTCCACCGTTCGGCGCACCTCAGCGTGCAACACTTCCCGATAACGCGCTCGGAGGCGAGTGACGTGGCTGCGAAGTGTTGATTCAGTCATTCCGCAGACGAACCGCCAGCTCAGCGTAAGGCGGTGGCGGGCCAGCGCCACCGCCAAGAAAAGCCCGTCAATTCCCTGAAGAGGTTCTCCTTTGATTCACCTTTGTAATCTGCCGCGAGCCGTTCCAGACCAGCGGTGACCAGACGCAGCTGCCCAGCTGCGATCGAAGACTCGATCTTCACTACTCGTGGAACTATGAGTCTGGAAAAGCGACTCCGCATTTTCGATCTGCTCTTCATGCAGAGGAAGAAAAATTTGTCCGCCGCCGCGTTTGAGCGTCCGTTCGCGCTCGGAAGCGTGCGCAAGAAAATTTTTCACGGAAGCAAGCAGAAATGAACGGAACCTGCCCTTCTGCCGATCGACGCGAGCGTATATTTTGTGTTCGATCAGGTACGCGAAAAAGCTTTGCGTTAGATCCTGCGCATCGTGCACGGTGTATCCGCGGCTGCGCGACGAAACTATAAAGCGGCGCCCAATATATTTGGCAAAGCTCCGCTAGCGCGGCTTGCGCAACTTCCGGTTCTGCCTCGCCTTTTCCCGCCGCGAGAACCACGCTCCAGTGAGTCGGAGAAAACAAATCGCCCTGACCACACGTCGCTCCCTGCCAGCGCCTTCACATCCTTAGATTCTAGCAATACCGACAGAAGAAAAGCAAGCCGCGAGAAAAATTCAGATTCCGTGCAGCGCGCGCTCCAGAATCCGTTTGTAAAGGAGAAACAACTATTACCATCAACAGAAACAAAGCATATGAAACAGGCTCATTCATCTTAAATCGACAATAAGCGCTTGGGTAAGAGGCTCGATCAGGTATTCGCCGTTATCACGCGTTTTCCTCCTCGCTGCCGTTCTCTTCGCCTGTCTTGCGCTGTCGCAAACGGCGCGGGCAGCCAATCCCGGCCCGAGCACCCGCTGCGACCAGCTGCGTCCGGTGGCGCGATCGATGGCGTGCACAATTTCAGTAACACGGCCTTACTCGGGCCGGCGCCCACAATCATCACATTCGATGCTCCGGGCGCGGGTACAGGTCCAGGCCAGGGCACAATCGCGTTCGCCATCAACCCGGCGGGACAATCTCAGGACGCTACGCTGACGCGGGCGATGCGATTCACGGTATTCTGCGCACTCCGAACGGGGCCATCATCGCGCTTCGACGCTCCGGGCGCCGGGACGAGGCCCCGGCCAGGGCACTCGACCCCTTTCAGCATCAACTCCGGGCAGGCACGATCGCGGGCTACTACAACGACGCGAGCGGTGTGTTTCACGGTTTCCTGCGCACTCCGGACGGTGTGATCACTACCTTCGACGTCCCGGGTGCGGGCACAGGTCCCGGCCGAAGTGCTCCTCGCCGGCAACATCAACCCTGCTGGAGGCGATCGCGGGACGCTACGTTGACGCCAGCGATGTAGCTCACGGCTTGCTGCGCTCCCGACGGCGCCATCACAACGTTTGATGCTCCGAACGCGGGCACAGGCCCAGGCCAGGGCACCTTAGTTTTTACCGGCTTTTGCCTCAACCCCGCAGGGGCGATCGCGGCAGCTTCGCTTGACGCGAGCGATGTGTATCACGGCATGCTACGCGCCCGGACGGCACCATCACCACGTTCGACGTTCCGGGCGCGGGCACAGGCCCGTTTCAAGGCACACTCCGCTCGGGATCAACCAGGCCGGAACGATTGAGGGAGACTATGATTGACTCGAGTGATGTAAATCACGGGTTCGTGCGTGGCTCGGACGGCACCATCACCACGTTCGATATTCCGGGCGCGGGAACAGGCCCGTTCCAAGGCAGCTCACCCCAGGGAATCAACGCATCAGGGACGGTCACGGGAGAAGCATGCGACGCGAGCGACGTCAATCACGGCTTCGTGCGCGCGTTGGATGGCACCCATCACTACGGTTCGATGTTCCGGGCGCGGGGACAGGCCCCTTCCAAGGCACCATCCTCTTTCCAACAATCCGGCCGGTGCGATCACCGGATATTATATTGACGCGAGCGATGTGAAGTCACGGCTTCTGCGGACCCTGTAAGCCGCTCACTCGCTGATACCGAGTTGGCTGAGCACCGCTTTCTTCGAGTGTTCGACTTTGAAAGCGATGCGGAAGATGCATCGCACCCCCAAAGCGCATCGAGACAAAATACAGCTGATCTCCAATTTCCGCTGAGGACAGCGGAGACTACAGCATTAATCCCAACCGATCTGTCGGCCTTTGTCTTGTTCACCTCGAGCCAGTTCATCAACGGCTTTGAAGTATTCCATCATCGCGCGGGTGGAGATGTTCCTCGCCAGTAGCTTCGCTTCAACGCTTTAGCAAAGCCAATCTTCAGCCACATGTGGCTCTCAAAGCGATGCGCTAGATCAAGCTCGCGATTAGCGGTCCCGGGCGCGGATGTTTATAGGAGAGCCACAAAAACACGAAGCCGACAATCGGCATTAGTATGTCAATTGGAAGAACGAGTCCCACGTTTCCGGGGAGAAATTATGCGCGACGATCATCTGGTAAATGTGACCGCCAGCTGCGCCCAATGAGAAAGCCCAGGGTGGAATCAGTGTCGCGAACCGAAACGGCAAGCTCGCCTTGAACGCAATGACTCCTGCAATTCCCACGCCCAGACTTGCGAATCCCACCTCTGCCTGAAACGGGCTGTTTTCCCAGCCGATAAACTTCGCCGCCATATCACCGAAGAACACGTGAAAGACGAAGTTGATCAGATTATTTATTCCAATCGCGAAAAGCAGATGAGTACGAGAGAAACGCTTCGCTCACTTCGCTGATTCGCAGCGGTTTTGGCTTATTAAGGAGCGATATTCCTGCGGCAATCAGACCGATGATAAAAAAGGTCACGAAATAATTGCCGACGAAAAACCAAAGCTGGAGAGAATTTCGAGTCATCCATGGAGGCGATACTAATTGCGTCGCTCGAGGATTGTGAAGCGAAGAGTGCTCGCCGGCGTCTAACTTCCCGCAGACTCTGCCGGTCCGCTCTTTTTCACCTGAAAGCAAGTCAACACGAACTATTGGATCCGTCGGCAGCACGATTGGGCCTTCCAGCGCAGAAAACCAGCCGGCGCGGGATTGGTCAGCCAGACTTTTGTGTCGGGCACATTAACGAAGAATTTCGCGATGAACGGAATTTCCGGATGAATGATG
>ERZ1370068.10352-contig-906_pt1 | contig 39358 bp, 48 predicted proteins | sample MGYA00561227_ERZ1370068 | MGnify/ENA primary metagenome ERZ1370068 (study PRJEB38410, sample SAMEA6850437) | metagenome | study: Metagenomic assessment of the ecological functions of the soil: analysis of the soil microbiota associated with the...
ATAGTTACGGCCGCCGTTTACCGGGGCTTCGGATCAAAGCTTCGCCTTGCGACTAACCTCTCCCCTTAACCTTCCGGCACCGGGCAGGCGTCAGACCCTATACCTCCTCTTGCGAGTTGGCAGAGTCCTGTGTTTTTAGTAAACAGTCGCTTGACCCAATTCTCTGCGACCCCTTCAGGCTCAACACCTTAGTGGGGCACCCCTTCTCCCGAAGTTACGGGGTTATTTTGCCTAGTTCCTTCACGAGAGTTCTCCCGAGCGCCTGTGGATATTCTCCTCGCCCACCTGTGTCGGTTTACGGTACGGTCGCCTTGGCAACTGGCTTAGAGGATTTTCTTGGCAGCGGGGTATCAGCCCGTTTGCGGCCCGAAGGCCTCCCCATCACGTTTCAGGATTAACGCCCCGACGGATTTGCCTATCAGAGCTCCCTACGCGCTTGGACCCGCACTTCCATTCGCGGGCGGTGCTTAACCTTCTGCGTCACCCCATAGCTCATAGCGTCACCACGGCGGTGCAGGAATATTAACCTGCTGCCCTTCGCTTACGCCTGTCGGCCTCAGCTTAGGAACCGACTAACCCTGGGCGGATTAACCTTCCCCAGGAAACCTTAGGCTTTCGGCGACCAGGTTTTTCACCTGGTTTATCGCTACTCGTGCCGGCATTATCTCTTCGGCTTCGTCCAGCAGTCCTCACGGTCTGCCTTCAATCTATGGCCGAATGCTCCCCTACCGCTCGACGGTTACCCGCCGAGCTCGTAGCGTCGGTGGCAGGCTTGAGCCCCGTTGAATTATCCGCGCAGAATCGCTTGACCAGTGAGCTGTTACGCACTCTTTAAAGGATGGCTGCCTCTAAGCCAACCTCCTGGCTGTCTGTGCGACTCCACATCGTTTCCCACTAAGCCTGCACTTAGGGACCTTAGCTGACGATCTGGGTTGTTTCCCTCTCGACCACGCAGCTTATCCCGCGTCGTCTGACTCCCACGCTGAAACGAACGGCATTTGGAGTTTGGTTAGGTTTGGTAATCTGGTAGGACCCCTAGCCCATCCAGAGCTCTACCACCGTCCGTCAACACGTGAGGCTAGCCCTAAAGCTATTTCGGGGAGAACCAGCTATCTCCAAGTTTGATTAGCCTTTCACTCCGACCCCCAGCTCATCCCATCCGTTTTCAACCGAAATGAGTTCGAGCCTCCACCGGCGTTTAGACCGGCTTCACTCTGGCCAGGGTAGATCACTTGGCTTCGGGTCTACTCCGTGCGACTAATTCGCCCTATTCGGACTCGCTTTCGCTACGGCTCCGCCCCTTTGAGGCTTAACCTTGCCACACGGAAGTAACTCGCCGGCTCATTATGCAAAGGCACGCGGTCAGGCCTTCGTCTTGCGACGCATAGCCCTCCCACCGCTTGTAGGCAAACGGTTTCAGGTTCTATTTCACTCCCCTCACCGGGGTTCTTTTCGCCTTTCCCTCACGGTACTGGTTCACTATCGGTCGCCAGGGAATATTTAGCCTTGGAGGGTGGTCCCTCCGGATTCCCACGGGGTTTCACGTGTCCCGTGGTACTTGGGAACGCTGGTCAGAGAGATCAGTACGATTTCGCCTACAGGGCTTTCACCTTCTGTGGCGGCTCTTTCCAGAGCCTTCAGCTATCGTCTGATTTGATAACTCTCCGGGCTACACCCTACCAACGCCCCGCAACCCCGGACTGGCTTGCGCCGGCCCGGTTTGGGCTGTTCCCCTTTCGCTCGCCGCTACTCAGGGAATCGAGTTTTCTTTCTCTTCCTCGAGGTACTGAGATGTTTCAGTTCCCTCGGTTCGCGTCACGCCACCTATGGATTCAGTGACGGACGACTGGGCATTACCCCAGCCGGGTTCCCCCATTCGGGCATCCTCGGATCAAAGCCTGCTTGCGGCTCCCCGAGGCTTATCGCAGCTAGCCACGCCCTTCATCGCTTCCTGGCGCCAAGGCATCCACCGTTCGCCCTTAGTAGCTTGACCACGAAATCATTGCTTGCCTAAGAAGAACATCGCTTGGCTACACTCGAGAATCAACGTATTCAATTGTCAAAGAGCTTCGCGGCCAGAGCCGCGCTCTCTCAATCGCGTTCACGCTTGGTGGAGATGACCGGAGTCGAACCGGCGACCCCCTGCTTGCAAAGCAGGTGCTCTCCCAACTGAGCTACATCCCCAACACGCCATTCTGGTGGGCCTTCCTGGGGTCGAACCAGGGACCTCGCGCTTATCAAGCGCGCGCTCTAGCCAGCTGAGCTAAAGGCCCAACGGAAAATAATGTTACTGGCTCACGCGAGGAAGTTTGAGCTGAAGAACTAAGCTTTGGAGGGCCCGGAGATCCGAGTAGGATCCCCGGCCCTCGAAGCTCCTTAGAAAGGAGGTGATCCAGCCGCAGGTTCCCCTACGGCTACCTTGTTACGACTTCACCCCAATCACCGACCATACCTTCGGCGCCTGCTCCCTTGCGGTTGGCTCAGCGACTTCTGGTACAACCGGCTTTCGTGGTGTGACGGGCGGTGTGTACAAGGCCCGGGAACGTATTCAGCGCAGCCTGCTGATCTGCGCTTACTAGCGATTCCGACTTCATGCAGGCGAGTTGCAGCCTGCAATCCGAACTGAGACCGACTTTGTGGGATTGCCTCCCCTTGCGGGTTGGGAACCCTCTGTATCGGCCATTGTAGCATGTGTGTAGCCCTGGACATAAGGGGCATACGGACTTGACGTCATCCCCCCTTCCTCCAGCTCTTCGCCGGCAGTTCCCCAAGAGTGCCCGGCATTACCCGATGGCAACATAGGGTGAGGGTTGCGCTCGTTGCGGGACTTAACCCAACACCTCACGGCACGAGCTGACGACAGCCATGCACCACCTGTGCAGGTTCCTGACTTAACAGGTCGTCGCCGTTTCCGGTTTCTACTTCCTGCATGTCAAGCCCAGGTAAGGTTCTTCGCTCTGCATCGAATTGAACCACATGCTCCACCGCTTGTGCGGGCCCCCGTCAATTCCTTTGAGTTTCAACCTTGCGGCCGTACTCCCCAGGCGGACGACTTAATGCGTTAGCTGCGGCACGGAAGGGACTGAACCCCCCACACCTAGTCGTCATCGTTTACAGCGTGGACTACCGGGGTATCTAATCCCGTTTGCTCCCCACGCTTTCGCGCCTCAGCGTCAGGAATTGCCCAGAGACCCGCCTTCGCCACCGGTGTTCCTCCCGATCTCTACACATTTCACCGCTACACCGGGAATTCCAGTCTCCTCTGCAACCCTCAAGAACAGCAGTATCGATCGACGTTCTTCGGTTGAGCCGAAGGATTTCACGACCGACTTGCCATCCCGCCTACGCGCCCTTTACGCCCAGTAATTCCGAGCAACGCTTGCCCCTCTGTCTTACCGCGGCTGCTGGCACAGAGTTGGCCGGGGCTTCCTCTGCAGGTACCGTCAAATGCCGATGGTATTAGCACCGACACCCTTCTTTCCCACTGACAGTGGTTTACGACCCGAAGGCCTTCGTCCCACACGCGGCGTCACTCCGTCAGGCTTTCGCCCATTGCGGAAAATTCCCCACTGCTGCCTCCCGTAGGAGTCGGGGCCGTGTCTCAGTCCCCGTGTGGCTGGTCGTCCTCTCAGACCAGCTACCCGTCATAGCCTTGGTGGGCCGTTACCCCGCCAACTAGCTGATAGGCCGCGAGCCCCTCCAAGAGCGGCAGCTTGCGCCACCTTTCCTCCCCAGACCTGTCGATCCGAGGAACGTATCCGGTATTAGCCCCCTTTCGAGGGGGTATCCCGAGCTCAAGGGCAGGTTACCCACGTGTTACTCACCCGTGCGCCACTAGGACCACCGATGTATTGCTACACCGATGATCCTCGTTCGACTTGCATGTGTTAAGTACGCCGCCAGCGTTCGCTCTGAGCCAGGATCAAACTCGCCATGAAAATCGACAAACTTGAAGCCTGGTCCCTAAAAGCCCAACCAAGATGTTGCATCGGTCGGGCGCAAGGTACTCAGTAGTTACGGATGGTGCTCACACTTCGTCGGTGAGCCAGTAACATATGCGATTTTCAAAGAACGGCGGGGTAATGACCCCTCTGGATGAGGTGGAACAGGTCAGCTTGAGTGCTTCCGACCCGCTGCCGTCTCTCAACACCTACCCCAAGGCGTTGCCGCCTATGAGGATGGGCAAGCGAGTGATGATACGGATGTCGCTACGAACTGTCAACAATCTTTCTATCAGTTCTGTCGGCGCCGGCTTGATCAGGCAGTCTTGAATTGCCGCCGATTCCGACCTGCAACGAGATGCGATCACACGGGGACTCCGAGTTCGTGGTCCATCGACTGGTCACCTTCACCCGGTTGACCGTGATCGCCCCTTGCTGGATCAAGCGCCGGGCCTCCGAGGTCGATTGGCGACAAGCCCGAGCGGCGATGACCACTGACGATCGGCAGCGCCAGCACTGGTGTCATGCGGCATCTATCATCAATATTTTCAGGCGTCTTCTCTATCCTGATGAACTCGGGTAGAAGTGGGCCTCCCCGTCGGTGGCACCGGCCTCGCCGTGGTACATGGCGGTCACTGTCCGGGCCAGGCGCTTCTTCGCCTCCATCGGATGCAGGCTTCGCAGCTCCTGAATCTCGCCTCCGACACCCGGGTGACCAACTCGAAGTACCGGAACATCACGCTCGTCGGACAGCGACATCAGCTTCCCGTACATGTCGGCCGGAGGCTCGGTGATACCTACGTAGTTCCCGCAGGCTCTTCGACATCTTCTGCACGCCGTCCAGGCCTTCGAGGATCGGCACAGTCAGGGCCACCTGCGGCTCCTGGCCGTGCGCGCGCTGGAGATCACGGCCCACGAGCAGGTTGAAGGTCTGATCGGTTCCGCCCAGTTCCACGTCTGCTCCCAGAGCGACGGAGTCGTAGCCCTGGGCGAGCGGATAGAGAAACTCGTGAAGACTGATGGGACGGCCGGACGCGTAGCGCGCCGCGAAGTCTTCACGCTGAAGCATGCGGGCAACCGTCAGGTGGGCGGTCTCGCGAATGATCTGCTCGAACGTGAGGCGCCCCAGCCACTCCGAATTGAATCGGACCTCGGCTCGCGGCATGTCGAGCACGCGACCGAGCTGGGCTTTATACGTCTCGGCATTGGCACGGATTTCGTCCCAGGTGAGTGGCTTGCGCGTCTCCGAGCGTCCCGTAGGATCGCCGATCATTCCCGTGAAGTCGCCGATGATGATGACGACCTGATGGCCGAGCTCCTGCAAATCACGCAGCTTCTGCAGCACCACGGTGTGCCCGAGGTGGAGATCAGGAGCGGTTGGGTCGAGCCCCAGCTTGACCTTGAGGGGCTTCCCGTGCGAAGTGAGCGTTCGAGCTTCAGCCCGCAGCTCCGCCTCTACCTCGATGGCGGCGGCTCCGCGGCGTATGCGCGCCATCTGTGCGTCGATCGAGGGGCTGGTCGGGTTCACGCGCGTATAATAGCAATCCATGGCTCGCGAGCCGCGAGGGAAACAGGCCCCCGCTCCCCAAGCGTCCCCGCCGGTGGCTGCGCTGGATCGTCGCGCCTCTCGTGGTCGTGCTCGCGGTGGGCGTGCTCGCCGCCGGCGTCTCCGCCTTTGGGTGCTGAGCATTCTCCCCGTTCCCTGCCTTCCGTCACCCAGCTGGAGAGCTTCGAGCCGAGCGTGGGCTCCAAGGTGTACGACGAAAACGACGAGCAGATCACCGAGTTCCACGTCGAGCGCCGCATCTTCGTCCCGCTCACCCAGATGCCGGCGGCCCTCAAGCAGGCCGTGATTGCCACCGAGGACGCACGCTTCTACTCCCATTTCGGCGTCGATCCCATGGGCATCGCGCGCGCCGTGTATCAGAACTTCCGGCGCGGCCGCATCGTGGAGGGCGGCAGTACCATCACGCAGCAGCTCGCCAAGGTGCTCTTCCTCACCCCCGATCGAAGTCTCGACCGCAAGCTCAAGGAAGCGGTGCTCGCCGTCGAGCTCGAGCGCCGCTATTCGAAGGACCGCATCCTCGAGATGTACCTCAACCAGATCTATTTCGGCCACGGAGCCTTCGGGGTGGAAGCGGCCGCGCGAACCTTCTTCGGCAAGGGGTGAGCGAGCTCTCTCCGCGGGTGCGCGCTGCTCGCGGGGCTGCCCAAAGCGCCCGCGACCTATTCGCCCTTCGAACATCCGAGCGCGGCCATCCGGCGGCGGGCCACCGTCATTCTCCGAATGGTGGATACGGGTGCCCTCAAGCCCGACCAGGCCAATCGCATGGCGGGGACCGCTCTCGACCTCGTGCCGCCCGAGCGGCGGCGCACGACCGGGCAGTACTACCTCGAGTACGTGCAGCAATACCTCGAGACGCAGTACGGCGCCGACCTCGTCTTCAAGGGCGGACTCCACGTGTACACCACACTTGCTCCCAGCCTGCAGCTCAAAGCCGAGGCGGCTCTCCGCGAGGGCCTCCGCGCGCTCGAGACACGCCGCGCCACCGCCGCCGCCGCCAAGGACGCCCCGGCGCCGGACCGGCCCGAAGGTGCCCTCCTCACCCTCGAGCCGGAGACGGGGTACATCCGCGCCATGGTCGGCGGCTACGATTTCTTCAAGAGCGAGTTCAACCGCGCCGTGCAGGCGCATCGTCAGCCCGGCTCGGCTTTCAAGCCGTTCGTGTACATGGCCGCACTCGAGTCGGGGCAGACACCGGCGAGCATCGTGGACGACTCGCCCATCCAGTACCCGATGGGTGGCAACGGGAAGATCTGGAAACCCGACAACTACGACCGGAAGTTTCGCGGTCCTATCACCTATCAGCAGGCCCTCGAGGAGTCCATCAACGTCGCCGCCATCAAAGTCCAGGAGCGAACGGGGATACGGCGCACGGTGGATATTGCGCGCCGCTTGGGGGTGGAGAGCCCCTTACAGGAGAATCTCTCGATCGCCCTCGGCACGTCTGACTTGACGCTCCTCGAGCTGACCTCGGCCTACGCCGCCCTCGCCAACGGCGGGGCCTGGAGTCAAGCCCACGGCCATTCGTTACGTGCTCGATGCGCAGCGCAAGCTCCTCGAGGAGAACGTGCCGCAGGCGCGGCGGGCCCTTCCGCCCGATCTCGCCTACGTCATCACTCACATGATGAAGGGCACGGTGGAGCGCGGCACGGGTCAGACCGCCAGAGGCCCTCGGCCGGCCGGTGGCGGCCAAGACGGGAACGACCAATGACTACTCCAACGCGTGGTTCATCGGATTCACCCCGCATCTGGCTACGGGCGTCTGGGTGGGCTATGACAAGCCGCGCAGCCTTGGCAAGGACGAGACGGGCTCGCGGGTAGCGGTGCCGATCTGGACCGCCTTCATGAAGGAGGCGCTGGCCGGGAAGCCCGTGGAAGATTTCCCAATCCCGGAGGGAGTGGTGGTGGTGCCCGTGGATCTCTGGGCCTCGGGCACCTGCGCCAGGCCCGTGACCATGGCCTTCCTTGCCGGCACCGAGCCCAAGAACACCTGCAGGCCGGCGAAGTCGACCGCTCCCAAGCCTGATAGCGCTCCGCCGCCGACCGCTACCCCCGTCGACCCCACGCCCGATCAGAGCGCGGAGCCCGTGCCGGCACCACCACCCCAGGCGGCCAAGCCGCGGAGCGAAAGTCCTGCGCGGAAGCGGGACGCTACCGCGGACCAGCTTCCACCACTCAAGAGATCGAGAAACACCGCAGGTAGCGCATCGATGGGGACGCGGACCTGCTCCATCGAGTCTCGGTCCCGAATCGTCACCTTGCCGTCGGCCGACTCTCCCTTGTCGGTGTCGCCGACCGTTTGCACGTCCACGGTGACGCAGTACGGCGTGCCGACCTCGTCCTGACGGCGGTACAGGCGGCCGATGGCCGCCGTGTCGTCGTACACCACGGTCCAGTGCTGCGGCCAGGTGTCCCGGATCGCATGCGCCGTCTCACCACGTCGTCGCGCTTCTTGAGCAGGGGCAGTATGGCCACCTTGACGGGAGCGAGCTCGGGATGGAACCGCAGGACGACACGCTTCTCGCCCGCACCTCCTCCTCCTGGTAGGCATCGGCGAGGAAGGCGAGAGTGCGCGATCGACGCCCGCCGACGGCTCGATCACGTACGGCACCACGTGCTCCTTGCGCTCCTCGTCGAAGTAGGACAAGCGCCTTGCCGCTGAACTGCGCGTGCTGCTTCAGGTCGAAGTCCGTGCGGTTGGCGATGCCCATCAGCTCGCTCCAGCCGATGGGAAAGCGGTACTCGATATCGGCGGTGCGCTTGGCGTAGTGCGCCAGCTCGTCCTTCTCGTGCTCGCGCAAGCGCAGGTTCTCCTGGCGGAGGCCGTAGCGCTGGAACCAGGCGAGGCTGTCCGCGATCCACCGCTCGTGCCAGTACTCGTCGGCGGGCTTGCCCTCCACCGTGTCTCGCGGATTGACGAAATACTCGATCTCCATCTGCTCGAACTCGCGCGTCCGGAAGATGAAGTTGCCCGGCGTGATCTCGTTGCGAAAGCGCCTTGCCGATCTGTCGCGATGCCGAAGGGCAGCTTGCGCCGCATGGACTGGAGCGACGTTGTCGAAGTTGACGAAGATGCCCTGCGCCGTCTCCGGCCGAAGATAGGTCAGCGGACGCGTCTTCTTCCACGGGGCCCATGAAGGTCTTGAACATGAGGTTGAACTGGCGCGGGTCGGTCAGCTCGATCCCTTGCCGCACTCCGGGCACAGCGTCCGCCGCTCGCCACAGTGCGAGCACGGCTCGCCGGCGGGAATGGTGAACTTGTTGCCCTTGGTCGCCGCGCAGTAGTGCACCCACGGCGTCTCGTCGACCTTGTCCGCCCGGAAGCGCCGCCGGCACTCCGCGGCAATCCACCATCGGATCGGTGAAATTGTCCACGTGACCGCTCGCCTTCCACACCGTCGGATGCATGAGGATCGAAGCGTCGAGGCCGACCATGTCCGGTCGCCGCTGGATGATAGTCGCGCCACCAGAGGCGCTTGATGTTCTGCTTGAGCTCGACGCCCAGCGGGCCGTAGTCCCAGCACGAGCCCGTGCCGCCGTAGATCTCACTCGACTGGAAGATGAAGCCACGCCGCTTGCAGAGGAAACGAGGGTGTCCATGGTCACTGACATGAAATCGAGAATAGCATGCCCCCGCCTTTCCGCCCTCACCCCGGGTCCCGGAATCCCCCTCAGGGAGAGGGCAGCGAAACGAGCGGTGAGCCGGCTGGGGGCGCGGGCTGGTGCGCGAGAACGGCGGGTCTGGGTGAGGAATCTCGAGGAGCGCGGAAGAGAGCCGATGAGACGGCCCATCACCCCCTCGACGGTCACGGTCAGCTCCCCGTCGAGGTCGGCGGCGAGGGAAGCCTGATGCCCTCCTCCCAGCCGAGGGCCCGGAGCCGCTTCAGGAGCCCCACCGTGGCCCCCGAGAGGTCGAGGGCATCGGGCCGGGCCCGCAGCCCGCGCAGAGGAGTCCGCCCGCCCCACGTCCAGCGACGCGTCCGGGAACGGGTAGGCGCGGCCGCATTCGACACACCGATCAATGCGGGGACGATGGCCGAGCAGGTCCACGGCCCGGAGCGCGAAGCAGGTGGCCACGCGCTGCGGGCGGGCCCCCGCATCGAGGGCACGGAGGCTCCGCAGGGCGAGGCCGAAGAGGGCGGGCTGCGGGTCGCGGTCGGCGGTGAGCCGGGTGAGACACTCGACCACCCACGCCCCTGCCCCAGCCGCTCCAGGTGCTCTCGCACCCGCACGAAGGGATGCACGATGTCGAAGTGGTCCACGCGACACCAGCTCGCTGCGGCCCGTGTCGAAGAAGACGAGCTCCCCCAGTGTGAAAAGCTCAAGCGCACTCCCGAAGCGGGAGCGCATCCGCCGCGCCGACTTGGCCACTCCCGCACCCGGCCATGGTCGCGCGTGTAGAAGTCCACCAGCCGGTCGCTCTCGCCGAGCGCCCGCCGTCCGATCACGATTCCCTGGGTCTTGTGCAGTCCCATGGCTACGAGCGTGAGGAGGAACCCGAATTCGCGGAGGGCACGCTCGTCCGTCCGCCAGTTGCGGCGCACCCCACCGCCAGCTCGAGGAAGACCTTGACGCCGAAGAAGCGCTCGAGGTCCTCACGGGCCGCCGTACCGATCCGCTTGAGCGTCGCTCCGCCCTTGCCGATGAGGATGCCCTTCTGCGGAGTCGTGCTCCACGAAGATGCGCGCGCGGATGTAGAGGCACTCCGGCCGCTTCCGTTCCGTGAGCTCCTCGACCCGCACCGCGCAGGCGTAGGGCACTTCCTGGTGGGTGAGACGAAAGATCTTCTCGCGGATGGCCTCGGCGACCCAGAAGGTCTCCGGCTGATCGGTCAGCGACTCCGCGGGAAGTACGCCGGCCGCTCCGGCATGGCGGCCACGATCAGATCGAGCAGCCGCTCACGGTTCTCCCCGTTTCCGCGGAGACGGGCACGATCTCCTGGAAGGCGAAGGCGGCGCGGCACGCGGCGAGGAGAGGAAGAAGCTTCGCCTTGGGCGCCACGAGGTCAGTCTTGTTGACCACGGCGTAGACGGGACAGCGGCCACCACGCAGACGCTCGGAAGAGCGCTCCGTCGAGCCGCTCCGGCCTTTCCGTCGCCTCGAGGACGAGGCGGACGACATCCACGTCCTCCACCGCCCGCTCCGCCGTCTTGACCATGAGGCTCACCGAGGCGGCCCGTTCCGGTATGCAACCCCGGGGTGTCCACGAAGACGATCTGCGCCTGCGGCAGGTGCTTGATGCCGGTGATGCGCGTGCGTGTGGTCTGGGGCCGGCGAGACACGATGGCCATCTTCTCGCCTACCAGCCGGTTGAGCAGCGTGGATTTTCCCACGTTGGGTCGGCCCACGAGGGCGACGAAGCCTGCGCGGTGGGTGGCGGGCATCAGGCCTCGAGCAGCCCGGCCCAGAGGCGGGACGGCGCCTGCCGCCGCGCGCAGGTCAGGATCTGGCGCTCCTGCTCGTGCATGAGACGGGCGGCCTCCGGCTCGTGGTCATCCCAGCCGGTCAGATGCAACACGCCGTGAACGACGAGAAGGTCGAGCTCGAGAGCCACCGAGACGCCGACCCGCCTCGCCTGGCGACGGGCGGTGTCGGCGCAGACGATGACCTCGCCGAGGAGGCGGGTGGGTCAGGTGCCTCGAGATCGAAGGCGAGCACGTCGGTGGTCGTGCGCCGGCGGAGATAACGTGCGTTCAAGCGGCGAATCTCGCGATCACCCACCACGCTCACGTGGAGCTCACGGTCAGACCGTCCCAGCGCGCGAAGGGCGGCCTCGGCGGTGCGACGCACGCGGAGGAGAGAGACGCGGACCCGGCCCTGGAGATTGCTGACCACGACGGGCATCAACTGCCCGGGGAGGAAATCCCCCTCTCCCCACCGGGGAGAGGGTAGGGTGAGGGGCGAAGGGTGAGGGGGCGAAGGATGAGGGGGCGAATGGTGAGGGGGCGAATGGCGAGAAGGCTCGGGGGCAGGACGGTGAGCGGGTGAAGGCGGCGCGGGCTGGGCCGGCTTGGCACGATCGTAGGCCCGGACAATGGCCGAGACGAGATCGTGGCGGACCACGTCGCGATGGTCGAAGTAGACGAACTGTATGCCCTCGATGCCGTGCAGAACGTGCTGGATCTCGATGAGTCCCGAGGGGCCGGCTCGCGGGCAGGTCGACCTGGGTCACGTCCCCGGTGATGACCATCTTCGAGTTGAAGCCGAGGCGGGTGAGGAACATCTTCATCTGCTCCGACGTGGTGTTCTGCGCCTCGTCGAGGATGATGAAGGCGTCGTTGAGCGTCCGGCCGCGCATGTAGGCGAGAGGGGCGATCTCGATCGCCCCCTTCTCGCTGAGGTTGGCGACCTTCTCCGCCTCGAGCATGTCGTACAGCGCGTCGTAGAGTGGCCGGAGATAGGGATGGAACTTCTCTATCAGATCGCCGGGCAGGAAGCCCAGGCGCTCGCCCGCCTCCACCGCGGGCCGGGTCAGGATGATGCGCGAAACCTCGCGCTTCACGAGGGCGGCCACCGCCATAGCCACCGCGAGATACGACTTGCCCGTCCCGCGGGACCGATGGCGATGACGAGGTCGTGGCTGCGCACGGCGTCGAGGTAGCGCTTCTGATTGGCCGTCTTGGGGCTGATGAGCTTCCGTCGGGAGGGCACCGAGATGGAGTCGGCCAGGAAGCCTTTGAGATCGGTATCGGGCTCCGCGCCCGCGATGCGGAGGGCCGAGCGGATGTCGGACGCGCCGAGGGAGGGCCGGGCGCGGAGCATGTCGATCAGATCGCGCACGACTTTCTCGGCCTGCTGGAGTCGTCCCTCTTCACCGCGCAGGGTCACGTCGTAACCACGCGGAGGTGGCCTTCACGTCGTACTGGGTCTCGAGCATCTTCAGATGCTCGTCGTTCCGCCCGAGCAGCGCGAGCGAGATTCAGATCGGGCGGGATGATGACGCGGCGGGTGGCGCTGGCGACTTCGGTCACGCCGGACCAGGGGCTTCGACGACGCGGATACCGAGGTCGCCGGAGCTGACGGGCGTCCACGGAGCCGGCGCATCAGTGAGCGGGCACATCCCTTCTGGGTCTTGGGGAACGCGATGACCTCTCGGATCGATTCCTGGCCCACCAGGCTGGCGGTAAGGCGGTCGAGGCCGAAGGCGATGCCCCCATGGGCGGAGCGCCGAACTCGAGGGCCTCGAGCAGGAATCGAAGCGCGCCCGGGCCTCTTCCTTGGAGATGCCGAGAAGACCGAAGAGGCGCTCTCCTGCACCGAAGGCTGATGGATGCGGATGGAGCCTCCGGCCGCCTCCTGGCCGTTGAGCACGAGATCGTAGGCCTTGGCCCGCGCAGCCCGGGGTCGGATTCCAGGAGCGGCGAGATCCCTCGTCGCGCGGGGCGGTGAAGGGATGGTGGACGGCGTCCCAGCGCTTCTCGTCCGCGTTCCACTCCACGAGCGGAAAATCGATCACCCACGTGAAGACGTCGCGGTCCTCCGGGATGAGCTTGAAGCGCTTGGCCAGCTCCACGCGGAGCCGGCCGAGAACGGTCGCGGCCACCGCCGAGGCATCGCCGACGAGGAGGATGAGGTCGCCCGGCCCCGCCGCGGTGCTGGGCGAGGAGGCGCTCGTGGATGGCGGTGAGGAACTTGGCCACGGGAGAGCTCACCCCTTCCGCCGTCACCTTGATCCACACCAGCCCCTTGGCCCCCGCCTGCTTCGCGTCCGCCGTGAGATCGTCGAGCTCCTTCCGGCTCATGGCGCCCGCGCCGGGCACGGAGGCGCCTTGACGGCGCCCCCTCCCGCCACCACCTGGGCGAAGGCCTGGAACTCGCCGGCGGCGAAGAGCGGCGAGACGTCGGTGAGCTCCATGGCGAAGCGGAGGTCCGGCTTGTCCGAGCCGAAGCGCGCCATGGCCTCGTCGTAGCCCAGGCGCGGAAAGGGAACGGTCAGCTCCACCCCTTCACGCGGCGCCAGATGGCGGCCACGAGGCCCTCGATCATGGGGAGAAAATCATCACGGTCGAGGAACGAGGTCTCGATGTCGATCTGGGTGAACTCGGGCTGGCGGTCCGTGCGCAGATCCTCGTCGCGGAAGCAGCGGACGATCTGGAAGTAGCGCTCGAAGCCCGCCACCATCAGGAGCTGCTTGAAGAGCTGCGGCGACTGCGGGAGCGCGTAGAAGGCGCCCGGCTGGAGCCGGCTCGGCACGAGGAAGTCGCGCGCGCCCTCCGGCGTCGAGCGGGTGAGGAACGGCGTCTCGACTTCGAGGAATCCATGCTCGTGCAGGTAGTCGCGTACGGCGCGGCAGGTGAGATCCCGAACCTGAAACGCCCGGAGCACGGAGGCGCGGCGCATATCGAGGTAGCGATACTTGAGGCGGAGCATCTCGTCCACCTCCGCCTCGCTTTCGGAGTCGATCTGAAAGGGCAGAGGCCGGCAGTCGTTCAAGCACCTTGAGCTCGCTCGCGTGGATCTCGACGGCGCCCGTGGGGATCTTCGCGTTCTCCGTGCCCGCCGGACGCGGGGCTACGCGCTGCCGCACGGCCACCACGAACTCCCGGATGCTCCTGCACCTGGGCGTGGGCACTCCCGCCCCGTCGGCCGGGATTGAACACGCACTGGGTGATCCCCTCGCGATCGCGGATGTCGACGAAGATGAGCCCGCCGTGATCACGCCGTCTGTGCACCCAGCCCATGAGGGTCACCGTTTGCCCGGCGTCGGAGGCGCGGAGGGCACCGCAGGAGTGCGTGCGCTTCCAGCCGCCCATGGGCTCCACGCGGGCGCGCTCATGTCGACGCTCCCTTGCTCCCCAGCGAAGTCAGCTCTTCCGCCAGCCTGGCCATGGGCACCCGTCGCTGCTCCTCTGTCTTCATCTCGCGCAGCACGACCTCTCCCGCCCCCAGCTCATTGTCTCCGGCGATGACGGCGTAGGCGACGCCGAGCTTGTTGGCCCGCTCGAGCTCGCGGGGCAGCTTGCGCGCACCGTAGCCGAGCTCGGCGATCACACCGGCCCGACGGGCCGCCCGGGCCACGGGCATGAGCTGCTGCAGGGCCCGGTCGCCCAGGGGAATGATCAGGATGGACGGCCGAGGGCCGGCCGCTTCGTTCCCAGGAGCAGTACCACCCGCTCCAGTCCGATCGCAAAGCCAATACCGGGATCGGCGGGGCCACCCAGTCGCTCGACGAGCCCATCGTAGCGCCCGCCGCCCGCCACCGCATCCTGGGCGCCCAGCTCGGTGGTCTTCACCTCGAACGTGGTGCGCACGTAGTAGTCGAGCCCGCGCACGAGGCGCGGCGTCACGATGTATTCCTGCCCCATCGCGTCGAGGTAGCTCCGCACCTGCTCGAAATGCCGGGCCGCTTCGGCAGAGAGCGAGTCGAGAATGGACGGCGCCTTCTCGATCACCGGCTGGCATTCCGGCACCTTGCAATCGAGGACGCGCAGAGGATTGCGGCCGAGGCGCGCCTGGCATTCCGCGCACAGAGCTCGCTGCGTGAGGGCGTCAGGTAGTCGACGAGGCGTGCCACGTAGGCCGGCCGGTCGCCCGCGTCGCCGATCGAGTTCACGTGAAGAGCGAGGCGATGCTCCAGCCCGAGGGCGCGGAAGAAGTCCATGAGCATGACACGACCTCGGCGTCCACGGCCGGGCTGGCCTCGCCGAGCGCTTCGATATTGGCCTGGTGGAACTGCCGGTAGCGTCCCGCCTGCGGCCGCTCGTAGCGGAACATGGGGCCGGCGGTGTAGAGACGGACGGGCTTGGGCTCGACCTGAAAGCCGTGCTCGATGTAGGCCCGCACGAGTCCGGCGGTCGCCTCGGGACGAAGCGTCGAGCGAATCACCGCCTCTGGTCCTCGAAGGTGTACATCTCTTTCTTGACGATGTCGGTCTCGTCGCCGATGCCGCGGGCGAAGAGCTCGGTGCGCTCGAAGAGGGGCAGCCTGATCTCGCGGTAGCCGTAGGCCTCGAAAGTCGTGCGGCCGGCCGCCTCCACCGCTGCCAGCGTCCGGTCTCCGAGGGCAGGATGTCGCGGACGCCCCGCACCGCCTTGATGGCCATGCTCACGGCCGTCCGTGCCGTCGTGGGTTTCACGGCGAGTCCGCGCATCACAGGCGTGTGAATCATCGCTTTCGCTCGCGAGAGGAGAGCCCGGAGGAGGCGGAGGAAGACGTTCAAGGCAACCGACGGCAGGGCGCGCTACTCCTGCGGGACGGTCATGATGACCTGCGTCTCGGCCCCGGTCTTCAGGATGTTCTTGTAGCGCACGACGGTGGCGATGATCGTGGGCTGGCGTCGCGTCGTCGGTCTTGAAGCCTCCCAGCGCGGTGATCGAACCCTCAAGCCCGTGTCGATCGACTGCAGCCGAAATCCGGCGGGCCCCTTGAAGATGATGGCGAGAAGCCCTTCCTTGACGGATGGTCTGCGGAACAATGACCTCGTCCACGCCGTCGCCGTCGAGGTCGATGGCGAGTGGGTGGGCTCGATCTTGTAGAACGCGGTCCGCATGACGCGACTGGTCACCTGGCCGGTCTCCTGCTCGAGGGTCATGTTGCTGCCGCCGACGGGCGTCCCGGAGCGCCAGATGTCTTCGCCTTCCACGCTCATCTGGAGCCGGTTGTACTCGTCGATGAAAGCGAGAACCCGGGAAGAGTCCTTGCCGTTCATGTTCGAGAACACCGCTCCCATGGGCCGGAAGGCCTGGTGTACGCCTTGATCGTCTTGTCCTTCACGAGCTTGCCGTTCTTCCACGCCATCTGCTCCGCTTGGCCCTGGGAGAAGAACTTTTCCCGGCTGAAGCGTTGCGTCCACACGGTTTGCTTGTAGCCGTCGCCCTTGATGTCGACGGGAGAAGATCTCCTCGATGCTGTCCTCAGGTACCGCGGCTTGCCGTCCTTGACGCCCACGATGAAGGAGTTCAGCCCGCTCTTCGGGTCGTGCCGGTTTCCCACCACCTCGAACACGCCGTCGCCGTCGAGATCCACGAAGTATACGGAGAAGACGCGACCCAGAGACCGTACGGACATGGACCATTCCGGCTCGAATTTCAGGCCCACGATCTTGTACTGGTAGATCTTCTCGCCGTCACTCACCACCATGCGCGGAATCTTGTCGCTTGGGCATCACGCCCACGTCGATGGCCAGCACCGCGAAGAGACTTGGCCAGCTCGCTCAGCGGAATGCTGTTCTCCCCGCTCGAGTAGAGCCCGCCTCCAGCTCGCGCCCAGGAGCCGCGCGCAGGAGCGAGCGCTGCTTGGCCTGCGGCGGATTGGCGGGGCCGCCCTGGGAGAAGCGGCTTCCCTGGGTGGTGGGACGGATCGACGGCGGCACGAAGAACGGCCGTGGAGAGCGCGCGCATCCGTCCGCGGCAGCTCGAAGAGACGCACGTCCATATACGGCTTGGCCTCGACCCGCTTGAAGTGGACGGCGAGGATGTTCTCTGTCTTGTAACGCTGGGCCACCTGCACCGAGTCCCTTGCCTTCGAGGGCTTCCTCGGGCTTGATGCCCTGCTGGGCCAAGGCCACGCCAGAGCGAGATCGCCCATCCCCACGGTGAAGCGGCCGGTCCGCGTCGAGCCCGTCCACCAGCTCCTGGACGGCCGCCTCGATCAGGTTGTCTCTCACCCCCGTGGACAGAGGCAGGATGGTCAGCTTCACCTTGCCCGCGGAGACTCGAGCCTTGTCACCGGCCTGTACACCGCTGCCCTGGACTGATCTTCGCCGTCGAGTAGCCTTCGAACACCTCCGCGATGGTGACCCGCCCGACGGTCTTCTCGGTGCGTCCAAGCACCTCTCCCGGTTTTCGGGTGCTTGAGCTCCTCACCCTCACGGTAAGACCACCAGCTCCACTCCGGCCACCACACCATCCCGCCGGCCGACGGAGAGGGTGACCTGGCCGTCCTCGCACCTTGAGCACGTCACCTTCGACCTTGGGGAACAGCGCTACGACCTGTCCACGACGAGTGGTGATCGGGGTGGGAGCCGGCCCACCGCGTCGGCGGCGGCTGGGCCCGAGCCGCGCGACATGCCGCAAGCAGAAGGAGAACGGCAGCAGATCCAGCGGGACATGGCGCCCATGATACCGACCCCCGATGATCAGGGCAAGCAATGCGGCCAAAAGACTGCGGGCCCGGGGATGCTCTCCCCGGGCCCGCTGCTTCATCGCGCGCTGTCTTAGAAGCTGAAGCGGACGCGAGCCGGTGCGTGATGGCCATAGGCTGGACGCCGATGTCCTTGCGAACCGGGCGTAGCCGGCACCGGCGTGTGTAGTCGCTGCCGACGTACCGGTGGGACAGCGCGTTGCCGGCCATCAGGTAGCCCGCCGCCCAAGTCGAACGCAAGGCCCGGAGCGAAGCGGTACGTGAGGGTGGCAGGTTGAACTCGGTGCCGAGGTAGTTGGCTCTCACCCTCAGGCCGGCAGGACTGCCCGGTCTTCGCGGCAGACGAAGCGACGGCTGTAGACCGCCGCCCGATGACTAGAGAGGCGTCGGTGTCCACCTTGTTCCACGTCCAGTTCGGCGTGATACCGGCGCCCACCGTGAGGGCAGGCGTCCACGCGTAACTGGCCTTGACGCCAGTGGCGACGCGGCCGTACTTGTCCCAGCCGATCGCCACGCCGGGGTTCGTGTCTGGTGCGGCGCCGATGATCTGGTAGTAGTCAATACCCAGGGACATGATCTGGGTGCCCCAGTCCGCCAGGTAGCCCGTGTCCGTGTCGAGCGGCGTGAAAGTACTTGATGCTCTTGTACGGGTTGCTCTTGGCGTCCTGACCCGTGGTCCACATGATCATGTGCCGACGAGGAGTAGCGGACCCAGCTGATAGCTGGTCGCGGACGTCACCGCAGCCAGGCGCTGATGTCGGCGGACTGCCTGGTACCGGCCGTGCCGTAGGCCGCGGCGATGCCGCCCTGGATTCCACTTCGCCTGCTCGACCGAACTGATAGTAGAACCGACGGGTCCACCGACCACGGGCCCGAGCGCCACCGCGCGTCGCGGTGCCGATGGTGTGAGCGTTGCTCGTGCACGCCCGTACCCGCGCCGTCCGCACCGGCGACGCCGGCCGAGCCGTTGGCGTTGCACGGCAGCCATGGAGGCGAACGGGACCACCCGCGATTGAATGCTCACACCGCCGCGACCCTGACGCAGCCTGGCCGGAGGTGAGACCGGTGAGCTGAGACCGTCGAAGATACATCGGCGATGTCCAGCCCCTTCATGACCGTGATCTCGGGGCTGCCGATGATGGCCCAGTTGTCACCACGGGACTGCCGGCGTGCAGTTAGTCGTCACCGCGCCGCGTGTTGGTCGATACGCCGATCGTCGCCGTCGCGGTGAGGCGATGCACTTGTTCTGGAGCAATCCCACGGCGCAGGACCGGCCAAGCGCCCTTGCCGAGCAGGTTCTCGTCGATCATGACGTAGGTGAACTGCGCCTTGAAGGTCGGGCTGATCGTCGCGTACAGGTTGACACCGCGCGAAGTCGCCGGTCGCGTACGTGCCCAGCTTGTAGGCTGGCCGCGGTCGCGAAGGGCTGGGCGCCGAGCCGCGCGATGATCGGGATCGGCACCAGCGGGAGCGGGAACTCCACGTACACCCACTTGATCTGGAAATTGCCCTGGGTGTCCGTGTTGAGGTCGAACGAGGACTCCGAGCCGGTACCAACGGCTGCCGCAGGCGACGGCCGGATGTCGCGCCGCTCGTCACGCACTCGCCGGTCCGTTGTTGCTGTCGATGAATCCGGTCTGGCCCCAATAGGCGTCGATTTCGAATCCGAACACCGCCTTGGCCTGGCCGACTTCACCCACGATGTCGAACCGACCGCGGGTGCGGCCATACGTCTGCTGGTCCCTGTTGCGGTTGACGTTGAGATCCGAGGCTACTCATGATTCTGAGTGAAGGTCCCAACGTTGTCGATGAGGCCCGTGATGGTGGCCTTCGGTGTCGGGGCCGCAGCCTGAGCGAAACACGTCAGGGGGCGCCACGAAACCGAGGAGTGCCATCAGGGCGAGAGAAAGGACAAGCATCCTTCTCATTTACCGCCTCCTCAATTTGAAGGTGAACGACTTGGAGCACACAGTGCGAGCTACCGGTGACCCCCTACGCGCAACCACGGTGCATCAAGTGCAGACGTCTTGCGACCCGACACTTTTACCTTGAAGTCGACTACCTGGTCAAGATTTAAAGGATTCTGACACTCGTCACTTGATTGGTGGACTTCCCTTGACGTCGGATGCGTCACCGAGCTGCTTGAGGGCGCCCTTGGCGAGCTCCGAGAAGGGCGATGCAGGATCAATATCCCGCGCCTTCTTGAAGGCGGCCTTGGCATCGTCAGGTCGTCCCGCCTGGGTGAGCGCCAGCCCGAGGCCATAGTGGGCAGCTACCATGACGGGCTCCAGCTGTATGGCCGCCCGGAAGGACTCGATGGCCTCCTGGGGCTTGCGCAGCCGGATGTACGCCTCGCCCATGTTGTAGTACGCGACCTCGGGGGTGGTGTAGGTGGGGAAGGTCAGCGCCTTCTTGTAGGCGACGATCGCATCGTCGAACTTCCCCTGCTGGGCGAGAGCGATCCGAGATTGTGCTGGAAGTCGGGGTTGTTCTTGTCGAGGTCGATGGCCGCCTGGATCTCGGCCTGGCCATCAACGGTACGACCCAGGTTGAGATAGACGAGACCCAGGGTGTTGTGGAACTGGGCATTCTCGGGGTCGAGCTGTATCGCTTCCTTGAGCGAGGCCATGCCGAGCGAGAGACGATTGTCGCTCAGGTTGCGCACGGCATTGTCATAGCTGTTCTTGGCCTGAAGCTTCCGCACCTCTTCGTCCTGCGCGCTGGTGCAGGCCGCGAGGAGGGCCAGGGGCCGTCACCGCGAAGACGAGAGCGGTGGGCCCGCCGCGCCGCCTTGACAGGGTCGTAATCCCCTGTTACCGTTCATGTTCGTGCCAACCTACGAGTATGAATGCCCCAAAGTGCCCCGCGTATTCGAAGTGCGCCAGCGCATCACCGAGCCCGCCCTCACCACGTGCGACCGCTGTGGCGGGCCCATTCATCGTCTGCTGTCTGCCGCCCCCTTCATCCTGAAGGGCGGCGGCTGGTACGTCACGGACTATCCCTCGGAATCGCGCAAGCAGACGTCGAAGGCCGAATCTTCGTCAAGCGATTCCGCTGCGCCGTCGTCCACCCCTGCCGCGGAGAAGTCTAGCACGTCAACCGACGCATCCTCCGATAAGGCCAAGCCCGCGAAGGCGGAAAAGCCGAAGTCGGACAAGGCCAAGCCCGCCAGCCCCGACTCCTAGCCCCGCTTCACCACCACCGGCGCACCGCGCCCGAGCCCAGCGCGGCCTGGGCACTCCCTCCCGAACGAAGACCTCGAGGCGACCCGTCGAGCTCACGACGGCGCCCATTCCGCCGGGCCGCGCCTCCGCGTACGCGGTCACGGGAGCCCCGACGTGGACGCCGCCTATCTCCACGACGGGGGCCCGCGGCCCTCGAGCGCCGCCAGGTCCTTCGCCGTCACGGAGGTCAGGAGATTGCCGAAGCGATCGGCACCGATGACCTCGCCGAGGATGAGCCCGTTGTCGTGGCGGGACGAGGGAACGGACAGCCGGACGGGATCGGTCACCACGGGGCCGAGCCGTTCCAGGGGCACTCCGAGGCCAGATGCGCCGCCGCGGGAGCGAAAATATCCCGACCGTGAAAGGTCTGGCTCGCCGGCGACCGCCGATACTCCTCTCTCGTCAGCTCGACGGCATCGACCGGCCCGCCGTCGTCGAGGATGAGGCTCAAGAGGCCGTTGTCGGGACCGACGTAGCACTGTCCTCCGGCTCTGAGCGCGAGGGGACGTCTCGAGCTCCCTACGCCCGGATCGACCACGGCGAGATGGACGGTCCCGCGGGAAGAAGCGCGCGGAGGCTTCGAGACACAGCGCCCCTTCCAGCACGTCCTGGGGACCGATGTCGTGGCTTATATCCACGAGGCGGGCTTCGGGACAGATACCAAGGATGACCCCCTTCATGATGCCCACCCAGGGATCTCGCGTTCCGAAGTCCGTGGTGAGGGTGATGATGGGCGCGGGCATGACTCCCCTAGAACGCTAGGTGTCGCGCTCCACCACGTAGTCGGCGACGAGGAGGAGGAGTCTCCTTGTCGGGGCCGTCGGGGAAGGCATCGAGGGCCTGCTTGGCGCTCCGCGCGTAGTCCTGGGCCCGTCCCAAGGCATATTCGACACCGCCGTAACGCTCGACGAGGAGGCGGATCTCCTCGATCTCGCCCGGCTCCGCGGCGTGGCGCTTGAGCACGGGTGGACGCGATCGGACTCGACGGGGGTGGCGCGCTCGAGGGGCCGCGATCAGCGGAAGCGTGCGCTTGCCCTCGCTTGAGGTCGGCGCCCACCGCCTTGCCGAGGCGGCCCTGGTCGGCCACGAAGTCGAGCGAATCGTCGCTGATCTGGAAGGCGATGCCGATGGACTCACCGTAACGGGTGAGCGCGTCGACCTGGGCGTCGTTGGCCTTGGCGAGGAGAGCCCCGATACGGCAGCAGGCCGAGATGAAGGACGCCGTCTTCTGCGTGATGATTCGCAGATAGTCGGCCTCGCTCGCCGTGCCGTCGCGCTTGCACTGGAGCTGCAGCACCTCGGCTTCCGTCATGGAGACGGTGGCGAGGGCGAGAGTGGCGAGCACGGCGGGATCACCGTCGGCCACCATGAGGGCAAACGACTTCGAGTAGAGATGATCGCCCACGAGGATGGACGCGTCGTCGCCCCAGCGCGCATTGGCCGACGGACGGCCGCGCCGGAGGGGCGCCTGATCCACCACATCGTCGTGGATGAGGGTCGCGGTGTGCAGGAGCTCGACCACGCAGCCCATGCGGACGGCGCGGGGGCCGTGATAGCCCGCCACCCGGCCCGCCATGAGGAGGAGGATGGGGCGGAGACGCTTGCCCCCGGCCCCCGCGATGAACTCACCCATCTCGTGAATCAGGTGAACGGGCGAGGCGATCTCGGTGGCAATCGCCTCCTCGATGGCTCGCATCTCGGGACCTACGGCTCGAGCAACCCGCTCCCTTGAGGAGCGCTTCCAGCAGGGTGGGTGCCTTCACGAGAGGGGGTGGATCAGCGGACGACGACCCGGTCCTTGATCTTCACCTGGTTGCCGTTGGTGACGCTGGAAAGCTCGACCACGGAGAACTTGTCCTTGACCTCCGTCACCCGCCCCGTCGCCACTTCCTCGTCCAGCTCGCCCAGAAGCTCGCCGGTCACGGGGTGAATGATGGCGATCTTGTCCCGGCGCACGCTGACCTGGGCTCCCGGCTTGATGCCGTCCTTGCTGTTGAGATCGATGACGACGCGGCTCGTGTCCACGAACACCACGAAACCGCGGTCGAGAGGCAGGCTGGGCGCGGTGGCGGCCTGCGTCCCCGGCTTGGCGGGCGCGCCCGGCTTGGGAGGCGGAGGCGTCGGATCGACCGACACCGCCATCTTCTGGCGCGGGCTGATGCGGCCACCTCCGGGAGGCGAGCCGTACTGAGCCACGATCTCCGGCGAGGCGATGAGACTGCTCTTGCCGAAGACGAGCGTGCCCATGGTCGTGGGGATCTTCTCTTCCTCGACCCAGATGTACTCCGGCTCGCTCGGCACGTCACCGAAGCGGGGATTCTTGATGAGGAGCCACTTCGGCTCCGCCGCCTTGATCTCGACCGAGGGGTCGGAATCCTTGGGCATTCCCACCAGCTCCTTGAGGCTCGGCAGCTCACCCCCGCAGGCGGAGAGTGAGAGCGAGACCAGGGCGAGCCAAACCAGCAAGCGGGGGCGATACCATTCATTGCGGCCCCAAGCATAGCAGATTCACTGGATCAATCCTCCGGGCGAGGCTCCCAGGGAAGCGCTGATCGCCCGCCCCCTCCGCGAGGGCCAGGGACTGCCGGCGCGAGAAGAGCGGCGCACCGGTCACCGCGGAGATCCAGGTGACGTCGAGATAGGTCACCCCCGCCGCTCGAGGAGCACGGGAATGAGCCAGGCCATCACGTCGAGCGACTTGCCGAGGGTAACCGCGCGGTCCGGGCGCACGAGCAGCTCTTCGCCCTTCGTCTTGCTGTTCAGGAGAACCTCGTTCACCTGTCCCGGGTCCACGCTCTGGAAGCGCTTGGTCTGGTCCATGGCCAGGGAGAGCATGAAGGGCACCCGCCGAAGATCAGCATTGCCCTTGGTCAGGTCGGTCAGGGGAACCACGGCAACGCGCACGCGGCCGCGGGTGATGCGCACGCCGTCCTCGGGCCGCGGCTGTGGCTTGCCCTCGATGGGCACGAAGACGGCCTCGGCGAAGGTCGGCTCCACTCGCCGCACCTGGGCATAGCCCAAGGTCTCCTCGTAGCGGCCGAGGGGCTTCCCCGAGGCGGGGTGCCGGAAGACTTCACCCTTGCGAAAGATCGTGTATTCCTGGCCGGGGAGCACGCCGTCCTTCTTGGAGAGGTCCATGTAGATCCGGTCACCATCCGCCTGCACCACCAGGCCCTCGATCGGCGGAAAGGCCGACACGACCTCCTGGAGCATGAGGCCGAAGGTAGCCCCACCTGGTCGGCCAGCCCGGCCTGTGCAGGCACAGCCAGGGCCGCGGCCAGGGCGAGGCCCGCGGCGACGCTAGAAAACCACCGAGGGCTGGTGGACACCAAAGACCTTGCGGAGGGTGTCGGAGATCTCGCCGAGGGTGAGACGGGCGCGGACCGCGTCGAGGATGACGGGCATGAGGTTGTCGCGTCCCCGCGCCGCCCGCTCCACGGATTCGAGGGCCTGGGCGGCCGTGGCCGCGTTGCGCGACTGGCGGAGCCGGCCGAGGCGCTCGGCGAGGGCCCGGGCCACCGTGGGGTCGCCCTGGAAGAGATTGGCGGGAGGCGCCTCGTCCATCACGAACTCATTGACGCCCACGACGATACGCGCCTTGGCCTCGATCTCCTGCTGGTAGCGGTATGCCGACTCCTGGATCTCGCGCTGCATGAAGGCGATGGCGCTCACGGAGCCACCCAGGCCGTCGACCTTGGCGATGTAGGACTCGGCCTCCTCCTCTATTCGCCGGGTGAGGGCCTCCACCGCATAGGCGCCCCCAGTGGATCGGCGGTGTCGACAACACCGGATTCATAGGCGAGCACCTGCTGGGTCCGGAGGGCTATGCGCACCGCCGTCTCGGTGGGGAGGGCGAGGGCCTCGTCCATGGAGTTGGTGTGAAGGGACTGGCAGCCGCCGAGGATGGCCGCGAGGGCCTGCACGGCCACGCGCACGATGTTGTTCTCCGGCTGCTGAGCGGTGAGCATGCTCCCCGCGGTCTGGGCGTGGAAGCGCAGCATGCACGAGCGGGGGTCGCGGGCGCCGAAGCGCTCGCGCATGATCCGCGCCCACAGCCGCCGCGCCGCGCGGAACTTCGCCACCTCTTCGAGAAGATGATTGTGGGCGTTGAAGAAGAACGACAGCTGCGGCGCGAAGTCGTCCACTTCAAGTCCGGCGGTGCGGGCGGCCGTCACGTAGGCGATGGCGTTGGCGAGGGTGAAGCCCACTTCCTGGGCGGCCGTGCAGCCCGCCTCGCGGACGTGATAGCCGGAGATGGAGATGGTGTTCCAGCGCGGCACCCGTTCCCGGGAAAAGGCGAAGAGATCCGTGATAAGCCGCATGGACGGCGCGGGCGGGTAGATGTAGGTGCCGCGCGCGATGTATTCCTTCAGGATGTCGTTCTGGGTGGTGCCGGAGAGCTTGTGGGCGGGGACGCCCTGCTTCTCCGCCACCGCGATGTAGAGACACAGGAGAATGGCCGCCGTGGCGTTGATCGTCATCGACGTGGAGACCCGGTCGAGCGGTATGCCCGCGAAGAGCTCCTCCATGTCGTCGATGCTCGAGATGGCCACTCCCACCTTGCCCACGTCGCTCGCCACCAGAGGATTGTCGGCGTCGTAGCCCATCTGGGTGGGAAGGTCGAAAGCGACGGAGAGGCCTGTCTGCCCCTGGGCGAGGAGATAGCGGTAGCGCTGGTTCGTCTCCGCCGCCGAGCCGAAGCCCGCGTACTGGCGCATGGTCCAGAGCCGGCCCCGGTACATGGTGGGCTGGACGCCACGCGTGTAGGGAGGCTCGCCCGGGAATCCCGCATCGCGGACGTAATCGAGAGTGGCCGTATGCTCAGGCGTGTAGACGCGCTCGAGGGAACGCCGTCGGAGGCCGCGAAGAGCCCCGGACGGTCCGGGGTCTTGTCGAGCGCGGGCTTGAGAGTCTGCGCCTCCCACGCGCGGCGCGCTTCTTCCAGGCGCTGCTTCTCGGCCGGGGTCACGAGGTCGCCGCCTTCACAGGGGCATGTTCCCGTGCTTGCGCGGCGGATTGGTGTCGCGCTTGGTGTGGAGCACGTCGAGGGCCTGGATCAGTCGCCGCCGGGTGTCGCGGGGCTCGATGACCTCGTCGATATACCCGCGCTCGGCCGCCACGTAGGGGTTGGCGAACTTCTCCCGGTACTCGCGGGTCTTCTCCTCCTTGAGGGCGGCCGCGTTCTTCGCCGCGTCCATCTCGCGCTTGTACAGGATATTCACCGCTCCCTCGGGCCCCATGACTGCGATCTCCGCAGTGGGGTAGGCGAAGTTGGCATCGCCGCGGATGTGCTTGGAGGACATGACGCAGTAGGCGCCGCCGTACGCCTTCCGCGTGATGACGGTCAGCTTGGGCACGGTGGCCTCGCAGAAAGCGTACAGGAGCTTGGCCCCGTGCTTGATGATGCCGCCGAACTCCTGGGCGGTGCCGGGCAGGAAGCCGGGCACGTCCTCGAAGGTCACGAGGGGAATATTGAAGCAGTCGCAGAAGCGGACGAAGCGCGCGGCCTTGACCGACGCGCTGATGTCGAGGCAGCCGGCGAGGTGCGCGGGCTGATTGGCGACGATGCCCACGGGCCGGCCGCCCAGTCGCCCGAAGCCGATCACGATATTCGGGGCGTAGTCCGCCTGCACCTCGAAGAAATACCGGTCGTCGAGCACCGGCCTCACGATGTCCTTGATGTCGTACGGCTTGTTCGGCTGATCGGGCACCACCGACTGCAGCTCGGGATCGGCACGGTCGGCGGGGTCGGTGGTGGGCCGGAGCGGCGGATCCTCGGCGTTGTTCTGGGGCAGAAACGTCATGAGCTCCCGGATGAGAGCGAGGCATTCGTCCTCGCTGTCCGCGGCGAAGTGCGCGACACCGGAGGTCGTCCCATGCGTGGCCGCGCCCCCAGATCCTCGAAGGATACTTCTTCGTGGGTTACCGCCTTGATCACGTCGGGGCCCGTCACGAACATGTAGGAGGAGCCCTTGACCATGAACACGAAGTCGGTGATGGCGGGCGAGTACACGGCGCCGCCCGCGCACGGCCCCATCACTGCGGAGATCTGCGGCACCACTCCGGAGGCCAGCGTATTGCGGAGGAAGATGTCCGCGTAGCCCGCGAGAGACACCACGCCCTCCTGGATGCGGGCGCCCCCTGAGTCGTTGAGACCGATGATGGGCACGCCCGTCTTCATGGCGAGATCCATGATCTTGCAGATCTTGCGCGCGTACGATTCTGACAGCGACCCGCCGAATACCGTGAAGTCCTGGGCGAAGGCGAAGACGGGCCGACCGTGAATACGCCCGGAGCCGGTGATCACGCCGTCACCGGGAATGCGCTGGGTGTCCATGCCGAAGTCGTTGCTCTGATGCAGCACGAACCGGTCAAGCTCCGCGAACGAGCCCTTGTCGAGGAGCACTTCGAGCCGCTCGCGCGCTGTCTTTTGCCGGCCTTGTGCTGCCGCTCGATGCGCTCCCGCCCGCCCCCGCCTCGGCGGCATGGTTACGGCGATGGAGTTCTTCAAAGCGGTCTTGGAGAGACATGAGAACGGCTCCTTGGCGTGCCTGCGTCTGGTGGAGTATAGGGGGCCATCAACTGGAAAGTCAATGAATGCAGCACTTTTCCCTTACCCGGTTTGACTTCATCGTGCGGCGTCTGTCATACTTTTGCCCCATGACCCCGGTGGCTCAGGTTGTGCTCGTCTTGTGCGCCGTCGTGTTGACGGTGGCGATGGTCGTCACGCTCGCATCCATCAGGCGGGCCGCCACGCGGGCGGAAACGGTGCTCCAGCTCGTCGAGCGCGAGATTCGGCCGCTGGCCAGTCAGGTCGAAGGACTGGCCGCCGAGGTACGGACCCTCTCCCAGACGGCCAATCAGGAGCTGCAGCGGGTCAGTGGGGTGGTGCGGCGGGTGGAGCTCATCTCGTTCAAGATCGCGCGAGTGGTCGGGGTGGCAAACAGCCTGGCGTCGTTCCGCGGGGTCACGAGCGTCAGCTCAGGCCTGAAAAGGGCGCTGGGCGTTTTCGTGTCCAGACTGAAAGCCTAGCGAAAGAGGGAGGACGATATGGCGGACGAGCATGGTGGAGAGGCGGCGGGCTATCTGGGCTGGTTTTCCTCGGGGCCATCGCCGGCGCGGCAGCCGCGCTGCTCTTGACGCCCAAGACGGGCTCGGAGACGCGCGAGCTCCTGACCGAGCACAGTCAGGAATTCCTCAAGAAAGCGCAAGAGAAAGCGAGCGAAGCGCAGGACAAGGCCGGCGATCTCCTCGGAAGGGGTCGCGAGTACATCGAGGAGCAGCGCAATCGGCTGGTGGGAGCCTTCGAGGCCGGGCGCTCGGCCATGAAGGAAGAAATGGGCAAGCTTCGCTCCGAGGGCACCTAGGAGCCCCGGGTCCGACCTCGCGGACGGCGGGGCCGCCTCGGCCCCGCCTCTCTCAGGCACCGCTGAGCCTGGACTTCTCCTCATCCGCGCCGCCTCCTCGTCCCCTCCGACGATTTCCCATCGCACCGCACGCCCTCCCCTCCCTTCTCAGGATGTCCACGGTATAGCGACAGGCCTTCGGCGAGCGAGATGAGCAAGAAGTCCCGAGGCCCGCGCCCGGCGTCAGCCAGGACCGCGCCCCTCGCCCCGGAGTGGCGTCCTGCGCTGGCTCGCCCCCGTGGTGCTCGTGCTTGCCACGGTGGTGGCGTTCCTTCCCACCCTCGAGAACGGCTTCGTGAACTTCGACGACATCGAGAATTTCCTCAACAACCGCTCATACCGTGGCCTCGGCCTGACCCACCTCCGATGGATGTTCACCACGGTGAATCTGGGCGGCCTCATACCGCTCACGTGGATGACCCTCGGCTTCGACTATCTGATCTGGGGCATGGACCCGGCCGGCTACCATCTCACCAGCCTCCTTCTGCACGCCCTTGCCGCTCTCGTCTTCTACTTCGTCCTTCTCCGTCTGCTGCGAGAAGCTCAGGATGGGAGCGCAGCCGACGCGACTGCCCGTCGTTTGGGTGCCCTCTTCGGGGCGCTGATCTTCTCGGTGCATCCCTCCGGGTCGAATCCGTGGCCTGGGTCACCGAGCGAAGGGACGTATTGTCGGGACTCTTTTGTCTCCTCACCGTGCTCGCCTATCTGCGCGCCTGGGATACGCGAGCTGGAGACAGACTGGGCGGGAAGTGGTACCTCGCGTCACTCGGCCTTTTCGTCTGCGCCCTCCTCTCCAAGTCCATGGCCATCACGCTGCCCGCGGTGCTCGTACTTCTCGACTTCTATCCGTTGCGGCGGCTGCGCCTGTCTTTCCCGGACGGGCTGGGGGCGATCGCCCGCAATCTTCTCGTCGAGAAGTCGCCCTTCGGCGTCCTGAGTCTCGCCTGTGTCGGGCTCACCCTGGCCGCGGCCAGGGACAACGACGCGATGTCCTCGCTCAGCGACGTGAGCCTGCTCGATCGCCTCTCGCTATCCGTCCACTCCGTCGCCTTCTATCTCTGGAAGACGGTGGCGCCGGTCAACCTTGCCATCATGTACGAGCTTCCGGAGAAGCTCGACCGGACGGCGTGGCCCTTCGTGGTTGCGTGGATGGTAGTGCTGACGATCACCGCCGTCTGTCTCGTGCTCCGTCATCGCCTGATCGCCCTTGCCGTGGTATGGCTCGCGTACCTCGTCATGCTCGCCCCCGTTTCAGGCCTGGTACAGGCGGGGCGGCAGATGGCCGCCGATCGGTATTCCTACCTGCCCTGTCTCAGTTGGTCAGTACTCTGCGCCGCCGGATTCTCTTGGGCCTGGCGGAGAACTGCGGGCCCGCATGGGGAGCCGACGCGGACCCGGTCGCTGGTCATGTGGACGGGCGTGCTCATCGTGCTCGGCCTCGCCGCGCTCACCTGGAAACAGGTCGGGGTGTGGCACGACACGGAAACGCTGTGGGCCCATGCCGCGGTCGCCGCGCCCTCGGGCCGGGCGCATGAGAATCTCGGCGAGGTATTCCAGGATCGAGGGCAATTGGCCGAGGCCGGCTCGCATTTCGAGAGCCTGGTGCGAATCAGACCACGATACGGTCCCGGCCATCTCTACCTGGGCGCGGTGCGGGCGCAGCAGGGGCGGACGGACGAGGCAATGAAGGAATACGCCGAGGCGGCGCGGCTCATGCCGACATCCGCGGTGCCTCACTACAACATGGGCCTCGCTCTCATGGCTCAGAATAGGACGGCGGAGGCGATCGAGCAGTATCGGGAAGCGGTGAAGCTCGTGCCGAATTACCCCAATGCCCATAACAATCTCGGCATGGCCCTCGCCGGTCAGGGTCGGTTGGACGAAGGGGTGCAGCACCTTCGGGAGGCTTTGAAGCTGGACCCGGAGTCCGCGGGTATTCACAGCAACCTGGGCCTCGTTCTCGCCCGGCAGGGTCGGGCGTCAGAGGCGCTCCAGCACCTCGGCAAGGCCGTCGAGCTCGATCCCGGAAACGCGGGAATCCGCAACAACCTGGGGGTCATGCTCGTCCACGTCGGACACTACGACGACGCGGTGGCTCAGTTTCGCGAGGCGCTGGCGAGCGACCCAAACCTCCGGGAGGCTCAGGTGAATCTCGACGATGCGATGGCTCGCTCCAGGCAGGGCACGCCCAAGCCGCGATAGGAACCGCGGCAGGTCGTTTGCCCAGCGAGCGGAGATGCGAAGCGGGGGAGAGTCGCGAGAACGCTAGATGTGTATGGCCTGACCGAGCGCGGCCAGGGTGGCTTCGAGCGACGCTTCCGACAGGGTCGGATGCGCATGTATGGTGTGGATGATCTCCTCGAGCGTCGCCTCGAGGGTGCGCCCCACCGCGAATTCGTGGATCAGCTCCGTCGCCTCGGCGCCCACGATGTGCACGCCGAGAATTTCCCCGTGCGCTTGTCCGCGACCACCTTCAGGAAGCCTTCCGTCTCTCCCAGCGCCACCGCCTTGCCATTGGCGGTGAAGGGGAATCGCCCTACGCTGACCTCCCGTCCGTCGGTCTTGGCCGCCGCTTCCGAGAGCCCGATCGAGGCGACCTGGGGCCGGCAGTACGTGCACGAGGGCACGTTGCCGTAGTCCACGGGCCGCGGCGAACGCCCGGCGATCGTCTCCGCGGCCACCACACCCTCGGCCATGGCCTTGTGCGCGAGCATCTGCCGCCCCGCCATGTCGCCCACCGCGAAGACGCCCTTCACCGTGGTCTCCATGGTCGGCCCCACCGTCACGAGCCCCCGCTCCATGGCGACACCGAGCGCCTCGAGGCCGAGGCCCTTGGTCCGCGCCCCTCTTCCCACGGCCATCAGGACCTGGGCGGCCACCAGCGACTCGCGTTTGCCCTCGGCCTCGATCTCCACCGTGACCTGCCCCTTGCCCGGCGTGACCTTGACGACCTTCACCCCGGTGCGGATGGTCACACCCCGCCGGGTGAAGAGGCGCGCAATCTGGGCGGAGGCTTCCTCGTCCTCCACGGGGAGCACGCGGGGTAAAGCCTCCAGCACCGTCACCTCGACGCCGTAGGCGCGGTAGACGTCGGCGAACTCCATGCCCACCGCCCCCGCACCGATGACGATGAGTGACGCCGGTCGCGCTTCCGCTCTCACCGCGCCGTTCGAGGAGATGACCTGGGTCTCGTCGATGGTCGTGCCCGGCAACGACTTGGGCTCGGAGCCGGTGGCGAGGATCACCGCGCGGCGCGCCTCGAGGGTCTGCGCGCCGTCTTTGCCCTTCACCTCGACGACGTTCTTGGCCTTGAGCGTGCCCGAGCCGGCCACCAGAGTGATCTTGTTCTTGCGAAAGAGGAACTCCACCCCTTGGCCATACGGTCGGCCACGCGGCGCGATCGCTGGATGGCCTGGGCGTAGTCGGCCTTCCACTCTCCCACCGTGATGCCGAACTCCTCGGCTCGGTGGAACAGCCCCACCACCTCGGCATTACGCAAGAGCGCCTTGGTAGGAATGCAGCCCCAGTTGAGGCAGACCCCGCCCGGCCGGTCGTCCTCCACCGCGGCCACGGAGAGCCCGAGCTGCGCGCACCGTATGGCCGCGACATATCCGCCCGGGCCGGTGCCGACCACCACCACGTCGAAGGCCTGGTTCGCCACGGGACTAGACGAGGAGACGGAGGGGCTCTTCGAGGAGACGCTTCACGTCCTGGAGGAAGCGGGCCCCCATGGCGCCGTCCATGACCCGGTGGTCGCACGAGATGGTCATCTTCATGCGCCGCCCCACCCGGAGCTGGCCGCCCTCGGCCACGGGCTTCTCCAGCACGGAGCCCACCGCGAGAATCGCGCCCTCGGGCGGATTGATGATGGCGGAAAACTCCTCGACGTCGTACATGCCGAGATTGGACACGGAGAAGGTCGCTCCGGAGAATTCCTGGGCGCGGAGCTTGCCCCCGCGCGCCCGCTCGGCGAGGTCGCGGGCCTCCACGGCGATCTGGGCGAGTGGCTTGACGTCGCAGTCGCGGAGAACGGGCGTGATCAATCCCTCGTCGAGGGCGACGGCGATACCGATGTGGGCGCGATTGAAGACGCGCAGGTTCTGCCCCTGGAGCTGGGCGTTCACGCCGGGATTCTTGAGGAGGGCGAGGGCGCACGCCTTGATGACCATGTCGGTGACCGACACCTTAGGCTGTCCCTCGAGCCCGTTGAGCTCGGCGCGAAGCGCCCACGCGCGATCCATGGATACTTCCGAGGTGACGTAGAAATGGGGAACGGGGGCCTTGGACAGCGGCATGCGCTTGGCGATGATCGCTCGCATCGCGGAGAGCGGCCTGTCCTCGAACTCCGCCTCGCTCCGCTGAGGAATGACGAATTGCGGCCGGGACGGAGCGGGAGCGGCCGCCGCTGCGGGCGCGGCCGCCGGACGCGGCGCCGCCGCCGCGGTCTCGACATCACGCCGCACGATGCGGCCGCCGGGCCCGGTTCCCTGGAGGAGCCGGAGATCAACGCCGGACTGGGCAGCGACCTTGCGGGCGAGCGGCGAGGCCTTGACTCTGCCGTCGCGTCCCGGCGCCTGGGCGGGCGCGGCCGACATGGGGACGACCGCGTTGGTCGCAGGCGCGGACTTGTAGGATTCCATGGCGGGCAGCGGATCGGGCCTGGCGGTGGATGGAGCCGCGCTCGGGGCGGGCGCCGCCGCCGCGGGCCGAGGGGAAGGAGCGGTGGCGACAGAGCCGATATCGTCGGCAGGATCGGCGATGACCCCGATCATGTCGCCCACCGGCACCTGACCCCCTCCCCGACCATGATCTTGCGCAGAACGCCTCCGCCAAAGGCCTCGATCTCCACGTTGGCCTTGTCCGTCTCGATCTCCGCGATGACGTCACCGCCCTTGACGGCATCGCCTTCCTTCTTGAGCCACTTGATGACCTTCCCCGTTTCCATCGCGTCGCTGAGCTTGGGCATGAGGACCTTGGTGATCATGCGCAGACCTTTCGGATGGCCGCGGCGATCTTGGCCTTGGACGGGGTCTTGAGCAGCTCGAGATTCCGCGCATAGGGCATGGGCGCGTTTTCACCGGTGATGCGGGCCACGGGCGCGTCGAGATCGTCGAAAGCCTCCTCCTGCACCTCGGCGGCGATCTCCGAGCCCATGCCGGCAAAGCCCGCCCCCGCCTCGATCACCACGCAGCGATGGGTCTTGCGCACGGAGCCCACGATCGTCTCGGTGTCCATGGGACGGAGGGTCCGCGGATCGACGATCTCTATGGAGATGCCGTCTTGCGCGAGCTCCTCGGCAACTTCCAGGGCACGATAGAGCATGCCCATGTAGGCGATGACCGTGACGTCGGTGCCTTCGCGACGGATGGCCGCCTGGCCGAGGGGAATCAGGTAGTCGGGATCCTCCGGCACCTCACCCTTGATCGCATACAGCGTCTCCGACTCGATGAAGATGACCGGATTCTCGTCGCGGATGGACGACTTGAGGAGCCCCTTGGCGTCCGCGGGAGTGGAGGGGCGCACTACCTTGAGGCCGGGCACGTGGTAGAAGTACGTCTCCATGCTCTGCGAATGCTGAGCGGCGAGCTGCGAGGCGGGCCCGCCGGGGCCGCGCACCACGAGGGGAATGTTGTACTGGCCGCCCGACATGTAGCAGAGCTTGGCCGCGGAGTTGACGATCTGGTCGAGGGCGAGGATGGAGAAGTTGAAGGTCATCATCTCGACCACGGGACGGAGCCCCAGCATGGCCGCGCCCACTCCCACCCCCGTGAAGCCCGACTCGCAGATGGGCGTGTCGATGATGCGCTTCTCTCCGAACTCCTTGAGCAGCCCTTGCGTCACCTTGTAGGCGCCCTCGTAGAGCCCGACCTCCTCGCCCATGACGAAGACGCGCGGATCGCGACGCATCTCCTCCCGCAGAGCGAGATTCAGCGCCTCCCGATAGGTCATGACCGCCACGGCATCAGTCCTTGTACACGTCGGTGAACAATTCTTCGGGCGCGGGCTCGGGCGAGGCCTCGGCGAAGGCCACCGCCTCGTCCACCTGGTCGAACACCGCCTTCTCGATCAGTTTGAGATCGGCGTCGGTGAGGGCGCCGTCCTTCACACAGCGCTCGCCGAACATGACGATGGGGTCACGCAGCTTCTCGCGCTCGACCTCCTCCTTGGTGCGGTACACCGCGCCCGCCGGGTCGCGCATGGAGTGTCCGCGAAAGCGGTAGGTGCGGGCCTCGATGAGGGCGGGCACCTTGTCGCGGCGCGCCCGCTCCACCGCCCGTCCCACGCACTCGCGAATGGCCAGCACGTCCATGCCGTCCACCGCTTCGCCATGAATGCCGTAGGTCTCGGCGAAGCGCCAGATCTCGGTCTGGGCGAGGGCCCGATGAATGGCCGTGCCCATGGCGTAGCGGTTGTTCTCGCAGATGAAGATGACGGGCAGCTTCCACAGGGCGGCCAGGTTCAGCGACTCGTGAAACTCCCCTTCGGGCACCGCGCCGTCGCCGAAGTAACACAGCACCACCTGGTCGCCGCCCTGGTACTTGATCCCGAACCCCGCCCCCGCAGCCAGGGGCAGATGGGCGCCCACGATGCCGTGGCCGCCGAGGAAGTTGACGCTCTTGTCGAAGAGATGCATGGAGCCGCCCTTCCCCTTCGACAACCCGTCGATGCGGCCGAACAGCTCGGCCATGATCCGCTTGGGGTCCGAGCCCTTGGCGAGGCAGTGGCCGTGCTCCCGGTACGACGACACCGCGTAGTCGTCGGGCCGCGTCACCGAGGTGGCGCCGACCGCCACCGCCTCCTGTCCGATATAGAGGTGGAGGAAGCCGCCGATCTTGCCCATGGCATACATCTCGGCGGCCTTCTCTTCGAAGCGTCGGATCAGCTGCATCTGGGTGAGAAGCCGCCGGGCCAGCTCCGTGTCGAGCCGGGCGGTGGGAAGCGCGACCTTCGTTTGCGCCATGACGCTACCCCCGCATGAGAGACAGCTCGTCCACCGAGAGACGGCGGCGGAGCCGGAAGATGGCTACGATGATGGCGAGGCCGACGGCGACCTCGGCCGCCGCCACACACAGGACGAAGAAGACGAGGGCCTGGCCGTTGATGGAGCCGTGGCGCTCGCCGAACGCCACGAAAGCCAGGTTGGCGGCGTTGAGCATGATCTCGATGGACATGAAGATGACGAGCGGATTGCGCCGGACGAGCACCCCGAGGGCCCCGATCACGAAGAGCACCGCCGACACCCCGACGTAGTACGAGGTGGGCACCATGTCAGGCCACGCGGCGCTTGGCGAGCGCTATCACGCCCACGAGGGCGACGAGGAGGAGCGACCGACGTCACCTCGAAGGGGTAGAGGTAATCCGTGAAGAGGGCGCGCCCGATGGTGGCCACCCCGCCCGCCACGGAAGTCTTGGGCCCGGCGCCCGCGAACAGCGTCGAGCGCAGCATCACCGCGAGGAGGACGAGGAGAAGACCGGCCACGGGAACGGCGAGGAGGCGCTGCGAGCGCAGCGCATCGGTACCCGTTTCCTCGCGGCCCGGGATGAGCACCATGATGGCGAAGACGAAGAGGATGGCGATGGCCCCCGCGTAGACGATGACCTGGGCGGTGGCGAGAAACTCCGCGCGCATCTTGAGGAAGAAGGCGGCGAGGGTGGCCAGGTGCACGACGAGGAAGAGGGCGCTGTGGATGGGGTTTCGCTTGAGGACCACCCCGATGGCCGAGGCCACGGCCAGCGCGGCGAGAATCCAGAAGGTGACGAGCCCCGCCGTCATGACGGAGTGCTCCGGATCACCGGCATGGTCCGGTCAGCGGGGATGGGCACCGGCGAAGTGGGCACGCCGTGGGGTCCCGCCGGCTCGAGCGCGAGCAGGGTCTCCTTGGTGTAGATCATCCCCCGCGGCTGAAGGACGAGAACTCCAGTATCCCCGTGTCCATGCGGATGGCGTCCTCGGGACAGGCCTCCACGCAGTAGCCGCAGAACACGCACTTCCCCAGGTCGATGTCGAAGCGCTCGGGCACCTTCTCGATCTCGGGATTCGGGTGCTCGGTGGCCACGATGTAGATGCAGTGGGCGGGGCAGACCGTCTCGCACATCATGCACGCGACACAGCGCGGAGAGCCGTCGTCCCGCCGCACGAGGCGATGCAGGCTCCGGAGCCTCGGCGAATAGGGACGCCGCTCGTCCGGATACTGAATGGTCACCGCGCCGTGGGCACTCTTGACGCGGAACACCGTGTGGAGGGTGTGCCGCGCCATGTTGGCAAAGAAGCGAAGCCCGGTGAGCTTGAGTCCGGACAGCACCTCGAGGAGATAGAAGCGCTGGGCGAGGCCGAGGCGGCTCGAGTGCCGTGGATCCGCGGGAGTGTTGCTGCTCTGATAGGGCGAGGTCATGGTCAGGCCTTCCCGAGCAGGAGCAGCACGAGCCCGGTGATCACGATGTTGAGGATGGACAGGGGGAAGAGGCCGAGCCAGCCCAGGCGCATGGCCTGATCGTAGCGAAAGCGCGGGAGGGTCCAGCGAATCAGCATGAGGAACCAGATCAAGGCTACGACCTTGGTGAGGAACGCGATCACCTGGACTCCCGTGACGAGGAGATCCGGCAGCGGAACCTCCATCCCCCACGGAAAGGAGAATCCGGACGAGCCGAGGTACGGTACCTGCCAGCCGCCGAGGAAGAGCGCGGTGGTCATGCCTGCGATCACCACCGTCTCGAGAAAGTCCGCCATGGCGAACATGCCGAACTTCATCCCGCTGTATTCCACGAAGTACCCGATGATCTCCGACTCGCCCTCGGGCATGTCGAAGGGAATGCGCTTGGTGGCGGCGATACCCGCGGTCAGGAACAGGACGAAGGCGAGGGGCTGGGTGAGGATGCCCCAGGCGGGAATCCACGGGCCGAAGTACTGCGGGAGCAGGGGCAGTCCCTGGGCGCGCGCGATGTCCTGCATGTTGAGCGAGCCGTACACCATGACCACGCCCATGATCGAGGCGCCGATGGCCACCTCCGCCGTGATCATGAGAGCGGCCGCCCGCTGACCGCCGAGGAGCGCGTAGTTGTTGGCGGAGGCCCAGCCCGCCATCATGAGGCCGTACACCCCCAGGGAGAGCATGGCGAGCACGTACAGGATGCCCACGTTGAGGGTCACCGCCTGGAGCTGGATCTCCCGTCCCGCGATCTTGAGGGTGTCGCCGAAGGGAATGGACGCGAAGGCGGCGAGGGCGAAGAAGACGGAGACGAAGGGGGCGAGCTTGAACATGAGCCGGTCCGCCCGGGCCGGCATGAAGTCTTCCTTGGTCAGCATCTTGATGGCATCGGCCAGCGGATGAAGAAGGCCGAGGACGCGGATCCCGAAGATGCTCGCGCGGTTGGCCCCCAGCCGATCCTGCATGATGGCCGACTGCTTGCGCTCCACCCAGGTCAGGATCCCGCCGAAGTTCAGCACCACGAAGAGGGTGAAAGCCACGGGAATGGCCTGGAGCAGGAGATCGAGGGCCAGATTGCTCATGCCTTCACCATGGCCCCCGTGTCGCCGATCGCGCGGTAGGTCAGGCCGGCGAACGGCGGGGCGGCGGCCGCGAGGGCATTGAAGATCTGCTCGGAGCGCTCGGCGGTGAAGACCGGATCGGTGAAGCCGAGGGCCTTGCCCACGAAGGACAGGACCATCCAGTCGGGCCACGCGGAACCGAGCGGGGGACGGCGGTGCGGAAGCGCTGCACGCGCCCCTGGAAATTGGTGAATGTCCCCTCGCGCTCCACGTAGGCGGCGCTGGGCAGGACGAGGTGCGCCCGCGCCGACGCGTCGTTGGCGTTGGTGCCCTGGAAGATCACGGTCTCCGCCCCTCCAGAGCAGCCAGCACCTCGGCCTCGGGCCACGCGGAGACGGCCAGATCGTGATGGAAGATCCACAGGAGCTTGATCCGCTTCTCGCGCGCTGCCCGAAGCATGCCCGCCGCGTCGAGACCACCCGGCCCCGGGGCGATACCGCAGAGCACGGCGCCGCGGGTATTCGGATTCTTGTCGGCCCGGATGAGGAAATCGTCCTCGTCGCCCGGGACGGCCGGGGGCACCCGGAAGTCGAGATTCTTCACTCCGAGCCGGTCGGCGAGCTGCCTCAGCGTCCACAGGTCTTCGTTGGACATCTGAGCCGACGCGAGGAAGCCAATCTCCTCGGACCGATAGCGTCCCACGGACGCCGCCACTTCCTGGAGGGCGCGGTCCCATGAGACGTCGGCCCCTTGCGAGCCCACGCGATGGAGGGGCTCCCGGAGCCGGCTCTTGTCGTCGATCCAGCGGAAGCCGTAGCGCCCGGCGTCACACACCCACCACTTGTTGACGTCGGCGTTGAAGCGCGGCTTGAGCCGGGCCACCCGCCGGCCCTCGTTGTGGTGGTGGCGATGCTTGTTGGTGTGGACCTCGATGTTGCAGCCGCGGGCGCAGCCGTTGCACACGCTCTTGGCCGTGTCGAGATACCACACGCGCACCTTGAAGCGGAAGTCCCGATCGGTGAGGGCGCCCACCGGGCAGATGTCGATCACGTTGCCCGAGTATTTGTTCTCGAGGGCCTTGCCCGGGAAGAGGCCGATCTCGGAATGGTCGCCGCGGTGGAAGATGCCGAGCTCTCCCGTGTGCGTCACCTCGTCGCAGTAGCGGACACACCGGGAGCAGAGGATGCAGCGCTCGGCGTCCAGAATGACGTGGGGACCGAGGGGCACCGCCTTGGGCTTGTGAACCTTCTCGTCGGTCATGCGCGGATCGTAGAGGCCGTGCTTCATGTAGTAGATCTGGAGGAAGCACTCGCCCGCCTGGTCACACACCGGGCAGTCCAGCGGGTGGTTGATCAGGTGGAATTCCATCATGGAGCGCCGCGTGTTCTTCTACGCGGTCCGTCTCCGTGTTCACCACCATGCCCTCCGTCGCCTGGGTGTTGCAGGCGATCTGCGAGCGCGGCACCTTCTCGATGTCCACCATGCACAGGCGGCACTGGCCGGCGATGGACAGCGACGGGTGGTAGCAGTAGTGGGGCACTTCGACCCCGATGGCCTTGGCCGCCTCGATGAGGTTGGTCCCCTCGGGCACCTCGACCACCTGACCATTGATGGTGAGCTTAGGCATGGACGTTCAGCTCCACAGGCGCCTCAAA
>ERZ1370068.7771-contig-6668_pt1 | contig 39356 bp, 47 predicted proteins | sample MGYA00561227_ERZ1370068 | MGnify/ENA primary metagenome ERZ1370068 (study PRJEB38410, sample SAMEA6850437) | metagenome | study: Metagenomic assessment of the ecological functions of the soil: analysis of the soil microbiota associated with the...
GTTCACGGCCCTCGACGTGATCCACTACGACGACCTCCAGGCGGCCCTGGAGTCGTCGGTCGAGCTCCTGACCACGGGCCCGTACGCGGTCGAGGTGACCGACAAGATGATCCTCGACCTCGCCCGCGAGAACATCGAGCAGCGGGCGCGGATGGGGTTCGTGCAGGGCGACCCCGCAGGCCATCATGATCGTCGAGTACTCCGGCGAGACCGAGGCCGAGGTGCGCGCCAAGGTCGAGGCGCTCTGAGGCGCTCCGCGCGCGGAAGCGGATCGGCTACGCGGCCCACATCGCCTACGATCCCGCCGAGCAGCAGTCCATCTGGAAGCTCCGCAAGGCGGGCCTCGGTCTCCTCCTCGGCACCAAGGGCGACCGGAAGCCCATCGCGTTCGTCGAGGACACCGCGGTCGATCCCGCCAAGCTCGGACCGTTCATCGAGCGCTTCCGCGAGATCCTGGGCCGGCACGGCGCCGCCGCCGGGTACTACGGGCACTCGCTCGGTCGGGCTGCCTCCACATCCGCCCGCTGATCAACCTGAAGGACGCGGGCGAGATCCGGAAGATGCAGCGCGATCGCCGAGGAGATCACGGCCCTCGTGATGGAGTTCGGCGGCGGGCTCTCCGGCGAGCACGGCGACGGGCGCGCGCGCAGCCCGTTCAACGAGACGCTGTACGGCCCGCGGCTCTACGACGCCTTCCGGCAGGTCAAGCGCGCGTTCGACCCGAAGGGGATCCTCAACCCCGGGAACATCGTCGACGCGCCACCGATGACCGAGCACCTCCGCTACGGTCCCGGCGTACCGCGCGTGGGAGCCGAGACGCTCCTCGACTTCTCGGGGCAGGGCGGCTTCGCCGGCGCGGTCGAGATGTGCAACGGGATCGGCGTCTGCCGGAAGAAGCTCGAGGGGACGATGTGCCCCTCGTACATGGCGACGCTCGACGAGGAGCACTCGACCCGCGGGCGCGCCAACGCGCTCCGCGCGGTGCTGTCCGGGAAGGTGCCGCGGTCGGAGTTCACCGGCCGGCGCCTCTACGAGGTGCTCGACCTCTGCCTCGAGTGCAAGGCGTGCAAGGCCGGAGTGCCCGCCAACGTCGACATGGCGAAGATCAAGTACGAGTTCCTCGCGCACTACTACCGAGCCAACGGGCTGCCCCTCCGGAACCGCCTCGTTCGGCCGGATCCACCGGCTGGCGCCGGATCGGCTCGGCGCTCGCGCCCCCTGTCGAACTGGATCGCGCGCTCGGCGCCTCACCGCTGGCTCCTCGAGCGCGTGGCCGGCATCGACCGGCGGCGCCCGCTGCCGGCGTTCGCGGCGCAGTCGTTCGACCGGTGGTTCGGCCGCCGAACAGCCCGAGGGCAACGGGGCGCGCGGCGAGGTCGGTGCTGTTCCACGACACGTTCAACACGTACCAGACGCCCGGGGTCGCCGTGGCGGCGACGCGGCTCCTGGAGGCCCTCGGGTATCGCGTGACGCCTCGCCGACCGCGGGTGCTGCGGGCGGCCCATGATCTCCGAAGGGATGCTCGACGAGGCGCGCACGCGTGGCGGCCGGCAACATCGCGCGGCTCGCCAGGCGCCGCGCGCCAGGGCCGTCCGATCGTCGGGCTCGAGCCCTCGTGCCTCCTCACGCTCCGCGACGAGTACCCCGAGCTGCGTCCGGCACCGAGGACGCGCCGGATCGTGGCGCGGCAGAGCGTGCTGCTCGAGGAGTTCCTCCAGCGCGAGTGGGCGCGGGGGAGCGAGCCGCAGTTCGCCGGCCAACGGCCGGCTCGGCGCTCCTTCACGGCCACTGCCACCAGAAGGCGCTGGTCGGGACGGGTCGCCACGGTGGCGCGTGCTGAAGGCCGCCGGCTACACGGTCACCGAGGTGGACGCGGGCTGCTGCGGGATGGCGGGATCGTTCGGCTTCGAGGCGGAGCACTACGACCTGTCGATCAAGATCGCCGAGCGCCGTCTCGCTCCGGCCGTCCGCGGGCGGCGGGCGCCGACGTGGCGGTCTGCGCGCCCGGCATCTCGTGCCGCCAGCAGGTGGAGCACACGACGGGGCGCGTGCCGAAGCACGGCCGAGCTGCTCTGGGAGCCCTCGCCCGCTGGCAGAATCGGGGCGCCGCGCGAGCGGCGTCAGTCCGTCTACCTGTCGCTCACCAGATGGACGCCGGCAGGGGAGCTTCTCGAGGAGGGACGGGTCAGGGGTTCGGGAGGCGGGGCGCCCGCGTCCTCGAGCAGCGCGTGGATCTGCCGCAGGTGCTGGGTCGCGTGCCAGACCGTCCCGCTCCGAGCAGGTCGTGGCGCTTTGCGGGCCGTAGAAGGTCTCGACCGTCCCCTCGGTGGCGCCCGCCGTCTCGAACCAGCCCCGCAGGAGCCATACGGCGGTGCCATACCCGCGAGCGCGGGCCCGTCGGGGAGACCTGCGGGAGCCATCTCGTCGTTCAGGCCCTGGGCAGCCGGCGCTCGATCATCGCGTCGCGGTACGCGAGGCTCAGACGGAAGAGAGTGGTAGGCGAGCTGGTGGAGCGAGCGGTCGCGGCCGGGATGCTGAAGAGCGAGGTGCTCGGGCTCGACCCTCTGGATCAGCCGACCGGCCGCGCCGAGCACCTGGTCGATCCGCTCGGCGAGCGCGATGGGGGACAGGCGCTGGACGCGCTCGATCGGACACCCAGCAGCTCCGCGACGGCGTTCGGGTTCCAGCCGTGGACGACGCCCGTGTCGGTGACGACGGCCGGGACCGCCGGCACCCCGAGGCGCTTCAGCTCGGCCCGCGCGCCCGGCTCGGCCTCGATGTCGACCGAATCGAACGGCACTCCCCAGGACGAGCAACTCTCGTCTTCGCGCAGAGCTTCAGCCGGGGCGGTGGTACAGAACCGCCTTTGGTGCCAGGCATCTTCGCCTCTGTCCTCAAAGCGGCATCTTAGCCCAAAGGGTGAGCGTTGCGTAGAGGTGCGCCCGGTCGTGTCGCAGAGGCTGTCGAGGAACCGGCATCTTCTCGACGGGCGGCCTGGGGCCGCCTGGGGTCAGTGCGACCCATTGATGAGCACTGCCGGTACTCCTGCCTCGTGAAGGCCCGAGCTGACGTTGACCTTCACCGCGCCTTGGGCGGCGACGGCCAGGCGTACTTGGCGACCGTCTCGTCATGTGGCGCCTCGAGCACGCCGGCCGACGTCGTAAGGGCCCCATGGTCAGATAGAAGCCCACCAGCTTCCCGCCGATCGTCGCGAGCGCCTTCCTGACGGCATCCAGGCGCTTTGGCGAATCCTGGATCGTGCGGTGCCCTGATCAGTGAACGTCCCCAGAGCGAGATAGGTCGGCATGGGAGGCCTCTGTTTCTCGGAATGTGGCGGTGCGTTCTCCCGACAGGGCCCTGCCGCGCCCACTGTGGGCCCTGAAGCAGGGCGCGGGTATTCCACCTCGAAGACCCCCAGCGTGGTCGTGCGCCCGATGGTCGCCCGCTCGTCACGGGCGTCGGCGGGGCCGCCCGCTTCCGCGCGTCCGTGCCCCACGACACCGCCAGGCTCGTCACGGCAGGCGTGGGCCAGATCCAGCGCCAGGCCCCGCAGTACGCGCTGGGGCTGCTGGCTACCGTGAGTCCGTCGCCGAAGGCGAGATCATGGCCTTGGCACGTCGTCCGCGCGCTCGACGAGGGCGAGCTCGCCCCAGTAGAGCTGCCAGAACCGCTCGATCTTGCGGGCGGCGCTCTCGCGCGACGGCGCGTTGGCGATGTAAGGAAGCCACCTGCGTTGCTTCCGTGAAGAGCGCGAGCTGCTTGTCAGGAACGGCTTGGCCGCCTCCACGCGCCGCGTCTCCGCGGTATCGCGCGGCGTCAGAACCGGAGCCTGCGTGCGCGCCTTCTCCGCCTTGTCACCGCCAGACCCAGACGCCCCAGACGAAGGAGCCGATGGCGCCGGCGATCGAAAGAACTTGAGCCACTGGTCGAAGGTCAGTCCCGTCATGTCGTGCTCCCTCGCCGGTCCGGGTCCCTCGGGCCGCGCGACGCTTACGCGCGGCCTGGTCGATGGGTCACCCGTGGTGTGCATGTCCGCGTCGCAGAGGATCCTACCGCGTGGGGCGGGCTGCCGGGGTTCAGCGACCCGGTGACTTGAGGGTATGATCCTTTCGTGTGGTGCAATGGGGAGATGTTGCGCGTGGCGGATAGGCGTCTGGGCGCGGCAGCTTGGGGCCAGGCTCGCCGTCATCTGCGCGCTCGCCGGATGCGGGAACGGTCAGTCCCCGACGGAGGCGGCGAGACTCGCCGAGTCGCGGCGTGCCGAGGCCGAGACGGCGAAGACGCCGGACGTGATCGACGCCATGTTGCTCCTCGGGAACGGTCCCCTCATCCGCGGGACGGCAGCATCGACTGCCCAGGTTCCAGGGCTTCTGGAGCGGGTACCCGCGGGGGCGACTGGTTCGGGTGCGTGTCTCGACCCGCGTCCCGAGCTCGGTGCAGGCGGGCTCGCGGCGGCGCTCGATCCGATCGGCGCGGTGACCGGGGTGGACTCACGGTGAGCATCGAGCACGCCCGAGATCGATCCGCAGCCGGGATTCAATGAGGTGACTGTGACCGAGACGGCCGCTGCCGCGGGCGGCGGAGTGCTCTCACGGACGCGGGCTGCATTCAATATCGCTTCGCCGGCCGCGGGCTGATGATGGGGGCGCGGGTGGTTGAGCCCGCAGGGCCGTGGAGCGTCGGAGCCCACGTCCACGACGTGGTGGGCCACGGCGTGCTCGGCCTCTGTCACATCGACGCGCCGTCTCATCGGCGGTCCCGGAGAACTCGCTCATGACGCGTCGGTCTTGGAGCGGTCGCCGGCGCCGGCGCGCCGACCCTGACCGGGCTCGACCTCGACGCGCTCCGCACGGTGTACGCTTCGGGCGTCAACCCGGGGAGCTTCCGCGCGACCTTCCTCGCCGCCCGCCTCGTCAACCTGCAGGCGGGCCAGTCTCCTCGCGGCCAGTAGCATCGTCGCCGCGCCAGGCGCGGCGGGCCGCCTCTCCGTTCCTGTTCTGACGTTCTCCGGTAGTTGGAGCCCGCCGATGCGAGCGGTCAGGGAGTCTCGGCGTCGAAGTACCGCCTGCGCCGCGCCCAGCGCCTCTCCCGTCTCGGCGCCCGGTAACCGAGATCGCGGAACGCCATCCCGAGCGCCGACAGGGTGGGGAGGACGTAGAGCGGGCTCGCTGTCATCCCCATCGTGCCCACGCGGAGCACGGTCTCCGCGCATCTTCTCGATTCCCGTCGAGATCAGGATCCCGTAGGCATCGCGCATCCGGCGGACGACGCGCGGTCGCCGCGAGACCGGCCGGCACACGGAACGCCGAGACGGTGTCGGAGGCGATCGACAGGTCACCGAAGAGGTCGACCTTAGAGCGCCGCGAGAGCCGGCCCGGAAGGCCTTGCCGGAGATCCGGTGGCGCCGGATCCGGTTCGGCATGCCCTCCTCGAGGATGAGGCTCACCGTCTCGCGCAGCGCCTGGACGAGGTGGGTCGGCATGGACACCGGCTGGTTTCGCCGCCCGCCCTCCGGCACGCCGCCCCACGGGAGGCCGGCACCCACTGGCGCTTCCAGCGGAATAGGTCGTTGGAATAGCTCGCCGAGGGCGGGCGCGCCGCTCCATGGCCTCGAACGCGCGGGGGACACCGAGACGACGGCCAGGCCCGAGCGGCATGGCGCAGGCACTTCTGGGAGCCCGTCATGTTGATGTCAACGCCCCACGCGTCCGTCTGAAGGCGTCGAGCCCCGCGAGAGACGAGACCGTGTCGAGAAGGAAGAGAGCGCCGTGGCGCCGCGTGATCTCGCCCACCGCGGCCGCGGGGTAGGTCACGCCCGTGGAGAGTCTCGTTGTGCACGAGGGTCACGAGCTTCGGCCGGACCTTCGCGACCACGCGCTCCAGGCCCTCCATGTCGATCGGACGGCCCAACTCGACATCGAAGGCCGTCACGGCCGCGCCGACGCGCTCCATGACCTCCTTCATCAGGCTGCCGAAGACGCCCGCGACGACGACGACGACCCGGTCTCCCGGCTCGATGAGGGGAGATCGATGCGGCCTCGAGGCCGCTCCGCCCGGAGCCGGGCATGGCGATCACCTCGCCCGAGGTCTGGAACACCTGGCGGAGATCCAGACACGCTGGCTCGAGGATCTCCTCGTCGAACGGAGGCTCGTACTGGATCATCGCCGGCTGCGCCATCGCACGGATGACCCGCCACGGAACCTCGGTGGGGCCAGGGATCATCAGGATCGGGCGGTCGAGTCCTCGTCGCCAATGCTGAGTGCTCACGCGGCATCTCCTTTTGGGCGGGCGCTCGAGATCGGCGCCAGCGGCGCTTATCTTACGACCCTCGGGGGTAGTGTGGCCAGCCTGCCCCCGAGGGCCGTCGGCCTGGGGCCCGGTGATAGACTGAGGGCGGCTCGCTGGCGCCGGCCAGCTGGCCGGAGGCTCCGATGCTGCGAATTGCGACCAGCCGCCCGCTTCTCCTCGTCGGTCTGACCCTGGCAACCCTGGCGGTCGCCGGCGCTCCGATGTCGGGGCTCGCCGCCGGACGGTATGCGAACCCCAGTTCCTCATAGAAACCGAGGAGCTGGCGCCCATGCTCGGCACAGCGGGTGTGCGCGTCATCGACGTCCGGAGCGGGATGACGGGCAGTGTGGGCTACCGGGTAGGCCACGTGCCAGGCGCGGCCCTCCTCGGACGCGAACGACCTGGACGACCCCGCGGCCAACACGGAGGGGCTTCCCATTCGGCCCGACGCCGCGGCGGCCCTGTTCGGACGGCTCGGCATCGATCACGACACGACCGTCGTGGCCTACGACGACGGCGGCAGCGTGCTGGCGGCCCGGCTCTTCTTCGTCCTCGACTACTACGGCCACGACCGAGTCCGCGTCCTGAACGGAGGTCTGGCGAAGTGGCGACGCGAGGCCCGGCCGGTCGAGAGCGCGGCCCCGACGGTCGCGCCGCGGCGCTTCGAGCCGCGGCCTCGCCCCGAGCGGGCCGCGACGGCCGCCGAGTGCGTGCGAGGCCTCGGCAAGCCGGATGCCTGCCTGATCGACGCGCGGAGCCCGGCCGAGTTCAGCGCGAAGGATCAGGGCTCGGTCCGGGGCGGCCACATTCCCGGCGCGGCGAACGTCGAGTGGACGTCGACCCTGAACGCGGACGGCACCTTCAAGGACGCCGACGCCCTCCAGGCGCTCTTCGGGCGGCCGGTGTCCGGCCGGAGCGGACCGCGCTGGTGTACTGCGGCAGCGGGGATGCGGTCCGCGCAGGACTACCTGGCGCTCCGTCTCCTCGGCGTCCGCGTCCGCAACTACGACGCCTCGTGGGATGAATGGGGCGCACGCCCGCCCTGCCCGTGGAGAAGTAGCGATCGAGCCCGCCCCGGGCGCCCGCGTTGCCGAGGAGCTCGATCTCCGCGGCGAGGTCTGCCCGTACACGTTCCTCAAGGCCCGGCTCGCTCTGGAGTCGATCTCTCCGGGCGGGGTCCTGCGGGTCGTGGTGGACAACGCCGCCTCCGCGCACGACGTCCCGCGGAGCCTCGTCGCGGCCGGGCACGCCGTGCTCGAGGTCGCTCCGGGAGGCGACGGGACCTGGGCGATCGTGACCCGCCGGGCCCAGGTCTGACCGAGGCTCGGGCGGCGAATCCCCAGATCGCCTCCACCTCGACCGGCTGGGGCCGGGGCGCGTCCGACCGGCGGCGCATCACCCACACCAGCGGCACCATCACGGCGAAGATCGCCGCCAGCCGCAGGAAGTCATCGGCGAAGGCGTTCATCGACGCCTGGCGCTGCACCTCGTCGTAGAGGTGGCGGAGGGCCTGGCGCCGGGCCGTGTCGGCGTCGACGCCGGCGGCCAGATAGACGTCCTGGAGCCGCGCGAGACGGTCCGCGGTGGCGGCGCTCCAGGGCGTGACGTGGCCAATGAGCGTCGACATGTGCACCTGGGTTTGCCGGGAGAGCCAGGTCGTCGTCACCGCGATCCCCACGCTTCCGCCGACGTTGCGAAGGACGTTGAAGAGCCCGCTCGCCGTCGGCAGCTCCGCCTGGGACACCGCGGTCAGCGTCATCGTCGTCAGAGGGACGAACACCAGTCCCATGCCGAACCCCTGGACGAACCGCGGCCAGAGCACGGCCCAGAAGTCGGCGCCGAGGCTCAGGGTGCCCAGGAGGAAGAGGGAGTAGGCGATGATGCCCGTCCCCAGGGGAAATCAGCCACCGCGGATCGATGCGGTCGACCAGGCGTCCGCCGATGGCCAGGGAGATCAGCGAGCCGACACCGCCCGGCGCCAGGACCCACCCGGCGGTGAGCGCGTCGTATCGCAGGAGGTGCTCCGTATAGAAGGTCAGGAGCAGGAAGCTCGAGTAGAGCCCGAAGCCGATGACGGAGATCAGGAAGGTCCCGAGGGCAAAGGTGCGGTTCGCGAGGACCCGCAGGTCGACGAGCGGGTGCGCGACGCGGAGCTCCCACAGCACGAAGGCCGTCGAGCGAGATGGCGGCGACGACCACCAGGGTCGTGATCGCGGACGAGTCGAACCAGTCGAGCCGCTCGCCCTGATCGAGGGCGACCTGGAGCGAGCCGATGCCCGCCACCAGGAGCGCGAGCCCGACCCCGTCGAACCGGAGGCGGGACGGGCCCTCGCCGAGGGCTGACCGCGGGGAGTCCTCGAGGAACGCGCTCCCCAGTGCCAGGGCGACCGCGCCGAAGGGCAGGTTCACGTAGAAGATCCAGCGCCAGGAGTAGTTCTCGGTGATCCAGCCGCCGACCGTCGGGCCCGACGATCGGGCGCAACCATGATGCCCAGCCCCCAGATGGCCATGGCGCCGTCCCGCGCTGTTTCGGGGGAAAGATCTCCAGGAGGATCGCTTGCGCGAGGGGATGAGGGGCCCCCGCCCAGCCCTGGAGCAGGCGGGCGCCCACCAGGAGCTCGAGGCTGGGCGCGGCTCCCGATAGGAGAGAGCTCGCCATGAACGTCGCCGTCGCGAGTGAGGAAGAAGCGGCGGCGGCCCAGGCGGGCGACCAGCCACCCGGTCGCCGGCAGGATCACGGCGTTGGCGGCGATGAACGAGGTGAGCGACCCAGGTGATCTCGTCGAGCGAGGCCGGACAGGCTGCCCTGCATGTGGGGCAGGGCGACGTTGGTGATGCTGGTGTCGAGGATCTGCATCGTCGCCACCAGCATGACGGCGGCGCGTGATGCCCCAGCGTTGCCCGGCGCTCATGACTCGCGGCGGGACCTGCTCCGGCGGCTTACCGGACGTCGATCGTGACCAGCGCCGACATGCCGGCCCGCAAGAGGTGCGGGTTCGCGTGGTAGTCGTCGAGCAGGATCTTGACCGGCACTCGCTGGACCACCTTCACCCAGTTGCCCGACGCGTTCTCGGGCGGCAGCAGGCTGAAGCGAGCGCCCGTCCCCGCGCTGATGGAGTCCACGCGGCCGCTGAACAGGCGGTCGGGAAGCGTGTCCACCCGGATCGTCGCAGGCTGGCCGGACGCGGACCCGGCCGACCTGGGTCTCCTTGAGGTTCGCGATCACCCACACGCCCTCGAGCGGGACGATGGCGAGAAGCGGCTGGCCGACCTGCACCATCTGGCCCGGCTCGACGGTCTTCTTCGAGACCATGCCCGCGGACGGTGCCACGAACGCGGGTCTTCGCGAGCTGGAGCTCCGCGGCGGCCAGCTCCGCCTGCGCCTGCTCGACGCTCGCTCGCGCGCGTCCGGCGGCAGCCTGCCTTGACCGGGACCTGGGTCTGCTGGGACTCGGCGTCGGCCACCAGGGCCTCGAGTCTCGTCGACGCGGCGCTCGGCCTGCTGGACCGACAGGGCCCGCCGGCGCGTCTCCGCCCTCGGCCCCTTCCGAGTCGCGCTCCGCCTGGGCGCAGCCGTCGCCGGGCGGCGTCCAGCGTGGCGACCGCCGAGCGACTGGGCGGTGCGGATCGCGTCGAGCTCCTGCTGGGCGATGAGGCCTCCGGCAGCCAGCCGCGGAGCCGCGCTCGAGATCGAGGCGCGTCCGGTCGGCCGTCGACTCGGCGACGGCCACGTCGGCCTGCGCGGCGGCGGCGGCGGCGGCCACGGCTGTGCGCGCGGGCCTGCGCCTCGTCCTCTTCCGCGCGGGCGACGTCGACGGCGACCCGGCGCGGCGGCCAGGGTCGGCCCGGGCCTGCTGGAGCCGGCTCTCGGTGCTCTCGCGGGCCAGCGGAACCTCGGAGTGCGCCCCGCCTGCCTCGCGCGGTCGCCATGGCGACAGCGGCGCGAGGCCTGTGCCACGCGGATCTGGGAGTCGCGGGGGTCGATCTCGACCGAGAGAGCTGGCCCCTCCCGGACGGTCTCGTTGTCGCGGACGAGGACTTTGGCCACCGGCCCGGGGACGCGGGCGCTGATCACGACGACCGCGCCCTCGACGTAGGCGTCCTCGGTGGACACCCTGTGGCGGGCCGCCGAGCCAGGCCCAGGTTCCATAGGCGGCGCCCAGCGACGACGGCGAGCGCGATGGCCGATGGGCAGGACGACGGCGGCGCACGGGCCGCAGTCAGGGCAGCTCGACGAGCACGTCGGAATCGGTGACCCGAACCGCGATAGACCGCCACGGACAGGTCGGGCGCGACGTCGCACGCGCCGGTGCGGACGTCGAAGTCGAAGCCGTGCCACGGGCACACGACGCGGTCCCCGAGGAGGGCGCCGTCGCCGAGCGGTCCCCCTCGTGAGGGCACGAGCCCGACAGCGCCCGGTACTGGCCACTGCCCACGTTGAACACGGCGAGGCGGGACGCCCTCGACCTCTAGGCGACTTGCCCCGACCCACCGGGATCTCGCCGATCCGCGCGACACGGACCAGGCGCGACACGGCCCCCATTATAGCGGCGGACTGCGTGTGGCGGCGGGAGGCGCGCTTCGACACTCCCCGGACCGCCCAGTAGGGTGGGGGCGATCAGCGATCCCGCCAGAGGAGACGAATGCCCATGCGGTGGCTGGAGCAGGCAGATCCCGAGGTCGCCAAGGCGATCCGGCTCGAGACCGAGCGGCAGTCCGGAACCTCGAGCTGATCGCCTCCGAGAACTTCGTCTCCGAGGCCGTGCTCGAGGCCGTCGGCTCGGTCATGACCAACAAGTACGCCGAGGGCTATCCCGGGCGGCGCTACTACGGCGGGTGCGAGAACGTCGACACGGTCGAGGAGCTGGCGATCCAGCGCGCCAAGGAGCTGTTCGGCGCGGAGCACGTGAACGTGCAGCCGCACTCGGGCTCGCAGGCCAACATGGCCGCCTACTTCACCGTCGCTCTCGCCCGGCGACACGATCGTCGCGCCCGAACCTGCGCACGGCGGCCACCTGACGCATGGGCAACCCGATCAACTTCTCGGGCAAGCTCTACCGGATCGTGCCGTACGGCGTCCGGCGCGAGGACGAGCGGATCGACATCGACCAGGTGCGCGACGCTCTGCCGCGGAGCACCGGCCGAAGCTCCTGGTGACCGGGGCTCGGCGCTTCCCGCGAGCGATCGACTTCGAGGCCGTTCCGCGAGATCGCCGACGAGGTCGGGTGCCTGCATGATGGCGGACATCGCCCATCCGGCCGGGCTGGTCGCGGCGGGCTCCACCCGACCCCGATCCCGTACGCCGACTTCGTCACCTCGACCACGCACAAGACGCTCCGGGGCCCGCGCGGCGGCATGGTCATGTGCCGCGCGCGCGAACGCCCAGGCGCTCGACAAGGTCGTGATGCCCGGGATGCAGGGCGGGCCGCTGATGCACGTCATCGCGGCCAAGGCGGTCGCGTTCCGGGAGGCCCTCACGCCCGACTGGCGCGCGTACCAGCGGCAGATCGTCGCCAACGCGAAGGCGCTGGCCGACGCGCTGATGCGGCGCGGGTACCGGCTGGTGACCGGCGGCACGGACACCCACCTCGATGCTGGTGGACCTCACGGCGACGGGGCTCACCGGCAAGGAGGCCCAGGAGTCGCTGGACCGCGCCTGGATCACCGTCAACAAGAACACGATCCCGTTCGAGACGCGGAGCCCGATGGTCACGAGCGGGATCCGGGTCGGCACGCCGGCGGTCACGACACGCGGGCATGAAGGAGCCCGAGATGGACGCGATCGCGGACTTCATCGACCGCGTGCTCCGGGCGCGGGGCGACCAGAAGGCGGAAGCCTCGGTGCGGGCTGGACGTGGCGTCGCTCGCGGGGCGCTTCCCGCTCTACCCGGAGCGTCTCGCGTGAAGTGCCCGTTCTGCGGGCACACCGAGGACCGCGTCGTCGACTCCCGCGTCGGCCGCGACGGGAGTTCATCCGGCGCCGGCGCGAGTGCCTGAAGTGTAACCGCCGCTACACGACCTACGAGTACATCGAGGACATCCTCCCGATGGTCGTCAAGCGCGACGGCCGGCGGGAGCCCTTCGACCGGGCGAAGCTCCGCAACTCGGTCCTCAAGGCCTGCGAGAAGCGCTCGGTCGGGCGTGCAGGCGGTCGACGACGTCGTGAGCGACATCGAGGCAAGCTCCACGAGCGGGCCGAGAAGGAAGTGTCGAGCCGGGAGCTGGGCGAGCTCGTCATGGCGCAGGCTCCAGCGCTCGACCAGGTCGCGTACGTCCGCTTCGCGTCCGTCTACCGGCAGTTCAACGACGTGACGCAGTTCATGGACGAGGTGAAGGGGGCTCATCAAGAAGGAGCCGAAGGAGCCCGAGAAGGCCAAGCGGCGGAAGACCCGCGTGTAGGCGAGGGCCAAAGCCGCCTGCACCCGGACGATGGCTCACGCGGGCAACCTCGGCGCGCGGCGCGGGTGGCAACGGCGCCGGCGCACGGAGCCGAGCTCGTCTCCGCTCTGTCGTCCTCGCGTCCCAGTTCACGCGCGCAGCCCGCCTCGAGAAGCGCCGCCTGCTCGCGGCGCTCGCGACGACCCCGGTCGGCGATGCCGCTCACCTCGTCCGGCTCCACGAGACGCTGTGCTTCCTCCAGGCGTAAATCCGGACGACCGCGAGGTCCTCGACCGCGTGGACGGGCTCCTCCGGGAGCTTCCCACGCGAATCCGGGCGCTCGGACGGCGCGGGCAGGCTCGCCTCCGCGACACCGGGATCGCCGGTTCGACGCTCGAGTATCCGTACGGGCTTCCGATGAGCCGCTGGCTGGCGGCGCGCCTCGGCCCGAGCGTCGACATCGGGTGGGATGGGTCCGAGGACCAGGAGAAGATCGCCGAGGCCCTGGACCTTCTGGTCACGCCGTCGGAGAGCGACGCGTTCAGCGAGGGCGGCTTCACGGTCCGCCGATGGCTCGACGTCGCGCGGGCGGGGCGCCGTCTCACCGATCTGCAGGTCCTGGATCGAGGCGTTCGATCGCGCGCCGCTCGACGCCGGGATGCGCGACTGGCTGTTCGACGAGCCTCGGGCTTGCCGGTGCGGGTCCGACCTTTGGCGCCCCACGGATCTCGCGCACGGGCGCGAAGCGCCCGGTCGAGCGCGTCGCCTTCCAGCGAGGCGCGCTCCGGCGCAGCGGGCATCCACCTCGCGCGGGAGACGGCGGACGCTCCGGGGATGCGCCGAGCCTCGCCGGCGCTCGCGGCGGAGCTCATCGAGGACGGCGCGCGCCGCCATGGCCACGCGCTCGCGGGAGCTCCACGCCTTCTCCCACCCGAACGCGGAGGACGTCTGGTCGCGGAGGCTCGGTCCCGGCCTCCGCGGCGTGCTGATCGGGCTCGAGCCCGAGTTCCGGCTGCCGTTCGAGGGGTACTACGCGTTCCTGGCGATCAGGAACGGCGTCCCGGTCGGTTACGGCGGCGGCTGGTGCCTCTTCGAGACGCTGGAGTTCGGGTTCAACGTCTTCGAGTCCTTCCGGCAGGGGAATCGGCCTGGATCCTCGGCCAGGTGCTTGCGTGCCTACCACCAGGTCTTCAGGATGCGCACCGTGGCGGTGGACCCTTACCAGCTGGGCGCCGACAATCTCGAGGCGCTCCGCTCCAGGCGCGTTCTACTTCTACCGCCACCTCGGGTTCCGAGCCTCGCGACGCGGCCGTGCGGCGCGGTCCTGGCGGAGGAGAGCTCGAAAGATCGCGCGGCGACCGATCGGTACCGGTCACTCGCTGGCGATTCTCCGGCGGCTCGCGCGCGACGAGCGTGCTCTCACGCTGCCCGGCGGGCAGCCCCGAGCCGGAGCGCCGTCTGCGGGCGCGCGACCTGGCCGCGCTGGTCGACGCGCGACGTCGCCCGGCGCCACGGCGGCGACCGGGAGGCCGCTACCCGCGACGCGGTGCGCCGGGTGACCCGGGCCCTCGGGGTCAGGGCCGCTCTCCGGCTGGACGGACGCCGAGCGACGGGCCTTCCGCCAGTGGGCCCTGGTCGTGACGCGCTGGTGCCGGATCTCGAGCGCTGGCCTCGTTCGCGAGCCGCGCACGGCTGGTCCGGATGATCCGCGCCAAGCGGCGGCCGTGGAGAGGGACCGTACGTGCGCCGGCTTGCTGGGCGTCCGACGCGCTCGCGCCGCGCCCTCGAGGCTCTTGGTCCGACGCGGCGCCGCGAGGCCTCGCCCGGCCGGGTCCTAGCCCGAGCTCGGCCGGCCGGGTGCGGCGGCTCGTCCCGGCGCGTGGCGAGCGCGACGCCAGAGATGACGACCAGGGCGCCGACGACGTGGGCCCAGGTCACGGCCTCCCCGAGGAGAACCCACGACATCGCCAGGACCTCGAACGGGATGAGGTTCGACGGTGAGCGACGCCACCGCGCGCGGAGACGACGCGGATGCCCCAGTAGAACCAGATGTGGGAGACCGTCACCAGCGTGGCCGCGTAGAGGACGGCCAGCGTGGTGCCGAGCGTCATGTGCGGGATCGCCGTGCCAGGGGCGCTCGATCAGCGAGAGCGGCACCAGGAAGGCCGCCGAGACGATGTAGGTCCCGGCGGTGATCACGACCGGGGAAATCGCCGGGCCACCTGGCGGGCGTAGACCGAGTAGATGCGCCCAGATGGTCTGCCCGGCCAGGATGAAGAAGTCGCCCGGTGTGGAGGTCGAGGTCCAGGAGGGCCCGGAGCGAGCCCCGGGTCACCGTGAGGCATCGACGCCCGCCGAGGAGACGAGGATCCCCAGGACGTTCAGGCGCGAGAGGCGCTCGCGGAGCCACGTCGCCGAGAGCAGGGCGACGAACACCGGCCCCATCGCGCCCGAGGATCGCGGCGTTGATGGCCAGCGTCCGGTGGAGGCCGTAGTACCAGAGGGTGGTGTTGGTGACGAGGCCCGGTGAGGGCGAGCGTCAGGAAGATGCGGAAGTCGCCCGGCCCACGCTGGGCCACGTCTGGTAGCTGAAGCGGACGTACCAGAGCAGGACGCCCGTGGCCAGGACGGTGCGGAGGGCGGTGAGGGTGATCGGCCCGAGCACCTCGAGCGCCACCTTGCCGGCGATGAAGTTCCCGGCCCAGATGAGGCTGGTGAGGAAGAGGAGCCCGTACGCCCTCGCGCTCGTGGAGCTCGCGTTCCGTCTGCGGCGGCACAGGGCTACCCTACCAGAGGCTCCTCGACGGCTCGCCGCGGTGCCGACGCCCTGTCGGAAAGCGCGGAGGCCCCGCCATACGACCGCGGGGCCTCCGAGGTGGACTGGACTACCGCGCTTACTTCTTCTTCTTCGTCGCCTTCTTCTTCGCCATCGACCGTCACCTCCTCCCGTTCCCGCGCGCATGACCACGCGCGGCGCGTCTCTGGCCGGATGCTAGGGAGGGGTGAAGGCTGTCAAGCGGAAAATGCAACCGGCAGCGGAGATGAGGCCGATGCGCCCCTACCGGTTGTGGATGTGCCGGCGACGCGGAGGGCGTCGAGCCTGCCGGTGAGCGGCCGCGTCCGCGTTGACACGGCGTGAGGCCGGATGCTACGGTGTCGTGGTTGTTAAGCGACGTTTCAGCACGCTCGGCGTGACTCTCCACGGAGGCTCGGCATGATCTCCTCGGCCGTGAAGACCCCGAAGATCCTCGTTCGTCAACCCGCGGTTCCCGCGGTCGCTCTGGGGCTTCCAGGGGATCCACGACATCGTCGGGTGAAGTGCGGCCAGGCGCCGCTCGGGCTGGCGACGGTGGCCGGCCTGACGCCGCGCGAGTTCCCGGTGGAGCTCCAGGACGAGAACGTCGAGCCGATCAACTTCGACACCGACGCCGACATCGTGGCGATCGGCTGCTGGAGCCCGCAGTACCTCCGGTCGAAGGAGCTGGCCCAGGAGTTCCGGCGCCGCGGCAAGACTGGTCGTCGTGGGCGGCCCGTACCCGACGCTCTGCCCGGAGCGGTTCGTCGACGGCACCTTCGACGTCGTGTTCGACGGCGAGACCGAGAACACCTGGCCCGAGTTCTGCCGGGACCTCCTCGCGGGCACGCCGCCCAAGCCGGTGTACAAGCAGGTCGGCAACATCGACATGCAGAAGTCCCCGATGCCCCGCTTCGACCTCATCCGGAAGGGCGACTACCTCTACTACTTCATCCAGACGACGCGGGCTGCCCGTTCGCGTGCGAGTTCTGCGACATCATCGTCACCGACGGCCGGATCCCGCGGCTGAAGTCGATCCCCCAGGTCCTCAAGGAGATCGAGACCATCGCCGCCCTCGGCGGGAAGTACATCAGCTTCTCCGACGCGAACCTCATCGGGAACCAGAAGTTCGCCGAGCAGCTTCTGGAGGCGCTCGCCGACGTTCAGCCGGAAGAACGACTATCCGATCCAGTTCTCCGCCGAGATGACCATCACGGTCGCCGAGAGGCCGCGCCTGCTCGAGCTCCTGCGGGAGGCCAACTTCACCAGCATCTTCGTCGGGGATCGAGTCGCCGCGCATCGACAGCCTCGATGGAGTCGAAGAAGCGGCAGAACGCCCACCGGCCGCTGCTCGACAGCGTCCGGCTGATCCAGTCGCACAACCTCATGATCGTCGCCGGGATGATCGTCGGGTTCGACCACGACGACCACCGGATCTTCGAGGAGCAGTTCGACTTCCTCATGCGAAGCCGGGATCCCCTTCACGACCTGCGGTGTCCTGACGGCGATCGAGAAGACGCCGCTGCACGCGCGGCTCCAGAAGGAGGGGCGTCTGCTCCCGTACGACTCGGCGGACGGTGCTCAGCCACGGAGCCGCCGACCTCAACTTCACACCGAAGCTGATGACGGTGGAAGAGGTGCAGCGCGGCTACAACTGGCTCATCCGGTCGCTCTACCGGTACGACAACTACGGTGCGCGGGTGATCCAGGCTTTCCGGCCCTTCCAGCGACGATGGGAGCAGAAGGCGGGCGGCCACGTTCGACTGGGATCTGGCGCTCGATCGGCGCTCAAGGTCGTCCGGCACTTCGTGCTGACGACGCAACACGCCTGCGCCGCCGGACCTTCATCCGGACCGTCCGGGAGGTCATGAAGGCCAGGTGGTCAACCGAGAAGCTCGTGGACGCCATCTCGTACATGATCGTCCACAAGCACTTCCACGAGTACGTGACCGAGGTCCACGGCGATCCGGAGACGGTGGCGGCCGAGTCGCCGTTCTCGGACGCGTCCCTCGAGCGCTGGTGGGAGGGCGAGTTCGGCCCGGCGTACCTGGAGAGCTCCGGCGCGAGGCGGGGACGGGCGGCTCGTGGCTGCTCCCGGGCCTATCGTGGTTCCGGCCGGGTCTGCGGCGCGCGGTGGCGGTGCCCGAGGCGTTCCTCACCGAGAAGGTGGGCGAGTGCCTCCGTCGCTACCTGGACGAGCTCGGCGTCGAGGTCATCCCCGTCGCGAGCGCCGCGCTCTCGCGGCTCAAGGACCGCGCCGACCTCTTCGTCCTGCCGATCTTCGGGTCAGTGCGGAAGGGCAAGGAGGAGCTGCACCAGGTCGTCCAGCAGCTTCAGGAGCGCGTCCACGACGGATCTGGACAAGCTGCCCCGCGTCGTCCACCTCTCGATCGACGGGGGCGCGAGGCGGTGTTCCAGGCCTTTGCCCGGATCGGGCTGACCTTCACCGCGGCGGCTCGAGCGTCTGCGGGAGGCCTTCGAGACGGCCGTGGACGCGGCGCTCGTGCCTGCCGCCGCAGCCGGTCCGGTCCTCGGAGCCGATCGCTTCCTGACCGGCTGCCGGGGCGCCTTTCCGCGCGCCGGCGCGACGACGCGCGCGTGTAGACGGACGCCGCCGCGGACGCGGCGACGCAGAGCGCTTCCTCTGTTGGCGGCTCGGCGCGCGCGAACTCCGACGTTGAGCGGCAGGCCCCGCGCGCAGAGCGGGCATGCTGCCGTCGTCTCGTAGGTCGGGAAGTCCCGCTTCACGCAGGCTGAAGACGTCCTTCCCCAGGTCCACCTTGCGTCGCGCGCTGCCAGAGGCAGCCGATACCGACGACCGATGCCGCGCGCCTGCTCGACCATCTGCATCAGCAGGCGGATTGTCTCGCCCGTCGTGATGAGATCCTCGACGATCAGGACCTTGCTGCCCTTGCCGACGAAGCGCGTGAACTCGTCGGGCAGCCTGACCTGGCGACCCTGGCCACGTGAATCCCTTCGTCGCGTACACGAGGATGGGCCGGGAGGAGCGCGCGAGCCACGCAGTGGGCCAGGATGAGCGCGCCGGGCCCGGTCGACAGCACGACGTCGGCCGGCCAGGGGGCGAAGTGCTTCGCGATGACGTCGCCCAGGCCCTCGGTGAACGACGGCTCCGTGGTGACCAGTGCCTTGTCGATGAACTCGGGCGCGTGATGGCCCGAGGGCAGGAGGAAGTGGTCGCCCGGTCCGGTAGGCGCCGGTCCGCCGGAGGATCTCGAGGTGGATCTTCTCGCGCGCGCCAGAGTCCGGTGCTCGGGCGACCGGCTGCCTGGCCTTCCCCGGCCGCCGTCGGAGCGCGAGCGCGGGGCATGCTTCGGCGCTCCGTCAGGGCCGGGGCCGCGTGCTCGGACGGGCGGCGCGGGTCGGCCGGCACCGCGGGGCGGGGACGGGGCTCCTGGGTCACCAGCTCCTCGTGGCATCCGGGGCATACCTCGCGGCCGTCCTTCCGGAGGATCTCCCCGGGCGGAGATGCTGGTCACAACGCTCGCACGCGGGGTTGTTGCAGAACCGGACCGCTCCGCTCGGACGCCGCTGCATCTCCCCGCCGGTGATCGCGACCGTGGTGGCGCGCCTATCGTGGCCCGCGAGTGCCGGCGTGTCAACAGGGACGTGGAGTTGCGGCTCGTTTCTTGACGCTCGTTCCCAGGCCTCGCCAGACTGAGGCCCGTGCGGCTCCTGGCGGTGGAGACCTCGACGTTGACCGGGGCGGTGGCTCTCCTCGAGGAGGGCCGGGTCGTCGCCGAGTCTCGGGTGAGCGTCGCGGTGACCCATGGAGAGCGCCTGGTGGCGGCGATCGACGGCTCCTCCGGGCCGCCCGGCGGGAGCTCGCCGAGGTCGATGCGTTCGCGGTCGCGCTGGGTCCGGGGTCCTTCACCGGCTCCGCATCGGGCTCAGCACGGTCAAGGGTCTCGCGTTCGCCACCGGCAAGCCGGTGGTGGGCGTCCTGACGCTCGACGCCCTCGCGTGGCGGCTTCCGTACTGCGCCTACCCTGTCTGTCCCGTCCTCGACGCGAGGAAGAACGAGGTGTACACGGCCCTCTACCGGACGGTCACCGGCCGGCTGGAGATCCTGGAGGCCCCGCGCGCCGTGGCGCCGGCGACGCTGGCCGAGGAGCTGCGCGACGGCACGGCCGGGCCCGTGGTCTTCGTGGAGATGCGGTCGGGCGCTTCGGCCCGATCTTCAGCGAGATCCTGGCGGGAGCGCGCCTGTCTGGCACCAGCCGACCTGCGGCTCCCTTCGGCGGTCACCGTCGGAGAGCTGGGCGCCTGGGCCCTCGAGCGCGGCGAGGCGACCGACGCGGCGAGCCTCGTGCCCCTGTACGTGAGACCCTCGGAAGCGGAGCTCGCGCCGGGAGCGAGGGCAGGGTGCCGGACGTCAGAATTGAGCCCATGCGGAGCGACGATCTCGACGCGGTCCTCGAGATCGAGCGCGGCGTCCTTCCAGACGCCGTGGTCGCGGTCAGGCGTTCCTGCACGAGCTCGAGCGGAACCGGGTGGCCGCGCTGTGGGTGGCGCGCGGGGAGCGTTCCGGCGCGGTCGGTGAGGCGTCGCCGGTCGTGGGCTACCTCTGCCTCTGGGTGGTCGCCGACGAGGTCCACGTGACGAACCTCGCAGTGGACCCGGCGTGGCGCGGGGAGGGGATCGGCCGGCACCTGCTCGGCACCTCGCTGGCGCACCATCGCGTTGGCGGAGCGCGGCGCGCTTCCTCGAGGTGCGGCCGGACAACGTCGGGGCCCGACGGCTCTATCACGGGCTCGGCTTCCACGAGGTGGTCGGTCGGCGCCGCGGGTACTACGTCGACACCGGGGAGGATGCGCTGCTCGCTGGAAGCGCGCCTGGACGAGGGCCGCTCGCGCCACAGTGCCTCGACGTCTGGAACCCGTCAACCCGGTGACGCGTTCTAGGGATTAGGGGCATGAATGCCATCGCGGAATGGTATCGGCGTGGTCGAAGCCTGCTCCTCGTCTCGCTCCTGGCGCTCGTTGCCGAGCCTGGCGGCCCCGGGGGCCTGGGCGCAGGGTGCCGCCAGTGCCGACCTGGTGGCCCGGGGCAAGTACGTGTTCGGGGCGACGGGCGGCTGCGGCTGCCACACCGAGAAGGACCGGCCGGTGAACAGCGGCGGTCGGAAGCTACGAGGGGCCGTTCGGGACCGTCTACTCCTCGAACATCACGCCGGACCGGCAGACGGGGATCGGCGGCTGGACGGACGAGCAGATCATCACGGCGATCCGTCTCGGCCGTCGGCAGAACGGCGAGCGGCTGATCCCGGTGCACCCGTATCCCGTGTTCAACGGCATGGCCGCGGAGGACCTCCGCGCCCTGGTGGCGTTCCTCCGACCCTCCCGGCGGTCAACCGGCCGAACACCGCCGAAGAAGATCACCGTGCCGCTGTTCGAGAGCGTGTTCCTCCCGGCCTGGCTCGCGGCCTTCGCGCCGCGCGAGACGCCTGCCGCCGACCGCGCCCACCTCGGGGTGGCCCGCGGCGAGTACCTGCGTGCGCGCGGTCGGGCACTGCGGTGAGTGCCACACGCCGCGCGGCGTGACGCACGCGACCGACAACTCGCGGTTCCTGGGCGGGATCGCCGAAGGGTCCGGAGGGCGACCCGGTTCCGAACATCACGCCCGACAAGGACACCGGGCTCACGTGGTCCGAGGACGAGATCGCGGAGTACCTCGAGACCGGGAACAAGCCGGACGGCGACGTGGCCGGCGGGCTGATGGGCGAGGTGATCGAGGGCACGGCCGCCGGGTTCAAGAACCTCACGAAGCAGGACCGGCTGGCGATCGCCCGGTACCTGAAGACGATCCCGGCCGTGCGCAACAAGGTGACGCCGAAGTGACCAGTGACCACCACACGTGCCGGGACCGATGGTGTCCCGTCGAAGGAGGCCGCATGAAGCGCTCCGCCGTCCGCGTGCCGTGCGTGGTCGGCGCAGTCTCGCCGCGCCTCGTTCTCGGGCTCCGCCGTCGAGCCAGGCCCAGATGACAGTCAGGCTCCGGTGACGCGGTCGCCGACCGCCAGCGGCTCATGAAGCTGAACGGCGCCAGCGCTCGGGACATGAACGACAAGCTCAAGGCCGGCCAGATCGAGGCGATCGCCGTCAACGCCGAGACGATCGCGCATCAACGCCCAGCACATCCCGTTGCTGCTTCCCGAAGGGCTCGTTGACCGACAAGTCCAAGGCGAAGCCGGACATCTGGGAGAAGTGGTCCGGAGTTCGAGGCGGCGGCCAAGAACCTCCAGGCGAAGGCCGAGGAGGTTCGCGACGCGGCCCGGGCCAAGGATCAGCCGAAGGTCGAGGCCTTGATGAAGGACTTCGGCCGCAACGACCTGCGGGACCTGCCACACGCCGTTCCGCCAGCCGCATGCAACTAGCAGTCGCGCCGCTTCCGTGCCGCGACTTCGCCGGCCGGCTCGGCCCGTTCGGCGCCCAGGCGCGCCCGGATCAGGCATCCAGCTCCCGAGAGTCCGAGACCTCAGCTCCCCGCGATCAGGTCGCACATCCGTTAGCGCCGGGACACTGTACTGTACGGAAGTCAAGGCTCTGACCCCGTATAATCGCGCCCATGGCGGGCGCGTTCTCGGGCCTCCGGTTTCTCGATCTCTCGCGCCTCCTGCCCGGACCGTACTGCTCGCTCCTCTTCGCGGACCTCGGCGCCGAGGTGATCAAGGTCGAGGAGCCGGGTCGCGGCGACTACGCGCGGCGGACGCCGCCCTTCTGGGGCGACTCCGACGTCGGCGCCTACTTCCTCCTGCTGAACCGCAACAAGAAGAGCATCTCGATCGACCTCAAGGCCGAGGCCGGGAAGGCCGTGTTCCGACGGCTGGTCCGGCACGGCGGACGTGCTCCTCGAGAGCTTCCGTCCGGGCGTCATGGACCGGCTCGGCCTCGGTGGGAGGCGCTCCGGGCGGAGAATCCCGCGCTCGTCTACTGCGCGATCTCCGGCTACGGCCAGGACGGCCCGTACCGGAACCTGGTGGGCCACGACGTGAACTACATGGGGTACGCGGGCGCGCTCTCCGTGACCGGCCTGCGCGACGGGGCGCCGCTCACGCCCGGCGTCCAGGTTGCCGACCTGGGCGGCGGCGCCTTGATGGCCGCGTTCGCGATCGCCGCGGCGCTCCACCACCGGCGCGAGTCCGGCCAGGGGCAGCTCGTGGACGTCTCGATGACGGACGGCGTCGTGTCCTGGCTGATCCCGCACCTCGCCGCCTACTTCGCGACCGGCCGGGTGCCGGAGCTCGGGCAGGAGCGACTGAACGGCGGGTGGCCCTGCTACGGCGTCTACGAGACCGCGGACGGCGGCCACGTGACACTCGGGCGCGCTCGAGCCGCAGTTCTGGGCGAACTTCTGCCGGCTCGTCGGCCGCGAGGATCTCCAGGGCCTCCAGCACGCCAAGGACGCCGACGCGCGATCGGGTCGAGGCAGAGCTGCGCCAGCTCTTCCGGACGCGCCCGCGCGCCGCGTGGGTCGAGCTCCTCCAGCAGGCCGATGTCTGCGCGGGCCCGGTGCTCCGGCTGGACGAGGTCGTCCGGGACCCCCAGCTCGTAGAGCCGCGGCCTCTTCACCGAGGTGGAGCACCCGAAGCTGGGCCGATCCGCCAGATCGCGTTTCCGGTCCAGATGTCCGGCACTCCCGCGCGTCACGGCGCCGCCGCCGGAGCTCGGCGAGCACACCGACGAGATGCTTGCGGGACTCGGATACGACGGGGCGGAATCGAGGCTCTCCGGCGGGACGGCGTGGTCGCGTGACCCCGCAGCCGCAGGCCGTCCGATCAACCGTGCGCGGCCAGACCGCACGGTGAGCGCGAGCGGCAACTGACGACTCGTTGACCGGATGCTCGCCGGGGACCGCCGGGCCCTCGCACGGCTGATCACCCGCGTCGAGAATCGGCGAGCCGGGAGTGCCCGACGTGATGCGGCGGGCGCATCCGAGAACCGGCCGAGCCTACACGGTCGGCATCACCGGCCGCCCGGCGCGGGGAAGAGCACGCTGGTCGACCGGCTCACGGCGGCGATCCGGAAGACGGGCGCGACGGTGAGCGTCGTCGCGGTCGACCCCACCAGCCCGTTCACCGGCGGCGCCGTCCTGGGCGACCGCATCCGGATGCAGGCCCACACGCTGGATCCCGGCGTCTTCATCCGCAGCATGGCGACGCGCGGCAGCCTGGGCGGGCTCGCCCGCGCGACGGCCGAGACCCAGAAGCTCCTCGACGCGGCCGGGTTCGACTGGTCCTCGTGGAGACGGTCGGCGTCGGGCAGACCGAGCTCGACATCGTCCGCCTCGCCGATACCACCGTGGTCGTGCTGGTGCCCGAATCGGGCGACGGCATCCAGACCATGAAGGCGGGCCTGCTCGAGGCCAGCCGACATCCTCGTCGTCGAACAAGGCCGACCGGAGGGAGCGCCGCGGCTCGTGACCGAGCTCAAGTACATGGTCCACCTCCACCGAGGGGGCCAGCAGGCCCTCGCGCGACCTCGACTGGGAGGTGCCCGATCCTGACGACCGAGGCCGTTCACGACACGGGCGTCGCCAGACCTCCTGGAGGCGATCGGGCGCCACCGGGCCGGCGCTCGAGTCGAGCGGCACCCTGGAGCGACGGCGACAGGCTCGCCGGGCGCGCGAGCTGCGCACGCTCATCCTGGCCGAGCTGCGCCAGGAGGTGGACCGGGCGCTCGCGGACGGGGGCGCGCTCGAGCGGGTGCTGGCCGACGTCGAGGCGGGCCGGGTCGATCCGTACACGGCGATCCGGACGATCGCCGAGGAGCTCAGGCTCGGCCGCCGATCCGCGCCGTGAGCGAGGGCGGGCGCGCCGCGCCTTGACCCTCGTCGAGACGGCGTGGTGTAATTCGAGCGGCGTGAGCCCCTACCGCGGCAGCGGCCCTCTGCCGACGTTCCGTTCCGCGACACCTTCTGGAACGTCCCGTCCTGGGCGCAGTTCCTCCTTTACGCGCTCCGATCGTCGCGATCGGCGTATTCGCGCTCGGCATGTGGCAGCGCATCGCGCTCTGGCGGGAAGGGAAGAGCGAGGCGCGGCTCGATCGCATTCCCGAGCGGATCCGCTTCCTCGTGCGGCACGGGCTGCTCCAGGGCCGGATCCTGACACAGCGGTACCCGGGCGTGATGCACGCCCTGATGTTCTGGGGCTTCTGCGCCCTCCTGCTGGGGACCATCCTCGCGACCATCGACTACGACATCACGCTGAGGCTCGCCGCTCGGCCTCGACTTCAAGCTCCTCCAGGGCCCGTTCTATCTCGTTCTACGAGCTGTCGCTCGACCTGTTCGGGCTCTTCTTCGTCCTGGGCTGGGCCTCGCGCTCTACCGCCGCTTCGTCGTGCGCCCGGCGCGCATCGACCCGACTCCGCAGTTCGCGTGGCTCCTCGCGCTCCTCTTCGTCATCAACGTGACCGGCTTCGTGCTCGAGGCGTGCCGGCTCGCGGTGGTCAAGCCCTGGTGGGCACCCTGGTCACCGGTCGGATGGGCGCTGGGGCAGCTCTTCCTGGCGATCGGGCTGGGGAGGGCGCGCTCCGCGGCCTCCACCTCGGGACCTGGCTCTTCCACTTCACGATCTCGTTCGGGTTCATCGCACTGATCCCGCACTCCTACTTCGTCCACCTGATCACGACGCCGCTCAACACGTTCCTGGTGAAGCTCACCCCGCGGGGCGCTGACGCCGATCCTGAACATCGAGGAGGCGGAGTCGCTCGGCGTGTCGAAGCTCGAGGAGTTCTCCTGGAAGCGGCGCCTCGACTTCGACGCCTGCACGATGTGCGGCCGCTGCCAGGACGTCTGCCCCGCCTATCTCGCGGGCACGCCGCTGTCCCCGAAGCAGGTCATCCTGAAGCTCCGCGGGCTGATGCACGAGGGGAACGGGCGCGCCATCCACGGCGAGACGATCTCGGCCGAGGAGCTGTGGGCGTGCACCACCTGCATGGCCTGCGTGGAGGCGTGCCCGGCGTTCATCGACATCGTCGACACGATCGTCGACCTGCGGCGGTATCTCGCGCTTCGGAGGGCGCGCTGCCGGGGACCGCCGGCATGAGCCTCCAGAACATGCAGCGCGCCGGCAACCCGTGGGGCTCGCGGCCGAGGACCGGCTCGCGTGGGCCGAAGGGCTCGACGTGCCCCGGATCCAGGAGGGGCAGGAGGTCGAGTACCTCTACTGGGTCGGGTGCTCGGCGTCGTACGACCGGCCGGAACCAGAGCATCGCCCGGGCGGTCGTGAAGGTGCTCCGGGCGGCGGGCGTCTCCGTTCGCGGTGATGCCCGGCGAGCGCTGCAGCGGCGACGCCGCGCGGCGACTCGGCGAGGAGTACCTCTACCAGACGCTCGCCAACGAGAACGTCGAGAACCTGAAGCGCTATCGCTTCCGGAAGGTGCTGGCCGCCTGCCCGCACTGCTTCAACACGATCGGGAACGAGTACCGCCAGTTCGGCGGGGAGTTCGAGGTCGTCCATCACTCGGTCCTGATCGCCCAGCTCGTCCGCGAGGGCCGGCTCCGGCTCACCCGGCCGCGCGAGGAGCTGCTCGCCTACCACGACTCCTGCTACATCGGCCGCTACAACGACATCTACGACTCGCCGCGCGCGAGCCTCCGCGCGATCCCGGGCCTCGAGGTGATCGATCCGCCGCGCAGCCGCAACAAGGGGCTCTGCTGCGGCGGCGGGCGGCGGGCACATGTGGATGGAGATCCGCGGCAAGCGAGCGCGTCAACGAGATCCGCGTCGCGGAGCTCCTCGAGACGAAGGCCGGGACCGTGGGCACCGCATGCCCGTTCTGCCTCGCGATGGTCGACCTGGGCCGCGAAGGTCAAGGGCGCCGAGGACAAGCTGCAGGTGAAGGACATCGCGGAGCTGGTGGCCGAGGCGCTGGAGTGAGGCCCGCGGGGCGACAGGGCCCCCCGGTCCCGCTGGGGGTGTGGGGGAGCGGCGCGCCCCCCAGGATGACAGACATCGCGGAGCTGGTGGCCGAGGCGCTGGAGTGATGCCCGTAGGGCGACGGGCCGCCGGTCCGCTGGGGAATGATGCGGGCGCCGCGCGGACGCCCGTCCGGCTGCCATCCTGGGTCGTCCTGGCCGGGCTGGCGCTCGCGCTGGGAGCGAGCACGGCCGTGGCGGCGCCGCTCACCGAGACCGGACGCCGTGCCTACGAGACGGCGCGCAGCGCGCGACGACGGCGCCACGGCAGCGCTGGAGGAAGGCGAGGAAGACGGTCGGCCTGCTGAAGGCCCTGGTCCCCGAGCGCGAGGAGGTTCCGCCGACCCTCAAGCCCTATCTGGAGCAAGGGGAGGCCGCCCAGCAGGCGCTTGTCGGCTACCGGCGACTGACCCAGGCCAGCTCGACCGACGCGCTGCGCCTCCTGGCCGACGTGAGCAAGCTGCCGATCGTTCCGGCGCCGGATCTCGTCCGGCGGGAGACGCTGGAGCAGCACGCGCTCCTCGCGGCTCACGAGGCGGCCGTCATGGCCGCGCGGACCTGGACGGAGGCCGAGCGCCTCCGCGCGATCCTCGCCGAGGCGCGGCTGGCCATGGCGGATGGCGGTGGAACCGTCCGCGGGTCGAAGCGGCGCCGCCCCGGGTCCCGCGAGCCCGGCCACGACGCCCGGCAGCGCGCCGCGGCCCGGCGCTCGTACCGAACCTGATCGGGGCGCGGCTGGACGCGGCGGTGCGTGAGCTGCGAGGCGCGGGCTTCGGTCTCGGCCCCGTCACGGGACCGCGAGACGGCTACGTCGTGAACCAGTCTCCCGAGGCCGGCGGCAGCGCCGCTCCGCAGAGCGGGGTCAGCGTGACCCTCTCGGCCACGGCCGCCACGATCACTCCGCCCGCGCTGAATTCACCTGCACCGTGATTCCCGGGGAGGGCGCCGCTGACTGATGACTGAGCCGGTCGTCGGCATCACCGGCGTCGGCGTCCACGTCCCGCGATATCGGCTCGCGGTCGCGACCCTCGGCGCCGTCTGGGGCGCATCGGGGAGCGGGACCAGCGCCGTCGCGAACCACGACGAGGACAGCCTCACGCATGGCGGTGGAGGCCGGTCTCAGCGCGCTGGGGCAGACCGAGGCGAGGCCTCGATCTCGTCTGCCTCGCCAGCACGACCGCCCCGTACGCCGAGAAGTCCTCGGCCGCGGTGCTGGCCGCGGTCCTCGACTGCGGGCCGGCGAGTGAGCGTGGCGGACCTGGGCGGAAGCCTGCGCGCGCGGGCACGACGGGCTCGCGCCTCGCCATCGACGCGGTTCGTGCCGGCTCCGCGCGGGAGGCGCTGGTCGCGGCCTCTGACGTTCGCGTCGCCCCGCCCGGCAGCGACGTCGAGGCCGCCTGGGGCGACGCCGCGGCGGCCGTGCGGGTGGGGCGGGGGCTGGCGTCATCGCGCGGCTCCTGGGCGCCGCGTCCCACACGCACGAGTTCTCCGACGTCTGGCGCCTCGCCGACACGCGTTTCCCCGAGCAGGGCGACCCGACCTTCGTTCGCGCCTACGGCTACGAGCGGCTGATGGCCGAGGCGGCGCGGCGCCTCTTGCTGAGACCGGCGTCGCCGCCGGAAGGGATCAGCGGCTGCCGTGTACTCGCCGGACGCCCGGCTCGCGGCACCGATCCTCCGGAGCATCGGCCTCGGCGAGGAGTGCGCTGCCCGCGGTGCCGCTGCTCACCCGGATCGGAAACACGGGCGTCGCCTCACCGCTCCTGGCCCTGGCGGCATGTCTCGAGGACGCGGAGCCGGGGACCGCATTCGTCGTCGGCTATGGCTCCGGGGCCGACGCGCTGCTCTTCGAGGCCACCGGCGCGATCCGGGCGCTGACCGGTCTCGGGCGTGGCGGTCCAGGTAGCCGCCGGCCGATCGCTCCAGCAGTACGGGAAGCTTCTCAGGTTCCGGCGTCTCGTCGAGACGGAGCCGGCCCTGCGCCTTCATGGCGCTGCCGGTGATGGAGCGCGAGGAGCGCCAGGACCTCGCCTCTACGGCTAGCGCTGCGTCGCGTGCGGCGCTATCCAGCACCCACGCCGCCACGTCTGCTGGCGGTGCTCGGGCAAGGCGTTCGGCGAGCATCGGCTGCCGCGGCGCGGCCGCGTGTTCACCTTCACCAAGGACCATCTCGTACCTCGCCCGACCCCCTGACGGTCATGATGGCGGCGGACCTCGAAGGCGGCGGGCGCTTCTACACGCAGCTGACCGACGGCGACCCGGATGCGGTGACGTTCGACCTTCCCGTCGAGCTGACGTTCCGCCGGTTCCACGAAGGCGGCGGGCTGGTCAACTACTTCTGGAAGTTTCGCCCGCTGCTGGCAGTCCTTAGATTCCCGCGGCTTCCGCGTCGCTACTGCCGCCGCGGCCGCTTTCGGCTGCGCGGAGTGGGTCACGCCGGTCTTGTTCATCGATCAGGGAGGGGGGATCGGTCTCGCGGCGGTCGGCGTCGTGCGGCGCGGCGCAGCGCGACGAGCAGCCGTTTCCGAACGAAGCGCGACAGCGAGGCCGCGTCCCAAGGCCAGCATTGCCACGCGGGGAAGTGTCGGTGGCGCACGCGAATCTCTTCCGCGTAGCCGAGCCACCGCCCCGAGTCGCTGAGACCGCCCACGCCGCAGACCGTGAGGCGCAGCCCCGCCGGTTCAAAGACGACACCGCGCCGCCAGAGTCGAAGGTTCAGATCGTAGTCCGCCACGACCCGTAGCGACTCGTCGAAGCCCCCGTGACGGATGAGGAGTGGGCGGCGGTAGATGGCCGCCTGATGCTGGACGAAGTTCCTCGCCCGGACGAGCCGTCGAGGCCCGGGACCGCGCATGCGGCCGTCGGTGTAGATGGTCCTCGCACGCGAGCACGCCTGCGTCGTGTCTGCCGCAGCCACCGCGCCGCAAGTCGGCCACTGTGGAGCTGCCCGCGAGGCGATCGTCGGCTCCGGAGGAACAGGAGCCAGTCGCCGCGCGCTTGTCGTCACCCCCAGGTTCATGGCCGCGGCATACACCGCCATCGGGCTCGAGATCAGCGCGTGGAGAGACGCGCGGCGCTGGGACTCGAGCCACCCCCAGGTCCCATCGCTCGAGGCGCCGTCGATCACGACCACTTCCGGAGGATCCGGGCTGTTTGCATGAAGATGTTGTCCAGGGCGTGCGCCGTATCTGCGGGCCGGGGTTCCGGCACACTACGATGACGCGGAGTAGCGGAATGCGCGACATGGGGTAGGTGCTTCGATCCTAGCGTTCCGGGTCCCGCCCTCAAGGGCGAGCGAGGGGCGGCGATTCCGGGTCCGGCCGAAGCGGGGCCGAGACAGACGTCAACAGTGCACGATGAAAGGGAGGAACCTCCATGACCGTGACGCAAGGCGACAAGGCGGCGCGCTTCCGCGAGCTTCACTGCGAGCTCCGCGGGTATTCGTCATCCTGAACCCGTGGGACGGCGGCTCCGCGCGCATCCTGGCGGGGCTCGGCTTCGTGGCGCTGGCGACCTCGAGCGGCGCTTCGGCCGGGATCCTGGGGGCGGCGCGACGGGCGGGTGACGCGGGCGGAGGCATTGGCGCACGCGAAGGCCATCGTGGAGGCAACGGACCTGCCGGTCTCCGGCGACCTCGAGAAGGGTTCGGCGATTCGCCGGAGGCGGCGGCCGAGACGGTGCGCCTGGCCGCGGAAGTCGGGCTCGTCTGGCTGCTCCATCGAGGACGCGACAGGGGATCGCCGCCCGGCCGCTGTACGACGATCGGCCAGGCAACCGGCGCGTGGCTGCGCCGCCGTGGTAGCCGCCTGCGGGACTCGCGTTCCTGTTCGTGCTGACCGCCCGCTCGAGAACTTCCTGCGCGGCAACCTGAGCTCTGAGGACACGATCCGCCGCCTCCAGGCCTTCGAGCGGGCGGGCGCGGACGTGCTCTTCGCGCCAGGCCTGCCGGACCCTCGCGGTGGTGCGGGCGGTGTGCGCCGCCGTATCGAGACCGGTCAACTCATGGCTGGTATCAAGGGGAAGTCGTTCAGCATCGCCGAGCTCGAAGCGGCGGGTGTGAAGCGAGTCAGCCTGGGGCAGCTCGCTCTTATCGGATGGCGATGACGGGACCGTGGATGGCGGCCCGGGGCGGTCAAGGACCCGCACGTTCGGTTTTATCGACGACTGCGTGCCCACGTCGGACTTGATCGCGCTCATGCGCGCTCGACCTCAGCGCGGGCGGAGCGCCCCTAGCGTACCGGTGCGGAGGTCCGGCGGCGGTTTGACACGATGGCCGGTGGTCTCAGCATGCATCGGTAGCCGCGCGCATCCAGGGATCGGACCCGGAGGATGGGGGACGCGGAGAAACGGAGGCGGAGACCATGTGGAATCGAGCTGAGGTCGTCATCGTCGGGTCGGGCGTGATCCGGCGCCAGCACCGCCTACCATCTGGCCCGTCGCGCGGGTCCGTGACGTCATCCTGCCTGACCGCTACGCCGAGCTCGGATCTCGCGTCGCCCCGCGCGGCCGGGCTCACGTCCAAGGTCGCCGGCTCCGGAGCTGATGGGTGAAGCTCGTCAACGAGGCGGTGGAGACGCTGGCCGCGTTCGAGAGCGTGACGGGACGCTCTATCCGGTTCCATCGCGTCGGCGCGATGCGCGTGCTGCTGAGCCTGGAAGCGAGAGGCGCGAATGCGCCGCGAACGCGGCGCTCGCACTAGTCGTTCGGCGTCAAGGTGGAGTTTCTGTCGGCCGACGAGGCTGAGCGGCTGGCGCCGCATTTCCGCGCCGCCGGGGCCCGGGCGATCCTCTTCTCGCCGGAGGACGTGCTACTTCCACCCGCCGCCCGTCGCCCGGGAGTCTCGCCGCCGCCGCGGGGAGCTGGTAACACTCGCGCCGGGAACGTCCGTGACCGGGTTTCTCCACGAGGGAGTGGCGGATCCGGGGCGTCCAGACGGCGGCCGGTACGATCGAGAGCCCGGTAGTGGTCGACGCGGCCGGAGCCTGGTCGCGGCTGCTCGCCGACGAGGTCGGCGTCCGCGTCCTCTGGTGCCGACCCGCCACCAGCTGTTCATCACCGAGCCCATCCCCGGGATAGAGCCCCATCACCCGATCATAAGCGCATTCACGAGCCGAGCGTGTACACGCGGCCGGAGCAGGGCGGCCCCATGCTCCGGGGCTACGAGGATCACCCGCTTCAGGTGGATATGCGGAAGGAACCCGAGGGATTCCAGGTGCGCGATCTGCCGCCTGACGTGGACGTGCCTGGGCCCGGCCGGCGAGAGGTTGCGCTGCGCACTTCCTGCGCTGCTGGGGCGCCCGGCTGCGCGAGCATCGCGGAGGACTCTTGACCATCTCGCCCGACGGCGAGCACATCGTGGGCCCGGTGGGGACGCTGAACGGTTTCTACATCGCCTCGGCTCTGCAACGTCGGCGGGCTGTCCATCTCCGCCTCGGTGGGCGCGCCCTCGCGGATCTGATCGTCGACGGCGCCTCCAGCCGGACCTGGGGCGGATGTCGGTCGAGCGCTTGCGCGGCCGAGATCTCGACGAGGACTCGCTCCGGGAAGCTTGCGCGCGCGCCTACGCCCGGAAGCACGAAGGCCTAGGAGCTGGCGGTTCCACGGCGCGCCGGACGGCGTCGAGCGTGGCGTCGACCGGTGCCGGGAGGCCGAACCAGCTCGCCGATCGTGCGAGCGTCCCGAGGCCATGGCTCGTCAGGATGCAGACGACACGGCTCCCCGGGGCTAGCGCGCGCCCGTCGCCAGCAGCTGCGCTCCCGGCAAGGGCGGCGGTCGAGGCGGCCTTCACAGTAGATCCCTTCCCGGCTGGCGAGATCGAGCAACGCCCGCCGGATCGCCTCGTCGGTGACGGCCACCGCGCGGTGCCGCCGCTCTTCCGGACGCTCTCGTAGCTGTGGTGGCCGGTCACGCGGTGCGTGATCGGAAGGGCGATGTTGGGCCTGCACCGCGTCGAGAGGGCGCATCACGGCGTCGTCGCGACGGAGCGCCTGCACCATCGGATCGGCGCTGGCCGCTGGCTGACCGCCGCACCGAGCCGCGGCATCGCGTGGTGGTGGAAGCCGAGCCGGTTCAGCTCGTCGAATCCTCCCTTCCAGATCCCGAAGAGACCTGGTCGCCGGTACCGGCATCGACGACGCACTCCGGGACCTCCCAGCCGAGCTGCTCCGCGATCTCGAAGGCGGTCGTCTTGTCGCCCTCCGGCCTGGTACGCGGGCAGGTCGCGCATCCACGTCCAGCCGAGCTCCGCCGTGAGGGCCGCCAGGCAGCGTGAGGGCCAGCACCGAGGCCTGGGGGAGAGGACGGTCGCTCCGGTACGCGCGCATCTGGCCGAGCTCGAGGCTGGACTTGGAGCCCGCGAGGCCGCCTGAGGCCAGTGAGGAAGATCACCGCGGGAAGGCCAGCGCCGGAGCGGCCGCCGCCGCCATCGCCGACCCGATGTTGCTCCGACGTCATGCACGCCAGCGTGCGGGCCCCAAGCGCCTGAGCGTGACGCTGGCGGGCGACGCCGATCGGCCGGTCCTCCGAACGACCCTGAGGGATTCTGACCTTCGACCTTTCGCCAGGAGCCTGACCGGCAGGTCTCGATCGAGGCGCGCGAGCGGGCTGAGCCGGCGCCGCCGGCGCCCACGTCAATGCGCGGTGCAGGCGGGATCGGCGGACGGGAAGGAGCTCGTCCCACTCCAGAGTCCAGGCGGCCGGGACCGGAGCCGGTCGCGGTCCAGGGAGCGGCGGACCCCGTCGAGGTCGTACCGACGGCCAGCGTCTGGCTGAGCGAGCTGTCCTCGATGGACGGAGCGTCGAGACCTCGTCAGGCACGGTGGCGCACGCCGCGCGGGCCAGAGGCGGGGATACCGGCGCCGCAGCGAACGCGCAAGAGACCGACCGCGAACGTGTCCACCGGTCCGCCCGCGTCAACATACCACGCGCGCCCGCCTTCCTGGCGGCTGGAGCCGTCCTCCGCCGGGGTCCGAACCCGTGCTAAGGTCCTGCTTTGTGCTGACCGACTTGTCCCGGCGCCCTCCAGGTGTGAGAGCGAGCCGCACCATGAAGAGCGAGGCGGGCGCGGTCTCGTCGCCTCCGGGCGCAGGTCGTCCGCGACGACGTCGTTCCGCCAGCGACGGTGGGACGGGAGTCATCAGGCGCGGCCAGATCGTCCGCATCGTCGACCAGGCGGCAAGCAGGGGGTGGACTTCCTCCGCTATCACGCCGCCAATCCCGAGAGCGGTACCACGCGGCCAACACCATGAAGAAGGCCCGGACCATCCTGCTCACGACGGGCACGCTGTAATCCGACGCGGCTCGGCTCGATGCTCACGATCGTGGGGACACCTGCGGCGCTGCCACGAACACCATCGGGGGATACGCTGCAGCGCGCCGAGCAATTTCGACGATGTATGGGGCGAGAACGTACTGATGCCGGAGACCTTCCTCCGCCTGCTCGGCCGGCACGGAAATGGGCCGCCGCGACATCGTGAAGCCAACCTCAACTTTTCCTCGAACGTGCCAGTGGGACCCGACGGGAAGCCGCCGAGACCGTGTTCGTCGACGGCCTCTCGAAGGCGGGCGACTTCGTCGACTTGCGGGCCGAGATGGACGTCCTTGTCCTGATCTCGAACTGCCCCTCAGGTCAAGCAAACCCGGTGCGCCGGGCTCCGAACCCACCCCGATCCGAGTCGTTGTCTGGGAGGCAGGTCCGGAGCGACTCGGCCAACCTGAGGTGTGTCGTCACGCCATGCCACGCAACAGGTGGACACATCAGACAATAGTGCGTGTCTGTCCACCGTGGGTTCGATGTCCTGCTGGCCGAGCTGGCTCTCCCTGGGCGACCGCCGGATGAGCCGTCGGGCAACGCCACGCGATCGCGGGGACGGGCTCGCGCGCCGGCCTGTATGCGATCGACGGCGATCAGCGGCCTGTACCGGAGACGGCCGAGCCTGTCGGGCTTCGGCATCTGAGCCAGACGCGCATGGCTCCGGCACAACCGGCGGCTCGAGGCCGAGGGAAACGGCCCGCCCCGGCCCGCGTATCAGGCCGATGCCTCGAGCGGATGATCGCCGACACGGAGCCCGGACACGGTCATCGTCACCACGGTGGACGCCACTCACCACCAGTACATCGTGAAGGCGATGGAGCTCGGCCGCGACGCGATCACCGAGAAGCCAGATGACGACGCTGGACGCAGCAAAGTTGAAGCTGCAGGTGGAGATCTTCGACGCCATCGCGCGCACCGGGCGCTCTGCCCGGGTCGCCTTCAAACTACCGCTACGCGCCGGCCCATACGGTCTTCCGCCGCCTGATGCTGTCGGGTGGTGGGCCGCCCTGCTCTGGCGTCGACTTCTCCTCAGCTCCTGGGATCACGACGGCGCGGCTGCCGACCACTTCCCGGGCGGTGGCAACCGTCGAGCGCCAGCAGCTCGCGGCGGGCCTCGCGCACAGGTGCTGTCGCGCACCGCTTCGATCCTGTCGTAACAACTGGTGCGGATGGACGCCGCCACCCGCGCGTGGACGTAGTCCTGCGCGCGTGGGGCCGGTCTCGGCTTCTGCCGGCCGGGCCAACGCCAGAGGGCGACGGGAGAGTCCTGTCCCGCGCGCAGCGCCGCAGCACGGGCAAACGAGGCGGCAGCGTGGACGATGACCCCTTCGCTCCTGTTCCTGGACCTGGAGCGCGGCGTTCCGCGTGGGCTCGCATCTCTCGAGGCCGAGTGGCAGAGAGCGGGCAGCCAGTCCGGGACCGGAACGTCTTCCTGGGGAGCTGATCACGATCGACGAGCACGATGAAACAGTGGATTACGGCGCGTACCGGGAACGGACGTCCTGCCCTCCTACTCGCCTGCTCGCCGCTCACGCGCCCTGGAGGGGATCGGCAGCGTGGCCGTCACCGGTGATTGGGGGCCGGCTCGGAGATGGAACATCGAGAACGCTCACCCGACACGCCTGATGCAGGATCCTGGAGCGGGCGCGGCCAGCGTGGCAGTGCGTTCTAAGGGGGTGCGTGATCACCAGGCATCCCATGGCGTGGCGCGCCGCGCGACGCGTCGAGGTCCCCGGAGAAGGCGTGCGGCCACGGGGGCCGATCCCGTCATGCTGGAGCAGTCTCTTCCTCCAACGCTCGCCGCCCCCCGGACCCTCTACTCGACCGCGCGGCGTCCCACCTGGATCAGGCGCGGCCTCGCCGCTGGTGGGTTTTTGCGGCCAACGAGCCGATCCGCACCGAGCGACTGGTCCACCACACCTGACGACCCTGTTACAGCGCTCCCCCGAGCGACAGCGCCGGGCGCTGGCTGGTCGCGCGGGTAGAATGGCTCCTTGACAAGGTGTTAAGCCTCGAAATGACCGAGGCGCGAGGTTCTGTGGTCCCGAAGCGCCCCGCAGGATCAACCGATAGGAAAGTTGCGAGGCCATCGCCACTGCGCGGCATTCTCGGCCGCGGGCAAATGTGCGCGGATGACCGTGATCGTCGGCCCGTGGCTGGCCGGCGCGGCACATGTCCCCCGCCGTGGGCGTGCAGTCGGGCGCGCGCGCCCGTCGAGCCTGGCGTGTCGCCTGACGGTGGGCTTCAGCAGGACCGGCGCACAACCAGCAGACGATCAAGGCGATCGAGCTCTTCCCGCAGAGGAAGCGTACCCGAAACATCAAGTGCGTCTACCCGCATTGAGCTCGCCGGGTGGGGGCACCGCTTCGGACCGGGATGACCACCCAGGCGGCCGGCCGGAACCTCTCCGACGTCGTGACGCAGCAGGACTACGCGTCTCATCGAAGTTGAGTGGACTCCCCCGCGCCCTTCACAGGCTCCCCCGACGACTACGCCGGGCAGCGCGCACGATCGACGCGGGATGCGTCGGGACGGCGCTGAAGGGCGGGACCGCCAACGCGGCGCTGGCGGCGGTCGATCCTCGGATCCAACTCGCAGTGCTGGGGTGCTCGATCGTCGACGCCTCTCTGGGAAGCAGCCGCCGGGTGGAGCCGCCAGCGCCGTGAACTGGATGCGCGGAGCGACTTCAGAGAAGACCCTCTGTGGCGCTCCAAAGCAGAAGCTTCGGCTTCTGGGTGGCATGTGGCTCCCAGACCTGGGACAATCAGATCTGGGCGCGTCAAAGCGCCGTACCTCCGCCGGCCGTAGTGGCGCGGCGTCTCCGCCGACGGTGGAGGTGATCGGCTACGAGAGCGGCATAAGCCTCTCGGTGGACCACATTCGGCATGCTGGCAGCGCCTCCAGAAGGCGATCGCTCACCTCCCGGGCCGACGCGAGCTGGCCAGCTGCAACCAGGACACCAGCGTGGAGTCTCGCCCCGATCGTCACCCGGAAGGCGGCAGATGGTCGCTACTTCTGGAGCAACCGTGATCGTGCGGTCTGGAAGGCGTCCGGGGGGCGCGACGTACGAGCGGAACTTCGTCCTTCACCAGGCTGCCTCGTGTTCTGGCGGTGGCTGGTCGGCCAACTTCGCCGTAGCCGTCGCAGTTCTTCTTCGCTAGTCACTGACGTAGCGCTGGGCAGCCCAAGGAAGCCGCGATGTTCATCGGACTTCATCATCGAACTCCCTCGGAGGCGAACGAGGCGCTCCTGGCCGAAGCGCGATGTGCCGATCCTTGCGCAAGGTGCAGGCAGGCGCTCAAGCCGAAGCCAGCGCTCGCAGGCCGGAGATGTTCGCGTACACTCGAGCGGGTGAGAGCAAGTGATCGTCCAGCCCATCCCGCCGCCTGACTCTCCGGGGCAACGCCGAGCTGGTCAAGAAACGCCTACTAACCCAGTGTAGGATCGACCGCACGCGCGATAGCGTGGCGGTCTCAGGAGCCGTGGCAAGGCTGCCGCCTCCTCCCGTCGGCGCGCGGAAGGGAATGCCATTCTCGCCAAGGCGCGAAGCCGGCAACGCGTCGGGACGGCTGGCCGGCATTAGACCTGGGGCGGCGAGGCTCCCGAGGGCCCCGCCGCAGCCCGGGCCACGGGCCTGAATCGGCGCAGCGGTGGCGTTATCGGGCTTAGTGAGCACAACATTAATACGCAGACACACATTGGGTCAATGAAGGCACGTGGCCAATGGTGCACAGTGCGAGATGAATCGCGCGCTGGCGACGTCCATTCCGGCGATGGCCTTCGAGCCCGCCGCCGTCCGCGCGCGGAGCGGGCCGCCGGGCGCCGCTCGCGCATCCGCACCCGCAACCCTGGTGGGATATGCCTTCATCGCGCCCGCGGTCTGATCGGCTTCCATCGGCCTGATGACTGCTCCCTGAGCTGGCGTGTCGCTCACCGCGTTCACCGACTACGACATTCTCACTCCCGCCTCGGTGGATCGGGCCTCGAGAAACTCACCGGATGTCTCACGCAGGACCGCCGTTTTTCTCCAACCGGCAGCGTCACCCTCTGCTGTTGGCGTGGCGTCGCCGTGCCGCTCCGGCTGGCATTCGCGCTCGCCGACGATGCCCTGAACACGCAGCGCCGGGGACGAGTGTTCACCGCGCGGCTCTACTACGCGCCGTCCATCGGCCGGCAGCGTGGCCGTCGCGCTCATGTGGCGGCAGGTGTTCGGGACCCAGGGCGTCGTGAACGCCGTGCTCGCTCCTGGCGTGCCGCGGTGAGCTGGTCTCGGTCATCCCGATCTCGCGATCTGACCTGATCACGCTCGGCGGTGTCTGGCAGTTCGGTCGCCGATGCTGATCTTCCTGGCGGGCCTCGAGGCAGATTCCCGCGCGAGCTCCCGACGAGGCGGCGGCATCGACGGCGCCGAGCGCGTGGTCGCGCTTCTTCCGGATCAACCCCGCCGCTGCTGTCGCCCGTCACGCTTCTTCAACCTGGTCGATGCAGACGATCACCGGCTTCTATGGTGTTCACCCAGGCGTTCATCGTCACGGCGGTGGGCCCATGGACACCACGCTCTTCTACGCGCTCTACACTCTACCGGCGGGCTTTCGAGAGCTTCCACCAGATGGGCTACGCCTCGGCCATGGCTCTGGTGTGCCTCCTGCGCGGTCGCCCTCTGCACCGCGGTCCTCTTCAAGACGTCGGGGCGGTGGGTCTTCTACGAGGCGAAGGAGGGCGGCGATGACCGGAGGGCACCGTGCTGGCGCGCCAACTGGCTCCGCCCGCCGCTGGCGGAGCGTGGCGGACGCTCGCGCAACACGCGGACGGTCGGGGGCTCGGGCTCGTGATGCTCTACCCGATCCTTCCGCTCTTCGCCAGCTCGTTCGGGGGCCCCGCCGGAGGTCTGGGCCGAGCGTGATGTCGCTGATCCCGCGCCACTTCACGCCGCAGGAACTACGTGAACGGCTGGGCGGGGCTCTGGCGGGACCACCTTCGCCACCTTCTCACAAGAACTCGCTGATCTACGCCGGTCTGGGCGAACGATCGCCGGCCGTGATGTCTGTCGGCGGTGGTGGCCTACGGGTTCGCGCGCATCCGGCTCTGCCGGCTCGCGGATTCTGGTTCTACGTGCATGCTCCTGACGCTGATGCTGCCGTACCAGGTCGTCATCATTCCCGCAGTACGTCTTCTTCACGAAGCTCAACCTCGTGGCAACACTCTTCTACCCGCCTGCTGCTGCCGCGCCTCTTCGGGATGGCCTTCTTCATCTTCAGTGATCAGTGCAGTTCATCCGCGGCATTCGGAGGAGGCCGGACGAGGCGGCGGAGCTCGACGGTGCAGCCAGTTCGGCATCTTCTTCCGGATCATCCTGCCGCTGATCCGCCCGGCGCTGATCACCGCGACGATCTTCTCCTTCTACTGGACGTGGGAGGACTTCCTGACGCCGCTCGTGTACCTGAACGAGCCGAAGCTCTAGCACGATCTCGGTGGCGCCTTCGGATCCTTCGCCGACGCGTCGGGCGCCACTGACTGGGGCGCGATCTCGCGATGTCGCGCGCTGTCGCTGGTCCCGGTGCTCGTGGTCTTCATCGTGTTCCAGCGGTTCGTCCAGGGCATCAGCACCACCGGGCATGGCAATACGTAACTGGAACGCAGAAGTGCTAT
>ERZ1370068.8794-contig-7620_pt1 | contig 39354 bp, 55 predicted proteins | sample MGYA00561227_ERZ1370068 | MGnify/ENA primary metagenome ERZ1370068 (study PRJEB38410, sample SAMEA6850437) | metagenome | study: Metagenomic assessment of the ecological functions of the soil: analysis of the soil microbiota associated with the...
CGTCATACCTGATGACTTTACGAAGGGCAGCGGGCAATGTCGTTCGAAGCCTATGCCGCCAACCGCTACCAATCGACCGGGCAGTGATTCAATGGATGCTGAACAACGCATGGCCTTCATTGATCTGGCACCTTATGACTATTACCTGATCGCCCGCCGGCGGTTATTTCGGGAACCAGGAAGGCCCGCGAACCGATTCACGTGCAATATTCGTACGACGACAAGAGTGTGATCGCCGTGAATATCACCAGCCAACCGCAGTCCAAATTGAAGTTGGCGGCGCAGTCTTTGACCTCCGATCTCGTCGAAAAATTTCCCGGACAGCTGTGACTCCGATCTCGCGGCGGATAGTAACGCAAAGGTTTTCTCGATTCCGGAAATACCAGATTTGTCGACAGCGTATTTTCTCGCTGTCGCTGCGAAGTTCGACCGGTCAGATTCTCAGCTCTCAACCTTATTGGTTGTCGACGACGGCTGACGTTCTGGATAAACGAAAACCAAATGGTACTAGCACGCCCGTTAGCTCGTATGCGGACATGAGCTCAACTGGAAAAGCTTGCGCCCGTGAAGTTGGCTGTGTCCGGCAATGCTATTCGTCGCGGCGACGAAGAGATCGCGCAGCGTCACTATCTCAAATCCCGGCTCCAGTCCCGCTTTTTTGTGCGTCTCGAGATAAAGCAGCGGAAGCAGTGACCGTGACTGCTGCGCCGGTGATCCTGAAGGGGACAACTACATGTCGCTTGCCTGGTGAGCGGCAGACCGTCACGGCGTAGACTTCATATGATCAGTGAATCGCGGAGCTTCGTTGCCTGCAATCTTTGCGAGGAGTGGCAAGCGTGAATAGTCCGCGCTGGTCGCCGTTATCATTCTCGACGCCCGCGAATGTCGGCGGATGCAAGATCGCGGGACGCAGCCCCGCCATGAAACCGGGCCAAAATCGGCATCACCGGAGTGCGCGGCATCGTCGGCGACGTTCACGCCGGAATGCCGCCACGTTGGAGCCTCGGGGCCCAGGCGCTTCGGTGGCACCTATATCTCGACAGCGTGGCCGCGTTCCCGGTGGGTCGCGATAACACCGCTCTTTCGGGGCCGATGGTCCGATGCTCAAAGCAGTCGTGGCACGGATTGCGTGGCAGCGCCGCCGCCAGGGAGGTAAATCGATCCGGGGCATCTGTCCGGACGCCGCCGAGTCTTCAACTGGCAGCGCCATGGCTGAAGGCCGAGGGGGGAATTTCCATCGCCGGCCGGTCGCAATCCAGGGAAGCCATGGTGAAGCTTCGCGCTGAAGCTTTGTTCGCAGCGACGGGCTTTATTTCGAAATCACGCAAGCCGAAGAGCTCCTAGACATCTAACAACACCAGGGAGAAGTTTTTCGCCAGGTGCCGCCGTTTGGGACCGGATCCGAGCCAGCGTCGATCGAGCATCAGGAGCCGATCGCACGTTGGGACCAGGATCGTGGCGCTCACAGCGGTGCATTTATGTCGATCTTCACGACCTTCATCAAGGCCCGGCGCTTCGGTATGCAGCATGGTAGCGGTCGACTGTGCTAACGGCGCCTGTCTCACTTCTTTGGTCCCGGGCGTTGGCTGGCGGCGGCCGGCTGTGAAGTGCTGACAATCAGGCGATGATCGATCCGGCGGCGGCTTTTCCTCATCGACTGGAAACTGACAGGACGTTGTAAACATGCCGCAGTCCCGTGGCGTGCCCGAAGCGAGCCGCTGGATCTGGTTCCCGTCGGCGATGCCGGGGTGGCTTGCAAAGCTGCACGCCGCCTAGCCGCAACCTCGTGAGATGACGTCTGCCCCCGGCCAAACTTACCTCCGTCTGTATAGTCATCAAAACGCCGCGAAGCGCTGGTTGTGGAATGAACAGCCGTCGCGCCAACAACACCGGTGCTGATCGAACAACCGTGCGGAGCGTTATCGAGGCACCGGCCGGTGCACCAGTGTCGCGGCTGCACTCTGCCGTAGTTTCGCTGAGGCCATGTTGAACCGCATCGCCGTCCGGGGGAGGAAGTGAGGCGTGAGACACTGAGTGCGGTGGTTTCAACTCCATTGATAAGCAAAGCGTTGCCGGATTTAATCCTGGATGGCTTCTGGCCTGACAAGCTTGTAATGATGCCCCCGAAAGTAATGAAAGAAACTTCCTTCCGATTGTCTATGCTCGGGCACATCTATAGTGATTGGTTTCCAATCGGTTTCTGATGTCCATGTGCTGTAGGGATTAGTCGCAAGAGATGATAGCATTCTGAAGATCAAACCTGATTTTGGGTGATTAAGGTGACTTAACGTGGTTGACCTGAGCGTGCAGCCAGGCTCATGCTGGAACCGATCTGGATCACCACGTCGCCATTTATGTTTCAAAACGCTGCGGCTTGCTTCTGACCAAAGGCGCGCAGATGGCAGACATCAGGGAACAAAACGAGCAACCGCTGCGCAGACACCCCTTTGCGCCCCGACAGAATGGCCTGAACCGATGACCCGCATCATCGCTCGGCAGATCAGCATTTTCGGCGGTAAAAGCTGGAGTGGTTGGCGAGTCCCTGACGCCGACGCTGCTGACCTGGACACTACCCGCGCAGGCCTTCGGCAATTCTGCGTGGGTGGTCGCACGATCGTCAGCTGGCGCGATCCTGCGCACCTCGGCGATGGTAAAGCAGGCTGTCGCGGCCGGTCTGTTGTCGAGTGTTGCCGACCGCTGATAGTCGGCGGCAGTCCTGGCGTGCCAACGATCCGGGAACCGTTTCGTGTGGCATCACCGCGCCTCCAGGCGGCAGATCGCGATCACCAGTGGAAACACCCACCGGCGGTTGAAACGCGCTTATTCATCGGCCCCAAACAGTTTTTCTCAACACCGGTCAGGCGCGCAGAACTGCCGTGGGATACTTACCGGCACCGGTGTGGCGCGTGAATACATCGCGCGTCATGGATGCGGACGTGACCGCAGTGCCGGGTTATTCATCCTTCATGACGTTCAAACGGATCGTTGACGCTGGGCCCGCCGCCGCCGCTCAGGAAGAAAGTCCCGGGTTGTCTTTCGATGCTGCAATGGGGTCGGCCCGCTGGCAGGCCAAAAAGCTGCCGTGGGCCGCATTGGGCGCCGAGGTATTTTCATTAACGTAACGCCCAACGGACTATTTCCGCGACCAACGCCAGAACCGGCGCAGTCTCGGCGATCTTTTGCGCCGCGTCACAACAGTAGGCGGACGCCGGCTTTGCCTGGTACATGGATGCCGATCGACCGCAAAGTGCGGTTTCGGTGAAGAGGGCGTGGCGATCGGCGAAGAGTACAAATCTTGCCGCCATGCTGGCGACTTCGAGAGTGTTCTGGGCCGGGAGTCCCGGGCCGGTCGGAGAGCGCAAATCTATCAATCGCCACTTCCGCGCTAAAACATGGTGATGGTCAGCAGGTTTGGCGGGCAAGCTCTTTTCTTTCGAAGATCGCGTTAGGTGAATGTGACCGTGAAGAAATGCGGTGCAAACACGTGGCGCAGCAGGGCGGCGTTGAAGGCAACGGCGGGAAGCATTAATAATTCTATCCGCGCCTCGAATTTGCGCAGCGACAGTTTGGTCGGCATGGCCCCGATCGGCATCTGATGGCGCAGAGCGCAAGACCATCTGGCGAGTTGGAGAGATGTGCCTGCCCGCTGCAATGATCAAAGAGAAAATGCGCCACCTCGACGCAAGATCTCAGCGGTCCTGAGAAAGCCGTAATGAGTACTCCGCGGCGTTGCATGGATTTGCGCGTGACGGCGGCTGTTAACGGCCGAACGGTTGCTTCGGTGCATAACTAAACATTGAGATGCCGATCATTCGGGTGATTGCTGAGGCCGAAGATGAGACAATCGCCCGGACTATTATGAATCGCGTGTATTCGCAGGTTCAGGAGTATATAGCCTGAGCAGGCGAGTCGGATTTTGGTCGCGCCCCTCGGGCCACAACCAGGCGCCAACGCACTTGAGAAAAGCATAAATCCTTAAAGTGTTTGCGAACCGTGGTTTGCGGGTTCTTTCAGATAGAGGAAAGGCTTGCTGCAGAAAGTTTATACGCGTTCCGCGCGAAGCGGACTGAATGAAAATAGCCCAGCGCTTCAGCGCTGGGTGGACGTGCGATTTGAACCAGAGTCCGTGAAGCGGACGACTGAAAGACGTAATTCCCAAAGACTTTAACTCAGCCGTCCGCTTCACGGACTGACTCTTAACTACGTCGTCCGATCCCACCGATGAATCGGTGGGCTATTATCATTCGTCGGCTTCGCCGACTTTTGCAGCAAACCAAACCACGAAATCATCTTAAGTATGACGAAGGTTTTTCTGCTGCTGACTCAATCCATCTGAGCTGCGAGGGACTATCTGTGCCGTTACGTCAAACGATCCTGTGCCTTTAGTCTCATGCTGGCAGTAGGCGGTGGAAGCTTGGTTGCAGGCAATAAGCCCGTTACCCAGCGGGCGCCAAAAGACCAGTCGCCGAATGCGCGTCTCCCGGCGCGGGCCCGAAAGCGCGCGGTGCGAGGCCGTCCTCGCAAATCCTTTTCGATGACTTTAGCCATTCAAGCCAGGCGCAAATGACGAGGCATGGCTGGATCAGCCAAACCGCGCCTGGTTGGCCAGGGCGTGCCTGGCGCGCACTGGGAAAAAGACCAGCGTATCGTTTCTTCGGGATCCGACACGCGTGGCAGCAACCGGCTGGTCCAATGACGCCCTGACCGATAACAGCGGAACGAATACCCATCATCAGTCGCAGATTTGTCACCAACGCAAAAATACCTCGACGGGACTTACGCGGCCCGGTCCGACGGTTGATCTGCCGGTCGACGGTTCCAGCGGGGACCAACTGGTCCAGAGCTGGTATACGATTAGCCCTTTTGAAGGCGCCAGATGGATCCTGATTACAGCGAGCTGGATTTCGAACATCTGGCGAATGGAGTGATGGGGCGCCAACGGCCCGACGCGTTGTTCACCACATCCTGGAGAACTTTTAGTCCGGAGCCCAATTGGAAAAAGGACAACGTGTTCGATACCAGCAGCGGCAGCAGGGTACGGCTAAGACACTCTACTACCCGTGTCACTGATGGCAAGGTGAAGTATTTCACACTGATGGCAATCGGCTGGCTGAGCACGGAGGACAAATATTACCCGCGGTCGCTGATGTCGAGGCTAAATTTTAACCTCCTGGGTTTATCAGGACGCGACAGTCAGGTCGACGGTGGTCCGCCATCAGCCAGGAGGACATTGATTGGGTTCTTCATCAGCGCAAAAGAAGAGTAGCTGCACCGGCGTGGAGAGTCGAGGCAGAGGTAAGGCCGCGCGCTGCGACGAAGATCGGTGAAGTTTCGGGATACGCGGTGCCGGCGCCCTTGCCGCGTCTGATCTCTCTCCTTGTGCGACTAGTAGTCGACGAACCTCGTTTTTGCGCATCGCTGGCGACGCTCGAACGGGTTTTAAGCCAGAAAAACAATTTATGAAGCCAATTGAAAAACCAGAGTTGCGCCTCGGCAGACTGCGCGCCTCGGGCGTCGCGAGTTTCTGAAACTCGCGCAGGGTCTCTCCGCTGGCAGCGGTACTGATAACCGCCAGCCCGGGCCGCTGCTGATCCGGATGGTTTGTTGCTTCTAACGTTGGGACCTTACACCAACGGCAAGAGCGGTGGGCATATATCTACGCTATCGACTCAACCTTGCTTCCGGACAATTGAGAGCCAGCGTCAACACGACCAGGGGCGTGGTGAACCCTTCATTTCCTGCAGTCAGCCCCAGGCCGGCGTTATCTGGTACTCCGTAAAAATGAAGTCGTGACAAAGTTTTGCCGGGAAAAAAGCGGCGCCGTGAAGAAGGTGCCTTTGGCATCAATCAACGGAACGGCGAGTTGAGGCTGTTGAATCAACAACCATCACTGGGCGCGCGGATCCGGGTGTTATGTGCACGTGGATGCCGCCCGGGCAAGTTTGTCCTGATTTGCGAATTACACCGCGCGGTAACGTGACGGTTTTCCCGGTTCAGCCCGATGGCAGTTTGGGCCAGGCAACGAGATATGAAGTGCAGGCTCCAGGGCTTGAGCGGCGTAAACCAGGAGCGTCAAAAGGGTCCAGCATGCTCACAGCATCATGCTTGATTCAACGAACCGGTTCGGCCTATTCGCTGCGATCACGGGAACCGATCGGGTAATGATCTTCCGGTTCGATGCACAGAAAGGAAAGCTGCCGCCGAGCAATCCCGCCCCTGGGCGCAAACCAAACTTGGGCGCGGCGCGGACCGCGTCGTCATCTGGCTTTTTTGATCCCACCGAAGCAAAAATATCTGTTCGTGCTTAATGAGCTGCACTCGACCGTGACCACTTTTGCACGCGATACCCGGATGGGAAGTCTGCGCGAGTTGCAAACGCTTTCGACTCTGCCCAATGATTTTAAGGGCGAGAATACGGGAGCGGATGTCCACGTCTCCTCCGATGGGCGGTTTCTCTATTCTTCGAACCGGGGCCATGACAGTATCGCGTGCTTCAAGATCGATCCGCGAGCCGGGTCAGCTGACTTTCGTGGCGCACGAATCGGCCGGCGGGAAGACGCCGCGCAATGTTTTGCGATTAGATCCGACGGAAGACGTTTTGCTGGTGGCAAATCAAAACTCGGACTTAACATAGTCCGTCTGCGCCGCGATCAGGAAACGGGCCGGCTCAGTTCTGCTCGAGACATGTCGCCGACGCGCGCCTCACCGGTCTGTCTGCAATTTACGACGCCCTTTGGGTGAAGTGAATTAGCCGGTCGAGTTGCCGTCGGGGGGATTTCTCCCTTCGCCAAGGTCTTTAGAGATAATATAGCGGTCCTCTGTGGTAGATTATGCACATGACGCATCAGAACCTGATTGAGATTAATCCTCAAAAGATGAGTGGCATGCCCGTCCGTTCGCGGCACGCGCTTCCGATTCAGAACTTGTTCGATTGTCTGGAAGAAGGCGAAACAATCGACCAGTTTCTCGATCAATTCCCCACGGTAAACCGCGAACAAGTCAACGCAGAATCCTCGAACTCTCAAAGAAAGGCTGCTCGAAGGTGAAGTTGCTGCTTGACGAGTGCGTGACAGCAGCGTCGGGTCGTCAAACGCGATCTCGTCAGGCATGATATTCATACTGTTGAAGAGGCTGGATTTAAGGGAGTAAGAAAACGGCTGGCGATCTCTTACGCTGCGTCAGGCGCATACGACGTGTTCGGTATCACAGCGTCGATCAGGAATCTTCCGTGCACGCATCAACAAAACGTCGCGGGTTTTGAATATCCTATTTTGGTCACTCGCGGCAAACGAGAAGCAGCTACGCGCGTCTCCAGGCCTCTCCTGCCACACGGCTTGCTGACGGAGCTGAAAGACGAGTACGCCGGGCGATGTAGTTAGGATTGATGAATAATGGCCCTCTGTCGAAAAGCGTCGAAACCGTTTTCAAAGACGGCGTAGAATACGAGCGATTAAAGCGAGGAACACTGATTCAGAGTGGAGGCAGGGGTTTGGTGGGGATTACTGGGTGAATAGCCGTCTGTAAAGTAGCGCAGAGAAAACAACATCACGTTACGGCCGCGAAAATCACAGACCACGAACCATGGCGCTCGCGCGCGTGTAAGTGATGTCGCGTGGGCTGACGGATTCGGAGATGAGATGATCTCGAGCGCGTCACGCAAACGACTGCCATGCGACGGCACTCTTCCCTCAAACTGCAACTTCAATTCCTGCCCATCGTAATTAACGGTGCGATCCGCTTGGGGTGTGAACGAAAAACCAACCGGCTTCGTCTTTGAAATCAAGATAACCGCGAACGTTCGTTGCGTCAGCATCCCGCGGAACGAGCCGTGCCGCGCGCCGATCGTGAGCGTGTGACTGCGGTCATCCCAGTGCAGCACAATTCGGGTGAACCCTCCGTGCTCGTAGTTGTAATTGACGCCTTCATCTTCATAAAGCGTGAATGCTCCATCAGCGCCGGCATATACATAGAGCGTAATGGGATCGGCTGGTCGCTCTACGGTGTACTGCAACTCTGGTCCGACGGGAATAATCGAGCCCGCCTTGACGAAGATTGGCATCGATTCATACGGCGCCGGCGCTTCCATGCGCTGGCCTCCGGAGATGAGCTTGCCGGTCCACCAGTCGTACCAGCCGGCCGACTGGGGCAGATAGACTGAACGAGTGCGGGCCTGGTAGCTGAGTTACCGGATTGATCATTAGGGACGGCCCGAACATAGTACTGGTCGCCGATCTCGCGCGCTTTGGCGTCGTGGCGAAAATCCATGACGAACGCGCGCATGAAACTGCCTTCCAGCCTGCGTCACGTCTCCGGCAACCGAATAGATGTAAGGCAAGAGGCGGTAACGCAGCCGGTCAAACTTGAGCATCGTTTGAAACGCCGGATGCGACTCGCCGCCGAAATACCACATTTCGCGATAGGGGAATTCACCGTGCACCCGCAACAAGGGCACGAAGGTCAGCAAACTGAAACCAGCGCGTATTCAGTTCGCGCCACTCCTCGATGTCTGCAGCGCTTGCATCTTTGCGCGAGAAGCGCGCGGGCACCGAAAATCCACCGCTGTCCATGGTCCAATAGGGCAGACCCGAAAGCGAAAAACTCAGACCGGCGGGAATCTGCTTGCGCATCGCCGTCCAGGTGGACGAAATGTCACCCGACCAGACCGCGGCGGCGTAACGTTGCTGTCCGGCAAAGCCCGAGCGCGTCAGAGTAAAGACGCGCTGGTTCGGGGCCGCCGACCGCTGGCCTTCATAGACCGCCTGGCTGTTAACCAGCGGATACGCGTTGAGCATGCGCGAGCCGGATCCAAGCGCCGTCGGATGCATGTGCGTTTTGGTGCCTTCGAGTTCGGGCCCGTGAATCAATTCCGGCTCGGTCGCGTCCATCCACCACGCGTCAACGCCTTTGCGAAAAAGTTCCCGCTCGATCTGCGACCAGAAGAGGCGCGCGCGCTTCCGGATTGAAGGCATCGTAGTAGGTGTAGACAAAATTGATCCAGTCCTTTTCACCTTCTGCGAGACCGGGTTCGTAAAGAAAGCCGCGGGCGCGCATCGCCCTGGCATTCTCCGTCTCCGGATAGAACTTGGGCCAAACCGAGATCATCAGCCGGGCGTGGTATTTATCGTGGATCGTCTGAATCCACTTTACCGGGTCGGGAAAGCGCTGGGGATCAAACTGGTGCGAGCCCCACTGATCCGCTTTCCAGTAAAACCAATCCTGCACGATGTTATCGATGGGAATGCGTCGTGAGCGAAAGCCATCCAGAATGTCGAGACTCTGCTGCTGGGTCTCGTAACGCTGACGGCACTGCCACAATCCGTAAGCCCACAGCGGCATCATCGGCGCCTGGCCGGTGACGCGGCGATAACCGCCGATGACCTGATCAATCTCCGGACCGTAAATGAAATAGTAGTCAATGCCGTCACCGACCTCGGACCACAGCGAAGTCGCCGGGCTGCTGGTGGGAGTCTTCCAAAGGACTTGCACCGTCTCTTCCCCTTGATCTCTGGTCCACTCCAGTTTCACCCGGTAACGATGTTTGGCTGGCGAGTTGCAGCCTGGCCAGGTCCTTCCATGGAAGCCAGCCCTGGCGCCAGTGATCGATCACCAATTGGCCGTCAAGCCAAAGCTTGATGCCGCTGTTCGAGTAAGTCTGAAAGAGATAAGCGCCGGTCTGCTCGGGCTCGATCCAGCCTTCCCAGCGGACGCTGATATCGCCGGTCGCGGGCAAGGCCGGATGAATTCGCGTATGAGGGTGCTCTTTTCGATCCGGGGTCGTGATATCGATGCGCGCATCAGTTCGAGTCGCCACCAGCCGGTCGAAGTTTGCGCCTGCGTAGTATGAACCGGTGAGCCCACCGGCGTTGCCGTTTCGATCAAACAGCCTCGCCGCCGGAATAAATTCAAACTCGCGCAGGTCGCCGAACCGGGTCCACGAGGTATTGTCCCAGAGAATTCCGTAGCCGCGGCTGGAAACCAGGAACGGCACTACCACGCGTCGTGTTACGTTGCCAAAGATCGAGATCAAAACCCTTGATGTTCATCAGGCCCAGTTGATGCTGGCCCAGATCCGTAAAGCGCTTCGTTCAGGTTTGCCCGCCACTGCTGCCGCACATGAAAAGTCTTCTCGCCCTGGACTTCGGCCGGCGTCAGCGTTCTACCATCCGGCGTTTCCATTGCGATCGGATGGCCCTCTCGATCAAAGAAGCTGAGCGCGCTGGTCTTCAGGTCAACTTTGATTTTGAGTTTCGCGGTCGAGAGCAGAGCTTCGCGCGGATCGTTGATGAGCGTCCAGGGTGTGGCTTCGCATTGCTTTGGCGCGGCCACCAGACTCTGGCGCGCGGAGAAGGCGAGGTCCTTTGAGAAGGTCACATGAATCACCGTATCGGTGCAGACTTCGAGCTTTAGGAACCCATCAATGACGCGGACTACGATTCCATTCGGCAGCTTTTCGGCCGGCGCCAACTTCTGCGTCTGCGCACTTGCCGGGTGCATGCCGCAGCAGGCAATCAACCACAGGAGACTGCAGCCAACTATTGATCTCATCGGCTTTGTTGCAGGAGTCAGTTCTACGTCCGCGAAGCGGACTGGATGAAATAGCCCAGCGCTTCAGCGCTGAGTGGACATGCGATTTTGAATCAGAGTCCGTGAAGCGGACGGCTGAAAGACGTAATTGCCAAAAGACTTTAATTCAGCCGTCCGCTTCACGGACTGACTCTAACTACATCGCTCCGATCCCACCGATGAATCGGTGGGCTATTTTCATTCGTCGGCTTCGCGGACTTTTGCAGCAAAGCCGCTCTCATCGGCTTAAGTTGTAGATGGCGCGCATCTTATCACGAGCTTTCAGCAATCAGCGCCTCAATTACAGATCTCTTGTCGATCCTTTCTTGCACCCGCCGAGCGAAGTCAAATAATATGCGCGCCACAGGCGATTTCCTTATAACGTAAAGATCCTAAAGGCCAGGGTGAACCCATGACAAGCCGTTTGGAAGAGGGATGTTACCGACGGGCACACAGACAAGCGACTGTACGGTATTGTTCTGTTGCTCAGCCTGGCCGCATCCTCAAGCTATGGCCAGTCGAGATTCGTCACCACGCGCGGGAAAGATCTAATCTCTCCGGCCGGTAAACCCTTGCTCCTGAAAGGCATCAACCTGGGCAACTGGCTGCTGCCTGAGGGTTACATGTTCAAGTTCAAGGCCACCAATTCACCGCGACTGATCCAAGCCGCAATCAGCCAACTGGTTGGGGAAGACGAAGCCCGGCGATTCTGGAAAACGTATCGCGACAATTACATCACCCGCGAAGATATAAGTTTTATCAAGCGCTCCGGCTTCAACTCGGTGCGGGTTCCTTTCAGCTACCGGTTGTTTGTTTCAAACTCGTCGCCTGACCGGCTGGAGGGCCCGGCTACGAACTTCTGGATCGCGTCATTGACTGGTGCCGCCAGGAAGGGCTGTATGTAGTCCTGATATGCATGCCGCCCCGGGCGGACAGACCGGGGACAACATCGACGACAGCTGGGGCTACCCATTCTTGTTTGAAAGTCCCGAGAGTCAGCAACTGACGGTTGACCTTTGGCGCAACCTCGCGGCGCGTTATCGGGAGGAACCAGCGCTGATCGGTTACGATCTGCTTAATGAGCCAATCGCACACTATTTTGATACTGCGTCACTTAATCCAAAGTTGGAGCCACTCTACCAGCGCACCGTTTCCGCGATCCGCGAAGTCGATCGGAATCACATAATTTTTCTGGGCGGGGCGCAGTGGGACACCAACTTCAAAGTGTTTGGGCCGCCCTTCGATCCGAAGCTCGTCTACACGTTTCACAAGTACTGGATGACCGTGAATCGGGAGGCTATTCAGGAGTATTTAGACTTTCGAGAGAAATACGACGTGCCCATCTGGATGGGCGAATCGGGCGAGAACACTGATGACTGGATCTATTCATTTCGAACCTTACTCGAGGCGCATAACATCGGCTGGTGTTTCTGGCCTTACAAGAAACTTGACGCCACCTCGAACCCGGTTTCGATAAACCCGCCGGATGATTGGGCGGCGATCATCACATTTGCGGAAGGCCCGCGCTCAACGTTTGAAGAAGTGCGGAAGAACCGCCCTCCAAGAGAGAAGATTCAGAAAGCGTTACGCGATTATCTTGAGCAGATCAAGTTCACAAACTGTAAGGTGAATCAGGGCTATCTTAAGGCGTTGGGGTTAAGGTGATTTGCATAGACGGGCGAGTTGCGAGCCTGGCGACCATGATGCGGCGAGGATCGAGCACCCGGTCGTTACCGCTCATGGTACGGACGGCTCAATCAGCCAACTTGTACTCAAACAGGAAACGTCCGACCTGAATCGTGGCCCGGCCGTCCACCGGCGGCGCGATCAGCAACGAGCGCACCATGCTGCTCTTGCGATTGACGTGCGCTTCGACGTTACCGATGGCTTCGCCGGTGGCGGCCCGGTAAAAGCTCACCCGAATGACGTCATTGTTTACTCGCTGATAGCCGAAAACATACTCGCCCGTTGGCAGCGTCAGGTTGCCGATTCTTAACGGAGTCTGGGTGATGAAGAAGTGCGAATATTTGCCTTCGGCCGAGTAGCCGGCCGTAATCATAACCACGCCGGCGATGAACTTACCGCGTCCGTCCGTAACTCCTGAAGCGGTCCTGAATTCGGTTTCAATATTTTCCTTCAACACCGGCGCGCGCGCGGGAATCAGCTTTCGCAACTCCGCCTCGTTGGCAATCCGCCAGTGGACCCGGCTTTCGTGGCCGGCCCCGATCGAGTGTGCGAAGACCAGCGTAGCCGCGGCCAGAATGCTGATTAGAACGGTGGCTGGCAATGAAGCCTCTCCTGCTTTATGAGCTAAATACGTTAACGGGAACGTCCGCGGCACAGTATAATCGAATTCACATCGAGTGACTGGCTTAGTCGTCAAATTCCAAAAATCAATGGATTTTAACCTTCCAGGTGGCTGGTTACTCGTGATCCAATCAATGCGCTCAGCGGCTCATCAAACCAAACCGGCTGCCTGCATTTTCTTTCTGCTGCTGTGGTTCAGTTGTGAGCGGGTGCTCGCGCTTGATCCCGGTCGGGAAGTTTCCGAATTCAACGCCCAGTCCTGGGTCACTGAAAACGGGTTGCCGCAGAATTCCGTCCACGCCATCACCCAGGCAGTTGATGGATACGTGTGGATTGCCACCGAAGAAGGTCTGGCCCGCTTTGACGGCATCCGCTTCACGGTTTTCGACAAACAGAATACGCCGGAGTTGAAGAGTAACGATGTTCGGGTGCTCCTGGAGGATCGGCAAGGCGCTCTCTGGATCGGGTCAAACGATGGCCTGGTGCGGCTGAATGATTCGAAATTTACGGCGTTCACCACTCGAGACGGTTTGCCGAGCAACATCATCGATGCTTTGTGCGAAGATCAAAATGGCTCTCTTTGGGTGGCTACCGCGGCCGGCATCTCCCGCTTCAGCAGTAACGGCTTTGTCGCAGTCCAGAGCTCGACTGAGTTTCCAAAGAGTGGGGTAAAATCCCTGTTCGCAGATCGAGATGGGGCGTTGTGGATTGGTTCGTCCGAAGGACTGGCCCGCTACAGAGACGGAGCGATCACCAGGTACACGATCCAGGATGGCCTGGCCGACAACAGCGTGGTTTCGATCGGCCAGGATCATGACGGGCGGTTGTGGATTGGCACAACGAATGGCTTGAGCCAGTTCGAAAATCAGCGGTTCATCAGCTACACGACGGCTGAGGGCCTGCCGAATAATCGGATCGTTTCGCTGGCGGTTGACCGCGAGGGCAGCGTTTGGATCGGCACGGCGGGAGGGTTGTGTCGCTTCGCGGGCAAGCACTTTTCCAATTTTCGCGCCGGCGACCGACTGGCAAAGGAAATCATTCTCTCGATCTTTCAGGATCGCGAAGGCAGCTTATGGCTGGGCACTGAATCAGGTGGGCTAAGCCTGTTGCGGGACAAGAAGTTCACGACCTACACCGCAAGCGAGGGACTCGCGAGCGATCTGATCAAATCCATCTATGAGGACCGTCAGAATAATATTTGGATCGGGACCAATGGGGGCGGCTTGAGTCGGCTGAAGGATGGTAAGGTGACGACCTATACCACCGCCGACGGCTTATCCAGCGATGTGGTGCTGGCGATCTTCGGCGACGACGACGGAACGCTCTGGGTCGGAACTCCCGACGGACTGAATCGCTTCCGGGACGGAAAGTTCAAAATATTTACTTCCGCTGACGGACTTGCCAATGACTTTGTGCGTTCACTCTACGCGGACCACAGTGGCAATCTCTGGATTGGCACGCGCGGCGGCCTGACGCAATTGAAAGGCGATCGATTCAGTGTCTACACGACTGCGGACGGCCTCGCCTAACGACTTCGTCGGCACCATCTATCAAGACCGTCAGGGCAACATCTGGATCGGCACGCTGGGTGGGCTGAGCAGGCTGCAAAACCAAAAGTTCATCAACTACACCACTCGGGAAGGCCTGTCGAGTGACGTGGTTATTTCGCTTCATGAAGGCTCAGACGGCGCGCTCTGGATCGGGACCAGCGATGGCGGACTCAACCGGCTGAAGCAGGGCAAGTTTGTTGTCTACGCCACCCGCAACGGATTGCCCGATGACGTCATCTACGGCATCCTTGCAGACCGTCAGAACAACCTTTGGCTAAGTTCGAACAAAGGGATTTTTCGTTTAAATCGAAAGGAATTAGATGACTTTGCAGATGGAACGGTAAGCACTATTTCGCCGGTGCTCTACGGCCCCGCGGATGGCATGATTACCCGCGAGTGCAGCGGCGGCGGCCATCCGGCGAGCTGGCGCAGCGCCGACGGCAAACTTTGGTTCGCGACCATCAAGGGCGTGGCCATGATCGATCCCGAGAAGATCAAGCTGAACGAGCAGCCGCCCCCGGTGGCCATCGAGGAGATTCGCGTTGATGATCAGTCGATGGCTCCGGCCCAATCTATTGAGTTGGGGCCGGGAAAGAGCCGGCTGGATTTTTATTACACGGCGCTTAGTTTTGTCGCCCCCGAGAAGGTCAGGTTCAAATACAAATTGGAAGGATTTGATAAAGACTGGGTCGATGGCGGGACCCGCCGCGTTGCTTACTATACGAATCTTCGGCCCGGTAGATATAAGTTCCGAGTAATCGCTTCCAATAACGATGGCTTGTGGAGTCCTGCGGGCGCGGCCTTCGATCTTTACCTGAGGCCACACTTCTATCAGACGATCTGGTTCTATGGCCTGGGTGTCCTGGTGGCGGCGCTCGGCGTTTGGCAGCTCTATCGATTTCGGCTCAAACAGGTCGAGTCCCAATTTGCCGCCGTGCTTGCCGAGCGCAATCGGATTGCTCGCGAGATTCACGATAACCTGGCCCAGGAGCTGCTGGGAATCTCGGTCCAGCTGGAAGTGGTGGCGCGCACGATGCCGGCCTCCGCTGAATTAGCCAGGAGTCATCTGGATCGGGTGAGAATGCTCGTCCGGCAGGGAATTGCCGAAGCGCGCCGCTACGTTTGGGATTTGCGCTCGCAGGTTCTGGATAAACACGATCTGCCGGCGGCTTTGAGCGACACCGCCCGGCGTTTGATCGCCGATACTCCGGTGCAAGCCACGGTCGAGGTAGGCGGAACCTTTCGGCCGCTCGGCGAGCGGATCGAAGGTAATCTTCTTCGCATCGGACAGGAAGCGATTAACAACGCCGTGAGGCACGCGCGCGCGCAAAACATCCTGATCAATTTGAAATTTGAAACGAACCGTGTGCAACTGAGCGTGCGTGATGACGGCCTTGGTTTTGATTCGCAGCTTTCGCAGAATGGCGAGGGCAAACACTTTGGTCTGGTCGGCATGCGCGAACGGGCCGAGCAGATTGGCGGCACGTTTAAGATAAACAGCCGGACAAACGAGGGCACCGAAGTTTTGGTGGAAGTGCCGATTAAGGATTGATACGGATTTTAGATGGACGACCACAAGATCAAAATCATGGTGATTGATGATCAGGCCGTGGTGCGCCAGGGTTTCGTCGCGCTGATTAATACCGTCCCGGACATGGAAGTTATTGCCGAGGGGACGAATGGACAGCAGGCGATCGATCTCTATCGGCTCCACCGGCCCGACGTTACCTTGATGGACTTGCGCATGCCGCAACTGGGCGGGGTTGAGGCGATTGCGGCAATTAGAAAAGAATTTCCGGATGCGCGGCTAATCGTGCTCACCACTTACGACGGCGACGAAGATATCTATCGTTCGTTGCAGGCCGGAGCTCAGGGTTATTTGCTGAAAGACATGTTCTTCGAAGAATTGGAAGAGGCGATCAGGAAGGTCCATGCCGGTTCGCGGCGCATCCCTTCTCAAGTAGCCGAGCGGCTGGCGGGGCGGGTTGGTAGTTCAGACCTCACCGGTCGCGAGGTCGAGGTGCTGGAACAGATCGTGGCCGGTCAAAGCAATAAGGCTATCGCGAATCGCTTGAATATCACCGAAGCAACGGTCAAGAGTCACATCAATAATATTCTCAGCAAGCTGGGAGTAAGCGATCGGACGCAAGCCGCTACGACTGCTTTGCAGCGTGGTCTGGTTCACCTGCCTTAGAGTACAGATAGGATGAATAGGACTTATACGACCTATACGTCTCATAATGCCCCCATCCGTCCTTGACCACGCCCTGACGGTCGGGGCGGATCTCCACCTAAAGTTGGAGAAGAAAACCCATCGACAGGCCCATGACAGCGTTCCCGCAGCGTGTTACTTTCACGCCCGTAATTGCTAATTTCCCGGTCGCGGGTTCTTTGAGTCAGAGTCTGGTAATCCTACCTAACTTGTTGCACACAAAACGACCCTGATTCAGGCAATCGAATCTGCGACCGGGCTTCAAATAACTAAACAGCAGCATAGTCCTGTAGTAAGTCAGTCTTCATTTTATCCGGTTTAATAACCAGGTCACCCGGCCTGAATTAGGGGTGAACTAAGAGCCGGTTGTAAGTTCTGAAGCCGCTCTTCTTGCCGAAAAAGTTGCCGTTGGATCTTTGCTCGTGTTGACCGGCCTTCTTCCGGCTGGTCACAGGTGTGAAGCTCGGAACGGCTTTTGCCGCTTCGGTCGCGGCGCGGCTACAGCTCAGTTGGTGCCGGCCCTGCCGGCGAAAGCGTTACTGCGCACTTGGTCTGTAACTTCTATCAAAGGAACATCCCATGGCCTTACGGACTGCATCGAGAGTCACCCTGTTGGCGGCTTGCTGTCTGTTTCTACAAATCACCTGTTTAGGTCAGAGCAACTACGCGAGCTTGAGCGGCACTATCTTTGACCCGCAGCACCAGGCGATTCCCAATGCCTCCATCGAACTGGTGTCAAAGAGCACAAGGGTCGCTCGGCAAGTCACCAGTAACGAGCAGGGAATGTATCAAATAACCGCGCTGCTCCCGGAAGAGTACCAGCTCGGCGTGCAGGCTTCGGGGTTTTGGCTGCGACGCAGACGGTACGCCTCGAAGTCGGTCAACACACGACTTTTGATGTGACTCTGCAAATCACCTCCGTTACCGGCACCGTAAAAGTTCAAACGGACACCATGAATGTCCTGCGGACGACTGACGCGAGTGTGGGCGAGGTAGTCGAGCGAACGTCGATCCGTAATCTGCCGCTGAATGGCCGGATGCTGATCGATCTGGTGTTGACTGTCCCGGGGCGCACGAGAGCCATGGAGCACAAGCAGGTGACATGAGTCCGTTGTACTGGCGTCCCGGCCAGCGCTCAGCCGTCAGCATCGGTGGCAATCGCCCAAACGCAAATTATTTTCTCCTGGATGGCGCCACCAATACCGATCCCACTTTCAATACGTTGAATCTCAGTCCCTCTCCCGACACTGTCCAGGAATTCCAGGTTGTGACCGGTAGCTACAATGCCGAGATGGGCGGTGCCGGCGGCGGACAGATCAATATTGCCACCCGGACCGGCACCAACGAATTTCACGGAACGGCCTACGAGTTTTTCCGCAACGATATCTTCGATGCCCGCGCGTTCAATGATATGGAGACGTCAAGCCACCTGGTGCGAAACAATTTCGGCGCGTCGCTGGGCGGTCCAATCATCCGGAACCGGAGCTTCTTCTTTGTGAATTACGAAGGGCTTGCGGCATACGCAGTCGATGGCGATGATTGACACCGTGCCCACGGCCGATGAAATCGAAGGCGACTTTGAGTATGGCCGGCGTCACCATTTATAACCCGTTCAGCTCGCGCGCCAATCCAACTTTCGATCCCACGAAACCCATCAGCCCGGCTAACCCTCAGGTCATTCGTGATCCGTTTCCCGGGAATGTTATTCCGGCAAACCTGATCGATCCGAAGGCCCAGCAGTTCCTGCGCAAGTACACTCCGCGGCCGAACATGGATATGGGTATGAATGGCTGCGGGATGACGATGATGGGCATCCCGACCGTGGTCGGCGGCGGCGCCGATTGCAACAACTATCTCGACGTGCGGAACGAACATCACGTCACCGATCAGGCCACGTTTCGTTTTGATCAGACTTTCAAACGAGGTGACAGCTTCTTTGCTCGGTATTCGTTTAGCAGCGAAAGTGGTTTCACGCCGCAGAACCTGCCCGGCTTTGGCGCGATTCACGACAACCTGTCGCAGAACGGCACCGTGGGCTGGAACCACCTGTTTAATTCCCGCATGGTCAACATGGCCACGATCACGGCGTCGCGATTGGCGATGCACCGCACTTCCGAGAACAGCTTTACCAATGACATTGTCTCTGAACTGGGAATTACCGGCGTTGGATTTGGCGGTCAAGGCGCATACGGTGCACCCTGGTTTGCGGTCCAGGGTTACTCGGGCATGGGAGATACCTACATCGCCACTCCGATGCATGCCTGGGACACGATCCTTGAAGCACGCGATACGCTCAGTTGGCAGATCGGGCGCCACAGCCTGAAGATGGGCGGCAGTTACCGCAATTTCATTTGGCCCATGTGGGGTTTCTTTCAGAATCGCGGTTTTTATCAGTTCACCAACGGCTTCACCACCCAAACGGCGACGAACGACGGCACCGGCTCGGCCCTCGCCAGCTTCCTGCTCGGCTTACCGGTGGTGAAACAACGGCAGGCAGGAGTTCCGCAGATGCAACTGCGGCAGTGGTATGCCGATGCTTTCATCCAGGACAGCTTTCAGATCACTCGTAATACGACCCTTCAGATCGGGCTGCGTTATGAATACATGAGTCCGCTCAAGGATATCCGCTATGCCAATACCAATCTCGTATTCAAGGACGGTGTGCCTTCGGTTTTTATCGGCGGACAGCAAGGTTATCCCGAGGGATTAACTAATCCGAACAAGCTGAAATTTGCTCCCCGGTTTGGCGTCTCGCACAGCCTGCCGGATCACGGCCTCGTGTTTCACGCGGCCTTCGGGATCTTCTTTACGCCGGTGGATATGAATACCTGGTGCAATCAGCGGCACAATGTTCCCTACGTTTTTCCGGAAACACAGCAGAGCGATAACTTCACTCCGGCGGCCGGCATCGTCGCTACCCATTTCAACTTTGGGCCGGCAGTGTTGGGCGTGACGACCGTGAGCTTCGCGGCCTTTGAACTTAATCCGCCGGCCCAGTACATCGAGCAGTGGAGTAGCTCAGTAGAGAAGAGTCTGGGTGCCGAGACGACGCTCGAAATTGGTTATCTGGGATCGCACGGGGTCCATTTACAGCGATCGCATTTGATTAATAATGCCGCGCCCGGGCCGGGAGCGATCGGCCCACGCCGGCCCTTCAAGACCCTCAGCTTCCTGCCGGGCATGGTTCTGCCCGCGGACATTACGGTCGTCAGCACGACGTTTCCGGTGAGCGGCATCAACCTGCTCGAAAACTCCGCGCAGAGCTGGTACGAAGCGGGCTATGTGAATGTCCGGCGGCGCTTTGCTCGCGGTTGGACGTTTCTGGCCAACTATACTTTCGCCAAGAACCTGAGCGACGCTCCGGATTTCCGATCCCCTATGTTCGAATCAGCAGCTCCGCAGAACAATTCAGATATCGCCGCAGAGAAGGGGCTGGCTTGCGACATCCGGCACCGGTTCGCGTTGAGCGCGGTCTACGATCTGCCAGCCTTCGGCAAACCGGGTTTCTTGCGCGCCGTCACCAAAGATTGGCGCATCTCCACCATTTTCCAGGCGCAGAGCGGATTTCCATTTACCATCTCGGTCTTTGGCGACACGGCCAACGCCGGCACGCTGCTGGGCGAGAATCCAATCCGCGCCAACTACACCGGCCAAGCGATCTTTGGCTCCGGCACTCACACGGCCGCCAGTTGGTTTAATCCGGCGGCATTCGCCACGCCGCCCGCTTTCACTTTTGGAAATGTGGACGAAACACGCTCTACGGCCCCGGACGGCAAACGCTCGACCTGGCCCTGCAGCGCGAATTTGCGGTGACTGAGAAGATAACCTTTCAGATTCGGGTCGAGGCCTTCAACGCGCTCAACCATACAAATCTGGGAACGCCCAATCGTTTCGTTAATACTCCGCAATTCGGAACCATTACCGAAGCCGCGACGCCGCCGCGAGAGATCCAATTTGGAGCACGGCTTTTGTTCTAAGCACCAGACGAGGTGCAACGGACCGGCAGGCAATAGTCCCCGACCGTCAGGTCGGAGTCAACGTACCCAACTATGCACCGAGGTCCGAAGGACCGACAGGAAATAGCCCCGACCGTGAGGTCGGGGTCAACATGCCCACAGCCAATTGAGGTCCGAAGGACCGGAATGAAATCCCAGGGCGATCTAAAAGAATTGAGATTTCTTTTTGCCTGAAGAGCAGAATGAACTCTCCCACGCTGCTGGCATCTCATGCCGGTCCTTCGGACCTCAGTCGGTTCCCTGGTCGTTAACCCCGACCTGACGGTCGGGGCTATTGTCTGTCGGTCCTTCGGACCTCAATTCCTGGTTGGCTACGTTGACCCCTGGCCGGATTCAAAATACGAGCGTCTGAATAGAATGAGGCAAGCTGGTCACCTCCGCGGCATCGCCGTTCAGCCACAGATAGTAGGAAATCTTCTTCTCGCTCTTGTTCATCACTACCACCGCCACTTTCCCGTCCGTGTTCATGAAGGCAGTAGAAAGCAGCTGGCTGCGGCTGGGTGAACTAGCGATGCGCCGGCGCCCGGGCGCATGAACTTCGAAAAATGACCGATGTAGTAGTACGAATTGGTATAGGTTAATTGACCCGTCTTCGTGTCGGCGTGGACCGGGGCGAAACAAAAATTCTGAACGTGATTCGGGCCTCCCATTTCATCCAATAAAACGTTCCAGTCCGTCCAACCGACGGTGCCATTGTTGAAATCATTGATCATCGAGCGTCCGTACTGCTCGCCTAGTCGCCAGTCGCTAAGTCTTTTCGGATCGAAGGAATCGCTGCAACCTTCGGTGAAGATCAGGTTCTTGTCAGGGAAGGCCTCATGCACGAGCTTAACGTTATCGAACATCGGTTCGCCGCCGGCCCATGGCTCGTACCAGTGATAACCGATTCCCCAGACAAAGCGGGCGGCTTTGGGGTCGGTCAGGATAGTCGTCGCTCGCTGGTAGACGAGGTCGCGGTTGTGGTCCCAGGCAATTATTTTCTTGTCCGAAAGTCCCTCTCTGGCCATCGTCGGGCCGAGATAGTTCTTCAGAAAGTCTCGTTCTTCTTCGGCCGAGTAAATACACGATTCCCATTTTTGGGTAGCCATCGGTTCGTTTTGAATCGAGATCCCCCAGATGGGATATACCGGCTTTCTGATATGACTTGATGAACTTCGCGTAGTAGTTAGCCCAGGCCTGATAGAACTCTGGTCGCAGCTTTCCACCATGAAGCATATCGTTGTTGTCTCTTCATGAAGGCCGGCGGACTCCAGGGGCTGCCAAAGATTGTAAGCTTGCCTTTGGCCGAAGTCAGCGCCCGTTTGATGAAGGGAATTCGAAATTGCTCGTCGTGACTGACGCTGAATGACCTTAACTCCCGATCGCCTTCGTCGACATAGGTGTAGCTGCCGCTCGAGAAATCGCAACTGTGTATATTGGTTCGGGCCAGGGTGTAGCCGATGCCGGTCTTAACATCAAAATAGGCGTCCAGAATTTCCTGTTGTCGAGCGGGCGGCAATTTTGCAAAGGTTTCGGCCGAGGCATCCGTCAGGGCGCCACCGATGCCCAGCATTGTTTGAAATGTTCTGGCGGGGTCGATGAAGACACAGATCTGAGTTTCGAGGGGTTGGCCCAGATGCTTGAAGGTCAGGGTGTCGGTATGAGATAGCCGGTAATTAGTCTGGTCGGCCGTGCTGTAGACTTCTATCTCTTTACCTTCAACTGCGCCGGCGATCTCAACCGGCTTCGAAGCTTCAAAGGCGTGAGCCCAGGGAGCTGCCATCAATTGCGACTTTGCCAGTGCCAATGACGAGGTCGAAGCGACCAAAAAGCGACGGCGATCTATTTTCATAATCGCCCACTTTAACATCGTTTCTGGACGATGGTTAAGAGGTTGCTACTATCCGGAGGCGAACACCAAACGCATGGTCTATGAAGAAGGAGTGTTCGTCGGCTATCGCGGCTACGAACGCGCCGGCACGAAACCACTTTTCCCGTTCGGGTCGGGACTTTCCTGCACAACTTTCAAGTACAGCAACTTATCGATTAAGCTCGTCGGGCTCCATCTGATAATTCTTCAAACTGCACCAGTGCCTCGGAGAGGGTTTGGAACAATGTTGAGTCGCGAGTCTTAAACACTGACGACTCACCCTTGTCAGGACTGTTGGCATGCCGGAAGGAGATCTGAAAACAAGGTTGGATTCCACATCGAGCGGAATTTCCGGAAAACTGAAATGGCAGATCAATCAGCCCGAAGACTGAATGTATTGCAACAGGAAACCATCGAGTACCCGCCGGTAAGCCCTGATCTGTCAGGCAGCTGGACGAGGCTTTGCGCGTCTTCGGGCCCGGAGCAATCATCGCTTCGGTGACGGTCGGCACCGGGAGACCATTTTCGCGCCGCGCGTGGGCGCTGTGTTTGGCTACGCAATGCTCTGGGTCCCCCTCGCCGCGGTCGTTTTCAAGGCCGTGCAAGTTTACGCCGGAGCCAGATATATCGTGCTGACAGGGGAGCATCCATTGCGTGCGTGGTCGCGTATTCCCGGGCCCCGTGCGTGGGTGGCCAAGCTCGTCGGCACCGTCTCGATCATCGCTTTCCCGATGTGGATGGCCGCGCTTTCGGATGCTCTGGCCAGCCTCTGCATCTGGATTACGGGTATTGGTGGAGGGTCGAGTTGGGGACGGCCACTGTGGGGCACCGCAATCATTCTCATGGCAACAACGTTGAGTCTGATTCAGACTTACAACCTCGTGGAGCGCGTTTCGACTTTGATTCTTGTTCTGAAAATGGGTCTCATCCTGCTCGCAATCCTTGTAGTTAAACCCGACTGGGCGGCCGCACTCCGGGGCTTGCTCGTACCGCATATCCCGGCTTATGAGCCGTGGGTGACTGCGAAATACCCTGACTTTATGGGACGGACGGTTTTTTGAGATGGCCGTGCTGATGGGAGCAGTGGGCGGAGGCGTCCAGGATTACCTCGGATATGTCGGTTTCCTTCGTGAGAAAAACTGGGGGCAGCGGGGCAAGCGAGCGACGGACCTGGGAAACTCAGTCACGAACCAGCCGTTGTCGCGCGCGGCCTGCGCTGGCTGCGAGCGCCGGCGCTTCGATGCGACGATTTCATTCGGCAGTGTTTTACTGATAACGACATGTTTCATGATCCTTGGCGCGGCGGTGCTTCACCCGCTGCGGCTGGTGCCGACCGACGCCGACCTTTATAGCCAGCAATCCAAGTTCCTCGGTCTCATCCATCCGCAATTGATCAGTGTCTATAGAGCGGGCGTGTTTTTCGCCATCTTCGGCGCGATCTACGGCATGTTGCCGGTGTACGCGCGCACCACTTACGAAATATCGATAGCGATCTGGCCCAAGCGTAACTGGAATTTTGACAGATTGCGCTTGCGAGTCATCCTTTACAGCGCGGGGGCGGGCTGCTGCTCCTCTGGACGGGCTTTAAGACGGTCGTACTCGCCAGCATTGTGGCGCCTTTCGCCGGGGTTCTGGGGTGCGGGCTGTGGTGTCTGGCGATGATCTGGACCGAGTGGAAGCAGTTGCCGCCGGTCTACCGGATGAGCAAATGGCTGTTAGCGCTGACCGTCATCGCCGGGATCACGATGACGGTGGTTGGATGTTACGTGACGGCGCTCACATGGTGGCGCTAAAGAGCGGCTTACAAGCTCCGTTCGTGCGGTGGACACCATTTTAAGGCGGTCAATTAATTTGTGACTTCAAGCCAAAGGAAGACCCTATGCAAAAACTTTGTACAATCACCGCCTTGATTTTCTCAACTGTCTTATGTGGATCAGCGCAGGCTCCCGCACCCTCCGCCCGGTCGTCGACCGAGGTCGAGGGCCGAGTCAACTCTATCCTTAACCGGATGACGCTAGAGGAAAAGCTTGACCTGCTCGGAGGCGTCGACGGATTTTTCATTCGCGACGTTCCGCGTCTTAACTTGCCGCGACTGAAGATGGCCGACGGACCAGTCGGTGTCCGCAACTTTGGACCAGCTACTGCGTTTGCCGGAGGCGTTACGCTGACTGCTACCTGGAATCCGGCGCTGGCCGAGCTTGTCGGGACTGAGCTTGGACGTGACTCTCGCGCCAAAGGCGTGCACTTCCTCCTGGCGCCCGGGGTAAACATCAACCGTGCTCCAATGAACGGTCGCAACTTTGAGTACTTCGGCGAAGACCCGTTCCTCGCTTCACGCATTGCGGTCGGTTACATCAAAGGCGTGCAGAGCCAGGGTGTGAGCGCGACGATTAAGCATTTCCTGGGAAACAACTCTGAGTTCGATCGTCACAATACGGACTCAATCATTGACGAGCGGACGATGCGCGAGATCTACCTGCCCGTCTTCGAGGCCGCCGTGAAGGAAGCCCGCGTTGGGGCGATCATGGACTCGTACAACCTGACCAACGGCCAGCACATGTCGCAGAACAAGTACCTGCTCACCGATGTGGTGAAGAAGGAATGGGGCTTCGACGGCCTGATCATGTCCGACTGGTCCGGGACCTATGACGGTGTCGAGGCAGCAAACGCCGGCCAGGATCTGGAAATGCCCTCGGGCTTGCATATGAACCAGGAGACCCTTAAACCGGCGATTGAACAGGGCAAAGTTTCCGTCGCCACTATTGACGACAAAGTGCGCCGCATTCTCAGGACGGCCGTGCGCTTTGGCTGGCTCGACGGTGATCAAACCGGGCTCTCTATTCCGAGGTTTAACCCGCAGGGCCGCCAGGTGGCGCTCAATGCTGCGCGAGAAGGCATCACGCTGCTGAAGAACGAGAGTGGTCTGTTGCCGCTGAGTAAGGGCAAAATCAAATCGATACTAATTATTGGACCGGATGCCTTCCCGGCAGTGCCGGTTGGCGGCGGCAGCGCCGAAGTGCAACCATTCGCCGCGATCAGTTATTTGGAGGGTCTGAGTAATTATCCGGGCGCCGCATTTCAGGTTTATTACGACCGCGGCGTTCTCTCGTACAGCGATTTGGCCAACGCGACCAATTTCACGACTTCTCAGACTAACGGTGAACCGGGACTGAGGGCGGAATACTTTGACAACGAAGACCTGAAAGGGACCCCATTAATCGCCCGTACCGAACAGCACGTCGACTTCGGCACCGCGGCGCGCTTGCTGTTTCCGGAGCAGACACTCTCGTCACGTTGGACTGGTTACTACACCCGCAAGATTCCGGTTCCTACGACATCTTCGTGCAAACGACGAGAGAAGTCGGCGGCTCTTATCGTCTTTACGTTGATGACAAACTCATCCTGGACAATTGGACCACACTTACCGCGCTCTCGACTACCGCACACTTCGCCTCGAGCCCGGAGCGCACAAGATTGTTCTGGAACAACACGGACGGGCGTTTAGACGGGCCGCGCGCCTCAGGATGGGAATTGTCCGCGCCGGACAGTTTGTTAGCGCCAATGCCAAGAAACTTGCCGCGATCGCCGACGTGGTGGTGGTGGCCGCAGGTTTCGACTCCGAGTCTGAAGCTGAAAGCGCGGACAGGACTTTTCGTCTGCCCCTGGGACAGGACGAGTTAATTCAGGAAATGGCCGCGGCCAACAAGAACACGATCGTTGTCATGACGTCCGGCGGTAGTACGGATATGAACTCCTGGCTTGACCGCGTTCCGGCGCTGGTCCAGGCGTGGTATCCGGGGCAGGAGGGCGGCACGGCGCTGGCCGAAATTCTGTTCGGGGATGTGAATCCCTCAGGCAGGCTGCCGGTCAGCTTCGAGCGTCGCTGGGAGGACAACCCGGTCCACGACAGCTACTATCCTGAGGCGGGCACGAAGCGCGTCGTCTATAAAGAAGGAGTATTCGTTGGTTATCGTGGTTACGAGCATAATCACACGAAGCCACTGTTCCCATTCGGGTTTGGACTGTCCTACACAAGCTTCAAGTACAGCAACTTGTCTATTAAGCCTGGTATCGAATAGCGAATCAGGTCCGCGCTATGAGGTTTCGTTCGATGTTCAGAACACAGGGACGCGAGAGGGCGCAGACGTGGCCCAGGTGTATGTTGGCGACACGCAAACGAAGGTTCCGCGGCCGGCGAAGGAGTTGAAAGGATTTGTCAAAGTGAGCCTTCGACCAGGCGAGACAAGGAAGGTATCGGTCGTGCTCGACAAACGCGCGCTGTCTTATTATGACGTCAGCGCAAGACAATGGCGCGCGGAGCCCGGCGACTTCAATGTGCTCGTTGGCCGCTCGTCCGAGCAGATTGAACTGCGCGGCAAGCTCACTCTGGCAGCGCGTCTGTAGACCGATAAGAAGTGCAGGCATCTCCTGTTTGTGCTCTTTGGTATGGATGAATGATCAGGACGAGAGCTCAGTTCCGTCTGCCTTGATGGTTTATCAGGATGGTCAGGCTTTCAAAGCCGAGGACGCGGAGATCTGCGCGCACAGAACGTAATGGACAATCTGATCTACCGGCGCGAGATTCCGATAATGATCGGAGTGTTCATCAATCCGGGCCGCACGCCTGAACAGCCCGAGCCTAACCCGAAGGACTGGGGCGACAAAACCACAAACCGGCCCACTGAGTACAACACGCTCCGATGATAAATACGCCCGGGTGATCACGGAGGAGCTAATGCCGGTGCTGTACAAGGGAGTACAACATTTCCAGGGATCCGGAGCAGCACGGAATCGGCGGCAATTGAGTTCGAGCTGCGATCCGCAGCATTCACGGTCGCCCGGGAGCGCGTCCCAACCAATTCCGGAAAGTGCTGGAGCAATGTGCAGGCGATTCTACTGGCTTACATTGATAATTTTCGAATGCTCGCGTTTTTGTGCCTGCTGTGCATTCTGGCAGCGCTTCTTTTCAAGAAGGTCAAAGGAGGAAGGCCATCCCGCCAATGCACTGACGTAACCAGTCCACTTCAAAGCGTTATCCCCGCTAGTCCCGCGCCGCCGGACATTCCCACTCCGCAAGTCCGCAATAGAAAGCAAGATTTGGCAAAGCTGCGCAAGAACAGTGCAGGGGTTCCCCATAAACTGGTTATCAGTCAGATTCTGCAGAGCGCAGTCTTAGGGTTTGCAGAAGCGACATACAACTAAGAAGCGAGATAGTAATGATAAAAATTGCAAATCAGTTGGTGGGGATGGTTCTTGTTGGCGCGATCGCTGGGGGCGTCGCCTTTGCGAAAGAAATCAAGAGGGAGGTGACCTTTTCGCAACCAGTAGTGGTAAACGGCACGCTGATCGAAAAGAAGGTACCTACGACGTCGTGTTCGACGATCAGACCAATGAACTCTCGATCGTCAAAGATCGGAAAGTTGTAGCCCGGGCGCCGGCCAAACTTGAGGAGCGTAGGAGCGAGATCGCATCGATTATGTAACGCGGCAAGCAGGGGACTCGACCAACGCGACTCTATTAAGCTGTCAGCTTAAGAACAACAATCAAGCTGACGATTGTAAACAGCGGCGATAGCGCGCAACAGATGGAACAGTTCAGTTGACGCTACGGGTTTCGGAGTGAAACTGTGGTATCACATGGGTGGCTCTTGCTACCCAGTTAGAGTTCGGAGCGCAAGTCCACTCATTTTTTCACGGAGGCTCCAGAGCCTTGTTGCGGGAAGACGATTCAGCGCAGGATTAGACACGCCCAGCAGGGAAATAAATGCGTAACGTATCGCATCCGATCTCCACTCCATTTTGCTGGAGCGCAGAATCCGCGCGTCTCTCCAAGCGCCCGAGCCACGCGCGGCGGCTCGCTCGTTAGTCCAAGTCCATCGCGGTTCTCACTGTTTCACTAGTGCTCCGGGATTTTCTGGCAGAGCGCAGATAAACGGCGGCAGTCGTTGAATCCAGTCCAGAGACACAAGACGTCGTAGGGACGCTATCAGGAACGGTTTCCGGGGCGGGAATTTTCGGGCGCGTCAATAACTGCTGTTTGCGACTCGTTTCACCGTACGGTCAAGCCGGTCGTATGGCACCGGCAGAGGTCTTGGATTCAAGCTCCACGCACGCGCCTAAGTTCCGAACTTCTGGACACCCTCGAAAAATGAGTGCCAATATTAGTCCAACGCAGTTTTAGTGTGGCTATAAGTCTTTTAGATTGGGAGTTTGCGCGGAAGTGCTCAATTCCTGAGCCAAGCGGGCGTAAATCCTTAGAATCGACGAGTTACGGCGATAACTAGATTGCGCCGACACAAGTTTTCCTTATCAATATCGATTTCGACGAGGGCGTGCAGCAGGTTCGCGCTAAACAAATTGAACTAACTTCCGTCGCCCCTTTTTGCAAGAGCTACCTGGTGTCACCGCCTTAACAGTTTGATTGACTTCAAATTGAAATTGTCATAGTCTGTCCGGCACCTCGCGCCAAGCAAGTAGGTCTCAGGGGAGAATCTGATCTCGTTACGCGATCAATTTGAACTGCGCCGGCTCCGTTCCATGTTCCCCGAAGACGGTGCCAAGCCCACTCAGCTAATTCCGTGCCGGGTCGAAAACCGGCTAAAGGTCGATCATGCAACAGGCGTTCGCTTCAGGCCCCGCCTCGGCTGACTCTGGACGTGACCCTGCGTCTACCTTCGTAGTCTACGACGTCGGTGGAACACTGCGAAACGGTCTTAATTGTTTGAGACTGCAGGACAAGTGCTGCCTGCGCCTGGTCCGAGTAGATGACCCGGCATCGATCGATCAAAATCGGTTTTCGTCTTGCCTCAGACTGGTATTGCTGCCCATCCCGGCAGCTCTGACGATCAATTCAGAGGTTTACCAAACCATCGAACGGCTGAGCAGGACGGGATTCAAAAGTAATTTGCTGCGTGAGATTATCTGGAGCAATTGTCCCTCAGTAAGAAATGCAGGCTACTGCTGGCTGGGGCACTCTCAATTCTGGATTGCGCGGCCCCGGACCTTGAGGTAGAGCTGCAGCGCTTCGCTCGAACAGTTGTTTGCGGCCCAGGCCAATCGGAGCACAGAGGAAGCGAATCTCAAACTGCAAATGAGGCAGTTCGGAATCGTAGGCGAGAGTGGTGCGATGCTGAGCATCTGGCGCTGGCTGGTCAGAGTCGGTCCCCTCAGCAGTCTTCCGGTTTTAATCACTGGAGAAACCGGTACCGGCAAGAATCTGCTGGTCAAAGCGCTCTGGCAACTTGATCCTGAGCGATCCAAAGGTCCCTTCGTGGTGCTCAACTGCAGCGCGATAAACCCTCTGCTGGTCGAGAGCGAATTGTTTGGACACCGGCGCGGCGCATTCACCGGGGCTGAGCGCGACCGTGAGGGTCTGTTTCGTTCGGCGGATGGGGGCGTCCTCTTTCTGGATGAGATTGGAGATCTCGATCCTGGTCTTCAGGCAAAGCTGCTTCGTGTCTTGCAGGAGAACCGGGTTCTTGGTCTGGGTCACGATCGTGAAATGCCGATTCGGACGCGAGTCGTGGCGGCTACAAATCGCAGCCTCAAGGAGATGGTGCGCCAGGGAAAGTTTCGCGAAGATCTTTTTCATCGTTTGGACATCTTGTCCGTTCACGTACCACCCCTGCGGCAGCGGCCGGATGACTTACTTCCGCTGCTCGAGCATTTCCTGAAAAAGTACCAATCGCTGGGCAAGGCTAAAAGTGTTTCGGTCCAGCTCGAAGTTGTCGAAGCACTTTCCCGCATCGAGCTTCCTGGCAACGGCCGGCAACTCGAAAACATGGTCAGACAAATTCTGGTAAACAAGGATTCCGATTCCCGGCTCAGACTAGACGATCTTTCGGCGGAGATTTGGAGTGAACTGTCGGCCGGAACTGCCGTTGATGATGAGGCGCAAGCCCGGCAGAGAAATCGATCGTCAGTTCGCGAGCCTCCCGGTGAAGAAGTGGGAACGCCATTTCTTGACGTTCTAGACGCGAACGGATGGAACCTCACTCAATCGGTAGAGTATTGCGAAAAGTCGCTGGTGGCTTCCGCGCTCAGAAGTGCCGCGGTAAACAGTCTCAAGCCGCGAAACGTCTCGGGATCACTCCACGAACTCTCTATAACAAGATTCGCAAGCATCGTCTGCCCGGCGCTGCCCCGCCCAAAACGTTCGATCCGCGTTCCCACTAATCAGTCGCTTCGTTCAAAGCAGGTTGGACAGACCCCGACTGTCTCCTGGCAAGGCGCGCGGAGCGGATAGCAAATGACGGCCCCCAGGATCGGAAGAGCTTTTCCGCACTTGCAAATCCTTTCCGGAATTTTCCTTCTGGCCCACGTCAATACAATACTTCCATTCCTTCATAGACCAGCGAACAAGTGGCAAATCACTGAGTTCGGCCTCAGGTCGAACGATGCGAAGTTCGGCACAATCCTTGCTCGACGGCAGCACAAGTTTGAGCGGATCAAAGTGGGCGTGGCCGATCTACGAAATCAGCAGGTCCGATTCAGGATCTCGGACATATATTTGCCGGACCCTTTGGTCATTCTCAACCAACTTCATGGCGAGGACGTGCTTGAAGGACGCGTGCTGGATGTTTCCGATAGCGGAACAAAGTCCGAACAATTTGCGGTCATCGAGGTACCGGGTCTCGATCAGATCATCATTGTCCCGCTGGCGAGCGTAAACGATGCAGTGTGAACCGGTGCCGGTTCAGCGTAGCTTTCTGATTCGAGGTCACGCCGCGCCAGGTAAAACTTCATATGGCGAATCAGTTCGCAATTCATTCAGTGGGAAACTCCCTCCGGAGATATCTCGAAAACGCGTATCCGGAACCCTTGCGCACGAATACTGCTTGCAGCTTTCGGCTGTTATCCAGCGGAGAGTTTATGAACACGGGTAATTTCGGCACCACGCTGAGTTTATACCTTTACCGTGTGACCATGAACGAGTACCTGCGGAATGTTCCGCGAATCAATCAAACGTTCGATGACGCCCCGCCCATCGCGGTTGATTTGCACTACCTGCTGACTGTCTGGGCCAACAACGCGCTGGCCGAACACACCATCCTGGCGTGGGCGATGCGCGGAGCTCTATCGGCGGCCCATTCTGGACAAATCCTCGCTGTCGTCCGAAGCCGACTGGGGTACGGCCGACGTTATTCAGCTCATCCCCGCTGAACTCAGCAACGAAGACATCATGCGGATCTGGGACGCGCTTGAACCGCCGTACCACCTCAGCGTCTCGTATATCGCCAGAGTAGTGCGGATCGATTTGGACGCGTTCGAGAGTTTACAGGTCGTGGTCGCCAACAGATTTTCTTATATGGACCAAGAGGTGCCGGCGTGAGATTGGAACAGTTCGACAGGCGCGTACTCGGAGCAGTTCGGTTCGTCGACTCCACCACCGGTTTGCCTGTCGCCACTCCGCTCTCGGTAAGGGCCAGCGGCTTGGAGTTCGTGCGAAACCTTAGTGGACATTATGTGATCGCTCGCGCCGTTGGCCTGGAAGAGCACACTCCGGCCTTTGAAAAACCACCCGTCGCTCCCGCTCTCGGCTCGCTGACGTTTGAGATTCGCGTTGCCGATCCGGGCCGGGACTATTTGCCTCGCCGGCAGAAAATAAAGCTGCCGCGCGATCCGGATCCCAAAAACTTGAGCACCAGCGATTCACTGTTTCGGGCAATCGAGGTGCGGCTGTTTCCCGCGGCGACAGCTTTCACCGGAGTTGGTTGGGCAGTGATCCGGGCGAGTGTTTTGAAGAAGGGAACCAACCAGCCGTTGAGCGGCGCACTGCTGCGGGTGACAAAGAAAAACGGGGTTCCCGCGGATGAGACAAAGCCGTTGGGAATCGGGCTGACTGACAATCGCGGCGAAGCGTTGGTTGCGGTTCCGGGAATTCCGGTGACCACTTTTGGCGAGGGCGACGGCGAGGTCACGACCAACGAAATCGAGGTGACGATGAAGGCGTTCTTCGATCCTAATGCCGGAGCGCTTCCGGATCCCGACGACCTGGAAGCGCGCCGGGCAGAGCTTAAGTCAACGGCGATCGATACCAAACTCGGCTCCGGCCGTGTGGTCGCGGTCCAGTTTGAAATCGAGTTGTGATGAAGGATTTTCGAGAAATCACCAAATGAACCTGTCGATAAAGAAGGAGTACTACCGTGCCTGAATACCTAGCACCTGGTGTCTATGTGGAGGAGACCAGTTTCAGATCGAAATCCATCGAAGGCGTGAGCACGAGCACGACCGGTTTCGTCGGCCCGACTCGCAAAGGACCCGTCGGCGGAACGCCTGAGCTGGTTACCAGCTTTGGTGACTTCGAGAGAATCTATGGCGGCCTGGCTAATTTGAGTTTCTCGCCTAACTACCTGGCGCATGCAGTGCGCGCCTACTTCAATGAAGGCGGTTCCCGGCTGTATGTCTCACGGGTCTATTTAAACGGCATGACGATTGGCGTCGCGCAATCGAGCGACATCGTTGGCGCCGGTTCGAATGATCCGAACGCCAAGGCCTTTTCGTCGCGCGCTTTGCCGGTGACGCCGGCAACAGGTGATCCACTTGCGACAAATCGCTGCCCCTGTAACCAGGCGGGTAATCGAGCGGGCGCCCGAAGGTACGCTGGTTAGAATCGGCGGCAGGAAGCCGGCCTCTGCGGCCCGGTTAACCGGGAGCAAGGGCCCGTTTTCCCTGCCTGACAATGGGCAGTTGCGTTTGGTGGTTAGCGGCGCCAACGTCGACATCAAATTTTCCGGAGCGGCAGCGGAAGTAAAAGCCGAGGCCGGTACGCCGCTGGCTGACCCCGTCGATCTCGACGATGCCAATACCACCTTGAGGATCACCGTCGATGGCGTCGAACAGACTATTCAGTTGCCTACAGATTCGACGCCGCGCGCTGACTTCATCACCGCTATCAATAGTCAGATGCGCGGTGGCTATGCTCGTTTGACGAAAGGTAACGAGGGTGGCGCGAATCGACTGGTCATCGGCAGCGACCGCCGGGGCAAACAAGCTCAGGTCAGCGTTTTGGCTAATCCTGAGTTGGGATTCCCAACGGACCGCACGGTTAGCGGAAGCGACAACGTCAACAACAACGTTGGTGACCTGTTTGCGAGTGACGCCGCGCAGAGATCGATGCGCTGCTGCAGGCCAGCAACAAGGCCCGCGCGTCGGTTGATGCAAACGGCAATCTGGTAATCACCACGGTGGCCACCGGCGCCCAGGCCACGGTGGGAGTAGTGGCGGCGCCTGCAGCTTCAGTTCATGCCACACTCGGATTCGCAGCGCCGACCCCGGTTGTCGCGGGCCAGGACGGAACCTCCATAACCTATTACCTGAAAAGTGGCAGCAACTTCGTGGACGCCAACAACGCTAACCTGGATCTCACCAACACAGCTCCAAATGACGAACACAGCGATGGGTCAGAGTTCGTGTCGCTGACCGCGGTTACCGAGGACAAAGACGGCCACACGATCTTCTACGAAGACATGGCTTTTGATAGCCGGCACCCGCGCTGGGTCGGAAACATTCTCGCGTTGAGTCCGAGCCGCCGTTCCGATCAACTTGAAAGCCCGTTTGGGGTCCGGATTGGGAGCGGAGTCAAGTCTTTTGACCTGCGATCGAATCTTTTCCCGAGCGGTGATGAGAACAACATTACGCTCAGCGGCGGCAGCGATGGTCTGGAACCGATTCAGGGTGATGACAACACCCTGGGTACCTACGAGGCAGCTCTCAAAGAGCTGGAAAGGTTGGAAGACATTTCAATCGTCGCCGCCCCGGGCCATTCGGCTTACAGCGAGTATCAGGGAATTCAAAGCGCCCTGATCGCCCATGCCGAAAGACGGAAGGCCTATCGAATTGCCGTCCTTGATACGCCGAGCGATCAGCTGGTTTCGGGCGCGCGCGGCAGCGCGGGCGAATCGATTCGAAGTATGCAGCGATGTATTACCCGTGGGTGACGATTGCGAATCCGCTGGCCCGGCCGGGCGACGAGAGCGTTCCTCGCGAAATCAAACTGCCGCCCTCCGGTTTTGTCTGCGGCATCTATGCTCGCAACGATATCGAGCGCGGCGTGCTTCAAGGCGCCGGCGAACGAGGTTGTACGCAGCGCCCTGCGGCTTCGAAACCGACATCAACTTTGCCGAGCAGGAGGTCCTGAACCCGCTGGGAGTCAATTGCCTGCGCTTCTTCACCGGCCGCGGCTATCGAGTTTGGGGCGCGCGCACGGCCAGCTCGGATCCCGAGTGGAAATACGTGAACGTGCGTCGCTATTTCATCTATCTCGAGGCTTCGATCGACCGCGGCACGCAGTGGGCGGTGTTCGAGCCGAACGGCGAGACGACTTTGGGCCAACGTTCGGGACACGATGTCGCATCATTTCTCTACAACGAATGGAAGTCGGGCGCGCTGCTCGGCACGACTCAGCAGGAAGCGTTCTTCGTGCGCTGCGACCGCAGCACGATGACTCAGAACGATCTCGACAACGGCCGCCTGATCTGCCTGAGTCGGCGTGGCGGTGATCAAGCCTGCTGAGTTCGTGATCTTCCGCATCGGCCAAAAAACCGCCGACGCCAGAAGCTGGTTGCCTGGCCGCGGAATTGGTTAACGCGGCCATCATCAATGACGCAAACGGAGGACTTAAGCCATGCCACGCGAAATACCTTACGGTGCATTTAATTTTCTGGTGAACCTCAACAGCGCCGGCGTCGCGCCTGATTCAATCCTGGGCGGCTTCTCGGACGTTTCCGGACTCGGCACCGAAATGAAGATCGCTGAGTATCGAAATGGAAACGAGAAGGAAAACCACGTGCGCAAGGTTCCCGGCACGCACACGGTTGCCGACGTCACACTCAAGCGCGGGATCGTGAATTCCAAAGATCTCTGGACGTGGATTCAGGATGTGCGGGTAAACGGCCCGGCAGCCAAGCGCGAAGTCGTGATCACGTTGCGCGACGAATCGGGCAAGGACGTCCAGTCATGGAAATTAGCCGGGGTGGTTCCACTGAAATACACGGGCCCAACGCTGGCGGCTAAAGGCGGGGGGACGTTTCGATGGAAGAACTCTCGCTGTCTGCCGAAGGTCTGGAAATCGTGACCAGTTAGTGGCCTGCTTTTTCTGACAACGACCGGCTTGCTGTTGGCGGGCGCCTGCCCGAACTTTCAGACGCTGCGCATCACGAAATGAATCGCCTTGTCTTTGAAGTACAACCTCCGGTGGTTGCTGCTGATCCTAATCGAGCCGACATCGCCTGCTTTGTCGGATTCGTTGCGCGGCGGCGGAGTACTACAGTGCCGGCTCCGGTGCTGCGTTGGCTGGAGGCGCAGGGTTGGACCCGTAACCGTCCGGACCTCGAAGAACTGCTCGACCTGCCGGTGCCGATCGATTCATGGGAAGTATTCGATCATCTTTTTCGCCTGGGAGCGGCGACCGCTCAATGAGACCGGGCGCCTGGGCACAACTTATCTGGGCGCTGCCGTTCGATCTTTTTCGCGCAGGGCGGACGCAAGTGCTACGTCATTCGGGCCGGCGAGCCATGGGTTTATCTGACTAAACCTCCGGAAGGACTCGCGCCGAAAGACGCGCGGCTTTATGCCCGTTGTGCTCGCATCAGCCAGTTGCAAAAGCTGTTTCCGGGTTTTCAATTACCTGGACTTTGCCGGGCACAGAAGCTGCCACCAGAGTTTTTTGATCCTCGCCTGGCGCTTGAATCCGCTCCCGCCGAACGATCAAGCTGGCGCGGCATTGGACATCTCTTCGGCCTGCCTGAAGTTTCATTTCTTTGTTTACCTGACCTGACCGATGCAGTGCGCGTTGAAGCCGAGCCGGTTGATCCCGTGGAGTATCCCCAGACGTCTCCCGAACAATTCGTCGAATGCTCCGGAAGCAGAAGATCCCTCGCCTCCCGATAGAGGTGCGCGCTTCTATCGCGCTCCGCGTTGTGACGATGAGGGCTACCGGCTTTGGGCGACGGCGCTGAGAATCGCCGGTACCCTAATCGCGCGACGGCAACGCGAAGTGCAATTGGTGGCGGCGGTGCCGATTCCCGATCAGGATTCCGCGGCGGAGCGCGACCTCTACGCTTTCCTGGCGCAAGCCGGCGAACAGAGTCTTTCAAAGGGCCTCGACGTCAGCCCGACAGGTCTGTCGAGCGCTTTCGTGCAACTCGCCTACCGCATGGGTGCGCACGCCCGGTTCATACAACCTGCCGGAACAAATCGAGAGTCCTGATGCTGTCCTGGTCGGTCTGCTGGCGCGCAGCGCGCTCACGCGCGGCGCATTTCACAGCGCGGCGTCTCTTCATCTGGCTGATGTTTATGACGTGTATCCGGTTCTGCGCCGGTCCGCGATGGCCGAGTCGTCTGAATTGACGGCGAAAGGTCGAGCCACCAGAACGCTGCTGGCGCGAGTTTCTCTGTTTGGCCCCACCCCAACGGGGCTGGCTTTGCTGTCTGATGTCACTACCAGTCTTGACGAAAGTTACCGGCCGGCCGGCATCAATCGACTGGTTTCGTCGATTGTGCGTGCGGCGCGCCGGCTCGGTGAAGAATCGACGTTCGAACCTTCAGGCGAGGAACTCTGGGCCCGGGTGCGAGATCGTTTGAACATCATGCTCGCGGCCCTGCTGGCTGACGGAGGCCTGAGTGGCGATTCCGCAGAGGACGCATTTCAGGTCCGCTGTGACCGCAGCACGATGAGCCAGAACGATATTGATAATGGCCGCGTGGTGGCGGAGATCCGGTTCCAGGCCGCGGCTGCCATCGAACAAATCACCATCGTGCTGGCGCTCGACGAAGGCGGCGAGGTCTCGTTGATTTCGGCTCGCATCCCCGATGAGCTGAAGGAGGCGGCGTGAGCACCGACAATGAACTATACCCTCTGCATGTGTTCCGCTTTCGGGTGGAGTTCGAAGTCGACCCGCTTTCGAACCAGGGGTGGCGGAGGGCCCGTGGAGATTTGCAGCGGCGCATTCGCCGAATGTACGGGTCTCGAAGCCACGATGGAGCCCAAGGTGATCAAGGAGGGCGGCCGAAACTATGGAGCCGTCCAGCGCGCCGGCCCAGTGACGTTCGCCACCGTGATCCTGAAACGCGGCATGACCAGCACCAGACATCTTTGGCGCTGGTTTGAGGCCGTGAACCGCAACGGAGGGTACGCCCACCGGTTGGCGGTAAAGGTAACGATGATGAATAGCGCGGGCAAGTCAATGATCAGTTGGAAGCTGGAGAAAGCAATGCCAATCAAATTCAAGGCGGCGGATCTCAACGCCAAAGGCACTGAGGTTGGTATCGAAGAATTGCACCTGGCCCATGAGGGCTTGAGTCTGATCTAGTTCCCGCGCGGAGGAGGCGAATGGTTCAGTGGATTCACGGACAAGACGCCCGGCTACTTCTTCAAGCTGAGTACGCGGAAAGAGCGACATGAGCATTCCCGACAACTTTGAAAAAGCGTTCTTCGTGGTCCGTGAGAATGATACCGGTCCGCTCAGGCGAGGTGCGAAACCGAGCGACGCCATCAGCGTTCATTTCAATCCAACTTCACTACAGCATGTGGTGAGTAACACCATGAAAGAAACGGGACGCGGCAGCAGCATGCCAAGCAGTACGTGAGCCAAAGCACCGCCAAGCTCACCATGGACCTGATTTTCGATACCACGGATTCCGGCCAGGACGTGCGCGCTCTGACCAGCAAGGTGGCCCAGTTCATGAAGCCCACTCGGGCGGTCAGTTCCAATAATCAGGATCGGAAAGTGCCCCCGGTGGTCCTGTTTGCCTGGGGCAATTTCATGTTCCAGGGAATGGTCGAGTCGTTCAAGGAAACGATCGACTTTTCCTCGGGCAACGGCGTTCCGCTGCGCGCCAGTGTGAACGTGACCATGTCGCAACAGGACCGTGTCTTTGACGATCCGGACACCGCTACCGCAGCTATCACGAACGCGTCGTTTCAGCCGGACGCGATCGAAGTGCCCGCCTCCGCGAATCAGAACGCCACCACGACCGCGGCGCAGGGAGGAGATCCAGGTGCCGGCCGCAGTATTGCCGCCGCTAACAATCTGGACAGCATGAGGTTCACTGCCGGCGCATCATTGACGTTGAATGCGTCGGCCCAACTGAAATCGGCTGCGGGATTTTCATCAGGAGGCGCGGGCTTTGGTTTCTCGGGCGGCGGCGGCCTGAGCGCCGGCGCGGGAGTTTCAGCTCCGTTTGGCGGCAGCGCTTCAGCCGGAGTTTCTGCGAGTGACGGGGCATTTCAAGGCTTGCGCGTCACCTCGGCAAGTCAGGGCAGCGGTCTGCTCAACCCAAGCGCGTTTTTGCGGACCAACGATTCGGCGGGCATCGCGACCGATAGCGGCGCCAGCTTCAATGTAGGCGGCAAGGCCATGATCGAGGGCTCGCCGAGCTTGAGCGCCGACGTCGGTGCGAAAAGCGATCTCCGGCGCCAGGATTCAGTTTGATTGAGAAAAATCATGAGCGTTGTATTCGATGAAGTGGTAGGGCACGATCGCGCCGGAGCCAATGCCTAAGGAAGAGACGGAAGGCAATCAAAGCGCTCCCGAACAGGCCGGATACGTGCGCGAGGAAATTCAAAGGCTGGAGCATCGTATGGCCAGGCTAAGCGCGGATTAGCGCTGCGCCTCGAGATCGAAGGACGACTGGAAAAAATGCCGGAGCAACCTCTTTCCAGACAGGCTGTTTACACCGCGACTCCGCAGGTGAAGGTCGATTCGCAGGATGCTCCGAAAGCTAATCAACTGTTGATCGGGATGGAAATGACCGAAGCAGAGGGGCGGCATGTCGGCAATGGAACTTCGATTCAGTAATTTTGCCAGCGACGCTCAGGGCAGCGCGGACCTCGCGTTTGAAAAGCAATACGTAACTG
>ERZ1370068.3369-contig-248_pt1 | contig 39347 bp, 38 predicted proteins | sample MGYA00561227_ERZ1370068 | MGnify/ENA primary metagenome ERZ1370068 (study PRJEB38410, sample SAMEA6850437) | metagenome | study: Metagenomic assessment of the ecological functions of the soil: analysis of the soil microbiota associated with the...
ACGCAGATATTTGCCTTTGTTTGAGCAGGCTTTCCTGAATCCAAAGGGGATGCTTGAGACCTGGCGCGCGATACTGGTCATCCACGCGTCCGGAACACGGAGATGATCGGAATGCTTCTTCATTGGAAGGTAAAGCTCGCGCACGTTGTTGTCGCCGCCCTTCTGGCCGCTTTCCCGGAGCGACCGAGCAGGAGCTGGTAGCACGGCGAGCCAGCCGTGGAGCTTGCGCCCCGTTCGCTCGACCGAGAGCGCATCGGGTCGGGTGAGGCTTCTGAGCGTCGTTTCGTCACGCGCGAGACGGTGGCGCGGCTTCTGCCCAGACGTAAACATCCTGGTGGTCGAGCTTCGTCGTGCCAGGTCAAGACCGAAGGATTCTGTGGCATCAACTGAGCCGGAAGTCCTCGCCGGAGTGTTCGCACCCTTGGCGGCGACCTTCGTCGAGGCGCACCCGGTCCCGATCGAGGGACTCGAGGGAATCTCGCTCGCGGCCGTTCAATACCAAGGCCGTGATCTACGGCTGGGCGCCGGCTGTCATGATAGGTTTCCTCACCAGAACTCATCAATATTCCAGCGCCGCCCCCAATCGCCCAATCTACAACAGCGCGAATCCTCGTGGAGCGGCGGCGCGGCGAGTCTCGCCGCGTCCATGGGAGCGAGGAGACGGAGTCGCCTCGCTCCTCCCGCAGGTGCTGCTCGCCGCGGCGGCGTTCTACGCGGTGAGCGTCCCGCTGATCGCCGCGTCATCGCGGCAGATGGACGCGTGAGCCTGCTTGCCGCTGCTTCGCAAGTCCATCATCTCACTGGACTGCTGTGCCGTTCTCGGTCCGCCGGCGTCGGTCAGCCTCCCTGTGCTCGCCGGTATGAACTCACGGAGCGTCGCCCGCGATCGCCGGTGGTCGTGGCTCGTCGGATCGCCTCACCGGCGCTCGGTGTGCGAAGCGCCCTCCGGGCCGCCATGCCGCCTTCGCGCTCACCGGACCCGCTGACGCGGGCTGGAGGAACTCACCGGCGCCTCCACGAGCGGCTGCAGCGCGACCTCGACGGAGCCACGGGAGCGCGGCGTCGCGCTGACCACCTCTGCCTGCCTGGACATCTGACAATTTCGGCAGATCAGCGATCGCTTCGCGCGCGGTCGAGCGATCGCGGCTAGCTGCGCAGGCTGACCGCAGCGCCTTCCGCCAGAGCGGCGAGAGCGTTCCTGCTCGAGAGATTGAGTTCGGCGCTCCCCATCCTGCCGCCGCGGCGACCGGGCACGAAGGTCTCGATCGGCGCGGCCATCATCGGGCGTCGTCACGACGCCGGTGCAGGCTTACCTGGCGAGCACAGCCCGATCCGCTGGCCGGCATCGCGACCGATCCGCCAGCACGGCGTCGAAGCGCCTGCAGCTGCCCGCGCGTGGCCGACTCGGCCCTCTACCCGGCCCGGGAGCACGGGAAGAACCGCGTGCGCGTCTACCGCCCCGATGTACCGAGCTGGCCGACACCAGCCTCGCCGCCTCGCCGAAGAGGCGACCGAGCGGCACGCCGCGCGGCAGCATCGCTTTTGCCCATGCAGTCGACGCCCGCGATAACGCCACGACCGCCGCCACCACCATAGTCGGGGCTCTCGGCACGCGTGGCAGAGAATGGGCCTCGAGACCAGCAGAGTCGAGGCTCGCACGCCTGACCGGGAGCCTGCGCGACCTCGGCAGGCTCGCGCATCCCGGAGGAGATCCTGAGAGTTTCGGCCCTCTGAACGAGGCCGAGCGCCTCGTCCTCGAGCGCCAATCCTCGCGATCGGCTTTCGCGCGTCGACGTCAGACTCGGGGATCAGGCAGTCGCCTCGGGGTCACCGCACCACCACGAGCGCCGGGACGGGGACGGCTGCCTTGACCGGTTGGGCGAGGACGCGCGATCCACGCTCGGCTCGGGCGCATCCATCTTCGCCGCCGGAGCGCCTTTACGACGCGATGACGACCGACTACGCGTCTCCTGCCGCCCGAGGCTCTCGCACTGATCGCGTGCCGATCTCGAGCTCTCGAGCGCTGCGCGGGGACGCAATGCCTGACCCACGGCGTCGTCTCCGGCTTTCAAGGGAAGAGTTCGACGGAAGCCGCGCTTTGCCGGAACTCGATCGTCCTTCGGGACCAGCGTGAGCTCTCGGCGCCGCCGGGCGCGGCAATCGCACCGAGGATGCGCACATGGCTTCCGTGCTCGCGGCAGATCCTCGCCGTCGCGGCAGTCGCGGCCGCGGACGCCGCGCGTTGCGAGCCCGCAGACGCAGACGGCGAAGCGCGGCAGCCGTGGCGCGAAAGTCATTGTCCTCCGGCGTGCCCTCGGGGTTTCATGGGCAACCGTCTTCTGCAGCGATCCTGCGGACGGCTGCCGTCTCCACTGCGCCGCCTCGATCGGCTTCACCGACGCCTCAGCCGCCGAAACCACGGATCGGCGGTTCTCGCGTTCGCCTGGACGGGACGAGGGGCAGCTGCCGGGAGTAGGATCCGTCTGGGGCCCGCTCGCGGCGTCGTCGGCGGTGCGGCAGACGAGGGGTTCGGGCTCGAGGCCGCCGCCGGCGGGTCGATCGTCGCGGCGCAGCCCGCCTCCACGCCGAACGGGACACTGCGCCCCACGGCAGTTCACATGACGGCGCGCTCGTCGCGTGGACGATCGACGCCGTCCGCGACCGCCTCGTTTCCCGGCGCGACAACGCGACGGGCGCGTTGGCGCGCGGCACCGTATCCACACCCGGTCGAGGCCGAATCGCCTGCGCACCTCTCGACGCCGGCTTGCGTGGCGGTGCCCGCCGGGTGCTGGCAGATCAGTCGATCAGCGGTCAGCCGTCCCGGTCCGAGCCGATCTGCCCCGCTTTCGCACCGCCTCGCTCTGAGCTCAGCCCGAAGAGTGAGCCTCGCCACCTCTGTGCGCGACAGCGGCGCTGCGGAGCGTTCGACGCCGGAGATGGGCCGGCTCCGATCGCGCCTGTCGGCGACGGTGGCCTTCTGCTCGCGTGGGCGCTGAGCAGCAGTGGGTGGTCGCCGCCTGCCAACGCAGGGGCGATGCTTCCATCACTTCGGCCGGACAGCAGTGGCGATGCCCGGCGCGCGCCGGTCGCCGCACTGGCGACCATTCTGCGGCGCTGATGCGGCAACGCGCTCACCTGGTTCGTAGGGCGGCGCCGTTGTCCTGCTCGTGCACGCTATCGCCGACGCAGTCCGGAGCCGCTCGGATGCGTCGGCTCCCGCCGCCGCTGCCGCATCTCCGCACGGAGTCCTCGTGGCGGCGGACGCATTGCCGGACGCAGAGCCTCTTCTCGCTTACCGGGCATGGCCTCGGGGGCGGCCGCCGCATCCGCCGGACTGCAACGGGCTGGTGTGAGCCGGACGTGGTTCTGGCTCGCGGCGCCAGGCGGCGAGGCGACTTCGCGTCCGCGACGAAGTCACCGGGTATCCAGATTACCGAACGTGGACGGATGCGCCGGCCAGTCGAGGGAGACGGCGCACTCGGCGTGGTCCTCGACGGCAACATCGTGATCGCGCGCCGGCACGGCAGCCCTCCATCTTCTTCTCCCGTCTCCTGAGCTTCGCTTTCCGAGGCCCTCCGGGCTGCAGGGGTCGAGGACGGCGCCGAGTGGAGGTTCGCGCAGGTGAGCTGGCCCGGACTCACGAAACTTCGTGGCGCAGCCCTGGAAGGGCAGAGACGGGAGAAGCGGCTGTTGCCCGTCTTCGCGCGAGGGCGGCCTGAAGCTCTTCGCCCGGGCCGGGCGCCCGGATCGAAGACCTGCGCGCAGCCTGCGCGGGAACTCCGGCTTCGCACCCGATCCGCCCCGGAGCGCGAGTATGTGATGGTGAGCCGGCGGCGGCTGACGCACCGCCATTCCTACGGCGTCCGAGGCGCGGAGGCGATCGCCTGGTCGCCCGATCGAGCGCTACGTCGCCATCGCGACCGACGATCGAACGGTGATCGGCCGCAACACCGGCAGCACCAGCGATCATGCGACCACGCCCCGCCTCGGGGCGCGCGCCTTCGCCTGGCTGGACGTAGTGCCCAGCCAGAAGCGGGATGTTCCGTGCTTGCGCGGCGGGCGCCGCTCGCGCTTCGTCAAGCGCCGTCTCCAGCGCATCGATCGAGCACGGGCCGCGTCCGCCGCGGCTCGATCACGTCGTCGACGTAGCCGCGCTCGGCGGCGGTGTACGGGTTCGCGAACCGCGCCTTGTAGTCGGCGATCAGCTCCGCGCGGCGCGCCGCCAGATCCTCGCGTCGCCCTCGAGCTCTCTCGCGGAACACGATGTTGACCGCGCCCTCCGGCCCCATCACCGCCACCTCGGCGGTCGGCCAGGCGAAGTTGAAGTCCGCGCGGATGTGCTTGAGGCTCATGACGTCGTACGCGCCGCCGTACGCCTTGCGCGTGATCACGGTCAGCTTCGGCACGGTCGCCTCCGCGTAGGCGTAGAGCAGCTTCGCGCCGTGGCGGATGATCCCGCCCCACTCCTGCGCCGTCCCCGGCAGGAATCCGGGCACGTCGACGAACGTGACGAGCGGGACGTTGAACGCATCGCACGTGCGGACGAAGCGCGCCGCCTTGACCGACGCGTCGATGTCGAGCACGCCGGCGAGCGACGCGCGGCTGGTTGCCGACGACGCCGACCGGGTGGCCGCCCAGGCGCGCGAACCCGCAGACGATGTTCTCGGCCCAGCGCTCGTGCACCTCGAGGAACTCGCCGTCGTCGACGACGCGCCGAATCGACGTCCTTCATGTCGTACGGCTTCGTCGGGCTCGTCCGGGATCAGCGTGTCGAGCTCGGCGTCCTCGCGCCCGACCGGATCCGACGGCTCGGCGAACGGCGGCGGGTCGACGTTGTTCTGCGGCAGGAACGAGAGCAGGTAGCGCGCGTCCTCGAGACACGCCTCCTCGTCGGTCGACGTGAACGTGCGCGACGCCCGACTTCGTCGCGTGCGTCGGCCGCGCCGCCGAGCTCCTCGAAGGTCGACCTCCTCGCCGGTGACGGTCTTCACGACGTCGGGCCCGGTGATGAACATGTACGACGAGCCCTCCGACCATGAAGACGAAGTCGGTGATCGCGGGCGAGTAGGACCGCGCCGCCCGCGCACGGCCCCATGACGAGCGAGATCTGCGGCATGACGCCGGACGCCTGGACGTTCCGCCAGAAGATCTCCGCGTAGCCCGGCGAGCGAGACGACGCCCTCCTGGATCCGCGCGCCGCCGGAGTCGTTGATGCCGATCACCGGGCAGCCGTAGCTTCACGGCCAGGTCCATCACCTTGCAGATCTTCTCGGCGAAGACCTCGGAGAGGCGAGCCGCCGAAGACGGTGAAGTCCTGCGAGAAGACGAAGACGCGTGCGGCCGAAGATCGTGCCGTAGCCGGTGACGACCGCGTCGCCCCACGGTCGCCGCTCGCGCATCCCGAACTCGACTTCGCGATGGCGGACGTAGCGGTCGATCTCGACGAAGGAGCCGGGGTCGAGCAGCTTGCGCATGCGCTCGCGGGCGAGCAGCCGGCCGCGGAGCGCCGCCGGCTCGACCGCCGCGCTTCGTCTGCCGGGTGGAGCGCCTCGTCGCGGAGGGCCTGAAGCTCCTCGAGCTTCGTCGCGCGTCCCCTTGTCCTCGGCCTTGGCCACGTGTCTATCTTCCTTCAGACGCGGCGTCTCTCGCCACATGTGACGCGCCACCCGCCCGAACTTCCGCTGTACGCTCGAACGCGGGTGGCAAGGTCCGGGGTGGCCCCCAGAGGTCCTCGCGCACGAGTGAATACATGATCACGTCGTGCCTCGCCCTTGTGCACGAGCGACGACCGAAGCGACCCCTCGCGCACGAACCCCGCCTCTCGGCCACCCGCTGCGACGGTTCATTCTCGATGTCGGCCCGGAGCTGGAAGCGCCGGAGCCCTTTGTCGACAAGGCCCAGCGGGCGACGAGCCTCGACGCGCGCGTCGCGACCCCCGCCCTCGCGCCTCCCAGTTTCACCCAGTAGCCGACCTCGCCGATCCCGCCGTCGAGATAGCGGACGCCGATCGATCCGAGCAGCTCGCCGCGCTCGCCCTGTCCACCACGGCGAAGCTCTCCTCCTCATCCGACTCGAGCCGTGCCGCGAGCGTCGGCCTCCGTGTAGGGCGAGGGCACCGCCGTCCAGCGCGAGGGATCTCGAGTCCTGACAGGCGACCGCGATCGCCGGCACATCGGCGTCCTCGAACGGCCTCAGCCGAACGACGTCGTCTTCGAGCGTCACGGCGCGTGATGGGCGTCGTGCGTGCCGAACTCGTCGCGCAAGGCGAGTTGCAAGATCTCCCCACCGTGCAGTGCGCCGCGAGCGCCTCCCGCATCGGAGGAAGGAGGTTGCCGGTTTCCCGCGCCGCGTCGCTGCACCTCGCGCAAGCGCCTTCCGCGGCCCCCGCGTCGCGGGCCGCAACGTATACGGTCGTGCGCTCGACCTGGCGCCGCTCGGCCTCCGGATCGAGCCGATGCAGCTCGATCTCCTCGCTCTCCTCCTCCACGAAGCGATTGACGCCGACGAGGATCTTCTCGCCGCCTCGAGCGCGCGCTCGTGCCTGTACGCGGCGTCCTCGATCTCGCGCTGCGATGAATCCCTGCTCGACCGCCGCGACCGCGCCGCCGAGCTCGTCGACGCGCTCGATCAGCTCGCGCGCGCGCTCTTCGAGCTCGCGCGGTGCAGCGCCTCGATGAAGTAGGCGCCGCCGAGCGGATCGGCCGTGTCCGTGCCGCCCGCCTCGTTCGCGAGCATCTGCTGCGTCCGCAGCGCGATGCGCGCCGCAGCGCTCGGTCGGGAGCGCCGAGCGCCTCGTCGTAGCCGTTCGTGTGAATCGACTGCGCGCCGCCGCAGACGGCCGAGAGCGCCTGGATCGCGACGCGGACGATGTTGTTCTCCGGCTGCTGCGCGGTCAGCGTCGAGCCACCCGGTCTGCGCGTGGAAGCGGAGCGCCTGCGCCTTCGGGTTCGTGGCGCCGAACCGCTCGCGCATGATCCGCGCCCAGAGCCGCCGCGCCGCGCGGAACTTCGCCACCTCCTGGAAGAAGTGGTTGTGCGCGTTGAAGAAGAAGGAGAGCCGCTCGCCGAACTCGTCCGGCGAGAGCCCCGCGTCCACCGCGGCCTGGCAGTAGGCGATCCCGTTCGCGAGCGTGAACGCGAGCTCCTGCACCGCCGTCGAGCCCGCCTCGCGGATGTGGTACCCGGAGATCGAGATCGTGTTCCAGCTCGGCAGCCGCTCGCGCGCAGTACGCGAAGAGGTCGGTCGTGAGCCGCATCGACGGCCGCGGCGGGAAGATGTAGTTCCCGCGCGCGACGTACTCCTTGAGGATGTCGTTCTGCACCGTGCCGCGCAGCGCGGTCGCCCGCGACGCCCTGCCCCTCGGCGACGAGCTCGTAGAGGAGCAGGAGCAGCGGCGCGGGCGCGTTGATCGTCATCGACGTCGACACCTCGCCGAGCGGGATCGCCGTCGAAGAGGAGCTCCATGTCCGCGAGCGAGTCGATCGCGACGCCGGTGCGCCCGACCTCGCCGACGCGCGCGCGGATCGTCGGAGTCGTAGCCGAGCTGGCGTCGGCAGGTCGAACGCGACCGAGAGCCCGGTCTGGCCGCGCTCGAGCAGGTAGCGGAAGCGGGCGTTCGTCTCCTCGGCCGAGGCGAAGCCCGCGTACTGCCGGATCGTCCACGGACGGCCGCGGTACATGTCCGGATACGGCCCGCGCGTGAACGGGAACTCGCCCGGCAGCTCGAGCTCGACCCCGCCGCGTCCTCGGGCGTGTAGACCGGCTTGACCTCGATGCTCGAGTCGGTCCCGCGGCGGTCTTCGGCCTTCGCCATCGCCTCTAGGCTAACGCCCATGCGAGTCACGGTGAGGCTTTTCGCGCGGCCTCGCGCGAGCACGCGGAACTGGACGGCGCGATGCGTCGACCTCGGCGACGGAGCCCGGAGTCGAGAGACGTCTGGCGGCGTTCGAGCTCGGCGACGAGCCCGCGGGCCTCGCCGTCAACCGCGCCTACGTCGGCGCGGCCAGGCCTTGGCAGCAGGGGGACGAGGTCGCGCTCATACCGCCTGTTTCGGGCGGCGCGTTTCGCCCTCACCGAGGACCTCATCGACCTCGCCGCAGATCGTCGCAGAGGTCGAGGACGAGCGCGCCGGCGCAACGGCCACCTTCGTCGGCACCGTGCGCGCCCAGTCGCGGGCCGGCAGGTGGTGCGGCCTCGAGTACGAGGCCTACGAAGGCATGGCCGAGAACGTCATGGCAGATCTCGCCGGAGCAGCTGAATGGAGCGCTACGACCTCTGCGCCATCGCGATCACACACCGGGTGGGGGTCTGCGAGATCGGCAGACGCGAGCGTCGGCGATCGCCGTCTCCGCCCCGCATCGCCGGGACGCGCTCGCCGCCTGCAAGGACGCGATCGACACGCTCAAGGAAACCGTGCCCCGTGGAAGAAGGAGGTGGCTCACGAGGGCGGCGAGGAGTGGGATCGGGAGGCGTCGGCGAAGGAAGAGCGGCGGGGCCGAAGCCCGGCCGCCGGTCGCACTGTATACCCAGTGTCGCGGATCTGTCTGCTACGGACAGTCAGCCAGCGCTGACCTGCCGGGTACTGGTGCGACGCGCGTGTTGTTCAGCACAGTCGCCGTGCCGCCGTGGCGGGCCCAATCGCGTCACCAGGTGGACACCGGCGTCGCGACCGACCGAAGATGTCACCTGCACGTAGAGCTCTGCGGAGTCGCCCTCCGCGCCTGCCGTGTGGCTGGCGAGGCCGGGTCGCCAGTGGCGCCGAGAGCGTCGCTCATCGACCTCGACCGGCAGCACGGAGCTGATCACAGCCGCACGGCGTCGCCGTTCAAGAACGCGTGGCCGAGGTACTGCATCAGCAGCAATTCCGGCCTTCAGGTGCAGTTGCACGACGCCTGATCACGTCCTCGCGAGCGAGCGTGGCGTTCGCCTTGTCGGGTCCCCGGCGCATGACGCTTCGTCAAGCCGTATCGCTTGTCCGCCTTCGGCTTGATGTGATGTTCATGTGTGCCGGTGAAGTGCGCGCTGGCAAGCCGGCCGCAGCAGACGACCCGTGATCGATCATGACGCGACGCGCCAGCGGCACGCACCGTGCGCCAGGCGACGCAATCCTCTGTCTCCGTCTTCACTATGCGGCCCTTTCGACTCAGGAGCCTGAAGCTCAGTACTGCTGCCGGAGAAGGGTTCAAGGGATCGGCCGCCGGCTCACGATGAATCTGACGTGGGCCCATTCAGTCCGCAGCACGAGCCCGACTATCCGGTCTACGAGCCGGAGCCGCAGCGTGAGTACAAGCCGATCCATCCGGAGTCCACGCTGGAAGGAGATCGGGAAGAAGCTGATCGCGCCGCTCGCGGCGATCGGCGCCCCTCGCGAAGTTCAAGTTCCTCGCGCTCGCGCTCTTCAACGTTCAAGATCTTCGCGACCTCGGGAACGATGCTCGTCTCGATCGCGGCCTATGCGTGGATCTGGGGCTGGCGGTTCGCCGTCGGCTTCGTCGTCCTTCTGATCCTCGTGCACGAGCTCGGCCACGTCTTCGAGCTCCGTCGCCAGGGCGTGCCGGCCTTGGCGCCGCTCTTCATCCCCTTCCTCGGCGCCGTCGTCGGATGAAGCAGATGCCTGCGGATGCCTGGAAGGAAGCGCGCGTCGCGCGTCGCCGGCCGATCCTCGGCACCCTCGGCTCGGTGGTCGTCTGGGGCTTCGGCGAGGCGCTCGACTCCCCCGTTTCTGGATCGCGCTCGCCTTCACGGGCTTCTTCCTCAACCTCTTCAATCTGCTTCCCATCGTTCCGCTCGACGGAGGCCGCGCCGTGGCCGCCGTCCACCCGGCGCTCTGGGCCGTGGGCCTGGCCGGGCTCGTCGCGCTCGCGCTTCTGGCACCCGAACCCGATCCTCATCCTCATCCTGGTTGTCGGGGCCGTCGAGCTCTGGCGCCGCTGGCGGAGCGCGACTCCCGGCGGCAGCCCTGTACTACAAGATGACGACATCGCAGCGGCTCACGGCCGGAGCCGTGTACATCGGGCTCGCCGTGTTCCTCGCCGTCGCGATGACGGCGACCCACGTCGAGCGCGTCTCGGCTGGACGACCGGCGGCTCCTCCAGAGCGGCGACGGCGCCGAGCGGACGCACGTCGCCAAGATCGCGGACGAGTTCTTCCGAAGGGTTCGAGGGCGGTCTCGGAATTGCCAAGCCCGCCGTCGACGATCTTCGGCTCCGCCCGGGTCAGCGAAGACAACCCGTACTACGCCGCCGCCGTAGACGTCGGCAAGCGCTTCGCGGAAGCGGGTTTCACCGTCGTCACGGGAGGCGGGCCGGGGTCATGGAGGCCGCGAACCGCGGCGCCCGTGAGGGTGGCGGACTCTCGGTCGGCTTCAACATCGAGCTGCCGCACGAGCAGGGCTCGAACCCTATCTCGACGTCAACCTCACGTTCCATCACTTCTACGCCCGCAAGACGTGATGTTCGTGAAGGCCGCCGAGGGGTTCGTGATCTTCCCGGGAGGCTTCGGGACGCTGGACGAGCTCTTCGAGTCGCTCACGCTCATCCAGACGGGAAAGGTGGTGTACTTCCCGGTCGTCCTCTTCGACTCCGACTACTGGGAGGGGCTGATGCTCTGGGTACGGGGCCGACTCCTCCGTGAAGGGATGGTCTCCGAGGAGGACGTCGGCCTCCTGTCACGTGAGCGACGACCCGGCGGAGACGGTGGCGACTGTCGTGGCCGGTTACGAGAACCGGCTGCGCGCAGCGCCGACCTCCGCCGCCGAAAGCCGACGCGCAGTAGCTAGCTCGTTCGACTAGCGAACGCGCTCGCCGGCGTTGACCTCGCCGCGCCAGCCGCCCGTCTCGGCGCCGCGCGACTCGATGAACTCCTGAACCGCTCGAGGTCGCCCTTGACCTGGCGGCTGTCAGCGCCGACGAGCCGAGCCGAGCGCCTCCATCATGCCCTCGGTCTCGTGCTCCATCTCGACGGTGACCTTGGTGGCTCGCCTTGTCGACCTTCTCGAAGATCACGCGGCCGGAGTTGTAGTGGCCGTCGAGCGCACGCCAGGAGACGACCTCGTCCGGGCGCTGCTCGGTGATCTCGGCGTCCCACTCATGGCGCTTGCCGCCGATCTCGGCGACCCAGTGGAGATGCGTGTCGTCGGTCTGCGAGACCGCCTCGACGCCCTCCATGAAGCGTGGGAACTCCTCGAACTGCGTCCACTGGTTGTGGACCGGTCGAGATGGGACAATCGACGGTGATCGATTCGGTGACAGATGCCACGAAGGCCCCTCCTAACGGTTGTTTTCGTCGTCTGGTGGGGTACCCGCGGAGGTCGACTAACCCTTGAAGCGGCGCACCAGCGCCCATGCGGCCGGCAGAAGCGCGCCCGCGAGGTACAGCTGATCAGGTCGCCCACGACGAACGGGTGAGGAGGCCGGCTTCGAGGGTGTCCTCGAGTCCCGGTGTCGAGCTTGGCCGCGAGCCAGGAAGCCCGAAGAGTAGATGACGACGTTGCCGGAGAGCATCGCCGCGACCGCCGAGGAAAGCGTGCGGTCCCAGCGTTCCCGCGCGAGGAAGCCGGTCACGCGCGGCCGCGAGCACGAAGCCGATGATGTACACCGCCGGTCGGACCGGTGAGCACGTCCCAGCCAGTGCGTCTGGTCGGCGTAGACGGGCGCGCCAGAGCGCCGACGAAGATGTAGACGCCGAGGCTGGCGACCGCGAGAGCGAGCCGAGCGATGCGCCGACGAGGACGACGGCGAACGTCTGGCCGGTGATCGGCACCGGCGTGAACGGGAGGCTGATCGAGACCTGCGCCGCGAGCGCGACGAAGCCCGCGCCGCCGAGCACGAGGAGAACGTCGGTCAAGCAGGCTCGAGCGCGGGAAGACCGCCAGTCGGAGAGTTGCTGCTTCCGGCCTCATGCGGGCCGGACTCTAACCGCTCTAACCGCTGGTCGGCAGGACGATGTAGGGACTGGGCGGCTTGCCGCCAGGGCCGTACACCGTCGTCGGGTTCTCGGGGTGTAGCGGGTGAAGAAGTCGTCCTCCCGGATGAGCTTCCCATGCTCGTAGACCTTGCGGTGGACGTTCGTGTCGAAGCCCGGCCCGCCGCCCGCAACGACGGTCTTCGAGCCGGGCGCCGGCCGTCGGATCGATCGCGTACTGCATCTTCGGCTGCGTGTAGTTCGTCGGGTCCGCGGTCGTCGAGGTGACCTTCCGGCCCTGCTTCGTCCAGCAGAAGCTGATCGTGAACGTCGCGTCCGTGTAGCTCACGTCGATGAGGATCGCGTGCTTCAGGTCGTTCTTGAAGACGAGGTCTGGGCCGCCCCAGGACACGGTCGCGTCGCGGCCCATCGGGTAGTGGCTGATGTACCAGGAGTGGTTGTGACGCTCGCTCACAGGCAGACCGGCCTCGAAGGCGGCGTTGAAGATCGTCGTGGCCGTCTGGCAGACACCGCCGCCGATCGACGGGATGAGGACGCCGCCGAAGATCATCCTGGCCCTCGCGGAAGCCGCGCTCGATCGTGCGCGGGCCGACGACCTCGTTGTAGGAGAACGTCTCGCCGGCTTTCACGATCGTGCCCTCGAGGTAGTTCCCGAGGAGATGCACGTTCCAGATCCGGTTCGGCGAGGAGACGCCCATGTCGGTCGTGAAGGTCGAGATGCGCTCGTGCCGATCCCGAGCGCCTTCGCGTCCTTCGTCGTCAGCTGCGGGCGCGAGCGCCGTCAGCCCGAGCACGGCCAGCCTGCGGCCGGGGCCGTTTCCGGCCTCGTAGATCGCTCCTTGCTGCCCCCTTCACGTCGAGGGTCGTCCCGTTCTTCGCCTTGACGACGTATGCGCGGTCGCCCGAGACGCGGAAGATAGCGTCCTCGGGCTCTGCGCGTGAACGGCTTGACGAGGGGATGGAGCTTGCGCTTCGATCCCGGCCGGGTCGAGCACGACGTTCACCGCGCCGGCCTTCGGCTCGAAGCGGACGGCGACGAGGCGAGCTGGACGCGACCGAGCCGGCCGATGTCGCCCTCGCCTTTGAGCTTTCGAGCCTCACCGGAGCTGCCGCGATCGTGCGCGCGGTCGTCGCCGCGCGTTCGGCCGCCTCGGTGGAGATGGGCGGCTCGACGCTCTGGAGCTTGACTTCGAAGGACGGCAGGCCCGCCAGCGCCGTCTCCCGAAGCGAGGCGAGGACGGCCTCCCCGTCGATCGCCGTTCCCTCGCGGCCCGGGACGACGACCGGCTCCTTCCCCTCCATGGACGCGCGGGCGGAGACAGCGCGCTTGGTGAGCGCCGCCAGCTCGTCCGCCAGCGCGCGCGACCCGACTCGTGGACGCGCAGCACCGGCTGTACGTCCCGGTGCACGGCGAGCGGGACCGCGAGCGCGCCGAGGCGAGCGGAGAGAGATTCGCGGGCGGAGTCGTAGGCGGCCCGCTCGCTCGCCGCGCCCGTCAATCTGGAAGATGTTGGAAGGCGTCACCCGGCAGGACTGCCTCCGACCACGATTCTCGACCGGCTCGTCCAGCCGTGCGCCGACTTCTGCGTCGATGCGCGCCCGCGCGTCGGGCGCCGAGGCCGCCGATGTCGACTCCGGCCACCGTGACGCCGGGCAGAACCGAGTCCCTGAGCGTCGTACGCCCGCGCGAAAGCGCAACTCCGGCCACCGCGATCACCAGCGCCGCCACGAGGAACACCGTGCTCGGTCTCCCGAGACGCTGAATGGGGCGCGCAAGGCGTGCGGCGATCTCGGTCATGCGGCCTCGGAGACTAGCGGCAAACGCGGCGTATCATCACGCGAAATGCAGCAAGAGAATCCTTTACGGGCACTGCCCTCGATAAACGAGCTCCTACAGGACGAGCGGCTCGTCGCACTGGAGGCCGAGCAGGCCACGAGCTGGCCCTCGAAGCCGCGCGCAGGGCGATCGAGGCGGCCCGCGAGAGAGTCTCCGCGGGCGAGCAGCCAGAGGACATCGTCGCCGACGCCTCTCGACATCCTCCAGGGCACGGCCCGCCGCCGAGGCTGCGGCGCGTTCTCAGCGCGACCGGAGTCATCGTCCACACGAACCTCGGCCGAGCGCCTGCTGCGGCCCGCGCCCTCGAGCGCATCAGGAGGTCGCAGGCGGGTACTCGAATCTCGAGTACGACCTCGAGGAAGGCACGCGCGGCTCGCGCCAGGACCGCATCGCACCTCTGCTTCGCGACCTCACCGGCGCAGAGGCGGCGCTGGTCGTCAACAACAACCGCCGCCGTCCTCCTCGCCGTTGCCGCGCTCGCGGAGGGGCGCGACGTCGTGGTCTCGCGCGGTGAGCTCGTCGAGATCGGCGACGGCTTCCGGATTCCCGAGGTGCTCGCGCGCTCCGGCGCCCGCCTCGTCGAGGTCGGCACGACGAACCGCACGCGGCTCGAGGACTACGAGCGCGCGATCGGCGACCGCACCGGCCGATCCTGCTTCGCGTGCACCAGTCGAATTTCCGCGTCGTCGGCTTCGCCGGAGAGCCCGAGCTCGAAGACGCTCGTCGGGCCTCGCCGAGAATCGTGGCGTCGTCCTCGTCGACGACCTCGGCTCGGGCGTCCTGCCCGGACATCGGCGACGAGCCCACCGCGCCCGGAGAGCCTGGCGGCCGGCGCTCACATCGTCACGCTTCTCCGGGGACAAGCTCTTCGGAGGACCCCGGGCCGGGATCGTCCTCGGCCGGGCAGACGCTGGTCGAGCAGCCTCGCCGCCACCCGCTGCAGCGGGCCTGCGCGCCGACAAGCTGACGCTCGCAGCGCTCGAAGGAACGCTCGCTCCTTTACCGCTCGGGCCGGGCGGGCCCGCCGGTCCTGCGCATGCTGACCGAGCCTGCCGAGGCCGTCCGCGCCTGAGCCGAGCGCCTCGCCGAGCTCGACGGGCGGGACGGTCGAGGAGACGGTCGCGCGCGCCGGCGGCGGCTCGCTCCCCGACGGACTTCGAGAGCTTCGCCTGCGCGCTCGAGGACGACGCTGGCAGAACCGCTGCGCCGGGCCGACCCACCGGTGATCGGGATCGTGCGCGACGGCGCGCTGCTCACTCGACTGCCGCACGCTCACCGACGACGAGGTCGACGGAGGCCGCGCAGGCGGTGAACGCATGCCGCTCACGGTCAGGCACTGCAGGGCACATCGACCACGGCAAGACGTGGCTCGTCCGGGCGCTGACCGGAAAGGACACCGACCGGCTGCCCGAGGAGCAGGCGCGCGGGATCTCGATCGACCTCGGCTACGCGCCGCTCGAGCTGCCGGACGGGCGCCGGCTCTCGCTCATCGACGTCCCGGGCCACGAGCGCTTCGTCCGCAACATGGTCGCCGGGCGCGAGCGGCATCGACCTCTTCCTCCTCGTCATCGACGCGGGCGAGGGCGCGCGGCCGCAGACCCACGAGCACCTGGCGATCATCCGGCTGCTCGGGATCGAGCACGGCGTCGTCGCGATCACGAAGGCGGACGCGGTCGAGCCGGAGCTCGTGGAGCTCGTCGCCGAGGAGGCTCGCGAGCTCGTGCCCGGCGTCGAGTGGTCGTCGTCACGAGCGCGAAGACCGGGGCCGGGCTCGACGAGCTCGCGGCGCGCTCGCGGACGCGGCGGACGCGTCGACGAGAGCGCGCCGAGGGCCGCGACGCGGCTCTATCGTCGACCGCGTCTTCACCCTGCGCGGGAATCGGGACGGTCGCGACCGGGACGCTCTGGTCGGGATCGATCGGCGAGGGCGACGTGCTCCGCGCCGAGCCGGCCGGGCTCGACGTGCGCGTGCGCAGCGTGCAGGTGCACGACCGGCCGGTGGAGCGCGCCGAGGCCGGGCAGCGCGTCGCGGTCGCGCTTCCCGGAGTCGAGCGCACGAGCGCTTCGCCGCGGCGACGCGCTCGTCGCAGCCGGGTGCCTATCCACTGTCCTACCGCCTGGACGTCGACGCTCGACGAGCTCGAGCCGATCCCGGACGGATGCGCGTGCACGTCCACCACGGGACCGGCCGAGCACCATGCGCGCGTCGTCCGCGTCGGAGAGCGCTGGGCGCAGCTCCGCCTCGCGTCACCGGCCGTGGCGGCGCGCGGCGACCGCGTCGTCCTCCGCGACCGGACGACGCGTCGGGCGGCGGTCTCGTGCTCGACCCGGCGCCCGCCCGCCACGCCAGCCCCGGCCCGCTTCGAGCTCCTTCGAGCGCGGCGACCTCGCGCGCCCTCGTCCACGAAGCCGGTCAGAGCTGCCGCGCCTGACGCGCATCTCGGCGGCGAGGCGAACGCGCCTCGAGCACGCCGGCGAGTGGGTCTTCTCCGCACGAATGGCTCGCAGGAGCTGCGTGCCGCCCTGCGGCGCGGATCGAGGCCGCCGATCCGCTCGACCCCGGGATCCCGGTTCGCCGCAGAGCCATGGGCCGACGACGTCCTCCCGCTCGCCGGCGTCGAGGCGCGAGAGCGCGCGCTCTACCTTCCGGGGGCGGTGGCGAGCCTCGGCGAAGCGCTGCGGGCGATGCCGAGGCGCTGGAGGCGGAGCTCGCCGCAGCGGCTTCACGCCGATCCCGTGCGACGACCGCGAGCTGGCGTCGCTTCCTCGGAGCGCGAAGGGAGGCTCGTGCGCCTCGGCGACGGCCTCGCGCGGTCAGCGCGGCGGCCTACGAGCAGGCGCAGCGCCTGCATGGTCGAGGAGTGCGAGCAGGCGGGCTCGATCACCCTGCGCGCTTCCGCGACCTGCTCGGGACAGGACGGAAGCCGGCCCAGCTCCTCCTCGAGCGCTTCGACGCGGACGGCCTACACGAGGCGCGTCGGCGACGAGCGCGTGCTGCGCCGCGGGCCAAGACCGCCTGAGCTACGTTAGCCGCGGAGCGGCATGGGCCGGTGGCCCAGCCGGTCTTCAAAACCGGTGAGGCGTGGCAGCCCCACGCTGGGTAGGCTCGACCCCCTGCGCCGCTCCAGTTCACGGCTTGCAGTCGATGCTGGCGAGGCGGAGGTCCGTCTCCTGGTCGCGCGATGAGCACCTATCCGGCTCCGGCAGCGCTCGGGATTCAGGGTCACCCGGTGACGGTGGCGATCCTGCTGCTCGAGCGCTGCGCTCGTCACGTGGACGTCACGGTCGACCGGATGCGCGGGATGGACGCCGGTCCGGGCACAGATCTCGGCGGCCTGGCCTCGGTTCACGGGGATCTGGGTCACGATGATGGCCGCGATGATGCTGCCGTCGGCGCGCCAGATGGTGCGTGCTCTTCCACCGCAGTCTCGACCGAGCGGGCCAAGCGCGGGCAGACAGCAGTGCCGACCTGGATGTTCTGCCTCCAGCCTACCTCGCCGTGTGGACCTGTACGGGCTCACGGCCTACGGCCTCTATCGGCTGATCGTGCACTTCGACTTCGGCTTCCTCGAACGGGACGGCCGGCGGCCGTTACGTCGCCGGTGCCGCGATTGCGGCAGCGGGGCTGCACGAGTTGACGCCGCTCAAGTCCGTCTGCCTCGCCACTGCCGGACGCCGTTGCACTTCGTCATGGGCCACTGGCGAGAGGGCGGCTCGGCGCCGTGCGGATGGGGCTGGAGCACGGCGCGTACTGCGTCGGGTGTTGCTGGGGCCTCATGGTCGTCTTGTTCGCGCTCGGCGTCATGAGCCTCACCTGGATGGCGGTGGTAGCCGTCCTGATCCTCGCGCAGAAGCTCCTTCCGGGTGGGGAGCGACTCCACACGCGTAGTTCGCCGTCCTCTTCCTGGCCGCCGGGATCTGGGTCGCCTCGGCGCCCGGCAGCGTCCCCGGCCTGACGCTGCCCGATTCCGGACGCGGCGCAACGGGCCCGTATGCGCATGATGGGCGTGACGCCGGGAAGCGCGAGATGAAGCCAGGTGAGCAGATGCAGCCCGGCAGCTAACATGCAGCCCGCAGACCGGGATGCAGCCGGATCCGATGGAGCCGGGCGGCTGGACCCGGTCAGCTCGGGCTCGACGCCGGCTGGAACTGGCGGGCGCGTGCGCGCCGCTTTTTCCGCCTCGGCCTCGCGGTCGCTGGGCGGCGCGTTCGTCACGAGCTCGTGGATGAGCCGGTGGGAGCGTCGGCGACGGCGTCCACCGCACGGGCGAACGCCTCCTCGCTTCGCGCGCGACGGCTTCGTGAAGCCGCTGATCTTGCGCACGTACTGGAGAGCCGCCGAGCGGATCTCGTCATCGCTCGCCTCGGCTCGAGTTGTAGAGCGTCTGGATGTTTCGGCACATGCCGCCAGCCCTAGCGGCTCGCTTACAACCTCCCAACCTCTGCGGTTCGGTATAGAGAAACCGATGACCGCTGGACAACCGCAGGCGCTGGATCGCGCTCATCGTGCTCTCTGTCTCGAGGGATCGTGATGATCGTGCTCGACGCGACGATCGTGAACGTCGCGCTGCCGTCGATCCGCGGAGGATCTGGGCTCTCCGCGAACCTCAACTCGCGTGGGTCGTGAACCTACCTGCTCACATTCGGAGGTTCCTCCTGCTCGCAGGCACGGCTCCGGCGACCTCTACGGGCACCGGCGCCTATGTTCCTCATCGGGATCGCGCTCTTCACGGCCGCCTCGCTCGCCTGCGGGGGCTGTCGACGATGCGCCAGGGCTGCTCGTCGTCGCACGCGCGATCCAGGGCTTCGGCGGCGCAGTCGTCTCGGCAGTCGCGCCCTCTGCACGGGATCATGACTCTGCTTCACCGAGCCGGGCGACCGGGCTGAGGCGATGGGCGTCTTCGGCTTCGTCGCGGCCGGTGGAGCGACCGTCGGAGTGCTCTGGCGGCGATCCTCACGGATCTCTGACTGGCACTGGATCTTCCTCGTCAACATCCCGGTCGGCATCGCGTTTCTGCCTCTGCGTCGTCCTGCTCCCGGGGCGCAGCGGTCCGGCGAAGGCGAGCGCGCGCCTCGACGTCGGCCGGCGCGATCACGGTGACGGTCGCGCTCATGCTGCGCCGTCTACGCGATCGTGAACGGGAACAGCAACGGCTGGACCTCCGTAGAGACGCTCGGCCTACTCGCGGCGGCGGCAGTCCTCCTCGGGATCTTCCTCGCCATCGAGGCGCGCGTCGCGGCCCCGCTCGTGCCGCTCGGCCTCTTCAAGCACCCGCAACCTGTCGGTCGCAAACGTGACCGCCGTGCTCTCCGCGGCCGCTGTTCGCGATGTTCTTCCTCTCCGCGCTCTACATGCAGGCTCGTCCTCGGCTACTCGCCGCTCGAGGTCGGGCCTCGCATACGTGCCGAACTCGCTGCATCATGGCTGGGCGTCGCTCGGCGTATCCGCGAGAACTCGTCATGCGCTTCGGGGATCAGGGCGCCCGCTCGTCGTCGGCATGCTGCTCTCCGCGCGGCTCGCTGCTCACTCTTCGCGCGAGCGCCGGTGGACGGCAGCTACGTCGTCGACCCCTCGCCGCCCTCGTCCTGCTCGGGCTCGGCGCCGCAGTCGCCTTCAAGCCGCATTGCTCGCGCGCCATGGGCGACGTCGAGCTTCGAGCTGAGAGCGGGTCTCGCGTCGGGCGTCGTGGAACACGTCGTTCCATGATGGGCGGGGCGCTCGGCCCCTGGCGTCCTCGCCAGCCTCGCCGCATCCTGGACGGGACAACCCGCGTCGCCTCCGGCGAGGATCAGCTCGTACCGCGCTGGAACGGCGGCTACCACCGCGCCTTCCTCGTCGGGGCGATAATCTCTCTGCGGTCGGGGCGGTCGCCATCGCGCCGGCGCAGCGTCCCCGTGGCCGCTGCCGCAAGGCGCGCAGGGCGCACAGAAGGCTTGCCCGAGGCGATCGGCCTGCCCGCGACGGCGGACGCCGACTAGGGCCGCTAGACCATCGGGTAAGGTCGTCGCCGACATCACCATGTCCCTGACGGGTTCAGTCGCGGGCCCGAACCCGACCCTGGAGGACCGCTCGGGAGAAATGGTGAGGGTCTCCACGAATGGGCACTGGAGACCGCGGGCGTGGCGCGAGCAACACGCTCGAGGGCGGCGAGGCGAACGCGGGACTCTGGGAGGTAATGGCAGAGCGCGTCGCGTCCGTCGGCGCCCACGTGATGGGCAGGAAGATGTTCAGCGGCGGATCCGCCCCTGGGAGATGACCGGAGGTCAATGGGATGGTGGGGCGGTGAGCCGCCTTCCACGCACGCGGGTCTTCGTCCTCACCCATCACGCGCGGAGCCGAGGAGATGAAGGCGGGACGACGTTCTTCTTCGTCACTGACGGCATCGAGGCAGCTCGTCAGGCGCGTGCCGCCGCGGGCGACCGCGACGATGCGCGATCGCGGGCGGCGCACGGCGATTCAACAGGCGCTGGCTGCCGGGGCTCGTCGACGAGCTACAGGTGCCGTGGCCCCGATCCTGCTCGGCGGCGGCACCCTCGGCGAGGCGCGGTTCCGGTCAGGCTCGAGGCCACGCGCGTTCTTGCGTCACCGAGGGCGACGCACCTCAGGTTCGCAGTCGGCTCCTGATCAGGCCCTGTCGCGATGGCGAACGTGACGGTCAGCGAGGCCGAGACCTGCTGCGTCCCAGGCTCGACTGGAGCCACCTCGGCGCCTGGCCGCGGCCGCTCGGTCGTGAGGCCATCATGGCCTCGGCACATCCGCCGCCCTCGACGATTGCGGTCGGCGCACCGAGGAGACGCCGGCCTTGGCGGCGATCGCCTCGGCATGCGCCTGGGCGTCGTCGAAGGCCTTGTCCACCGCCTCGCGGTACTGCGCGTCGGTGTCGACGGATGCAGGTTGGGCCCGTAGACGTCGTTCGCGCCGGCGCGGACCGCTGTCGACGATCTTTACCCGGCGTCCCCGAGCTCCTGACGGTCGCCGTGACCGTGCTCGAGGCGGAGCAGCCAGCGACGGTGCGCCCGTCGTCCGCAGTCTCCGGATAGAGCAGACCTGGGTCGTCTGCAGGTCATCCTTGAGACCCCGCGCCCTTGAGCGCGTCGAGGATCACGCGTTCATCGCCGACGCGTTCGCCGAGAGCGCATCGAGGCGGTCGCGGCCTCGCGAGCTGGCGCCGAAGCTCCAGGTCGGCGACGTCGGGACGACGTCATCGGCGGTCGCTGACGACGAGTGATCCCGCTGCCCGTCCCGACCCCCGCCCTGCTGCACGGGCGCGCCGAGATCCGCCATGTCGCCCGAGCCCGAGTTCGAGCCCGAATTCCTGGAGAGCGCGATCCGACCCCTAGCCCTCCACCGCAGCCTGCCGCCGCCGAGAGGCCGCTGCATCGCTGCCAGCACGACGAGCTTCATGGTTCCTCCGATCGTGATTTGCAGGGCTTTGACCGGAGCGGGCTGGAAAAGGTTCCCGGTTCCGAGACTATCCCTGGCCACCTGGGGATATGAAGGCGATGCGGCCTCGCGCTTGCTTCGCTTGCCGTCGTGCTGGCCCTCGCCGGCTGCTGGCGGCGCGACCCCGACTAGACGGAGTCGGCGTCAATCCCGCGCCTGTGGCTGACCGGCCTCGCCGCGCAGAGCGAGTCCATCGCGGCGGCCTGGGAGGCTGGAGACACCGCGGCGCCGCCAAGCAAGCGGATCGATCTCAAGCACGCGGCCGACTGACGGCGATCCGGCGCGGGAGACATCCCTGCCGCCTACCAGTGGACGAGTTCTCGAGTCGGCGGTGGAGAACCTCCAGAACACGGCGAACTGCACCGAGGGAGGGCGACGGGAGGAGCACGCAAGGGCAAAGCCAAGGGTCACGACAAGCACGACGAGGGCGGCGTGACGATCACGACCGACACTGTCGGCACGACCACGGAGGAGAAAGCGGTTGAGCACGCAGCATGCTTGTAAGCGGGCGCTACCGCGTCGCCGATGTGCTCGGCCGCGGCGGCATGGCCGTCGTCTACCTCGCGCGGACGACGAGCTCGAGCGCCCGGTGGCGATCAAGGTGCTCGCAGGCCACCTGGCCGACGACCCGGTCTTCCGAGACCGATTCATCCAGCGAGGGGCGCGCCTCGCGGCGGGCCTCTCCCACCCCAACGTCGTCCAGATCTACGACGCGGGCGAGGACGACGCGGCAACCCGTACATCGTCATGGAGTACGTGGACGGCCGCTCCCTGCGCGACGAGTCTCGACCTCGAGCGAGCGACTCCTCGCGCGCAGTCGTCGATCCGTCGGCGTCCAGGTCTGCGCCGGCCTCGAGCACGCGCATGCGACCGGGCTCGTGCACCGCGACATCAAGCCCGGCAACTCCTCCTCAACGGGGAGGCAAATCGTCAAGATCGCCGACTTCGGTATCGCCCGCGCCGCCGAGACCACGCGGCTGAGCAGATGGGCAGCGTGCTCGGCACGGCCGCGTACCTCACCCGGAGCAGGCCCTGGGCGAAGAGGTGACCGCCGCCGCGGACATCTACTCATTCGGCTGCGTCCTCTACGAGTGCCTCACCGGCCGGACGCCCTACGGCCCGACGACGTCGCGGAGCTCGCCGGTCGCAAGACCGGCAGGAGCCGATCAGCGCCGGTGCGCGAGCTCCGACCCGAGAGGTTCCGGAGGCTCGAAGCGGTCGTGATGCGCAGCCTCGCGCGGAATCCGGAGTACCGCCCGCCGTCGGCGGCGGCGCTCGGCCAGAGGCTCGCGGGCTCGGCGTCTGCGACGATCACGCGGCCTCTACCGCAGGCGAGCGGTGTGCTGGCCTCCGAGGTGCGGACGGGCCGCTCCGGCGCGCCCGAGCGGCGCGACACCAGGAGCCGTGCGTCTCGACCGCCGCATCGTGATCGGCGCCGTCCTCCTCCTGCTCGTGCTCGCGGCCGATCGTCATCGCCGTCGTCGGGCCTGAAGCGACAACAGCTCCACGAAGCGGAGCCCGGCCCCGGCAGGTCGAGCCGTCCAGCAGACCGGGCAACCCGGCCGACGACGGGCAGAGCCTCGCCGACTGGCTCCGGGCGAACTCGGGCTAGGCGCCCGGGGAGAGAACTCGCTGGTCGCCGCCGACGAGGCGATCTCGCGGTCGTTCACGAAGACGAACGTCGTCGATCACGCTCGCGACGCCGAGCGCGGCCAGAACCAGAAGGCCCACTGGAAGCCGGACGTGAGCGCCGCCGGCGCCGAGGTTCCCGAACTGACGAGGTGGCGTGAAGTGCCGTGAAGATCGTCGAGCAAGTGTGACGCCGATCGCCCTCGCCAATCTGCTGGTGACCGTGCTGATGAGCCCCGAGCCGAGGCCTGCTTCGTGGTCGGCGACTCCGGCGAGGGCGGCAATCGTGACCGGAACGAAGGCGAACGCGATCCCGATTCCGACCGCGACGTAGCCCACGAGCAGGTCGCTGACGAACGAACCGCCGACGGAGATCTGCGGTACGCAGAGCATTCCCGATCGTCATTGAGAACGAGTCCCGTGGCGAGAATGGGCTTCACGCCGACCTTCGTCACGAGCGCCTGCGCAGCGCCCGCCGCCAGGACAGCGGTGCCCGCGGTCGTCGAGGAACGTCAGGCCGGTCTTCAGCGCCGAGTAGCCGAGCACCTGCTGCACGTACAGCGTCAGCAGGAAGAAGTTCGAGAACACGACCGCGCCGAGGAAGAACCCGCACGACGTTCGCGCCGCGTCACGGTGCGGATGCGGAAGATGTCGAGCGGGACCAGCGGCGCACGGACTCGCGTCTCGATCACGACGAGAACGCGACGAAGAGCGCCGCGGAGCGCGATCGAGCAGCCCGATCGTGCGTGTCGGCGCCCCAGCCGACGTCGGGCGCCTTCGAGATCGCGTAGACGAGCAGCGCGAGGCTCGACGTGACCGTGATCGCGCCGCCGACGTCGAAGCGCGCGGTCAGCTCGGATCGCGGCTCGCGGACGATCGGCGCGCGTCAGCGCGAGCACGGCGCGCGCCGACCGGGACGTTGACGAAGAAGATCCACTCCCAGCCGAGCGTAGCTCGGTGAGGATGCCGCCGAAGAGCACGCCGGCCGCCGCGCCGCTGCCGCCCATCGCGCCCCAGATGCCGAGCGCCTTGTTGCGCTCGGCGCCTTCCTCGAACGCGTCGTCGATGATCGACAGCGCCGCGGGCGAGACGATCGCCGCGCCGACGCCCTGCACCGCGCGCGCGCGCGATCAGCACGCCGATCGTGTTCGCAAGGCCGCAGACGAGCGACGCGAGCGCGAGAAGATCGCGAGCCCGATCATGAACATCCGCCTGCCGGCCGAGCAGGTCGGCCGCGCGCCCGCCGAGCAGCAGGAAGCCGCCGAAGGTGATCGCGTACGCGCTGATCACCCACTGCAGGTCGCTGTCGCAGACAGTCGAGCGCCTCGCTGATCGAGGGCAGCGCGACGTTCACGATCGAGACGTCGAGAATCGTCATCAGAAGAAGTGACGCACGCACGCACGAGCGCCTTCCAGCGGCGGGGATCAGGCCGTGGTGACGATGGCCCTGAGACGTTACCTATTCAAGTGGCTATTCCCGGGATGGCCGGCGGCCTGGCTTGCGTGCTCAGCGGCCTCCAGCACGAAGTCCGTCGCGAACCTCGAGAAACAGCCCGAGAAGCAGCATCCACGCGACCAGCACCGGGAGGCGTCGAACTTCCGGTTGACGTGCATGAGCTCCTGGACGACATAGAGGATCGAACCGGCGGCAGACGAAGAACGCGATCGAGATCGCCTCGTTGACCAGGCGCTCCCGACGATCGTCCCCAGGAAGGGTCGGGCCGCCGCCGATCAGGCCGAAGAAGCCCGAGTGAAGCCCCAGCCGGCCGCACTGACCTCTCCTCGACATGGGGCCGCATTTTTGATGCCGAACCCTCCGTCGTTGTGCAGGCCGAAGCCGATGATGAGCGCGAGCGCCAGGCTGATCTTCGCCCGCCGCGCCGGCTCTGACCGATGGCGAGCCCTCGCCGAAGTTGCAGCCGATGCCGACTGCGATCAGGAGCGCGCAAGCTGGCGCCCGGTGGAAAGGCGGTCGATCCACGGCCGCGAGGCGAACTCGTCGATGCCGCCGCACCGGGCCCGAGAGTGCCGGCGCCCGCGCCGCTGCTTCAGCGGTCGCAGCAGACGAGGCTCATGAGCCCCGCAATGCGCGCCGCTTTCCGGCGAGGAAGCCGCGTAGCCGACGAACCCGCCCTTAATGACCTTCACCCCGACGGTTCTCGAGCGCCTCCTCGACGGGCTCGACGCCGTGCACGAGAACGTGTCCCAGAGCAGGAAGAGCAGACGCCGCAGGCGAGGAGAGGCCGGCTTGCAGCCGAGCGTCGGCGCTGCGGAAAACACCCAGGGGAGCCCAAGGATCGTGAATCCGGCGACTGCGCCGAGTGCAGCGGGTCTGTACCTGGTCGACATGCGGTCGGTCGTCCTTTCGTCGTGGATGGGCGGGTGACCTACAGGCGGGGAGCATAGGGCGCTCCGTCCGAGGCTGTCAAACTGGAACCATGAGGGTCATCTTCCTGAGCGTCCTCGCTCTGCTCAGGGGACTGCGGCGCTCGCGCACGCCGCCCGCCGGTGATCTGCATCGACCCTGGTCACGAGCGCACGTTTGACCTCTCGACCGAGCGGATCGGCCCAGGCTCGGACACCTACAAGATATCCGCGACGGCGGCGGCACCGCCGGTGAGGCAACCGTCGTCCTCCGACGCCGCGTAAGAGGTTCGCAACATCCTCGTCCGCCGCGGCTACGAGGTCGTGATGACGAGGACGACGATGGAGTTCGACTACGGAAACGGCGGCAACATCGCGCGGGCGAAGGCAACCGCCACGACACGGCGCTCATGATCCGCGCGTCCACGCCGACGGGTCGACCGACGATCGCGCCACACGGCGCTCGACCCCTCTATCCGGCCTGGCACAAGGGCTGGACGGGCGACATCCTCCGGAGGCAGCCGCGAAGCGGCCGCGGACATGAAGGCCTTCGTCGCAAAGACGGGCGCGCCGACCCGGCCGTACGCCGCGCCGACCTGACGCCGGCTTCAACTGGGCCAACGTCCCGGCGATCCTGACGAGACCGCTTCATGACGAACCCTCACCGAGGGCAGTGGAGGGGCTCAAGACCGACCGCTACCGTGGAGTGGTCGCGCACGGCCTGGCGGAACCTCAGCGCCTTCGTCCCGAAGCCTAGCTCGCCTGACGATCCGCTTCAGCTCGGCGAGGTCGGATTCGAGCCGCTGCTGGGCGTGGCGCGTGACCACGCCGGCCATCATGCGCAGAGGCGCTTGGTGTATTCGGTCTGATCAGCGCAGTGAGATGCCGCCGCCGTCGATCCCCGAGCCTCTGGCTGCTCGTCGCCCGACGCCGTCCCCGCGCAGGCCTTCACCCTCGAACCGGGCGGCTCGAAGCGGACCACTTCCGCTCGAGCTCGATCCGCTGGCCGTGACGACGAAGACTGTCGCGTGAAGCGGGTGCCGGCGCAGTCTGCCGTCCGTGAGCGGCTCGATTCCTGCAGCGCCCCATCCACCCAGGCGTTTCGTGCTCGAGACGCGGGAAGACGCGCCGGGCGGTTTCATCCTGATCGTGTGCTCGTTCCGGTGCAGGGGGCGAAGCAGAGCCTTCGTCCGGCGCGCGCGCGGCGCATCTCCTCAGCCGCGGCCTTGCCCTCTCTTGGTGGATTCGATATCGGCACGCTTCGAACTCGTCGGCGGGAGTGAGGCCCGACGGCGGCGCGACCTCTCTCCCGGGCTGGGGCGGCGGAGGTTGCGCCGGAGAAGGCTGTGCCGGAGGAGGCTGTGCCGGAGGAGGCTGTGCCGGAGGAGGCTGTGCCGGAGGAGGCTGTGCCGAGGAGGCTGTGCCGGAGGAGGCTGTGCCGAGGAGGCTGTGCCGGATGAGAGGCGGCGCCGGAGCTGTGCCGGATGAGGCGGCGCCGGAGGAGGCTGTGCCGGAGGAGCTGGGAGCCTTCGGCGGCTCGGCGGCCGCAGGACGGCTTTCGGCGGCCGGCGCCGGGCGTCCCGCCTGCTGGGCCCCGGCGAGCTTCTCGCGAAGCTCCCGCTGGCGGGCCCGGGCGCCGGCGCGGTCCGAAGGCGCGACCGGCGGCCCCAGACGACGGCAGCGCCGAGAAGCGCCCGACTCCGAATGCGCATTTCTGTTCACAGTGGAGACTCTTCCACGACGAACAGGCGCGGGGCAGTAAGCGGGCGTCGCTACTCGGACGACTCCGCCTCGCCCGGCGCCGCCCGTTCCCCGAGCGGCGCCAGCAGGCGAGGCCGCTCAAGACCGAGGGAAGGAGGATTCGGGAACCGTGATCGCACTACGAGATCATGCTGTTGCTCGACGCCGAGCTGCCCGAGGAGCGCCAGAACGAGATCGTCGCGCGCATCCGCGAGCTGATCGAGAACGCGCGGCGGGTACGCTGGGTCGCGCCACGAGCCGTGGGGCCGGCGCAAGCTCGCGTACGAGATCGACCAGAAGGCGGAGGGCGACTACCACCTGCTCCTGTTCGACGCCGACGCCGGAGACGCTCGACGAGATCACCCGCGTGCTGCAAGATCACCGACGGCGTGCATGCGGCACACGCGGCACGTCAGTCCGCGGCCCAGGGCCGCCGGCGCGCCGAGCAGCCGTCACGGCCGGCCGGCGAGCCACGAATGCAGTGTTCGACTGAGGAAGGACGAAGATGGCTGGCGACATCAACCGCGTCGTGCTCGTGGGACAGCCTGACGCGCGATCCCGAGCTCGCGGCACACTGCCGATCGGGGTCGCCCGTGCTCGCAGCTCGCGCGTGGCCGTGCAACGGCCGCCAGAAGGACGCAGACCGGCAAGTGGAGCGACAAGCCGAACTACTTCGACGTGACGGTGTTCGGACAACCAGGCCGAGATGCTGCGCCAGCACTCTGCGCGAAGGGGCCGCCGCATCGGCATCGACGGGCGGCTCGACTGGTCGTCGAGTGGGAGGCGCAGGACGGGCATCGAAGCGCCCGAAGGTCGAGGATCGTCGCCGTCACCGGTGCAGTTCCTCGACAGCCGCGACGGCGACAGCGGCGAGGCCGGCGCACATCCTGCACGTCGACGTCAGCGCAGACCGCCGGACCGCCGCCGCCGGCGCGACCGGCGGCACCGACGACGACATCCCGTTCTAGAGCACCAGAAGCACGAAGACGACACGGCAGCAGACGAAGCAGAGCAGGCGGCGCGCAGGCGCGCCGTCCCAGCCGACGGTCCGCATCCGGCGCAAGAGCTGCTACTTCTGCAAGGACAAGATCGAGGAGGTCGACTACAAGAACTACAACCAGCTGCGCCGCTACATCTCCGAGAAGGGCAAGATCCGCTCGCGCCGCATCACCGGCGCGTGCCGGCGCCACCAGCGGCAGGTCGCGCGTCGCGGTGAAGCGGGCCCGTGAGATGGCGCTCCTGCCCTACGTCGCGGCATAGCGTGCGATGGACGTCATCCTGCTCAAGGACGTCGAGAAGCTCGGCCTGCGCGGCGACGTCGTCGACGTCGCGCGCGGCTACGCGCGCAACTACCTCCTGCCGCGCGAAGCTCGCCGAGCGGCGACGCCGGCGCGGGTCGCCGAGCTCGAGAAGCGTAGACGCCCAGCGCGCCCGGCACGAGGCCGCAGACGCTTCGAGCAGGCGCAGGAGATCGCCGAGCGCCTCGGCGAGGCCGAGCTTCGCTTCGACGTGAACGCCGGCCCGACAGGGGCGCTCTTCGGCTCGGTGACGGCGACCGACATCGCCGACGAGATCTGGCGAGACGTCGAAGATCCGCGTCGACCGCCGGAAGATCGACCTGCCCGACCCGATCAAGCGGATCGGCGCTGCCACGCGATCCCGGTCGAGATCTTCACGGACGTGACCGCCGAGGTGCGAACGCTCGTCGTCCCCGAGGGCGGCGAGCTTCCTCCCGAGGAGGAGCTCGACGGCGATGGAGGCCGCCAGAGGCAGCAGCCGCCGAGGAAGCGGAGGCCGAGGCCGCCGCGGCAGCAGCCGAGGCTGACCGTCGAGGCCGAGGTCGAGCAGTCGTCGTGGCCGAGGAAGAGACCGTCGAGCCTGACGAGGAAGCGGCCGAAGCCGAGGAGGCCGAGGCGAGGCTGTGGAGAACCGAATCCGAAGAGCAGGTCGTCGACCCGCGACGCCGAACCTTCCTAGCTCTCACAGCCGCCTTCCACAGCCTTCTGGACAACTCCACGAACTTTCCGCTCCGAGCGGGATTTCCCGTGCGAAGACCCGGGCCCCTTTCTGGGGATGCCGTCCGGCCCTGATGCGGAACATCTGTTCCAGTTATGCCTGCAAAACGGCGTCCGTCGCTTGTGGAACCAGGAGACCCCACTCGTCAATACGGTCGAGTCCTATGGCGACGAACGCAATCCGATGACCGTGCTCGAGGCACGCCCTCGTCCCGCCCGCAGAACCTCGATGCTGAGGAGTCCGTCCTCGGCGCGATGATGCTCTCGCCCGGCGCGATCGCGTCGGTGAGCGAGATGCCTCACGACCGACGGGCGCGAGTTCTACCGGGAGAGCCACGCGAAGATCTACACGCGCGCGCGCTCGGGCTCTACGCGAAGGGCGAGCCGGTCGACGCGATCACGCTCGTCGACGAGCTCGACGAGCGCAGCGAGCTCGAGGACGTCGGCGGCAGCGTTCGCGCATGCACGAGCTGGCGGCGCTCGTCCCGGCGACGCGCGAACGCCGCGCACTACGCGCGGATCGTCCGCGAGATGGCGACGCTGCGCGGGCTGATCCGCGGCCGGCGGCGAGATCGCGCAGCTCGGCTGGGAGCGCCCCGGCGAGACGACCGATGCTCGTCGACCAGGCCGAGCAGATCGTCTTCGACCTCTCGCAGCAGCGCGTCCCGAGCGAGTTCAGCCACATCGAGGAGCTGCTGAAGGAGAGCTTCGAGCGGATCACCGCGCTCTACGAGGCCGGCGCCGACGTCACCGGCGTCCCGTCCGGGCTTCCGCGACCTCGACCGCTCACGCTCGGGCTTCCAGCCCGGGAACCTGATCATCGTCGCCGCGCGGCCGAGCGATGGGAAAGTCGGCGCTCGGCGCTCTGCATGGCCGCGAACCTCGCGCGTGCGCAACGACGTGCCGGTCGCGCTCTTCACGCTCGAGATGTCGAAGTCGGAGGTGACGCAGCGGCTGATGTGCAGCGAGGCGAAGGTCGAGTCGCAGCGGCTGCGCACCGGCAAGCTCGCGCCAGGACGACTGGCCGCGCCTCACCGCCGCCTGCGACAAGCTGGCGAAGGCGCCGATCTACGTCGACGACACGGGCTCGATCACGATGATGGAGATCCGCTCGAAGGCGCGGCGGCTCGAAGTCGCAGCAGCCCGACCTCGGGCTGATCATCGTCGACTACCTGCAGCTGATGACCTCCGGGCACGACCGCGGAGAACCGCGTGCAGGAGGTGTCGCAGATCTCGCGCTCGCTCAAGGTGCTCGCGCGCGACCTCGACGTGCCGATCCTCGCGCTGTCGCAGCTCTCGCGCGCGGTCGAGCAGCGCCACGACAAGCGGCCGATCCTCTCCGACCTGCGCGAGTCCGGCTCGATCGAGCAGGACGCCGACCTCGTCATGTTCATCTACCGCGACGAGTACTACAACGACGAGTCCGACCAGCAGGGGCTCGCCGAGGTCATCCTCGCGAAGCACCGCAACGGCCCGACCGACACGGTGAAGCTCTCCTTCCTGCGGCGCTACGCGAAGTTCTCCGACCTGGCGGCCGCGTAGCCATGGCCAGCTGGACGATCCCGGCGGAGCCACGCAGCCGCTCGCTGCGGTCCCGCCTGCGCGCGCTTCTGCGCCCGCCAGCCTGAAGGAGTTCTAAGTTCTCCAGCCGTGCCCGCCACCGTGATCGTCGGCGCGCAGTGGGGCGACGAGGGCAAGGGCAAGATCGTCGACCTGCTCGCCCAGGACTCCGACCTCGTCTGCCGCTATCAGGGCGGCCCGAACGCGGGCCACACGATCGTCGTCGACGGCGAGACCTACAAGATCCGCCACGATCCCGTCCGGGATCCTGTACGAGGGCAAGACTCTGCGTCATCGGAGCGGGCTGCGTCGTCGACCCGCGGCGTCCTGGTCGAGGAGATCGACGACCTCGAGGCGCGCGGCATCTCCACCGAAGGGCTGCGCCTCTCCGGCAACGCGCACCTGATCATGCCGTGGCACGTCGCAATCGACTGGCGCCAGCGAGCGGCGCCTCGGCCGGCTGCAGATCGGGACGACGCGGCGCGGCATCGGGCCGGCGTACGCGGACAAGGCGGCGCGGCTCGGCATCCGCGTCCAGGACGTCCTCGACCCGAAGATCCTGCGCCAGAAGATCGAGACTCGCGCTGGCGGAGAAGAACCGTCTGGCCTCGAGCGCGCCGCTCGAGGTCGAGCGACCTCGCCGACTCGGACTGCGAGGAGTGCGCGCAGCGGCTACGGCCGTACGTCGCCGACACGTCGCTCCTCGTCGACGCGGGCCTTGCAAGCGGGCGAGAAGGTGCTGCTTCGAGGGCGCCCAGGGGAACGCTGCTCGACCTCGACCACGGCACCTATCCGTTCGTGACCTCGTCGAACCCCGTCGCCGGCGCGGCCGCGACGGGAATCGGCATCGGGCCGACGCAGGATCGACGCGTGATCTCGGCGTCGCCAAGGCCTACGTGACGCGCGTCGGCGAGGGCCCGTTCCCGACCGAGATCGAAGGCGCCGACCAGCGGCGCGTCCGCGAGCTCGGCGACGAGTTCGGCACGTCGACCGGGCGCGAGCGGCGCTGCGGCTGGCTCGACCTCGTCGGCGCTGCGCTTCGCGGTCCGGGTCAACGGGATGACGTCGCTCGCGCTGACGAAGCTCGACGTCCTCTCGACGTTCGCGGAGATCCCGGTCTGCGTCGCGCTACCAGCCTGCCCGACGGCACCGAGACCGACGAGTTCCCGGCGCACCAGAGCGATTTCCACCACGCCCAGCCTGTCTACGAGACGCTGCCGGGCTGGCAGGAGCCGGCTCGACGGCTCGCTCCCGCCCGCCGCGCAGCGCGTACGTCGAGTTCGTCGAGGACGGGCTCGAGCTCGACGTGATCATGGTCGGGACCGGCGCCGACCGCGAGAGCGTGATCACGCGAGATCAGCCGGCGTATTCACGTTCCCGAGCTCTTCCTCCTCGGTCTCGACGACGCGCACCGATAGCTCCTCGAGCGCCGGTAGAGGGCGAGCTCGCCCGCGGCAAGCCGCGCCTCGAGCACGGGCAGAGCGTGACTTCCTGTACGCGCCGGGAAGCGGCCCCGTCGGCGGCACGGCAACGTCGTGGCCCCGACCCCGTCGGCCAGGCGGCCGAAGGAGCTCGGCGGATGACGAGCGGCATGTCGGTCGGGAGGACGACGGACACGTCGGTCTCGGCGTGACGAAGCGCGGCGACCAGCCCGACGATGGGCGCTCGCACCTCGCTCCCGTCGTCGACGACGTCGAACGGGAGACCGAGTTCGTCGCCCGCCTTGCCCACGACGAGGACGCGCCCGAATGCTCTCGGAGCACGCGATGCGCGCGCTCGCCCGAGCACCTCGCCCTGAAAGCGGGCAAACGGCCTTCGGCGAACCGAAGCCGGCGGCTTGCGCCGCCAACCAGGAGGACGCCCGTTACCTCGTCCCGACTGCGTACCACGCTCGGGCCTGAAGCTCGAAGGGCCCCTCCGGCGAGCCGAGGCCGGCGCCGGTACTCCTCCCGGCAGGGCTGCTTGCGCCTCGCGGCTCGAGCGAGGCAGTGAAGTCGCCGCCGGGCCCGACTCCAGCGAGGAAGGGCTCCCAGAGATCGTCGAAGTCCTCGTAGGACGCGGAGACGCCGATCTGCCGCCCTCGACGCCGCGAAGGCCGGCTCCTTCCCAGAGCTGCACGACCTCCTCCGGCTCGCCAAAGCGCATCCGCGTGCGCTCGTCGCGAGCCGCTGCGCCGCGCTCGTCGACCGCGCCCGCCGCCTCCCAGAACACCCTCAGCATGGTCATCTCGCCACGGTAGTCCCAGACCGCTGCCGCAACGACGCCGCCCTCCCTTCGCCACGCGCGCCATTCTCCGCGGCTCCTCCCTCCGGATCGGTGAGGAAGTTGACGACGAGCTGAGCGACGACGGCGTCGAACGAGCCGTCCTCGAAGGGAAGCTCCTCCGCAGTTCCCCGCCGCACATCGGCAGCGGGGAATTGCTCTGCCAGCCGCCGAAGCGAACGGCTCCTCGGAAGGATCGACCGCGGCGACGTTCTCTTCCCCCAGGATCTCGGTGAGCACCGCGGTGCAGCTTGCCCGTGCCGGCGCCGACGTCGAGTGCCCTCATCCCCGGGCGGACACCGGCCCGCTCCGACAGCGCGCGGCCGAGCGCATGCGCCGTGGCGCCCCATGAAGCGGTCGTACATCTCGGTGCGACGTTGAAGGTCATCCGATGCGCTGCGGCTCCGAGGTAGACGTTGACCCGCCCGCCGCGGACGAAGCCGCAGAGCGTCACCCCACGGTCGCGCGCGAGGTCGACGGCGAGCGTGCTCGGCGCGCCGATGGCGACGACCACGGGACAGCCGGCGACCGCGGCCTTCTGACGAGCTCGAACGAGAGACGGCCGCTCACGCAGAGGACTCGTCCGGCGAGCGGCAGCGAGCCCGTCGCCGAACGCCCAGCCGATCGACCTTGTCCATCGCGTTGTGCCGGCCCACGTCCTCCCGCACGCACGAGGAGCTCTCCGTCCGGACGAGAAGAGCCCGGTCGCGTGCAGCCCGCCGGTGGCTGCGAACGCGGCTGCGCCTCGCGCAGCCGGTCGGGCAGCGCAGCCGACGAGCTCGGACGGGACGACGAGCTCGCTCTCGACCCGGGGCGCTTCGACGGCGACCGCCTCGAGCGCGCCCTTGCCGCAGACCCGCACAGGAGGACGACGTGTAGAAGTTCCGCTGCGAGCCGGTCGAAGTCGACGTCCCGTCGACCTCCACGTCGATCGACGTTGGCGGCGAGGTCGGCCGCAGGGTGAGCGCGACACGGCTGCGGATCCCTCGGAACGAAGGAATCCGACCGAAAGCTCCTCGTCGTGGCCGGGGGTGCGCATCGTCACGGCGATCGGCCGGCCGTCGACGCGGATCTCGAGCGGCTCGACCGCGATCTCGTCAGGCTCGGTCGTCCCCTGAGGAAGCCGCACGACCTCGACCGAGGATGCGGAGTACGGGGAACCTCGTTCACTATGATCGCAAACCATAGACGTCCTCCGGCTCACCGAGGTTCTTCCCAGCTGCCGAAGGAGCGGACGCGGCCTGCTGGACAACCTCGGGCGCATCCGCCGCGAGGTCGGCCCGATCACCCCTGAGCTCTCGGACGCGCTCGCCGACCACATGAACGTCCGCCGCGGCGAGGTGCACGAGGTCGTCTCGTTCTACTCGTTCCTCGCAGGTGCCGGTGGACGCCGTCCGCGTCTGCACCGGCCCGTCTGCGACTGCCTCGGCGCGCGCGACTGCTCGCGCGCGAGCAGGAGCACGCGCGCGACGGCGCCCCGTGCTCGCGGTGCCGTGCCTCGGCCACTGCGACCTCGCGCCGGTGCTGATGCGCGGCGACGACGTCGAGCGCCGGCGTCACGCACCGGACGAACGCCGGCTGCCTCGCTCGGCCTCGAGCAGCCGACGAGACGCTCGCCGACTACGAGGCGCGCGGCGGGCTGCGCGGCGCTCGCAGCCTGCCGGCCAGAGACGCATCGTCGAGGAGCTGCAGGCCTCCGGCCTCGCCGGCTACGGGCGGCGCAGGCTTCCCGACCGGGCGCAAGTGGGACGGCCGTCCGTGCGCGAGCCGGCGCCGCGCGTACGTGGTCGTCAACGCCGACGAGGGCGAGCCGGGGACGATCAGCGACCGCTACGTGATGGAGCTGCGCCCGCACCTCCTGCTCGAGGGCGACGCTGCTCGCGATGCGCTTCGCGGAGGCGACCGAGGGCTTCGTCTACCTGCGCGAGGAGTACGCGACCGCTCGCGAGCCGCTCGCACGCGCGCTAGCGCGAGTTCCGCGCGGCCGGGGCTGCTCGACGGGCGCTCGCTCGAGCTCGTGATCGGCGCGGGCGCCTACATCTGCGGCGAGGAGACGGCGATGCTCGAGTCGATGGAGGGCCGGCGCGGGATGCCGCGGCTGAAGCCGCCCTTCCCGGCGCAGGTCGGCTACCTCGGCCGGCCGACGCTGATCAACAACGTCGAGACGCTGGCGCACGTCCCGGCGATCCTGCGCGGCGGCGGCGACGCCTGGCCGCGCGTGCGGCTCTGGTCGGTGACCGGGCGCCGTCGCGACGCCCGGCTGCTACGAGGCGCCGCTCGACGTCACGGCGCGGGCAGCTGATCGACGACTACGCGGGCGGCGCCGACCGACGAGATCGGCGCGATCGTCCCCGGCGGCGCGGCGAGCGGGATCCTGCCGCCGGCCGCGCTCGACGTCCCGCTCACACGCGACGGCCTCGCGCGAGTGGGGCGCGAGCCCCGGCTCCGCCGCGCGTGCAGGTCTTCCCGGCGCGCTACTCCCTGCTGAGACTGCTCGCCGAGACGATGCGCTTCTTCGCCGAGGAGTCGTGCCAGAAGTGCACGCCGTGCCGGATCGGCAACGCGCGCGCTTCACCACGTCGTCGAGGAGCTCGGACGGCGAGCGCGCGCGATGACGCCGCGAACAGGTGGACGAGTGGCTCGATGCGATGGCGCAGACCTCGATCTGCGGCCTCGGCCAAGGCGCGCCGATCCCGGTGCGGGCGCGCGCTTCGCGCACTGGCCCGAGCTGTTCGGAGCCGGATGGCGCGCGAGGATGAGCTCGACGCTTCACGCTCGACGGCCGCGAGGTCGAGCGCGCGCGAGGGCGAGCTGCTCGTGCACGCGGCGGCCCGGAACGGCGTCTTCATCCCGACGCTCTGCCACGACGACAAGCTCGACCCGTACGGCGGCTGCCGCATGTGCGTCGTCGGCGTCGAGGGCTCGCCGCGGCCGCTGCCCGCCTGCGCGACCCGCGTGACGCGACGGGATGGTCGTCTCGACGAACTCGTCGGTGCCGCAGCTCCAGCAGGACGCTGACCGAGATGCTGCTCGCCGAGCACCTGAACGCCGAACCCGGGCGGGCGGCCGAACGAGCTCATCGACCTCGCCGACGAGCTCGGCGCCGAGGCGCCGTTCGTCCTCCCGGACGCGAAGCGCGAGCCGTACGAGGACCGCAACCTGCTGATGGGCTACGACCCGGACGCCTGCATCCTCTGCAACCGCTGCGTCCGCTACACGCAGGAGGTGATGCAGTGCTCGGCGCTGTCGCTCGAGGGCCGCGGGCCGGAGGCGCGGATCGTGCCGACGTGGGGCACGCGCTGGCTCGACACCGAGTGCGAGCTCTGCGGCGGCTGCCTCTCCGTCTGCCCGACCGGCGCGATCTACGAGAAGTTCCTCGAGGGCGCGCGGCCGGCCACGAGCGCGCGCTCGTGAAGACGAAGACGACCTGCACGTTCTGCGGCGTCGGCTGCCAGATCGACCTCAACGTCGACCCGGAGACGAAGCGGATCGTCAAGGTCACCTCGGACCCGAGCTACGTCTCGAACGACGGCAACCTCTGCGTCAAGGGCCGCTTCGCCTTCAACTTCGTCCACCACCCCGACCGGCTGACCGAGCCGCTCGTCCGCGGCGAGGACGGCGAGCTCCACCGACCGACTGGGAGCACGCGCTCGCGGCCGCGGCCGACGGGCCTGAACGGCGTGACGGAGCGCCACGGCCCGCAGTCGATCGGCGTTCCTCGCCTCGGCGCGGCTGACGAACGAGGAGAACTACCTCATCCAGAAGCTCGCCCGGACGGTGCTCGGCACCAACTCGGTCCACTCCTGCGAAGCCACCTGACACGCTCCGACCCTTTACGGCCTGGTCAGGTCGTTCGGCAGAGGAGCACAGCACCAACTCGATCCCGGAGATCGAGAACGCCCGCTTCCTGCTCGTGATCGGCTCGAACACGACCGGAGGCGCACCCGGTGCTCGCGCTGCGGATCAAGAAGGCGGTGCGCAACGGCGCCACGCTCGTCGTCGCCGACCCGCGCAAGATCTGGCTGACGAAGCTCGCGAAGCGCCACCTGCAGCTGCGGCCCGGCACCGGACGTCTGGCTGATCAACGCGATGATGCACGTGATCCTCGAGGAGGGGCTCCAGGACGAGGAGTACATCCGCGAGCACACCGGAGGACTTCGACGCGCGTCGCGCGAGGTCGTCTCGCGCTACACGCCCGAGGAGGCCGAGAAGGTCACCGGCGTGCCCGGCCGAGGCGATCCGCGCGACGGCGCGCGAGTACGCGACGCGAGCGGCACGCGGCGATCTTCTACACGCTCGGGATCACCGAGCACGCGTGCGGCGTCGACAACATCTGGTCGCTCTCGAACCTCGTCCTGATGACCGGCCACCTCGGCTACGAGTCGACCGGCCTGAACGCGCTCCGCGGCCAGAACAACGTCCAGGGCCTGAACGACTCGGGCGCGAACCCGTCGTACCTCCCGGCTACCAGCCGGTCGACGACCCGGAGATCGCGGCAGAAGTTCGCGGAGGCGTGGGGCGTCGAGGTGCCCGAGACGCCCGGCTACCGGCTCGACCAGATGATCTCCGGGCCTCCACGACGGCCGCGATCAAGGCGCTCTACCTCGATCGGCGAGAACCCGGCGCAGACCGAGCCGAACGCGCACCACGTCGAGGAGGGGCTCGAGCAGCTCGAGTTCATGGTCTCGCAGGACATCTTCCTGAACGACTCGACGCGCGAAGTACGCGCGACGTCGTCCTCCCGGCGTCGAGCTTCGCCGAGAAGGACGGCACGTTCACGAACACCGAGCGGCGGCGTGAACCGCGTGCGCAAGGCGGTCCCGACTGCCCGGGCAAGGCGCGCGAGCGACCGGCGACATCGTCTGTCGATCTGGCGCGCGCGCTCGGCGCGACTGGCCCGAGTACCCGAGTCGCCGAAGCGACGTCTGGAACGAGCTCGCCGACCTGCGCCCGAACTGGTACGGCATCCGCTACCGACCGGCATCGAGGAGCACGGGCTGCAGTGGCCGTGCACCGACCTCGACCACCCCGGCACGCCGTTCCTGCACGCGCCGCGCCCGGCGCGCCAGGCGGCAAGGGCGAAGTTCTTCCCGGTCGAGTACCAGCCGCCGATCGAGCAGCCCGACTCCGAGTTACCCGTTCGTCGCTCTCCACCGGGCCGGACGCTCTACCACTACAACTCGGCGACGATGACGATGCGCGAGGACGGGATCGTCCGACAAGCAGGAGGAGCCGTTCTTCGAGATCTCGCGCCGAGGACGCGGTCGCGCTCGGGATCGCACGACGGCGACTGGCGCGCGGCTCGTCTCGCGCCGCGGCGACGCTCGAGGCGCGAGCGGCGCATCGGCGACCGCGTCTACCCCGGTCTCGTCTGGATGGCGCTCCACTTCGCCGCAGGCGAAGGTGAACTGGCTCACGCACGACGTCGGCGACCCGCTGATCGGGACGCCGGTTAGCACGACTCCGCGGATCCGCATCGTGAGCCGGTCGGTGCCAGCGGGCCAGCTGCCCGCTAGGGGCAGCTGCCCAGGCTGTGGCAAGGGCGCAGTTTCGAGAGCCACGACCGCGTCGATCCCCGCGTGGCGAAGGGACGGCTTCTGGCGCAGGCGGATGAACGGATCCTCTACGAGATCGTTTCGACCGCGGGGCTCGTCGCTCGAGCTCGGCGAGGTGCTCGGCGCCGTGGTGCGCCTGCTCTCGGACGCGAGCGCCGTCCACGCCTGCTTCGTCTACCTGATCGAGAACGGCCACCCGTGCTCAGGCCGCGTCGGCGCCGTACGCAAGCCCGCATAGTTCGACCGTTCCCCGAGAAGGGCGTGAGGGCATCGCCTGGTGGGCCGTCGAGCACGGCGAGCCGGCCTTTACGCAAAACGCGGTCGACGACCCACGCAACAAGTTCGTGCCCGGAGCTCGAGGAGGAGAAGTTTCAATCGTCTTTCGGTCCCCGTTTCCGCGCGACGGCGACGTGATCGGCGCGATCACGATGCACACCGAGTATGCCGCGCGAGTTCACGGCCAAGGAGTGTCGAGCCCTTCACCTCGACCGCCTCGCTCGTGGCGGGCGCAATCGAGAAGTGCGCTCAGCGGAGGAGATCGCGCTGGCGCGTGGGCGAGCTCGAGCACCTGACCGAGCTGGCTGCGAGACGCTCGCGCGGCGCAGCAGCTCGGCGAAGTACTCCCGGCTGTTGCGGAGCGAACACGCTAACTGCTCCGCAGCCGCTCCCGCCACGTGTACCTGCTCGACGGCGGCTCTGGAGGAGCCCGGCTGAAAACCTCGGCTCCCGCCGATGCGGAAGCGCGCGGCGATCCGGCTCGAGCTCGGGCCCGAGCTGGCGCGGAGCGGCTGCCCGCCAGCGTCGCCGTCCCACCGTCGCCGACGACGAGCTCCTCGGCCTGATCAGCGCCGAAGGACGACCGAGGTCGATCTCGCCCGCGCGGCCGCGAACCAGACGCCGTGGCGATCAAGAAGATCGAGCTGATCGAGCGGCTGACGGAAAAGAACCTGATCAAGGACTTCTTCGAGCAGTCGGTGGGCGGCAACGTGCTCGAGCACACGTAACTGAACGAAGTACAA